>Ga0207646_10001648_pt1 | contig 27293 bp, 32 predicted proteins | sample KBSK5502metaG_FD_184343 | JGI IMG/M metagenome (GOLD analysis project Ga0207646, IMG submission 184343) | Corn, switchgrass and miscanthus rhizosphere microbial communities from Kellogg Biological Station, Michigan, USA - KBS K5-50-2 metaG... | ecosystem: Host-associated > Plants > Roots >...
GCGCGCTGCCGCGGTAATCCCCTCCCAGCTCGCCGGACTCCGCAACAGGGAACGCCTCCGCGGTCTGTACGATCAGCACAAGTCGGCTTCCGGCGGCGACAGCCTTGCTGCCCTCGCCAGCGTCATCCGTCCGCAGGCTGGGCTGGAAGAAGATATTGCTCTGGCGTGGCTCACCGAGTTCGCAGCAGCCGATTAGCGATCGTTAGTCTTCCCGGCTGACCAGTTCCGCAACATCCTGCTGGCCGCGCAGCGCGAGCTCCCGGCCGAGCGTATCCGCGGCGTCCACGACGGGATTCTGCGCCGCGTGCAGCCGCTCATTGAACAAGGACAGCGCGCCGGGACCTTCCGCCGCGACCTGCCGCAGCAATGGCTGGTCACCACCGCCTACAGCCTCATGCACGCCGCGGCCGAGGACGCCGCCGGCCGGCTCGATCCTGACGACACAGCCAGGCTCATCACCGCCACCCTGCTCGCGGCCTTCACCCCGCAGGTAGGCCAGTGAGTTCCCCGGTCGTCCGGCATTGAGATCTGTCCCGAACGGGCCGTGGTGTCTGCGCCAGCTGACCGGAAGGGGCGCTGCGCTCAGGCGTCCCCGCGCGGTGCCGGCTAGGAGCTGAGGGTCCTGGCGACCAGGGCGATGCCGCGGCCCCACGCGGCGATCTGGCCGGCCGGGAGGTACGCCGCGCCGCTGCTGGTGTGGTCCGCCATCGGCTCGGCGAGGTAACGCTCGGTGCCGCCGGGACCGATGAAGTACACGGCCGAGGTGTGCACGATGTCAGCGTCCGGGCTGGGCGCCTGGACTTCGACGCCGTAGGCGCGCCAGACGGCCCGCAGGGCGGCGACCGGCCCGGTCAGGAAATGCCAGCCGGGGATGGCGGTGAGCTGGTGGGCGCGGGAGTAGGCCAGCACGTCCGGCACCCGGTTGTAGTACTGGTTGACGTTGACGGCCGCGAAGACCACGTTCGGCGCGGAGCGGCCCAGGTCGTGGTAGGCGTCGACGAACTCCTGGGAGACCAGCGGGCAGATGTCGGTGCAGTGCGGGTCCATGAACTCCAGCACGACGACCTTGCCGCGCAAGCCCGACAGCAGTACCGTACGGCCGTCCTGGTCGGTGAGCGTGAACCCCGGCGCCGGGCGGGCGGGCACCGGGGCCAGGCCCATCAGGTTGATGGTCCGGTCTGGGACGCTGGCCGGGATGCCCCAGGGCCGCTGCCCGGCGAGGGAATCCCGCTGCTGCCCGCGGACCGCGATGACGGCCACGGCGGATGCCGCGATGAGCAGGACCGCGGCTGCGGCCGCGACGGCGAGGAATCTCTTCCGGCGCGCCTGCCCCGTGATGACCCGCGTAGCCTGCTCGCCCACGGCACCTCCGCAGCATTCATGCCCGCTGCCCGTTGTCGCCGGTACTTTAACACCCCGTACGGGCTGGCGGCTCGCCTGCTGGGTCCCCGCCCTGGCGCCTCGGGGCGGGGATGCCGGTCAGCTCAGCAGCATGCGGATGAACAGCAGCCGGTCCACATCAGTCGGCCCGTACCGGCGGTGCTCTCCTTCGGTCCGCTGCGGGACCGGCAGCAGGCCTTCCCGTTCGTAGTACCGGACCGTGTCGGCTCGCACGCCGGTCCGGGTAGCCAGCTGCCCGACGGTCAGCTGGCCGGTGACCTGGTCGGCCCTCATGTTCCGAACGCTAAACCCTGGACCATGCTCCAAGTTCAAGCCCGGACCTACGGCTGTTGCCGCGGCCTGGCGCTGGAGTCAGCTCAGCAGCCGCATTCCTCGCCGTGCCAGGCTTCGATGCCTTCCCGTACGGCGAGTGCGGCGATGCCCAGCGCCACGAGCGGGTCCAGCCACCACCAGCCCAGGATGGTGTTGGCCAGCAGCCCGGCCAGCACTGCGGCGGCGAGGTAGGCGCACAGCAGGTTCTGGGTGCCCTCCCCGGCGGTGGCCCCGGAGTCCAGCCGGGCGCCGAGGCGGCGCTTGGCCAGCCCCAGGGCAGGCATCACGATCAGCGACGCGACCGACAGCCCGATCCCCAGCCAGCTGGTCTCGGCGTGGCTGCGGGCGATCAAGGTGGCGGCCGCGTCGCAGGCGATGCAGGGGGCGAGCAGGAAGAAGGTGACCGCGACCGCTTTCTGCGCGCGGGCCTCGGCGGTCTCGGACCGGGTGCGGGTGCCGGTGAACCGCCACACGATGATCACGCTGGCCAGGCCCTCGATAGCAGAGTCCAGGCCGAAGCCGAGCAGCGCCACCGACCCGGCCAGAATCGCGGCGACGATGGCGATGGCGCCCTCGGCGGCCATGTAGGCCAGCGACAGCCAGGCCAGCAGCCTGGCCCGGCGGGCGGCCCGCTGCCAGCCGGCATCGCGGATCACCGCCGCAGCGGCGGCGTCGCCTTCGGCGCGCTCCTGGCCAGTGTCCCCGCCGCTGGACCGTGTCTGGCGGGTGCTGCTCATAGAGGTCTCCTGACGGCGGCTGCGGCGTTCAGGCGTGCGCGGGGTGTTCGTGCGCGGCGTGGCTGGCAGGCTCGAACTGGACGGTGGAGTGCTCGACGTCGAAGTGCCCGGCCAGGCACTGCTGCAGCTGGTCCAGCAGCTGGGGCAGGTGCCCGTCGCGGAAGCAGGAGTCATCGACCACCACGTGCGCGGTCAGCACCGGCAGGTCCGAGGCCACGGAGCTGGCGTGCAGGTCGTGCACCGCGTGCACGTGCGGCACGCCGAGGATGTGGGCGCGTACGTGGGCCAGGTCGACGCCCTTGGGGGTGGCCTCCATCAGCACGTCGACGGTCTCGCGCAGCAGCTTCCACGTTCTGGGCAGGATCAGCGCCCCGATCAGCAGCGAGGCGACCGCGTCGGCGCGGTCCCAGCCGGTCAGCGCGATGACGGCGGCGGCGGCCAGCACGGCGACCGAGCCGAGGGCGTCGTTGATGACTTCCAGCCGCGCGGCCCGGGTGTTCAGGTTGCCGCCCGAAATCCGGGACAGCAGCACGATCGAGACCGCGTTACCGGCCAGCCCGACCACGCCGAAGACGGCCATCACGCCGGAGGCCACCGGGGACGGCTCGATCAGCCGCCGGATCGCCTCGGCCAGGACGAACCCGCCGACGGCCAGCAGCACCGCGGCCTGCGCCGCGGCGGCTAGCACCTCGGCGCGCCGGTACCCCCAGGTCCGCGCCTCGGTGGCCGGGCGGCCGGCCAGCACCGCGGCCACCAGGGCCAGCGAGAGCCCGGCGACATCGGTGAGCATGTGCCCGGCATCAGCGATCAGGGCCAGCGACCCGGACACGACCGCGCCGGCCACCTCCACGGCCAAGATGGTGCCGGAGATACCCAGCACGACCGCCAGCGGCCGGCGGTGCCCGGCACCCGGCGGGTCGTGCCCGTGATCGTGCCCGGCGCCGCTCACGCCACAGCCGCCGGCGACACGGGCCCGGAGGCCAGGCATGGTGCCGCCGTGGCGCCGGTCGCGGCGAGTACGCCCTTGGCCGCCGCCAGCAGGTCCATCAGTTCCGGCCGGGTCAGTGCGTAAAAGGACTGGCGTCCCTCGGCGCGGTAGTCCACCAGGCCGCAGCCGCGCAGGCAGGCGAGGTGCTTGGACACCGTCGACTGCGCCAGCCCCAGCTCGCCGGTCAGGTCGACCACCCGGGCCTCCCCGGCGGCCAGCCGCGCCACGATCCGCAGCCGCGTCTCATCGCCCAGCGACCGGAACAGCGCCGCCGCCGGGGTCGCCCCGGCGGCGACCGCCGCGGTCACGCACCCCGCCTCATCCATCGCCATACCACGATGATAGCGCCATCATAGAATGCCCCTAACGGAAGATCCCGTCAGCTAGCCATCAGCCCGCTCACCGGGCATGCCGGTATCCCGTCGTTCCTGTTCCTCCGCGGATGTCACGTCCTCTGTGGTCGCCATGGCGGCGGTCGCTCGAGCCTTGACGACGCGCAGGACACGCCACGCCACCGTCAGGACGGTGATAGCGGTAAGTTCGGCAGCCAGCGCCCACCACGCCCACCGCGGCCGCCACATCACTACGACGAAGGCAGCGGCGGCAGGAAGCGCACATGTCACGATGACGTAGGGCCAGTACCGGCGATCGCGAGCGTCCAGCGGCGGGGCCTTGGTTACACGGCGTGCCGCGGCCAGACAGCGCGGCAGTCGTCCAGGATCCGCGGGGCCGCCTGCTATGGCTTCGTGGCCAGCAGGGTCGGAACCAGAGCCGCGGGTCATGGTGGGCCCGTACTGGTCGGCGGGCACGGGATGCTCACATCGCTGGCCGCGCGGATAGCGCTATCACCCGTCCCGGCCTGCCCGCCGCCCGGCCGCGCCGACAGAGGGCGGCTTGACCCAAGTCACCGCGGAGGCTCATCACGGGCAACCGGCGGCTCACCGCGGGCGTCGGCCGGGGCGCTCGCCGGGGCCGGGGCCAGCGCTTCGGCGCCGTCATCCAGGCGGGAGATAAGGCCCTGCTGCCGTGTCATGACGCGGCTCAGCGTGTACTCGATGCCAGTCAGGAGTGCAGCGCCGGGGTCATGGCCCGGCGCGCTGTCGCCGCGTTGCCCGGGGCGGTCACTGACAGCGGCAGCGACCTCGCCCCGCAGTGCGGCGAGCTGCGCCACGGCGGACGCGGCCAGGTCCGGCTCTGGGCCCGCCTCGGCGAGGGCCTTTAGCGTTCCGGCGAGTCGGCGGGCCGCGCTCTGGAGGCGGTGGGGGAAGGCGAGCGGCAGCTGCCGGCGGGACGTCCCCGAGGTGTGTTCCCGCCGCCAGGTCGTCGCGAGCTCCTCGAGCTGCCCGCAGACGCCGGCCAGGTCGCCGAGCAGCGCGTCCAGGTCCTGGCGGGTCACGGCCAGCCTGTCGTGACTGCTGGTGGCCGGCTGCTGGGCCGAGGCCGCGGCCTGCGGCGGTGTGCTTCCAGGTATGCCGTCTGATCTGCTGACCGTGGCCACGTGACCCCCCATTCTCCTATTCACCTCAGGTGTTTAGGTGTTGTGTCAACATAGCATCCGGCACCGCGTGCACCTATGATTCTTAGGTGACAACGGCGGGAGGTATGTGGTGCGGATGATGCCTGGTGGCGGCGTGCGGGCGTTCGGCGAGCTGGAGGCCGCGATCATGGACCAGGTCTGGGCGGCCGGGCGGCCGGTGCTGGTCCGCGAGATCCACGACGGGCTGCGGCCCGAACGCGAGCCCGCCTATAACACCGTCCTGACCGTGGTAGAGATCTTGTACCGCAAGGGCTGGCTGGCCCGGGAGAAGCACGGCCGCGCCTACCGGTACCGCCCGACCGCCAGCCGCGAGGATTACACCGCCGGCCTGATGGGGGAGGTGTTCGATACCAGCACCGACCGGCTGGCGACGCTGCGCCGGTTCGTGCAGCGCATCGACCCGGCCGAAGCCGACGAGCTGCGCGCGATGCTGGACGAGGCACGCCGGGACGGGGCCGGATCATGATCGTCGCCGTCGCCCTGCTCGGCTACGCGGCCCTGCTGCTGACCGCGGGCGCGGCCGCGCTGGCGCGGGCACGCTGGGCGGACCGGGCGCCACGGCTGGCGGTCGCCGCCTGGCTGACGCTGACCGGCTCGGCCGTCGTATCGGTGATCCTGGGCGGGGTGGCCCTGGTGGTGCCGACCGTCCGGGTCAGCGCCGACCTGTCCGCGCTGCTCGCCGCGTGCGTGATGGCGCTGCGCGCCACCTACGCGCACCCGGGCGGCGCGGCGATGGCCGGCGCCGGGGCGGTGCTCGGGCTCGCCGTGATCGCCCGGGTCGCCTGGTGCGTGGTCGGCGCGCTGGCCCGCGCGGGGGTGGCCCGGCGCCGGCACCGGCGCGGGCTCGCGCTGGCCGGGCGGCATGACAGCCGGCTCGGCACCGTCCTGGTGGACCATCACCAGGCCGCGGCCTGGTGCCTGCCCGGGGCGGGGCGGCCGGTCGTGCTCACCACCGCGGCGGTCGCCGCCCTCGACGAGGTCCAGCTCGCCGCCGTGCTGGCCCACGAGCGGGCCCACCAGCGCGGCCATCACCACCTGCTGGTGTCGCTGGCCGGATCCCTGGCGGCAGCCTTCCCGCGGGTCCGCGCCTTCCGGCAGGGCCACGAGCAGGTCGCCCGGCTCGTCGAATTGATCGCGGACGACGCCGCGGCCGTGGCGTCCCCGCGCCTGAAGGTCGCCGAGGCGCTGCTCACCCTGGCCGCGCCCGCCCCGGCCACCGCGGCGGCGCTCGGCGCGGGCGGTTCGGCCACGGCGGCCCGGATCAGGCGGCTCATCGCCGCGCCAGCCCCCATCAGCCGGGCGCGGACCGCGGCCGGGATGGCCACCATCGCCGTGCTGGCCGCGTTCCCGCTCGTCCTGCTCGCCGGGCCGGCCGCCGCCGCCAGCGGCATGCACTGCTGCCCCCAAACCATCGCCACCGCGCACGCCACGGCGCGCCCCGGCCCGTGCGGCAGCGTCCCCGGCTGCTGACCCGCCCCAGGCCGCTGAGGTGTCCATGTTGGCGGCCCGGCTGCGCGCCCGCCTGGCCGCCTCACGCAGGAACGGCCACCCGCCCCAGAACTGCACCGGCGTGGCCAGCGCGAACTCGGTCCAGTGCGCCCACGGCCGGTCCCCGGCCAGCCCGGAGAACATCGCCAGGTAGCCGGTGACCAGGGCCAGCGGCCACACGACAAGCGCCCGGACCCGCCTGGATCGCGCCGCGGCGGGCTCGGCATCGGCCCGGTCGTCCTCGCCGGCCGCCGGCGACGGTAACGGCACCAGCCCGTAGTCGATCTTCGCCACGGCCGCGATGAGCGCGTCCGGGCCGGCCGCCCCAGGACCGAGCGTGACGTGCGCGATCCCGCTGGCGAAATTGACCTCGGCCTGGACGCCGGGCTGCCTGGCCAGCGTCCGCCGTACCCGCACGGCGCAAGAGCCGCAGGTCAAGCCCTGCACCGAGAAATCCAGTGCGGCGAGATCCGGCCCGGACCGCTCAGCGGCCGGCGTCCACCTACATCATCGACGCCCGGGGCGGATCGCCTGGGCCTGGTTCGGCGCGACCAGCTACAGCCAGCTCGATCTCGCGGTGACGCTTGCCGCCAGTTCGTAGGGAATGCCGGAGTCAGGCCAGGTTTCCGCGGCTCGCGCGGGAAGGTGGCAGCCACCGATGCCCGTTCGGCATTAATATTCTCCGAACGGGCGGTGGTGACAGCCCTGACCCCGGCTTCCGCGCGGCCGGGTTACAACGGCAGCTCGTAACCGCTGATCCAGTGGATGCGCAGCCATGTCATGGCCGCCGTCCACGTCCCGGTGACCTGCAGCACGCCGACGATGACCAGCATCGCCCGCCCGCGCGGGTGACGAGGGCGGCGTGGCGGCGGGCGAAGGAGAACGCCCGCCGGGAACCGTTCGAAGGCGCCGGCGAACAGCAGGCCAAGGCCGATCGTCAGCCCGCCGAGCACCTGGATCAGGCCCCGCTGGTGCACGAGCAGCGTCGCGCCCAGCCCGCCGAACGCCGCGCCGTAGCTGGCGAACAGCGCCGAGAACCCGGCCACGAACAGCGCGGCGCCCGCCACCGTCCGGCCCTGGGTCCGGGCCGGCCCGGCGGCCATGGAGGCGCCGCCGGCCGGCTCCTGCGCATCCTGACCCGTGCTCGCGACGCCGGTGTCGGACATCCCGGTCAGGTAGGACAGGTAGCCCGGGATCAGCGGCAGGCAGCAGGGCGAGGCGAACGTGATCGCTCCCGCCGCCGCCACCAGCGGCACCGCCAGGATCAGCGGGCCGTTCGTGACCAGCTGGCCGGCTCCGCCGCTCATCACGCCCCCGGCTCTGCGGTCACAGGCCCGCTGGGAACGGGTAAGACCGCGGCGGCACGTCCGTGCCGACGTCGAGCTGGATGAGCTTGTGGGCGGTCAGCGTGATCGAGGCCGGATCGCCGGCGTACCGCTTACCGTCCACGTACACGGTGAGCATGCCGTTGGCCGGGCCCACCTGGCCGGCGGCCAGCGGCTGTCCCCAGATGGCAAAGTAGTCCCCGAGCGTGTACAGCTTCTGGACCGGTGACTCGATGTGGATGACGCCGGACTGGTCGTGCGAGTGCAGCCAGTAAAAGCACGTCCCCGAGCCGACGTACGGCCCGCCGGAGGCCTCCGGGGCGGCGCCGCCCGGGATGCCGATGCCGTAGGGGATCGTGCGCTGCGCGCCGTTGACGAAGACGGCCAGGTGGGCGTGGATATGGTAGACGGTCTGCTCGCTGCTGCTGCACTGGATGCCGTGCACGCTGCTGCCCTGCGCCGCCGAATCGAGCCCGGCCAGCACCGGGCCGTTGAGCCCGGCGGTCCCTGTCCGCTCGGCCGCCGCCATCGCGCTACCCGCGGCGCTGGCGCCCGTGCCGTGGGTACGGACGGCAAGCACGGCCACGACCGCTACGACGGCGGCAACGACGATGGCCGCCGGCACGCCGATGAGGATCCGGATCCGCCGCTGCCTGGCGCGCTGCTGCCGCTGGACCTCCGCCAGCTTCCGCTGGACCCTGCTGTGCTCCCTGGCCTTCTTCGACACCGGAACCCTCTCCTGCAGCGGCTCATCCCAGATACATGAACCTAACATACTTAGGTATTTCGTTCACCAGAAGGGCAGCGGCCGACGCCGGCCATCCCGGTGAGGTCGCCGTGGCGCTGGACGCCGCGCGTGCAGAACTCGGCAGTGCTGACAGGCAAAGGCATACGGGCGCCGACCGGCACCGCGACGCGAGTGGCATGGGACGGGGCTCCCCCGGTCACCCCTGCGCTGGCGTCGGCAGTCACACCCAAGGGGCAGATCAGCACGCGGCGCGGGACGACGGCCATGCAGACAGCATGGGCGGCGAGGGCCACGACATGAGCGCTACGGAGATGCCGGGTATGGCGATGCCCCCGGTGGGGTTGCCGGCTGGCCTGCCGATGGCGCGGCGGGGAGCGGACCGCGACGGGCTGAAGCTGGACCGGCTGCACGTGCCGCTGGGCCCGTTCCTGGCGCACTGGCCGGCCGGGCTGGTGGTCCAGGTGACGATTCAAGGTGACGTGGTGCAGCAGGCGGAGGTCACCACGCTGGGCGCCGCCCAGGGCGGCGGGTCGTTCTGGGCTGAGCCCTGGCTTCGCGCCGCCGCGGGGGAACCGATCAGGCGCTGGATGATGCCGCGAAGGTCGCCGTATCCGTCGTCGTTGCTGTCACGCCAGGACCGCACGCGGCGGCCGGCGCTGCGGTGGCCGGCGGGGCCGGGAGCCTGGCCCTGGCCAGCCTGCCGGATGCGGCCCGGCCGTGGCTGACGGTGATCACCGTCGGGGTGGTGCTGGCGGCGTTCGGCAAGTCGGCGCAGCTTCCGTTCAGCTTCTGGCTGTCGCGGGCGATGGAAGGGCCGAGCCCGGTGTCGGCGCTGCTGCATTCGGCCACCATGGTCGCGGCCGGGGCGTACCTGCTGCTGCGCACCCGCCCGCTGCTGGAGGCCTCCGGCTGGGGCGCGCCCGCCGTCGCCTGGACGGGCGCCGCGACGGCCCTGGCCCTGGGCCTGGTGGCGGTCGCGCAGACCGACCTCAAACAGCTGCTTGCCGCCTCGACCTGCGCTCAGGTCGGGTTTATGGTGCTGGCCGCCGGCGCGGGGGGCGTCGCTGGCGGGACACTGCAGCTGGTCGCGCACGCCGCGGTCAAGAGCCTGCTGTTCCTCGCCGCCGGGGCCTGGCTGGCCGCGCTCGGCACCAGGCAGCTGCCGGCGCTGCGCGGCGCGGCCCGCCGCTATCCGCTGGTGGGGGTGACGTTCACCATCGGCGCGGCCGTGCTGGCCGGGCTGCCGCCCGGGTCGCTGTGGGTGGCCAAGGACGAGCTGCTCGCCGCCGCCTGGCACGACAGCCTGGCCCTGTACGCGGCCGGGCTGGCCGCGGCCGTTATCTCGGCCGTCTACAGCGTCAAGGCGGTGTGGTACGTGTGGCAGCCGGTTCCCGCTGACGCGGCCAGCGGCTACGACACCGAACGCCGCGGCACGCGCCGCGTTACAAGGTTGATGGCCGCGCCGCTGGTTGCCCTGGCGCTACCGGCGGCCGCGCTGGGGATCATGGCGGCACCGGCAGTGGCCGGGCCCTTGCGCCGGGCTGTCGGTGCCGCGGGTGAAGTGTCGGCAGCCTGGTGGGAACTGGGTGTCAGCGCGGTGGCCGCTGTGATCGCGGCCGGCCTGACCTGGTGGTGGGGAGCGCGCCCGGCACCGGTCCCCGTGGCCGTCCTGGCCTGGCTGGGCCGCTGGCTGGATCTCGAGCAGGTGGCCCTCGTACTGCTGGCGCGGCCCACCCTGCGGGTCGCCCGCGCGCTGGCAGTGTTCGACGACCAGGTTCTCGACGGCGCAGTCCGCGGGGTCGCCCGCGGCGGGACCCGGCTGGCCCGGGTGGCGGCGGACGCCGACGACGGCGGCGTCGACCGGCTGGTCGGCCAGGTCGCCGCAGCCATGCGGGCGGCGGGCCGGCTGGCCCGGCGGCCGCAGACGGGCCAGGTGTACATGTACTACGCGCAGGCCGCCGTAGTGCTGGTGCTGCTGGCGCTGGTCTTCGCGCTGGTGAGGTAGCCGTGCTGCCGGTGATCGTGTTCTTGCCCGCCGCCGCCGCGCTGGCGCTGCTCGCCCTGCCGCGCCGGGTGCCGCGCACCGTCTTTGTGTGGGCGTGGATCGGCGTGAGCGCCGCCGACGTGACCCTGGTCGGCGCCGCCTGGGTCGGCTACGACCCGCGCGCGGGGTTCGGCTGGACCGAGAACACGGCCTGGATCCCCACCGTGGGTATCCGCTACCACGTCGGTGTCGACGGGCTGTCCCTGCCGCTGCTGGCGATGACCGCCGTGCTGTTCCTGATGGCCGCGGTCTACTCGCTGCGCGAGACCCGCCGGGTCAGAAGCTACGTGTGCCTGTTCCTGTTCCTGCAGACGGTGTCTCTGGGCCTGTTCGCGGCGCTGGACCTGATCGTGTTCTTCGTGTTCTTCGACCTGTCCATCGTCGGCATGTACTTCGTCATCGCCGGGTGGGGGCACGGCGAGGCGGCTCGCGCCGCGGCGCTGAAGTTCTTCCTCTACACGTTCACCGGCTCGCTGGCCCTGCTGCTCGGGTTCATCGGGCTGTACCTGGCGGCACGCCCGCACACCTTCGACATGGTGACGCTGATCCGGGCCAACCCGCTCGCCGGGCGCGGCGCGTACGGCGGGCTGGTGCTGCTGGCGGTCGCGGCCGGGCTCGCCGTCAAGACCCCCACCGTGCCGTTTCACACCTGGCTGCCGCCCGCGCACACCGAGGCCCCGGCCGCCGGATCGGCCATCCTGGCCGGGGTGCTGCTGAAGATGGGCACCTACGGGTTCGTGCGGATCGCGATGCCGATGCTGCCCGGCCAGTGGCGCCGCTACGCGCTGGTCTTCGTCGTCATCGGTGTCGTGTCGGCGGTGTACGGGGCGCTGGTCGCGCTGGCCCAGGCCAGCTTCAAGCGGATGATCGCCTACACGTCGGTGAACCACATGGGCTACATCCTCCTGGGCGCCGGCGCCGCCGGGATCCTGGCCGGGACCAGCGCCCAGGCCCGCTCCCTCGCCGTCACCGGTGCCGTCACCCAGATGGTCAGCCACGGCCTGCTCACCGGCGCGCTGTTCCTGCTGTCCGGTGTCCTGTTCGACCGCGGCCACACCTACGACATGGCCGCCTACTCCGGGCTCGCCGGCCGTACCCCGGTCTTCGCCGGGCTGACCGCGGTGGCCGCGTTCGGCTCGCTCGGCATCCCGGCAATGTCCGGGTTCATCGCCGAGTTCCAGATCTTCACCGGCAGCCTCGCCTCCGCCACGGCCGCGACCGCGGTCGCGGTGCTCGGCATCCTGATCACCGCCGCGCTGTTCCTGCGGGCGCTGCAACGGGTCTTCCTCGGCCCGCTCCGGCGCCCCGGCACCCCCGCCGCGTTCCGCGACCTGCACCCGGCAGAGGTGGCCAGCATCGCACCGCTGCTCGCCGCGTCCGTGGCCATCGGGGTCGCGCCGCGGTTCCTGCTCGATGTCATCGAACCCGCCGCCCGCACCATCATCACGCTGGTGGCACGGTGAACGAACGGCTCGGCCCGCTCATCCCGGAGATCACGCTGGCCGCCGGCGCGGTGGCCGGGCTGCTGGCCGGATCCTGGCTGCCCCGCCACCGGCAGTGGGTGATCCGGCTGTTGGCCGCGGCAGCATGCCTGGCCGCGCTGGCCGCCACCGCGTTCACCGTAGCCGGGACCCGGACGGCCGACTTCGGCACCAGCTACGCGATCGACGTCGCCACCAACACCGTCCGCGTCGTCGTGGCCGCCGCCACCCTGCTCGTCATCGGCCTGTCCGCCGACACGGTACAGGCACACAAACGCGAGGCCGAGTTCTACGTGCTGCTGCTGCTCGCCGCGCTCGGCACCATCGTGCTCGCCGGCGCGAACGACCTGCTGCTGCTGTTCGCCGGCTACCTGCTCGCCTCGGTCCCCGCTTACGCGCTCGCCGGGTTCGCCAAAGATTCCCCGGGCACCGAGGCCGCGCTGAAGTACTACCTCATGGGCGCGCTGGCGGGCGTCGCCATGCTCACCGGCGTGACCCTGCTGTACGGCACCGGGCGCACCACCAGTTACCCGCTCCTGCAGACCACGCTCGTCGCCGCTCCCCACGGCGCTGTCGCGGTAGGGGTCATCGCCGTCACCGCGGGGCTGCTGTTCAAATCCGGTGCCGTCCCCGCGCACTTCTGGGTCCCCGACGTCACCGACGGCACCACGACCCCGGTCGCCGCGTTCGTCACCACCGTGCCGAAACTCGGCGGCCTCGCCGCGCTCCTGCGCCTGCTCACCGTCGCGATCCCCGCCGCCGCGGTGAACTGGCCGCTGCTCATCGCGGTCCTCGCCGCCGCCTCCATGACCCTGGGCAACCTCGCCGCGTTCTTCCAGGACAGCGTCAAACGGCTGCTCGCCTACTCCACCATCAGCCAGGCCGGCTACCTGCTGATGGCCGTCGCCGTCGCCGCCCGCAGCGCCACCGCCCCCCGGTCGCTGCTGTTCTACCTCGCCGCCTACGCCGTCACCAACCTGGCCGCGTTCGCCGTCGTCGCCGCACTGCCGCAGGCCAGCACCGTCGCCGACTACCGGGGGCTCACCCGCCAGCACCCAGGCCTGGCCGCAGTGCTGGTAGTGAGCCTGCTCGGCCTCGTCGGCACCCCGCCCACCGCAGTGTTCCTCGCCAAGCTGCAGGTGTTCACCACCGCCATCGACGGCGGCTACGGCTGGCTCACCGCCCTCGCCGCCGCCAACACCGTCGCCAGCCTCTTCTACTACCTGCGGTGGCTCACGCCAGCGTTCCTGCCCGGCCCCGCCGGACCCAGGCCCGCCACACTAGAGCCGGCCGACCGGGCGGCCACCGCGGTCGCCTACACCGCCGGGGCAGCCTCGCTCGCCCTCGGCATCGCCGGCACCACCGTGCTGCCCCTGGTCACCGGCCACCTCATTCGCTGACACGGCGGGTGGCCAGCGCCCGCGTTCCGGTCGGCACGGCACCGCATCGTGATCACGGCCAGGCAACGAGCGAGTGCTAGACGGCTGCCGCCTGCCCGGCGTGCAGTGGCTTGCGGGCGGCCAGCCGTTCCACGATGCCGAGCTTGAACCGGTCATGGTCTTCGACGGTGAGCGCCAGGGCCTGCACGTGCCTGATCGGACGGCGCCGGAGGTGCTCGCCACCGACCGGGACGCTGGCCAGCTCGATCAGCACCTGCGCTGCGCGGGCCGGCCAGGCCGAGGCCTCGACGTGGTCAGCGAGCAGCAGCAGCCCGCCCGGGCGCAGTACCCGGACCATCTCGGCCACGGCCGCGCGGTCGTCGGGGATCGCGCACAGCGAGAAGGTGCAGACCACCGTGTCGAATATGGCGCCGGGGAACTCCAGTGCCTGCGCGTCGCCCTCCCGCAGGTCCACCGCCCTGCCCAGTTGCCCGGCTCGCCGGCGGGCGATCTGGAGCATCGCCGGACTGTGATCAACCCCGGTCAGCTGCACGCCGGGCGGGTAGTGGGGAAGGTTGAGGCCGGTGCCGATAGCGACCTCCAGGACGCTCCCGGTGGCCTTGGAGCAGACCCACTCGCGGCTGCCGGCGAACAGGTGCCGGTCGAAGAATCCCATCTGCCGGTCGTAGGAGCCGGCGTGGGAGTTCCAGTAACGCCGTAGCCGCTGTTCACGGGCAGCTTGAGCCTTCAATTGACGTCCTTTCCTTTCCTGTGCCGCGCCCCGGGCGAGCTCGCTGCGAACTGCCGGATGAGATGCGGTGCTGGCGCTTGTCATGGATTGCGTCCCTGGTCACCCCGGCCAGCGGTGAGGTCGCGGGCCAGCCACGCGATCGCGAGGATGACCAGGGCCAGGACCGCGAGCGCGGCGGCCGAGCCGAAGGCCATCATCGCCAGCCCGGCGGGGTACATTCCGTCCATCATGTCGCTTCACCTGCTCTTGTTCGTTTTCTGGGTGTGGGGTTGCTGACCGGCCCGGCCCGCGGCGGGTCAGGCCGCAGCCGGGGGGCACTCGGGGCATGGCCGGGCGTGCAGGTGCCCAGCTGGTGAAGGCACCGGGTGGCGGGCTGGGTCGCGCAGGGCGCGGAGGGCGATCGCGCCGCCGGCCAACACCAGGGCCGCGGCGGCGCCCAGGCCGGCGGAGTACCCGGACACGAACGCGGCATGGGGTGTGGCGCCCGCGCCGAGCGCCGCCCCCTGGCGGGCGGCCAGGATCGCGCCGATGACCGTGACGCCGAGCAGCCCCGAGGCCTCGCGGGCGGCGTTGAGGATGCCGCCGGCCACGCCTGCCTGGGCCGGCGGGATGACACCGAGGATGGCGGCGGTGACCGGCATGGTCAGCCCGGAGCCGACGCCGACCGCCGCCAGCGGCGCCATCAGGCTGGCGAAGCTGGCGTGCTGGCCGAGCAGGGCGACGGCGGCCAGCCCCGCGGCGACCAGGACCATCCCGGCGGCGACGGCGCGGCCTGTGCCGGCCCGGCCGGCCAGCAGCGGGGCAGCGGTGGCGGAGGCGGCCATCAGCAGTGCCATCGGGACGAACGCCAGCCCGGCCGCGGTCGGGGAGAAGCCGAGCACGCCCTGCAGGTACAGCGGGGTGAAGAAGTACACGCCCAGCACCCCGAACCCCCACAACACCAAGGTCGCCGTGCCGCCGGCGAACACCCGGTTGCGGAACAGCGCCAGGTCGATCATCGGCGCGGGTGAGCGGGCCTCGGCGGCGGCGAACGCGGCCGAGGCGGCGGCGGCCGCCAGCGCAGCCAGGATGGGCGGCGAGGTCCAGCCCGCGGCGTGGCCCTGGATCAGGGCGTAGCTCAGCGCGGTCAGGGCCAGGGTGGCGGCGGCCAGGCCGGGCACGTCCAGGCCGCGCGGCAGGCGGGTGCCGCGGGATTCGGTGACCGCCGTGGCCCCCAGGGCCAGGGTGAGGGCGCCGAGGGGGACGTTGATGAAGAAGATCCAGCTCCAGTGCCAGTGCTGGCTGATGAACCCGCCGGCCAGCGGCCCGAGCGCGACGGCCAGCGCGCTAGTCCCGCTCCAGGCTCCGACCGCCCGGCCGCGTTCGCGCTCACCGGGAAACATCGCGGAGATGATGGCCAGCGCGGTGGGCGCGGCCAGCGCCGCCCCGGCGCCCTGGGCCACCCGCCCGGCCAGCAGCACCGCCGGCGAGGACGCCAGGCCGGAGGCCAGCGACGCGGCGGTGAACAGCGCGGTCCCGGCCAGGAACAGCCGCCGCCGCCCGTACAGGTCCGCGAGCCGGCCGCCGGCCAGCAGCAGGCCGGCGAACGCCAGCACATAGGCGCTGGCGATCCACTCCAGCCCGGACAGGGACAGCCCTAGGTCCCGCTGGATCGACGGCAGCGCCACGTTCACCACCGTGTTGTCCAGCGAGGTCATGAAGGTCGCCAGGCCGACCGCGGCCAGCGCCAGCCCCCGGTGTGCGGGGTTCGGTTGCCGTGCCATGAGAGCCTCCAATGTGATCGGCGATCTCTATGCGAACACTGCTCTCCTAACATGAGAGTGTGTGCTGTTCGTGTCAAGAGCAGTGTTCTCGAAGTTTGCACTGATCGCACTTTCCTGGCATGATGGGGGCATGGCCACGTCCCGGACCACCGCCCCGGCGCCCACCTTGCGGGCGCGGCGGCGGGCCGCCGCCACCGAGGAGATCAAGGCGCTGGCCTGGCGCCAGCTCGCCGAGCACGGCCCCGGCGGGATTTCGCTGCGGGCCATCGCCCGCGACATGGGCACGGCCCCCTCGGCCCTGTACCGCTACTTCCCCAGCCAGTCCGACCTGATCAGCGCGCTATGCGCCGACGCGTACGAGTCGGCTGCCGACGCGCTCGCCGCCGCCCGGGACGCGGCGCCGCCCGGTGACCACGCCCGGGCCTGGGCTGCCCTCTGCCGCGCCTACCGGCAGTGGGCACTGGCCAGGCCCGCCGACTTCGCGCTGATCTTCGGCACCCCGCAGCCCGGCTACCAGGCGCCCAGCGAGATCACCGCGCCGGCAGCGGCCAGGTTCACCGGCATACCCCTCGGGGTGTACGCCGCCGCCGTGCAGGCGGGCGCCGCCGACCCCGGCCGCACCCAGATCCCCCCCGGCCTGCAAACCGGCGCGCTGTGGAAGACCCTGCTCGGCGACCGCCCGCCCGACGGAGACCCGCGGCTGGCGGGCATCATGCTCAGCGCCTGGGTCTCGGTGCTCGGCTACCTCGCCGCCGAGATCTTCGGCAGCCTGGCCGAGCTGATCAGCGACCCCGGCGAGTTCTACCAGGCGCATATCCGCGCCGTCATGCTCGGCATGGGATTCCAGCCCGATCTCGTCAGGCAGGCGGCCACCGGCGAAGCCTGAGCGCGCAGGCCGCCACCTTGCAGTTTCCGGCCCAACTCGGCCATCTGCCAGCGCAGGTGTTACCTGATCCGGCCTTCGTGGAGCCAGGGTCGCCCGTGCTCCGCCCACGTGATGAGGTTCCTGTGCCGGTGCTCCGGAACCTCCTCTTCCCGGGGAGGCCCTGCCGGGGTTACGGTCATTGCCCGGCAACGATGCCCAAAGGGGGGGTGCGGCCATGTCCTGGCAGCTGCGGGGCGAGTACCTGGAGAACTGCAATTGCGACATCCTGTGCCCGTGCATTACGTCCTCGTTGCAGGGTCCGCCGTGGCGGCAGGGCCGCCGCCCATGCCGCCGCGCTGGCCGGCGGGTACCTGCTGGCCTGGGCGGCGTTCGGCCTCGTCGCGTTCGGGATATCCCGGGCCCTGGGCCAGCTGGCCCCGGTGAGCACGGGGACCGGCACGGGCATGAGCCCGGGCCTGTCCCGGCTGGCCGTCTGGAGCGCCGCCGTCGCCCTGGCCGTGGCCGGGACCTACCAGTTCACGCCGCTCAAGGCGCGGTGCCTTCGGCACTGCCGCTCGCCGCTGGGGTTCCTCCTGCGCTTCGGGAACTTCCGCGGCAGGCTGCGGGACGTCCGGGTCGGCATCTACCACGGCGGTTACTGCGTCGGCTGCTGCTGGAGCCTGATGCTGGTGCTGGTCGCGGTGGGCGTGATGAACATGGCCTGGATGGTGGTCCTGACCGCGGTGATCTTCGCGGAGAAGATCTAGACGAACTCCTAAGCAACAGGTCGCGGCTGGACCCGTGTGTTATCCGCCAAGCGACTACCCTGATCCAGCACGGCAAATATCCAGCCGGAACTGTGGATCGACCGCGCTGCTGCGGCAGTCGCGTTCTACGAGGTGGCCTTCGGCGCCAGGGTTCTTCATCGGGTCGGTGAGGGAGACGAGATCGTCGCGCGGCTGGCGATAGGGGATGCCCCCTTCTGGGTTTCTTCCGGCGGACGGGAGAGACCGCGTTTCAGCCCGGCGGCTATCGGCGGCGCGACAGGTCGGACTTTGCTGGTAGTCGATGATCCCGATGCGATGTTTACGCAGGCGGTCGAGTCCGGTGCCACGCCAGCATCTGAGATGGCCGATGAGCACGGTTGGCGTTTGGGCCGGATCTTCGATCCATTCGGTCACGAGTGGGAGATCGGGAGACCTCTAGGCCATTGGCCGCCTGCGGACGGGTCGCCGGGATGAGCGCGGGAAGCCAGGTAGCCAAGTGAGTAACAATCACCACCGCCAGCAGCGGACGCCAGCGGACATCCACGGACGGCCCGTCCCGGGTCGGGCGCCCCGCGGCGCTGGTAGTCGGCGTCTGTACTTGGCTTCGGGACGAAGAGGCCAACGCCAGCGGAGCTGGCGTGAGCCTAACGGCTTCGTGTGGCACTGAAGCGCCAACTCCGTACAGCAGGAAGTGAACTACAGCAACGAGGGCGCGCAACCGTTGGCGTGCACGACTACCGACACCACTGGCTACCTGCCGTAGTAGTCCGGTCGTCGCAGGCCGGTAATATGCATCGAAGAGTCACTATGGGTTGCCTGTACCGCACGCTTCGTAGATTTTGGACTTCGGGCCGGCAGCGTGCCTCTGGACCCACGTCAACGTGGCGAACCTCGCGATCTGCTCGCAGATGTCATACTTCACACAGAACTCAGCGACTCACTAGTAGCGAGCTGGCGACCGCATGACCTGGGCAGCCGGGCTTGGGGTTGGGACACGGCTCGGGAGCGACTACGCTTTCTCACAGTGATGGTCGTGGCGGTATCGCGCATGCGATCAACACAGGAAAGTAAATGGCAAGTGGAAAGGCGGTGGCGGTATGACGGAGCGCTGGGATTTGCGCACCCCCGGTGCGGAGGAACGGGACGCCTTGGTGGCGTTGACTGTGCTATTGACCCCGGAGGAAGTAAAGCAGCTTGAGCGTCAAGCGTCCGTGGACGGTATCTCCGTCACCGACGTCATACGCCGGTCTCTGGCAATCGGGCGGGTCGCATGGGATGCGCAAAGCCACAAAGGAAGGCTAATGGTTCAGGGGCGTGATGGAGAGCTACGCCCTGTCGAGCTGCCGACTGCGCGGTAATGAACGATCAGAACACCGGTGAGTCACCACGAGAGTCAGGGGATAGCCGGAAGATCAGCGGCGGCACGGGCGCTATAGTCGCCCAGGGGGACAGCGCTCAGACAATCTACTCATATGACCTAACTGGAGAAAAGGCGCGTATCCCGGAAGATGAGCTTGTTGCGGTTGGTCAGGAATTTGAACGTAAGATCCGGGGTCGACAAGAATGGGTACGTACCGCGTTGGCTGTCGGTGCTTTCTTGTCGCTTGTAGCTTTCCTTGGATTTCTTATGGGTTCTGTGTATAGCAAAATTACCGTTGACAACATCGAAAAGATAGCGACGGTAGTAGTGACTCCACTTACGGGCATCGTTGGAACGATCATCGGCTTCTATTTCGCTGAGAGACGCTCCGGAGGTACGCGAGAGTTACTGTAATGATAGTCGGATCCTTCGCGTCGACCGCGGCAGGCAACCTCCCTGCCGTCGTCGGGACATCGGCGAGCGGACCGTGCCCTAGTCTCATTCGTAGTCTCATTCAGCTACATCCGGAGCCGTTCGGCGCGCACCACTGAGGACGAGCAGTCGAGGTCGCGGACCATAGCGACCCACGCTGCACCCAGCCGCGCAGACTTGGAAAGCGTCCAGCGCCGCCGCGCCGAGGCGCGGGCCGTCGGCGTCCAGGTCCCAGAAGACGCGTTCGCGTTCTTCCCGGACTAGGCAGGCCGCGAGCCATGGAATCCCGACACGATGACCCACCGGTACCGCCCGGTACGCCCGCTTGGTCGGCATCGCCAGCCCGCTGACGGAGCTTCGGCACTACTCTGCCACCCTGAGGTTCTACGCCGTTACAGTTCACCAGGCCCGCCGACCAGCGCGCTGCCGCGGTAATCCCCTCCCAGCTCGCCGGACTCCGCAACAGGGAACGCCTCCGCGGTCTGTACGATCAGCACAAGTCGGCTTCCGGCGGCGACAGCCTTGCTGCCCTCGCCAGCGTCATCGGTCCGCAGGCGGGGCTGGAAGAAGATATTGCTCTGCGTGGCTCACCGAGTTCGCGGCAGGCGCTTAGCGATCGTTCGTCTTCCCCGGCTGCCCGTGACCGTCAGAAATCGGATGGGCCGGACAGAGTGACGCCCCGGCACTAGGGGCGCCGGGCGTCTTCCTCAACCCGAGGACCCGCCCGGCGGAGGCTGGGCACGCGGGGAGCCGGGTAACCCGGGCCGGGAGGCGGTCCGTACGGACAGTTCGGCGTCGATGGCGGCCATGCGGGCCCGGATCGGCGCGGACCGGGGAGCCGGGCCGGGCCAGGGCCAAGCTCGCGGCCAGCTCGCGGCGGGCGGCCTCCAGCTCGGCTGCGGTCAGCGCGGTCACATCGTGCTCACGCATCAGCGGCGATCCTGGCGCGGTCGTTCTGCTCGGCGATCACCTTGTCGAGGGCGGCTTGGATGTTGGCCCGGATCGCGGGGTCAGGGTCTTGCTTGTCCAGGAACTGATGGCGTTTTCCAGCCGGCGTCGGTAGTACGCCAGCTCATACGTCGTCAGGGCGTGCAGGGGGTGTTTCGGCTGGTCTACGGTGGGGGTTTGCTGCGTGGCTGAGGTGTCTGGCATCGGCTGGCGGTCCCCTCGTGCGCGGGGTGGGCGGGCGTCTTCTCGCTTCCTAACGTGTCAGGCCGGTGACAGAATCGGAGTAGTTACCCGCTTACTGACCAGCACTAAACTCCGGTAACGAGAGGTGCGCACGGTGCCGACGCCAGAGGAACAGCTAGCCGGCGTCCTCCGCCAGTCGCGGCTGGACACTGGCCTGCCGGTAGCTGCCGGTGGCCGGTGCGGGTGACCACGGTGTAGCCCACCCGGACCAGGCCGACCGCGGTGCTCTCGGCGATCTCGTCCTCGGCGCTGCCGCGTGTCGGTCCGCGGCGAGTCGTTGCCGCGGAGCATCCTGCGTCTTGACCCAGGACATTGGTTAGAGAATACTAACGGTTAGTGGATACTGACCGAGACGCTGACCGGTGGGGTGCGCTGGCCGACGGCACGCGCCGGGCCATCGTGGCGTGCCTGGCCGACGGGCCGCGGGCGGTGGGGCAGCTAGCGGCCGGGCTGCCGGTGAGCCGGTCGGCGGTGTCTCAGCACCTGAAGATCCTCAAGGACGCCGGCCTGGTGGAGGACGTGGCGGCGGGAACGCGCCGGATCTACCGGCTCAACCCGGTCGCGCTGGCAGCGTTGCGGGATCAGCTCGACACCTACTGGCAGCGGGCGCTGGCCGGGTACGCCCAGGCCGCCGAAGCGCCGGACGAGGAGGGGTGATGACCCAGACCGACGCGGCGACGGTCCGCAGGCAGATCGTGGTGGAGGCGCCGATCGAGCGTGCTTTTTCGGTGTTCACCGGCCGGTTCGGGGACTTCAAGCCGCCGGAGCACAACATGCTCGGGGCGCCGGTCGCCGAGACGGTGTTCGAGCCGCGGGCCGGCGGCGGCATCGTGGACCGGGCCGAGGACGGCAGCCAGTGCCGGTGGGCGCGGATCCTGGCCTTCGACCCGCCCGGCCGGGTGGTGTTCAGCTGGGACATCAGCCCCCGGTGGACCATCGAGACCGACCCGGCGCAGACCAGCGAGGTCGAGGTGCGGTTCTACGCCGGGGGTCCGGCCCGCACGCGGGTGGAGCTGGAGCACCGGCACCTCGACCGGCACGGGCCCGGCTGGGAAGCAATCACCGACGGCGTAGACGGGCCGGAGGGCTGGCCCCTGTACCTGGACCGCTACGCCGCGCTGGCGAAGGAGGGCCGCTGACATGCCGCCGATCGTCACCAGCGCCGAAATCGACCGTCCGGCCGCGGAGGTCTTTGCCTACGCCACCGACCCGGCCCGGTTCAGCGAATGGCAGAAGGGCGTGGTGGACGGGCACATGGACGGCCCGGCCGACGGCACCCAGCCGCCGGCCGTCGGCACGACGTGCGTGACAACGCGGCGCATTGGCGGCGCCAGCCGCCCGTCCACGTCCGAGCTGGTGCATATCGACCCGCCCAGGACCTGGGGCGTTCGGGGTACAGACGGCCCGATCCGGGCGGCCGTCGATGTCCTGGTCGAGCCCGTGACCGGCTCCCGCTCCCGGCTGACGATCAGCGTCGACTTCACCGGCCACGGTATCGGCAAGATCCTGGTGCCGCTGATGGTCCGCCGGGAAGCACGCCAGGAGATGCCAGCCAACATGACAGCGCTCAAGCACAGGATGGAAGCGGGCTAACCCGCCAGGACGCGCCGGGGAATGCCCGCGGGCAGGCTGATGCCCCTATCAGTGTTCGTCCCGGTCCTGATGGCCTCCGCCATCTTCTTATCCGGCCCGCGCAGCGCGCAGGATAAGAAGATGGCGGACCAGGCGAAGGCAGCGGTGCACTGGGACGCCGCCTACGCCCAGGGCGATGACACCCGGAGCTGGTATGAGGAACACCCGGCCATGTCGCTTCGGATGCTCAGCTCTGCCGGGATCTCGGCCGCTGATGCCCTCATCGACGTGGGCGGCGGCGCATCCCCTCTCACCGGGGCGCTGCTGGATCGCGGCTTCGGCGACCTCACCGTGCTCGACATCTCCGCGGCCGGGATGCAGCACGCGCGGGATCGCCTTGGTCCGCGTGCTGACCAGGTTCACTGGCTGACCGCCGACGTGCTCAGCTGGCACCCCCCGCGTCATTACCAGGCCTGGCATGACCGGGCGGTCTACCATTTCCTGACCACCGATGAGCACCGGCAGCAGTACCTGCACACCTGGACGCGGCGACAGACCCGGGCGCCATCGCCGTCTTCGGCTGCTTCGCCCCGGACGGGCCGCAGCGCTGCTCGGGCCTGCCAGTGGCCCGCTACAGCCCGGCGCAGCTGGCCCGCCAGGTCGGCGCCAAGTGGCTATTGATCAGCCAGGACCGGGAAGAGCACCTCACCCCGGCAGGCACCATCCAGCCGTTCACCTGGATCACGCTGCGAAGACAGTCCTGAGTCCCGGTCCGCTCCGTCTTCCTCGCAGGTGCCTTCCCGGCGGTGTGCTCAGCTGTGAGCGGTACCTCATACCTGCTGCACTATCTTCGCCACGTCCAGGCGGCGCACGATCATCAACCGCGCGGGATCACCCAGCGACCGGAACAGCCGCTCACGGAGGTCAGACGGCGAGACCGGCTCATGTTGGTCGCCGGGCCGGGCGTGCACATCTGCGCCGAGTGCGTCGGGCTGTGCAACGAGATCCTCGCACAGAACCCGGTCGGCGCCGCAGGCGAGGACAGTCCTGGAGCATAGAGCCGCCCTCGCGCCTTCACTCGCGTCAGGCTCCCGGCCCGGGCGGCCGATTCGCGGCGAAGGCCCGGAGTCCAGGGGATCGTCCGGTCCGTGACCCTGACCCTCTGTCCGGTCACCGGCTGTTCCTGCCGAGTTCGGCGACGGCGCGGGCGAGCATGTCCTCGACCAGGAGCCGCTCGGATCCCCAGTCCTCGCGCAGGTCGTCGAGGAAGCCGATGATCGTGATCACGTCGGCCCACGGCTGGTAGGCGGCCCCGGCCGCCTGCTGCCACCAGGCGGTGAACTGCCCGGCCGTACCGGTGCTGAAGGTCAGCAGGTTCACCCGGCAGTGCGCCACGTCGATCACCGCCGGGCCGGTGCAGGCGGCCTGCCAGTCGACCACGCCGGAGACCGTGCCCGTCGCCACAGCACGTTGCCGGGATGGAAGTCGTGGTGTACCAGTACCTCCGGCAGGACGGGCGCGGGTCCGCGGCTGATCTCGGCGGCCCGCTCCCAGATCCTGGGGTAACGCGCCCACGGGGGCGGCTGGTAGCTGGCCGGGAGGTCGGGGGCGAACGGCTCGATCAGCCCGGCGGGCGGGAGCGGGGCGGTGTGGATGGCGGGCAAGATTCCGGCCAGGCGGCGCAGCCAGCGGCCGACATCCGACGGCCACCAGTCCACCCGGCCGGGCAGCCGCGACATCAGCACGGCCGGCGCCCCGGCCTGCGTCCCGGCGGGGTCGACCGCGAGCAGCCCGGGAGTGGGCACGCCCGCGGACTCGGCGGCTTGAAGCGCCCGTGCCTCGCGCTCGGCGATGTCTGGTTCTTCCGCGTTGAGTTCGGGCCGGACGTAGCGGCGCAGCACCGCCTGCCGGCGCCGCCCCGCGCCGTCGGCGACGGTGAGCAGGTGCACGGCCGAGGACATCCCGCCGCGCAGGGCCCGGGCTGAGATCACCGGGCCGCCCAGGCGGGCGGCGGCCCAGGCCAGCGCCTGCCGGGGCGGGCGGGAGCGCAGCAGCCGCCGGGTGGCCTCGTCGTCGCAGAACCCGTGCGCGGGTGACCGGCCTGCCGGGCTGTCCCCGGCAGGCTCGTGCCCGCGGGTCACCAGCCGTCCCGTGCGCCGGGCAGGTCCAGGATCCCGGCGTGCCGCATCCGCTCGATCACGCCGGCCCGGCGCGGATGCGCGGCGGCGCCGGTGAGCCAGTCCCGCCAGATGGGGTAGCGGCCGGTGTCGAAGCCGCGGAAGGCCTGCTCGAAGCTGTCGTGCACCGAACGCAGCGTCCGGTCGCGTTCGGGCTCGGTCTGGGGGCAGCGCTGGTAGACCGCCGTCCAGGCCAGCCGGTCCCGCCCGCCGAAGCTTGCGTGCCAGGTATGCAGATCGAAGGCGATCACATCACCGGGTGAGGTGTCCGCGACGTATCCGGGGAAACTCGCCTGGCAGGCGGCGGCCTCCGCCTCGCTGTGGGCCGGCCCCCGGCGGCAGCTGCAGGCGGCCAGCCGGGCGTTCAGCTCCGGGTGATGCGAGCCGGGCACCAGCCGCAGCGCCCCGGTGCCGGCGGTCAGCGCATCGAAGTAGGCGGCGAACTTGACGCCGCGCACGCCGATCCCGTCGTCGGTGTGCCAGCCCGCCTCGGAGAAGTACAAGACCCCTTCCGGGCACTCGGGGATCACCGGGCCGCCGAGCAGCTGCTCCGCGGCGCCGATGAGGCGCGGGTCATCGCACACCAGCGACGCGCTGACCGGGGTCAGCCGGGACGCCATGGGCAGGTAGTGGCCGCTGATCCCGTCGAAGACGCGCTCGTCGTAGCTGGCGGCGTAGGCGTCGCGGATCGCGGCGTCGGCTTCGGCGCGCAGCGCGCCGACACGGTCGGCGAGATAGCCGCGCAGCACGGTGAAGCCGAAGGTGCGGAAATGGTCGACCTGACCGGTGGTGAGCATCGGGTTCCTCCTGAAGACAACTGCCGGGACGAGATGGAACACCGTCCCGGCCGGAGGAGCCCGGTCGCGCGCTACCGGCCGTCGGGCACGGCTAGCGGCGCAAGGTCAGCACATTCAAATCGGGCGCATGCGGACAGGATACGCCTGCGTCCAGGACCCCGCCCGGCCGCATGACCACCTGCTCCGCCTGGCAATGAAAATCCGCGGCCGCGACGCGGCATTACCCCGGGACGGCGCGTGTCACCAGGTCATGCGGATTCCCGGCCGCAGGCGGTCAGGTACCGGGCCGCGGCGCATCGGCCGGGCCCGGGGAGGCTGGCACGACCCGAACGGGGCGAGTTCGCCGAGCCAACCCAGCAGCCGCCCCTGCTCGATGAGCCTCAGAAGCTCCCGCAGCCCGCGCCTGGCGCCGCGGCCCTCCGCCGCCGAGAGGATCCCGCGGCCGAGCATCTCCCCGAACTCGTCCTGGTCGGTGATGACGTAGGACATCGTGTCCTGGCGGAGCAAGACGTCAGTGAACAGGTCGACGCCGAACGTGCTGTCGCCCTCTCGCTCCATCGGGGTGGCGATGTCGCAGTTGACCGCGAACCTGCGGGCGCCGTCGCCGGTCTCGGTCAGGCGTCCGTCGAGGTCAGTGGTGATGTTGATCTTGAACCAGTGCCCGGCGAATGCGTAGTGGCGCAGCACGACCCGGTCGTAGACCATCTGGCTGATCGCGACGCTGTCATCCAAGCGCAGCACGCCGGGGGAAGGCGTGCGGAAGATCCTCACCGTCGGCTCGTCCGGGTGGAAATCGTGATCGCGAAGCACCCGGCCATGATGACACCGGCCGGAGGGCGCCAGCTGATCGCGACCCGGTTCGCGTCGTCGGGGCAGCAGGTACATATCGGCCCGGAACAGAAATGAGTGGACAGGGTCGCGTTGGCTGCGGTTAGCTGCCAGGCGGCGCGAAGGAGAATTCGTGAAGCAGGTTGAGGTGTGGCGGGGCCGTCACGGTGATCCGGTCCCGCTGCTGGGGCCGCTGCCGGGAGTACGTTCGGATGACACGGTGGCGTACGAGTTCCAGCTTCCCGACAGGTTTGAACCGTGGCCGGGCCGCACGCTCCTCGAGCGGGTGTTCGTGCTGCTCGACGTCGGCGTGAGCATGTCGCTTCCGGCGTGGCGATCCACCCGCAGCACCGACCGCGCCAAGAGCGGCCCGGACACGTGGTATGTCGACCTCGTCCACGTCACGGCCGGGCAAGACTCGATCACCGTCAGGGACTTGTACATCGACGTCCTGGTCCCGGTCGACGGACGCCACCAGCGCCTGCTCGACCTTGACGAGTTCGCCGACGCGATCGAAGCCGGGCAACTGGACGTCGGCACCGCCGTCGACGGGCTGCGGCGCTGGCAGCGCTTCCTCGACCGCCACCTGCACGCCGCCCGCGACCCGCACGGCCAGTGGACCGACTTCCCGCCCCGCCGGCTGCGCGAACTGGCGGCGCTTCCCGCCCCGCTGGGACCAGTGGTCGCGGCACCCGGCTGAACGTCTGCCCTCCGCGGCGCTTTACCTGGTCAGCTCAGCTTCGGCGAGCTCGCGCCGGACGATCGCGGCGAATGGGTGCGAGCCGAGCGAGAGCGCCTCCTCGACCGCGTCCGGAGGCACGACGCGACGGTCCGCGATCTCGAAGCGCGCTTCCCACGGGCGGAGCTCGACCTCGGCCCGCCACACCGACCGGACGAGCACCTTGCCCTGTTCGGGGCCGGTGAGGCACTGACCGCGAGTGAAACCCAGCAGCCTGGCGCCGGTCACGGTCGCGCACGCTTCCTCGTCCATCTCCCGGCGCAGGGTCTGTTCCCAGCTTTCGCCGGGCTCGGGGCGGCCCGCCGGCAGATCCCAGATGATGCCGTCCGGGCTGATCACCACGAGGTCGCCGTCGGCGGTCACGCACACGCCCTCGGCGCCATGCGGGGTTCCGTCCGGGGGCTCGGGCGGCGGATGCCACGACACGAGCCACTGCTGGCCGCCGGACCGGATCGGAATCGGTACCCTGTCCGCCGCCGCCGGCCCATCCGCCACGATCCTCAATGCTAGCGCTCAGACCCGATTCCGCGAATAGCGCGGTGAGCTGATCCCTGCCTCCGTAAATGATCTTGGTGCGCCAGGATTCCTGATAGCGGGCGTGCTGATGGCCC
>Ga0207646_10001649_pt1 | contig 27291 bp, 28 predicted proteins | sample KBSK5502metaG_FD_184343 | JGI IMG/M metagenome (GOLD analysis project Ga0207646, IMG submission 184343) | Corn, switchgrass and miscanthus rhizosphere microbial communities from Kellogg Biological Station, Michigan, USA - KBS K5-50-2 metaG... | ecosystem: Host-associated > Plants > Roots >...
GGGCGTCCCTCGATCAGGGCGCCCTCGACACCCGCCATGACGGCCAGGTACTCGCCGCTGCCCACCAGCGCCAGCGGGCCGGGTCCCGGATGCATGGCCCCACGGTAGCGGAGAGCCGTGCACTACCTGACGAGCTTGTGCACCTCGCGGAACTTCGGGTTCCTGGCGTCGCGCGCGGCGAAGCCCGGGTCAGCCGCCGCCGAGAACGTCGTCTTGGCCAGGACCGCCTGCGGGTAGCCGGACAGCGGCGGTACCGTCCGGCCCAGGCCCGCCGGGTTCTGCTCGGTGGCGCGGACCGGCACATCCAGCAGCGTCGCCACCTCCGCGAGCCGCACGGCCCGGGCCACGACGACCTCGTGATCGGCGATGACGGGCATGAGCCGCTCCTGCAGGTCGATCAGCAGCAGGACGGCGCCGTCGGGACTGAGCACCATTTTTCCGACGCTACTTCACCTGGGCCAATGCGGCCAGAAATGTCAGTGGCCGGGTAGAGGATGGGACCTGAAAACGAAGAGCGCCAAGGGTTCAAGTACGGAGAGCAGACAGATGGCAGCAGGCGATACCCAGATCACGATCGCGGGCAACCTCGTGGACGACCCGGAACTGCGGTTTACCCCGTCGGGGCAGCCGGTGGCGAAGTTCCGGGTGGCGTCCACGCCCCGGTTCCTCGACAAGAACACCAATGAGTGGAAGGACGGGGACAGCCTGTTCCTGACCTGTAACGTGTGGCGGCAGGCGGCGGAGAACGTGGCCGAGTCGCTGACCCGGGGGATGCGGGTCATCGTGTCGGGGCGGCTGCGGCAGCGGTCGTATGAGACCAAGGAGGGCGAGAAGCGGACCGTGTACGAGGTGGAGGTCGACGATGTCGGCCCCTCGCTGCGGAACGCCTCGGCCAAGGTCAACCGGGTCGCCAGGTCCGGCGCCGGAGACGGCGGGTACGGCGGTGGCCAGCGCTCCTCCGGTGGCCAGCGGTCCTCCGGCGGTCAAAGGGACCAGGGCGGCCACGGCGGCGAGCCCGACCCGTGGGCGACCGACAGCGCCGGCGGCTACTCCGACGAACCGCCCTTCTAACCAGACACAAGCCAGAAGTACAGACAATCGAGCATCCCCGCCGCGGGCGGGGCTCTAGGGAGCACCACGATGCCCAAGCCACCACTGCGCAAGCCGAAGAAGAAGGTTTGCGTGTTCTGCCAGGACCGGATCGTCTACGTCGACTACAAGGACACCGGCCTGCTCCGCAAGTACATCTCGGACCGTGGCAAGATCCGTGCCCGGCGGGTAACCGGCAACTGCACCCGCCACCAGCGGGACGTCGCGACGGCGATCAAGAACGCCCGCGAGATGGCGCTGCTTCCGTATACGAGCACGGCGCGCTAGGGAGTAAGGCAGATGAGTCGTACACCGATGAAGCTCATCCTCACCCAGGAAGTGAGCGGTCTCGGCGCCCCCGGTGATGTGGTGGACGTCGCGGCCGGCTACGGCCGCAACTACCTGATCCCGCGGGGTTTCGCGATGACCTGGTCCCGCGGCGCCGAGAAGCAGATCGAGCTGATCAAGCGGGCCAGGGCGGCCCGGGAGATCCGCGGCGTTGAGGACGCCAAGGCCGTGGCGGCCCAGCTCGAGGGCCTGCACGTGCGGATGCGGCGGCGGGCGGGCGGCAGCGGCCGCCTGTTCGGCTCGGTCGGCCCGGCGGACATCGCCGCGGCCGTGCGCGAGGCGGGCGGCCCCGAGCTCGACCGGCGCCGGATCGAGCTCCGCGACCCGATCAAGACCGTGGGCACGCACCAGGTGCGCGTCAGGCTGCACTCCGAGGTCAGCGCCCCCGTCGACATCGAGATCACGGCCAGCTAGCCTCTTGCCTGGCCTTAGCCCGTCTAGCGGGGCTGGTGTCTCACCAGCCCCGCTGGCGTGTGCGCGCTGTGCCGGAGCGCGCTAGCCGGGGGGGTTCGCGTACTTGGATGTGAGCCGGGCCAGCTCCGGGTCGATCTCCCGTACCATGGCCCAGACGGCGGCGATCCGTGTCTCCAGGGCCGCCGGATCCGCGCTCTTGCGGTCGGCGTCGAGCTGCTCGATGGCGTCAGCCACGCGCCGGAGAGCGGATTCGTCTATCGAACACACCATCGAAGATTATCAGGTCGGCGGTGTCCCCGGGACCGCTTGCCGAAGCCCGGTTGTCCACAGGTTGCCGACTCTTGCCTGTGGAAAATTGTTGTTGATCTCCCACCGGAAAATCCACCCGAAGTTTTTCTTCCACACAGCCGGTGGATCGCATCTTGCCTGCTCACGGCCCCATGCCTATGGTCAAGCCAGCCATTTCCACAGTTCTGTCCCCAGGCTGCGCACAACATAGCCGGCGTGTCTGCACACCTTGTCCACACCGCCGTCCACCGTGTGACTTGGTGCCCGGCGTGGCGGGCCGCCAGAATGTCAGAGCCATCGGCTAGAACGGTGTCAGGTGTAGGCAGCAGGGTGTTTGCGCTGGGTTTACGAGCACGGGGGAGGAGCGTCAGGTGAGCGTCGCCGAGATCGCGCCGAGGAACGACGACTTCGAGCGGACCCCGCCGCACGACGTCGCGGCGGAGCAGTGCGTGCTCGGCGGGATGCTGCTCTCCAAGGACGCCATCTCGGACGTGATCGAGGTAATCAGGCCGACCGACCACTACCGGCCTGCTCACCAGCTAATCCACGAGGCCATCCTCGACCTGTACGGCCGGGGCGAGCCCGCGGACGCCATCACGGTCGCCAACGAGCTCACCAGGCGCGGCGAGATCGCCCGCGTCGGCGGTGGCCCCTACCTGCACACCCTGATCGCCTCGGTGCCGACCGCGGCCAACGCCGGCTACTACGCGCGCATCGTCCGCGAGCGCGCCATCCTGCGTCGCCTCGTGGAGGCGGGTACCAGGATCGTCCAGTTCGGCTACGCGGGCGAGGCAGACGCCGATGACCTGGTGGACCGGGCCCAGGCCGAGGTGTTCGCGGTCACCGACCGCCGGACCAGCGAGGACTACCATTCGCTGTCCGAGATCATGCCCGGCGCGCTGGACGAGATCGAGGCCATCGGCAGCCGCGGCGGCGTCCTCACCGGCGTCCCCACCGGCTTCGCCGACCTGGACGCCCTCACCAACGGCCTGCACCCCGGTCAGATGGTAGTCATCGCTGCTCGGCCCGCTATTGGCAAGGCCCTCGCGCTGGACACCCCGCTGCCGACGCCGGCCGGCTGGACGACGATGGGCGAGGTCCGTGTCGGCGACCATCTGCTCGGCGCCGACGGCAAGCCCACCCGGGTCGTCGCCGCGACCGGAGTGATGTACGGCCGCCCCTGCTACGAGGTCGAGTTCGACGACGGCGAGGTCATCGTCGCCGACGAAAGCCACCAGTGGCTCACTTGGAATCCCCGGAGCTATGGCGAGCCTCTCCCGCCTCGGGTGGTCACGACCAGGGAGATCGCCTATGCCCAGCGGGACGAGCCCGCGTCGCGCTGGCTAGGGCACGCGATCGCCCTCTCAGCCTCGATAGAGCAGTCGCGCTCCGGCCTGCTGGTTGCCGCGGGCGTCGGCTCGCGCCGGTCCCGAAGCGCGCGCCGCGAGCCGTGGCGGTACTTCGCCGACGTCCGGCCCGTGCTCTCCCAGCCGGTCCGGTGCGTGCAGGTGGACAGCCTGGACCGCCTGTACCTGGCCGGGCGAAGCATGATCCCGACCCACAATTCGACGCTGGCGCTGGACTTCGCGCGGGCGGCTGCCATCAGGAACGACATGGCCACGGTGCTGTTTAGCCTGGAGATGGGGCGTAACGAGATCACGATGCGGCTGCTGTCGGCCGAGGCGCGGGTGCCGTTGTCCACGATGCGCACCGGGCAGATGAACGACGACGACTGGGCCCGGCTGGCCCGGCGGATGAGCGAGGTCGCGGACGCACCGCTGTTCATCGACGACTCGCCGAATATGTCAATGATGGAGATCAGGGCCAAGTGCCGTCGGCTGAAGCAGCGGAACGACTTGAAGTTCGTCATCATCGACTACCTGCAACTGATGTCCTCGGCCAAGCGGGTAGAGAACCGGCAGCAAGAAGTTTCCGAGATGTCCCGGTCGCTCAAGCTGCTGGCCAAGGAGCTCGATGTCCCGGTCATCGCGCTGTCCCAGCTCAACCGGGGCCCCGAGCAGCGCACCGACAAGAAGCCGTTGCTGTCCGACCTACGCGAGTCGGGCTGCATGACCGAGGACACTGCCTTGCTCCGCGCCGACACCGGAGCACCGGTCACCTTCGGCGAACTGATACGGGACGGCTGGGACGGCGTCCTGGTCTGGTCGCTCGACGAGCGGAACCGGCTGGTCCCGGCCCCGGTGACCAACGTGTTCGCATCCGGGACCAAGGAGGTCTACCGGCTGCGGCTGGCCTCCGGCCGCGAGGTGAAAGCCTCGGGCAACCACAAGTTCCTCACCCTGGGCGGCTGGCTCGCGCTGGACCAACTGGCCACGGGCGGCCGCCTGGCCATCCCGCGCCATACCCCGGAGCCGATAGGTTCTGGCCTCGGCTGGTCCGAGCACCGGCTCGGCCTGCTGGCTCACCTCATCGGGGATGGCTGCGTGATCCGCAAGCAGCCGGTGCATTACACCTCCAACGACGTGGCGAACCTGGCCTTCGTCGAGGCGGCCGCGGCCGCCGAGTTCGGCATCACCCCGCGCCGGGTCGCCCAGCAGACATGGTGGCACAGCTACCTCCCGGCGCCGCACCACTGCACCCACGGCCGGGGTAACCCGCTACACGTCTGGTTCCGTGAGCTCGGCATCGAGAACCTGCGGTCCTATGACAAGCACCTCCCGGCGGTACTGTACTTGGCGAACCGGGCCGAGACCGCAGTCTTCCTGCGCCACCTGTGGGCGACGGACGGCAACGTGACCGTGGGCGGGCCGACGACGGCGCCCAAGGTCTACTACGCCACCTCTAGCCGGTCGTTGGCCGACGGAGTAGCGGTGCTCCTGAGCCGGTTCGGGATCATCGCTCGGATCCGCGAGGTGAACAAGGCCGGCTACCGGCCTGGCTTCCATGTCATCGTGGCCGATGGGCCTAGCCTGCGGACGTTCTGCCAGGAGATCGGGGTGCACGGTGCCCGCGGCCGCTTCGTAGCCGAGCTGACCTCCTTCCTGGACGGCCGGGCCGTCAACACGAACACCGATACCCTGCCGAAGGAGATCTGGGATCTGGTCAAGGCCGAGCGAGCCCGCGCCGGTCTCACCGAGCGCCAGTTCCAGGCGGCTATCGGCACCCACTATTGCGGGTCCACCCTGTACAAGAGCTGCCCGTCCCGGGCCCGGCTGCTGCGCTGCGCCGACGCGCTGGACTCGGAAAACCTGCGCGAGGCCGCCGGCAGCGACGTGTACTGGGACAAGATCGTCGCCATCGAGCCGCTGGGCCCGCTGCCCGTCTACGACGCCACGGTGAAGGGCACCCATAACTTCATCGCCGGCGGCCTCGTCAGTCACAACAGCATCGAGCAGGATGCGGACGTCGTGATCCTGCTGCACCGTGAGGACGCCTACGAGCGGGAGTCGCCGCGGGCTGGTGAGGCGGACCTGATCGTGGCCAAGCACAGGAACGGCCCGACCGCCACCGTGACAGTCGCATTCCAGGGCCACTATTCGCGATTCGTGGACATGGCAGGCTGAACCGGCGGTAGCCGCAGGCAAATCACCGAGGAGCAAATGGCGGACGTCGGCGCGTGGCCTCAAGCTGATCCGTTCGGGGAGGCCGGACACGGGGGCTGCTGGCCGCTGGCCAGACCGGCCTTGATCGCGGCGAGTACGACGCGGGCGTAGAGGCGGGCGCCCGCGGGGCGCGGGTGGATGCCGTCCGGCCAGAGCAGCGCGGTACGGCCCGCGATGGCCTGGTGCCAGTCGGCCAGTTCGGTGTGCTTGCCGCGCCGGGCGGCCGCGGCAAGCGCCGTGTTGACTGCGTGCTCCCAGGCCTGCGGGCCGAACGTGCTGACCAGCACGAGCTCGCGACCCGGCCCGGCGGTCCGCTGCAGCTGCCGGAGCTGGCGGGCGGTGACGCTGCCGTTGGTGCCGAGGCTGAACACCACGACGGGGCGGAGGCGGCCCGCGGCGGCCAGGCTCTGGATCACCGCCAGCCCGGCCGGCGTCTGCCGGTCGATCTTGGCATCGATGTAGACGCCAGGCAGGGCTGCCTCGAGCGGCGCGGCGGAGGCGAGCATGACGGAGTCGCCGACCGCCGTCACCTGGCCGCCGGAGACCCGCGGCTGCCCGCGATGGCACGCCGTGGGCGTGGGCGTGGTCTTGGCTGGCGCGCGGTCGGCTGCCGACGGTGCTGACGAAGCCGATGAGGGCGAAGGGGCCGAAAGAGCCGAAGGAGTCGCCTGAGAAGCGCTGCTCACCCGCTCGCCGTTGGCCACCTGGCGGAGCAGCCCGCTCGGGGCGTCCGGCGCGGGCGGCCGGGCTATGCCGTAGCAGGCCACCATGACGGTGATCGCCACGGCCGCGGCTACTGTAACCGGGATGGCGCGGCCCCTCGTGCCCGCCGCCGGGCGGCGGCTGGCCGCGGCCACGAGCTGTATCCACTGCCGGGTGGTGAAACCCAGCCCGTTCCGCATGATGGGTGTCTCGATGTACCGCCACGACGCCGACGCCAGCGCGATCGTGACCGCGGTCTCGACCGGCCACAGCCAGGCTGAGCTGGCTCTCGGCCCCACCAGCGCGGTGCCGAGCGCGATCACCGGCCAGTGCCACAGGTAGATCCCGTAAGACCTGACGCCGACCCAGCGCAGCGGCCGCCAGCTGGTAAGCGCGGCGATGACCCCGTGGCCGGCCGCGGCGGCGACCAGACCCGCCGCGCCGAACGCGGCCAGCAGCAGGCCCACCGGGTAGACGACCGGATCGCTGCCGGAGAAGTGCCCCGCGGCCCAGGCCAGAACGACGAGCCCGGCGATGCCGCCTATGTCGAGCCGCCTGGCATGCGCGGCCGGGATGGCCGCCAGCCTCCGCAGCGGCCAGGCCAGCGCCAGCGCGGCCCCGATCAGCAGCGCCGAGGCGTGTGTGCCGGTGCCGTAGTAGACCGGGGACGGATCGCCGCCCGGTGTGTACTGAATCGCCATGACCAGCGCCGAAACCGCGGCCCCGGTCAGCGCACACGTGACACGAGCGCGGCGGCCGGCCAGCCGGACGATGACACACCACACGATCAGCGGCCAGACCAGGTAGAACTGCTCCTCGATGGCCAGCGACCACAAGTGATCGAGCGGCGGCGGCGCCCCGGCCTGCCCGGCCGCGGCGAAGTACGAGACGTGATGCAGGATCTGGAACCAGTTACTGGTGTAGGTAGCCGCGGCCAGCAGCGCGAAGCGCAGCGAGGGCTCCTGACCTGGCTCGATGACGGCCGCCGCGGCGGTTACCACCACCAGCATCACGGCCAGCGCCGGCAGCAGGCGCCTAGCCCGCCGGGTCCAGAAGCCCGCCAGGTCCAGACAGCCGGTGCGGTCGTACCTGGCGACCAGCAGATCGGTGATCAGGAACCCGCTGAGCACGAAGAAGATGTCGACGCCGAGGAAGCCGCCGGGGAGCCCGGAAGCTCCTGCGTGGAAGCCGATGACGGTGAGGACGGCCAGCGCCCGGACCCCGTCGAGGCCGGGTGCACGTTCGCGCGTTTTCGTGGTTTCGCCAGGTTCCACCGGTTAGCCGTCCGTCACCGCCGATACCGGCAGTCATGTTAACGATCAGATCAACCCTCCAGCCAGCAGAAACGCCGGCCGCAGCAGCAAAAGGCGATTAGGACAGACCGGCCGCCCGGGCCAGGCGGCCGGACAGCTCGCGCAGCACGGGGATGAGCTCCGGCGGGCCGAGGACCTCGAAGTCGAAGCCCTTGACCGCCACGTACAGCGCGAGCTCGTCGAGCGAGTTGGACCCGGTGTGAAGCACGCAGCTGTGCTCGTCCACCGCCTCCAGCCGCCCGGCGGCCGGTGACGAGCGCCGGGCGACGGCCGCCGCGGGCGCGTGGATGAGGATGCGGGCCTGGTAGCGGTACGGGGCCGAGGAAATGGCCTGCGACACATAGGCGGCCACGTCGTCCGCGGGCAGCGGGCGCGGGGTAAACCGGGCCCCGGGCGGTCCCAGCGGGGGCTGGATCCGGTCGACCCGGAACGTCCGCCAGTCGCCCGCGTCGGCGTCCCAGGCGAGCAGGTACCAGCGGCGCGGGGTATGGACCAGGCGATGCGGCTCGACGTCGCGGACGCGGACGCCGTCCCGGCCCGGGTACCGCAGCCGCAGCCGCCGCTGATCCCGGCAGGCCGTCGCGATGGCGGTGAGCAGCTCGGGGTCCGCCAGGTCCGGGCCCGGCCCGGTCAGCGGGACCGTGGTGGCGTGGAACGCGCCGATCCGGTGCCGCAACCGGGACGGCAGCATCTGCTGCAGCTTGGTCAGCGCCCGCAGCGCGCTCTCCTCGAGACCGGCCACGCTGCCCGTGGTCGCCGTGTGCAGGCTGATCGCCACGGCCACCGCCTCTTCGTCGTCCAGCAGCAGCGGCGGCAGGCCGGCGCCCACGCCGAGCCGGTAGCCGCCCGCCACGCCCGGCGTCGCGTCTACCGGATAGCCCAGGTTCCGCAGCCGGTCGATGTCCCGGCGCACGGTGCGCAGGCCGACGCCGAGCCGCTCGGCCAACTCGGTGCCGGTCCAGTCGCGCCGTGACTGCAGCAGGGACAGCAGGCGCAGCAGCCGGGCCGAGGTTTCCAGCATGGAAATAACTATGCCCGTTATTGGTGCCAGAACCTGACACCAATAGTTTCTAGCCTCGGAACATGACGAACAGCGAAGCCACACCGGAAATCCGGCCCTACCGCATCAGCATCCCGCAGGCAGACGTCGACGACCTGCGCGACCGGCTGGCCCGTACCCGCTGGACCCAGGACCTGCCCGGCACCGGCTGGGAGCGCGGCGTCCCGACCGCCTACCTGCGCGAGCTGGCCACCTACTGGGCCACCGAGTTCGACTGGCGCGCCCAGGAGGCGGCACTCAACGCCTATCCCCAGTTCATCACCACGATCGACGGGGCCAGCGTGCACTTCCTGCATGTGCGCTCGGCCGAGCCGGGGGCCACGCCGCTCCTGCTGCTGCACGGCTGGCCCGGCTCGGTGGTGGAGTTCCTCGACATGATCGGCCCGCTCACCAACCCGACGGTGTACGGCGGGAACGCAGAGGACGCCTTTCACCTGGTGATTCCCTCGCTGCCCGGCTACGGCTTCTCCGGACCGCTGACCGAGACAGGCTGGACCGACGGGCGCACCGCGGCCGCGCTGGCCGAGCTGATGCGGCGGCTCGGCTATGACCGCTACGGCGTGCAAGGCGGTGACGTGGGCGCCTTCCTCGCCCCGCTGATCGGCGGCCTGGCCCAGGACCGGGTGCTTGGCGTGCACGTCAACGCCCTGATCACCTTCCCCACCGGCGACGAGGCCGACATGGCCGCGATGACCGAGGGTGACCAGCGCCGGTTCGCCGCGATGACCGAGTGGCAGCAGCGTTCCGGGGCGTACATGCAGGTCCAGGGCACCCGGCCGCAGACGATCGCGCACGCGCTGACCGATTCCCCGGCCGGGCTGCTGGCCTGGATCGTGGAGAAGTTCCAGGAGTGGACCGACCCGGCGGCCAAGCTGCCCGAGGACGCGGTCGACCGGGACCGGATCCTGACCGACGTGAGCATCTACTGGTTCACCGCCACCGCGGGTTCGGCCGCGCACACCTACTACGAGCGGTTCAACGATCCGGCCCTGTGGGCGCCACTGGAGCGATCTGCGGTGCCGGTCGCCGTGGCCGTCTTCACCACCGACGTGACGGTCAGTACGTTCGCGACCAAGGTCCACAACGTCGTCCGCTGGTCGGAGTTCACCCGCGGCGGCCACTTCGCCGGCCTCGAAGCCCCCGACCTTCTGATCTCCGATCTACGGGACTTCTTCCGCCCGCTCCGCTGACCCCGACTCCCTGCCGCGGCCCTGCGCGGTGGCCCGGAAGGCGAGCAGGCCAGGAGCCAGCACGGCAGCGGGCAGGCCCTTGATGGCCGCTGCGGTGAGAATGGTGGCGAGCGTTCCCCGCGCCATGGTGAGGGCGGCGAGCGCCGCTCCCAGGGGCACCATCTGGTCCGTGCGCATCCGCTCTAGCAGCGGATGCGCACGTACCCGCCCGGATATCACTGAGGGCTGCCCGGTGGCGGCGGTACCTCCAGGCAGGGTCGCACGATCACCGAGCCGCCGAGCGCGATGTGCGGCGCCTGCTCCGCGATCTGGGCCGCGGCCTCGGCGGACTCCGCCTCGATCAGCAGGAAGCCACCGATATCGACCTCGTGGATATCGGCATCGCTGACAGTGCCACGCTGGACGACCTTACCCGTGGCCGCGAAGGGCGCCCCCGCGCGCAGTACGCCGGACCGGGCGAGCCCGCCGAAGTACTCCATCCAGCGGGCATTGTAATCCTGGGTCTCGGCGTCGGTCGCCTGCGGTTGCGCGTCCCGGCCGATGAGCAGCAGCACGTACTGGCCCATCAGGACCTGTCTCCCTTCTCCTTGTGGCATGCGGGGATTCCGGGCTGATTCTGCCACCGGAGGTCATCCGTGGCGGGGCCGGCCGGCGGCATGTCGAGCTGAGCCGACATCCCTCCGTGTGTGGGCCGTGGCTGTTCACACGACGGCGGTGCTGCCGCCGTCGATGCGCAGGTTGGCGCCGTTGATGTAGCCCGCTAGCGGACTGGTCACGAAGGCGACCAGGTCGGCCACCTCCTCCGGTCGGCCAAGGCGGCCCGTGGGGTTGTCGAGGATGCCAGCCAGAATCCCTGCCTCGATCGCGGGCCAGTCCTGCCCCCAGCCTCGGCTGGCAGCCTCCAGCCGGTAGAACTCCCGCACACCCGGGGTGACGACAATGCCGGGACTGACGGTGTTGACCGTGATGCCGGTGCGGTCGAGGTGCTTGGCCAGTGACACGGTCAGGTTGAGCAGCGCCGCCTTGGTGGCCGCGTAGTCGGGCATGGTGGGGAACGGGTTGATCGCCTCCCCGGTCCCGATCTGGACGATCCGGCCCCACCCCGCCGAACGCATGCCCGGCAGGAAGCCCTGGATGCACCGGACGGCCGCGGCGACGTTGATCGCATATAGGTCCAGCCAGTCCTGCGGGGTCACGTCATCCCAGCCCCGGTTGACGAACGCACCCGCGTTGTTGACGAGGATGTCGGCGCCTCCGCTCGCCATCACCCCGGAGACGAACCTCGCGCAGCCCTGCGGGTCGGCCAGGTCGGCTGGCACCCCGCTGGCCTGGCCGTCGGCGGACCTGATCGCCTCGACCACGGCGTCGACGGCGTCCGCCCGGCGGCCGTGCACGGTCACCGCCGCACCCTCGGCCGCGAGCCGGCGGGCGATCGCCTCGCCGATGCCGGCGCTGGAGCCGGTGACGACCGCCCGTTTACCGTCGAGCTGGAAGTCCATGGTCAGTGCTCCCGGGCAGCCCGGTCCGCGGCGGCCTGCTCGCCGGCCACCGCGTCCGCGCCTAGGCCGATCATCCAGGTGAGCGGGGCACCGGGCAGGAAGGCCTGCATGGCCCTGTCGAGCTCGGCCCGGGCGGAAGGGGGCACCGTGGCCCCGCCGCCGGACAAACGCCGGACGATTTCTCGGTAGTGCAGGAGGTAGCGACGCTGCTCGGCGAGCACACCCGGCCCGGCCGGGTCGCCATGACCGGGGTAAAGCGTGCCGACGTCGGCGAGCTCGTCAGCCAGCCTGTCCAGTGCCGCCAGCCAGCTGGCCGAATGGCCATCGGCAGTGTACGGGTGTGTGCCGTGGAAGGCCAGGTCGCCGGTGAAGGCGACCGGCGCACACCCGTCGGCGGCAAGCAAGAAGTAGCTATCGGCGTGGCTCTCGGCCGGGCCCAGCTCCCGGACGGTGAAGGTCAGCTCGCCGACCCGGACCTGGGCGCGGTCAGATAGCAGCGAGTTGGGGTAGTAGGTCTTGGCCGGCCACTCGGCGCCGTAGGTGGGCGACCACTGTTCCCGCTTCGCCTCGGCGATCTCCTCGATCACCCGGGCGACGCTAGCGGCCGCGTACACCGGCACCTCCTTGTCCTGAACCAGCCCGAGCACGCCATTGAAATGGTCCGGATGAGGGTGGGTCACCAGGATCGCCAGCAGCGGCTTGTGCAGCGCCCGCAGGCGGGCGCGCAGCGCCTCGATGTCGGAGACGAGCAGGCCGGTGTCGACTGCCACCACTCCCGCCTCAGCCTCGACGAGGTAGGAGTTGACGAACAAGCCGGGCTCGGCCGCGCGATAGGTGTGGATCACCGGTCCGGCCATGTGGTCTCCTGAGCTTGCCGCGGCGCCCTGACGGCACCGCCATCCCCGCGATCATCATCCGAGGCCCGCCGCGCTGTCCAAGACAAGCTGTCATAGCTGTTGGCTATGGACACACGATCCCGGCGTTGTGTCGTAATTCTTCAAGACCGGTCAACGGGGCGCCGCTTAAGGTGCGGGCGATGAGACAGCCAAACGGAAGCTGGCTCGCGCGGCGGAAGGAAGCGGAATGTCACCCATCGGGCAGGTGGACGCGATCACCCTGGATTGTCCGGATCCCCAGTCCCTGGCCGCCTTCTACCGGACAGCCACCGGCTGGGAAACTGTCTTCGACACGCATGAGTATGTCTATCTGGCTAGCGAGGGCTCGTTTCAGCTCGGCTTCCAGCGGGTGCCGGCCCAGCGGCCACCGGCCTGGCCAAGCCGGGTCGCCCAGGCTCATCTCGGCTTGAGCGTCCCCGATCTCGACCGGGCCGAGGCGCAACTCCTCGCGCTGGGTGCGACCAAGGCCAGCCCGCAGCCGGATGAGAAGATCATGCGGGTCCTTCTCGACCCGGTAGGGCACCCGTTCTACGTCTACGTCCGGTAGCCCTGGCTCCCACCAGATCCCGCCGCGTCGGTGCACGCGTCGACGAAGGACCGCACCGCATGGCGCGAGTCGTCCCGGCGCCAGCCGACCGCGAGCCGGGCCGGGCTGAGATCGCTGACCGGCACGCAGACAATGCCCGGGCGGTCGTACACCACGGCGTTTCCCTCGGACACCAGGGCGACCGCCGCCCCGGTCGAGACGATCTCGAATTTCTCGTCCGCGGACGTCACCTCGGCGGCGATGACCGCAGGCCTCCCGGCCCTGCGGTCGGTCGCAAGCCAGAACTCTCGCAGCGGGCCCGCCGTGCGGGGAAGGGCGACGAACGGCTCGTCGGCGATCTCAGCGAACGTGATCTCCCGCCGTCCGGCCAGCGGGTGCCCGGCGGACAGGACAGCACAGCGGGGTTCAGAGGTCAGCACCCGGACGGCGATGTCGTCCGCGTCGGCCGGCAGCCACAAGAACGCGGCGTCGGTGACGTGGCGGCGAAGGCCGGCCGTCGGGTCGGCCCAGCTGAACGACCGCAGATCAACGCGCCAGCCAGGCTCGCGTTTGGCGAAATGATCGATGATGGCGGGGTAAAGGTCGCGCCCGATCGAGGTGAGCGTCCCGACCCGCAGCCTGTGCGCATCGGCAGCGGCGGCATCGGCGATCGCGGCGGTCCCTTCGTCCCAGCGGTCAAGCAGCGGCCGGGCGACGTTCAGCAGCGCCTTCCCGGCCGCGGTGAGGCTGACCTGGCGGCGGTCGCGCAGGAAGAGTTGCGCGCGCAGCGCGGTCTCCAGGCCCTGGATCTGCTTACTCAGCGCGGGCTGCGAGATATGCAGCCGCTCGGCGGCCCGGGTGAAGTTCAGCTCTTCGGCCACTGCGACGAAATAACGCAGGTCCCGGAGGTGAGCGTCCATAACCAACGGCTATCACAAGCGGCTGGACCTGACCAGCGCCCGGGCCTGGGTGGCGCCGGGGTTATCCGGTGCCGAGGAGGTGCCGGGACACCCGGGCCAGGTGGGCGCGCATCGCCGTGGCAGCCCGGTCCGCGTCCCGCAGCCGGAGGGCAGTCACGATCTCCTCGTGGTCCCGCCGGTACTCGTCCCGCCGGGCCGCCGAGGCGCTGCGCCTCTTGAGGTCGCCCCACACCCGCCCGTGCCGGGCCCGCTCCACCTCCGCGTACAGCCGGATGAGGAGCGGGCTGCGGGTCGCCGCGATGATCGACCGGTGCAGCGCGGCATCCCAGACCTCGAACTCGTCGTGATCCGCTGCCCGCTCCCCGCCGCGCAGGCAGCGGTCCATCTCGGCGAAATCGCGCGCGGTGGCCCAGGCGACGACCAGGGACATGGCGGTCGGCTCGAACAGCCGCCGGACCGCCATCACGTCGGCCGGCGCGTAGTCGCCGGACTCGGCCAGGCCTGCCGGGGCGTCCGGAACCCCCGCCGGAGCCCCCGCCGGAGCCCCTCCCGTGGCCACAACCGGAGCCGGAACCGAAGCCCGAGTGTCGGTCGGCCCGGCGACGGCAGGTCCGCGCAAGAAAGTGCCCCGGCCCACCTCGCGGGATACCCGTCCCTCGGCCTGCAGCATGGCCATCGCGTGCCGGATGGCCGAGCGGGAGACCCCGAGGTCCACCGCGAGCTGCCGCTCGGTCGGCAGCCGCGTGCCGTGGCCCGCGCCAGTCCGCTCGGACTCCGCCAGGATGAGCGCCGCCAGCGCCCGGCGCTGTATTACTGAGTTGTGCTCTGTCACCGCGCCGTGCTCTGTCACCGCGCCGTGCGTTGCCGAGATGGCAGTCACCGAGTTGTCGCCAGCCATCCCCAGACCAATCTAACCAATCAGTTCGCGCGACATAGATTCTCGCACCAATACTAGCGAATGTCACGCATTGACCTCCCTGGATACGCATGCCTATGATGCAGCCAATCAATCGATTGCAAACCAATCGGCTTCAGTACCTACAAATGGTCTAGGCAGCGGGCCCGGCGCAGCCTACCTCGGCAGAGCGCAGCCAATGGCAGAGCGCAGCCGAACCAGGCGGGGCTGGCCCGCGCCGCAGGAGCGGCAAGGAGGCCTGGCTCGTGAGACTCGCCACCCTCAGCACGCCGAACGGTCCTCGCCTGCACGTCCGGGCGCAAGGCGGCTACGTCGACATCGCCGAAGCAACCGGCGACCCACGCTTGGCGGCGTTCGGTACCTTCGTCACGGCCGGCCCGGCCGCGCTGGACGCGGCCCGCGGCCTGCAGGACCGGGACGGCCGCGAGTACCCGCCCGGGGCCTTCGGCTCGGCGGTGCCCGCGCCGGAGCGGATCCTCTGCCTCGGCCTGAATTACAGCGAGCACGCGCTCGAGGGCGGCCGGGCCGTGCCGTCCTGGCCGGACACATTTGTCCGGGGTCACCAGACGGTCCTAGGCCCGTTTGCCGACCTGATCAAGCCGGCCCTGACCGAATCCTTCGACTACGAGGGCGAGCTCGGCGTCGTAATCGGGACGGGCGGCCGCTACATCCCGGCCGGCAAGGCGATCGACGCGATCGCCGGGTTCACCGTGCTGAACGACGCGTCAGCGCGGGACTGGCAGCGAGCCGGCACCCAGTGGACGCCGGGCAAGAACTTCGACGGCAGCATGCCCATCGGTCCCGAGGTGGTCACGCCGGACGAGGCCGACGTCGCCGACGTGGCCCTCAGTACCGTGCTCAACGGCCAGGTCATGCAGCACGCGCGGACGAGCCAGATGCTCGTGGACGTGCCCAGCGCCGTGGAGTTCTTCTCCTCGTTCACCACGCTGCGGCCCGGCGACGTCATCGCCACCGGGACGCCGGGCGGCGTGGGCTTCGCCCGCAAACCCCCGGTCTGGCTCCAGCCCGGGGACGTCATCGAGATCACCATCGAGGGCGTCGGTACCATCCGCAACCGCGTGGTCGCCGAACCGGGCGACCGCTCCGGCTGGCGATGGCGGCCCGGCCCCTCGCCCGGCGGCCTGTAGCCGAGGCTCACCCGTGCCCCTGGCCCGACCGCGGTCGGCACAACTCTCACCGCAGAGGGGACGAACATAATGACCATCCGCAGCACACGAAGATCACACAGCACGAGACGCCGCGCCGCGACCGGGCTGGCCGTGGCCGCGCTGGCGACGGCGGGCCTGGCCGCCTGCAGCTCCAGCGGGAGCAGCAGCGGCGGCACTACCAGCGCCAGCGGCTCGCACTCCGCCCTCGTCGTCGCCGACCTGGCCCCGTTCAGCGGCCCGGACGCCGCCCTCGGCCCGACCTACCTGGTGTCATGTGATGGCGCCACCCAGGCCATCGACAGCGCCGGCGGCGTACTCGGCCACAAGCTGTCCTGCAAGAGCGTGGACACCCGGGGCGATCCCGCCGACGCGGTGCCCGCCACCAGGCAGATGTTCGCCACCACGCCGAACCTCGCGCTAGTCATCGGCGTCACGTCGGATGAGGCGGCGAGCGTGGTACCGGTCATCAACGCGGACAAGATGGTGGCGTTCGGGATGACCGGGCAGTCGGAGTTCAGCTCCACCCATTTCCAGTACTTCTACCGGCTGGTCCCGCCGGACCTGGCGGAGTCCTACGCGATGGTCGTCATCGCGCAGCAACTGGGGTACAAGCGGATCGCGCTGGCGTTCGGCAACGACATCGGATCCCAGACGTTCATCAAGCCGGCCATCACCTCGATCGGCAAGGCGGGCCAGACCCTGGTGGCGAACGAGACCCTCGACCTGTCCGCGAACACGTTCCGGACCGAGGCCGACAAGATCGTCGCCGCGCATCCGGACGTGATCTTCACCGAGGCGCTCGGCCCGGCGGAAGCGACGTTCCTATCCGAGGTGAAGCAACTCAACGGCGGCAAGATGATCCCGGTCATCGGGACGTCGGCGACGATCTCCCCGGACTGGTACAAGTCCGTGGCCGCGGCGATCGGCGCGTCGACGCTGGCGAGCAGCTTCCACGCCGACAACCTGGTCACCGAGACCAGCGGGCCCGCGTACGCCCCGTTCCAGCAGGCCATCATGTCGGAGAAGGGCAAGGTCGGCAGCACGGGCAACTTCGACACCTACCTGACCGCGCCGGGCGCCGTACACCTGTACGACGGGATCAACCTGGCCGCGCTCGCGATGGTGGAGGCCAAGTCCACGTCGCCGAGCGTGTACGCGCCGTTCATCGCCAAGATCGGCGACGGCTCGGCGGGCGCCGAGGTGGTGTACTCGTTCGCCCAGGGGATCGCCGCACTGAAACAGGGCAAGGCTATCCGCTACGAAGGCCCTGGCGGCCCGACCAACTTCGACTCCTTTAACGACTCGACCGGCATCTTCCAGATCGACACCTACAGCGGCTCGGGTGCCGTCCAGGTGACCGGCAACATCACCGCCGCGCAGCTGCGCGGCGTGTCGTAGCGGAGGGGGCCGTGCCGGTTAAGGACAGCCGATGAGCCTGTTCCTCGCATCGCTCGGCTTCGGCCTGGTGACCGCGGCGGTGCTGGCGATCGCGGCCGTCGGGTTCACGATGCAGTTCGCCGTGACCGACGTGCTGAACCTCGCCTACGGCGCGGTGATGATCGCCTCGGCGTTCGTCGCCTACTCGCTCAACCAGGCCGGGGTCAACGTGTGGATCGGCATGCTGGCCGCTGCCGCGGCCGGAGCGGCCGGGTCGGTCCTGCTCAACCAGGGGATCTACACGCCGTTCCAGCGCCGCGGCAGCGCTCCGGTCACGATGGTGATCGTCTCGCTGGGGATGACGCTGATCATCGAGTTCGGCTTGCAGGCGATCGTGGGCGGTACCAGCGTCTCGTACACGATGAGCCAGGGACCGACGGTCAAGGCGGGCGGCCTGGTCCTCACCACGGTTCAGCTGGTGATCATCGGGCTGTCCGTGGTGGTGATGGCCGGGGTGCACGGGCTGCTCCGCTACAGCAAGCTCGGCAAGGCGATGCGAGCCACGGCGGCGAACCGCTCGCTGGCCCGTAACTGCGGCATCAGGACAGACCGGGTCGTGACCCTGACCTGGGCGCTGACCGGCGCGCTCTGCGGCGTGGCCGGTACCGTGTTCGCGATCAACAACGGCAGCTTCGGCGCGACCAGCGCGGACCTGTTCCTGGTGGTGATCCTGGCGGCCGTCTTCCTGGGCGGGCCCGGGCAGGCCTACGGGGCCATGGCCGGGGCCCTCATCATCGGGCTCGCCACCGAGATCAGCGCGGCCTACATCAACCCGTCCTACAAGGACGTGGTGGCCTTCCTGGCACTGCTGATCACGATGGCGGTCCGGCCGGGCGGCGTGCTTGGAGCGACAGCCTGATGAGCAACGCGCAACTCTTCTACGTCATCAACCTGCTTATCTACGCCGGTGTCGACATCATCGCCTGCCTCGGCCTGAGCCAGCAGTTCGGCGTGGCCGGGGTCACCAACTTCGGCTTCATCATCTTCCAGGCGGCCGGCGCGTACACCGCCGCGATCCTGTCGCTGCCTAGCCAGAGCGCCAACGGCGGCTTCCAGTCCTACATCGGCGGCTGGAACCTGCCGTTCCCCGTTCCCTGGATCGGCGCGATGATCGTCGGCGGCCTGGTCGCCCCGCCGTTCACGTTCCTGGTCGGGCGGCGGCTGCGCGGCGACTTCGCCGCGGTTGGCCTCCTCATCACCGCGGTCATGGCCAACCTGCTGGTCACGAACTACCGGCCGCTGCTGAACGGGTCCGCCGGGCTCTCCCTGGTACCCGCGCCGCTGCAAGGTAAGTACAACCCGCAGTCCCAGGGCTACCAGTGGCTGTACGCGGCGCTCACGCTGGTCCTGGCCGCCGCGGTCTTCCTCCTGGTGCAGAGGGTGACCGAATCGCCGTACGGCCGGTCGCTGCGGGCGATGCGCGACAACGACCTGGTGGCCGACTCGCTGGGCAAGAACCTGCTCTCGCTGCGCGCCGCGATGCTCGTCCTTGGCGGCATGCTGGCCGCGCTGAGCGGCGCGATCCTGGTCGGGTTCATCAACTTGTGGGCGCCGTCGGCATGGGGTTACGCGGAGACCATCGTGCTGTTCGCGGCCGTGATCATCGGCGGCGCGGGCAGCCACCGCGGGGCCGTGCTCGGCGCGATCCTGGTGCCGGTCGGCTTCGAGGAGGCCACCAGGTACATCCCCCAGTTCGGGCCGCCCGGCCTGGTCCAGGACCTGCAGTGGGTGGCGATCGGGCTGCTGATCGTGGTCTTTCTCTGGTTCCGGCCGCAGGGGGTGCTGCCCGAGCGCCGCCGTCGGGTCGGCGTCGGCGGGCCTCAGGTCAAACCCGTAGAGATGCCGAACGAGGACGTTGTGACTCTGGCTGGCTCACCGTGGACGCCCGTCCCGGCCGATGCGCCGAGCCACGACGGCGTCGTGGTCAGCGGAGCCGGGCGCCCCATCAGCCGTTCGGCACGTTCTGCGGCCTCGCCGGATGCAAGCCCGGTGCTCCGTACGGTGGGCGTGACCCGCGACTTCGGCGGCGTGCACGCGGTCGCCGGCGTGTCCATCGAGGTGCGGCGCGGCACCCTGACCGGCCTCATCGGCCCCAACGGGGCCGGCAAGTCGACGCTGCTCGCCATGCTGGCCGGGACCATTGCGGTCACCTCGGGGCAGGTGATCTACCAGGGCGCCGACGTCACCGGCGTGCCCGCCTACCGCCGCGCCCGGCTGGGCCTGGTCCGGACGTTCCAGCTGGCCAGCGAGTTCAAGCGGCTCACCGTGATGGAGAACCTGCTCAGCGCGGTGCCGGCCAACCGGGGCGACACGCTGGCCGGGGCGCTGCGCGGCCGCCGCTACTGGCGGCGGGACGAGGAGGCGGCGATCGCCCGCGCCCGGGAGCTGCTCGACCGGTTCGGCCTGTCTGGCTATGCCGACACCTATGCGGGCGACCTGAGCGGCGGCCAGCGCCGGCTGACCGAGATCATGCGCGCGCTGATGGCCGAGCCGTCCCTGTTGCTGCTCGACGAGCCGATGGCCGGTGTCCACCCGCGGCTGGCCCGGCAGATCGGGACCCAGCTGCTCGGCCTGTGCGCCGAGGGCATGACCATCCTCATGGTGGAGCACGAACTGGCCATCATGGACGAGTTCTGCGATCCGGTGATCGTGATGGCCGAGGGAACCGTCCTGGCCACCGGGACGATGGCCGCCCTGCGGGCCCGCACCGAGGTGGTGGAGGCATACCTTGTCGGCTGAACCGCCGGCCGCCCCGCAGTCGGCCGCCCCGCGGTCGGCCGCGCTGCGCGCCGAGGACATCCGGGCCGGGTACGGCGCCGGCGACATCATCCACGGCATCTCGGTCTCGGTCGCCCCGGGGGCGGTCGCCTCCGTCGTCGGGCCGAACGGATCCGGTAAATCCACCCTGCTGAAGGCCCTGGCCGGGGTGATCCGGCCATCGTCCGGCCGGGTGCTGGCCGCCGACCGCGACATCACCGGCCTGCCGCCGGAGGAGGTCGCCCGGGCGGGGGTGGGCTATGTGCCGCAGACCGACGACGTGTTCGCGCCGCTCACCGTCCGGGAGAACCTGGAGATGGGCGGGTACCTGCTGCCCGGCCGTGAGGTCAGCGCGCGGGTCGAGCACGTGGTCGGCGTGTTCCCCCGGCTCGGCCAGATGCTGACCCGGCGGGCCGGCCGCCTGAGCGGCGGCGAGCGGAAGATGCTGGCCATGGGCCGGGTGCTGATGGTCCAGCCCGCCGTGTTCCTGCTGGACGAGCCGACCGCCAGCCTGGCCCCGCAGGTGGCGGCCGAACTGCTCACCGGGCACGTTCGGGCGCTGGCCGAAGCCGGCGCCGGGGTGCTCGTCGTCGAGCAGCGCGCCCGGGCCGTGCTGGCCATCTCCGACTACACCTACGTGCTCGGCGGCGGTCAGGTGCTGATGGCCGACACCCCGGCCCGCCTGGCCGCCAGCGAGGAGTTCACCGAATCCTTCTTCGGCGCGGTCCCGCAGAGCCCGAAATTACTTCGGCCGGTCAATGACCCTGGGTGAGCATGGCCGCCACCAGCTCGCGGCGGCTGCGGACGCCGAACTTGTCGAAGGCCGCGGTCAGGTGTTCCTGGACGGTGTGGGCGGAAATGTGGAGTTCCTGGACGATCTGGCGGGTGGAGTGCCCCCGGATGACCAGGGCGACGACCCGGGACTGCGCGGTGGTGAGACCGTACGCGCTGAGCAGCAGCGAGCTGACCTGCGCCGCCGGGGTCGGTTCGATGACGATGCCGATCTGCGGCGCGGACGGGCCGCCCAGCCGGGAGGCGTGCAGGGAGAGCCATTGCCCGGTACGGCTCCGGAGCCGTACGGTGCCCGCCAACTGCGGCAGAGCGGCCCCCTCTTCCAGCCGGGCCAGCCGCGCGGCCGCGGCGTACACCGCCACGGGCAGTTCGCTGCGGCCCGGCCAGTCGGCCGTGTCGATCTCGGCCAGCCACTGCGCCGCCTCCGGGCTCATCGACACCAGGGCCAGGTCCTGGTCGAGCACGATGATGCCGGGAGCTGCGGTCCCGGCGGCGGCCGCCGGGACCGGCCCGATGGTGATGGCTCGCCGCAGGCCCTCGGCCACGTGCGGAGAGATACGCCGGATCAGTTCGACCTCCCGGTCGTCGAAGCCGTGCGATGCGTCTTCGCGGTGCAGGCACAGCACGCCCCAGCAATCCCTGTTGGCGATGAGCGCGGCGCGCAACTCGTCGCCGAGGCCGAGCGGCCCCATGACCTCCCGGTAGCGGGCACTGGCGGGCCGGTGACCGCGGGTTGCCCGGTCGAGCGAGCCGACCGGATCGGCCGACTCCGCCAGTGCGGCGAACTTGTTGACGTCTTGGCGGCCGTACTCGTTGTCCAGGAAGAGCGAGGTCGCGGCCCCCAGCGGTTCGTCGGCGGCCGCCGAGGTGAACAGCAAGGTCGAGGGATCCGTAGTCCCGAAGAACGCCGCGTCCACCGGCATGATCCGGCGCAGTCGGCGTAGCACCTCGTCGCGCAGATCAGAGACGTCCAGCCCGGCGTAACATCGGCCGATGAGGGCGGTTACCTGGCGTTTCATGAACGCGTCTGACATGACACGACGATACTCCGGGACCTGGCCAGGGCCGGGCCGGTCTTAATCCGCGGCTATGACGCCTAGCTGACGCAGCAGGCCGAGGTCATCGAGACGTCCCCAGCGCTCCATGATGCGGCCATCGCGAACGCGCCAGATGTTGATCCCGGGCAGGCTGACGGTACGGCCCGAGGCGGGCACCGCGAAAATCTCGCCCTGATGCGTACCGCTGGCCGTGAAATGCTCGGCGACCAGGTCACCCTCGCCGACGAGGATGCCCATGTCGCTGTGCCAGTCGGGGAACGCGGCGCGGAACATGGCCCCGGCCGTCCGCATTCCTTCCCGGTCGGCGGTCACGCCCATCGGCGGGTCGTGGTTGACGAAATCCTCGGCGAGGTATTCGTCGACGGCGCCGAGATCACCCTTGGTGAATAGGGCGTCGATGAACGAGGTGACGGTGTTCTTGTTCTGGTTGATAGTGTCCATGACCGCAGTCTGCGGCCGGGCGGCGAGCGAAGGTACCCCAACAATCTGGGGTTTGCCGCCCTCGCGTCACCGGCCCGCCATGCGTTTCCCGGCGATCGTCTCGAGTTGGCCGGAGCCGGTGTTCGGCGGTTCGAGCCAGGTGGCGTCCGGGCAGACCTTGGCCACTGCCGCCGTCCTGCTGGTGACCTCCAGCCGGGCGAACGCGTTCTCCAGATGCTTGCGCACGGTGTAGGGCGACAGGCCGAGCCGTCGCGCGATCGCGATGTTATCGTGACCGGCGGCGACCAGGCCGAGCAGCTCACGCTGACGGCCGGTGAGCACGCGGGCGGCGGCGTGGCGGCTCTGGCAGCGCAGCGCGTCGGCGATGTGCGGCTGCAGCAAGACGGCCGCCGACCGGTCTTCGTCGCTGAACGCGCAGCCGGGCCGCCGCAGGAATACCAGCCTGCGGCAGCTTCCCGGCGGGGCCGGAAGCGGCATCACCAGAGTATGGCCGACACCGGCGGTGCCAGCCCAGGTCAGCGCGTGACCGAGTTCCCGCCGGGACGCGCCGCGAGCCTCGCCGGCGATCGAAGGCGGCCAGAGCATCATCGTCGCGGATCGTTTCGTGCCGGCGTCGACGTCGTTGAACCAGATCATGTCGGCGGCCAGAACCCGCAAGATGCCATCGATCACGCACGCGGCGAGTAGCACGAAGTCTTCACCGTCGCGCGCAGCGCGCAATGCGTGTACGGCCTGCAGGAACCTCACCAGTTCCATACCCGTCACCCAGCGCGCACTCGCGATCAGGCCCGGCCGGCTGAGGTGGCCGATGGAAGCAACTCCCCAGCGGGCATCAAGCGCTGGTCTCCCCTCTACCTGTACGGAGCAGGCTCGGGCCGTCCCAGATACACCTGCCGCCGGACGCCTGCCTGGTTCGTCGGCCGAGGGCCGCATCGGCACCTCCCCCGATCTGGCCTGTACCATATGGCGCCCCTTATGCGAATACGACAAATGTCTTATCCGTCCTTTTATGCCTGCGATATGACAAACGCCGTATGGTGCCCGGACGCAGGCCCGGCCGAGAATTGAGCAGCCAAGCAAAGTGGACAAGGGGGAGTAAACATGTCTCATCGCTGTTTCTTCGTGCCGCCGCACATTCTCGCCAACATCGCCCGGGTTCATGCCCGCGAGAGCCTCGAGCCGTCTTCCGCGCAACGCTCTGCCGTCGTGTCGGAGGAGATCAGGCGGTCACGCCGGAACCTGGTCCCTGGTGCCGCGCTCGGATCTCCCGAGGCCGTTGCCGCGGCGCTCACCGTCCCGCCGCCCGGGACCGCCGGCCGGCTGATCTACGACGACCTGGGCCAATTCAACTTCGACGTCCAGCTCGTACGCGGCGAAGATGACCCGGCCGTGGCCAGTCAGAGCGCCGACAACGCGTACGACGACCTGGGCAGGGTCCGGGGGTTCTACAAGGAGAAGCTGGGCCGGAACTCGATCGACAACGCCGGGCTCAACCTGGTCGCCAACGTCAACTTCGGCTTCCAGTTCAACAACGCCTTCTGGGATGGCGTGCGAATGGTCTTCGGCGAAGGCGATGGTGTCATATTCAAGGATTTCACCGGCGACATCGACGTGACCGGCCACGAGCTGACTCATGGCGTTACCCAGTACACCGCGGGGCTGAATTACACCGACAACCAGACGGGCGCGCTCAACGAGTCGTTCAGCGACATGATGGGCTCGGCCATCGACGCCTGGGCCAACCACCGTGACGCTGACACGCACAACTGGCTGATCGGTGAAGACATCATGGCCGACGACCTCTACGGCGAGGCGCTGCGCAACATGGCCGAGCCGGGCACCGCATACGATGACCCGATCCTCGGCCGCGACCCGCAGCCCCGGGACATGTCTGGCTACTTCGAGCCAGCCGATCCGCACCTGATGTCCGGCATCACCAACCGGTGGTTCTACTTGATCTGCAAGGAGATCGGGATGGACGCCGGCACGCTCATCATGTACCAGACGCTGCAGAACCTCTGGCCCACCGCGGTCTTCAACGACGCCGCGGTTGTCGCCGCCGCCCAGGCGCGCATCCTGGCCAGGGACAAGCAGGTACCAGCGGACGCCGCGCAGGTCGTCCGGTCGGCTGCCCGCCAGCAGGGCTTCTGGTAGTCATCGGGCGCCTCGATACGGGCCCGGCCGGTGGTCGCGGTCCGGGCCCGTATCGCGGCCGCGTATCGTGGCGGCAGGCCCGAGGAGGGGAACGGAAAGTGATCGTGTCGCTTGAGCGCAGCGGTGGCTTCACGGGCCAGCGCCTCACCTCCTCGATCGAGACCGATGAGCTGTCAGGTCCGGAGATGGCCGAGGCGCTGCAGGCGCTCGAAGCCCTTGTCTCCGCGCCGCCAGCGACCCAGGCCGCCCTCCGCAGTCAGCCTCGCTACCGCCTGACCATCCATCGTCCTTCCGGCCAGCACATGGTGGAACTGGCCGAGTCCGAGGTCCCCGCCGTCATGCGCCCGCTGCTGACCGAGCTGACACGCCGGGCGCGCCCCGTAACCTGACCAACGAGCCGGCGGGCGGACCGTCAGTCGCCGAATGCCGCGCGAGCGGTCACGAGGCCATCAGCAGCTGGCTCCAGCCGGCTGGCCCAACGTGCACTCACCGGCTGCCGGGTCATACTGCGGTCCATCCGCCGTCGATGACAAGGGCTTGCCCAGTCATGTAACTGGAGGCGTCGGTGGCGAGGAAGAGCAGGGGGGCGTCGAGTTCGTCGGGCTCCGGGGTGCGGCCGAGCAGCGTGCGGTCGCGGATGGATTGCGCGAAGGCGGGATCGGCCAGGAACCCGGTTAGCTCGGTGGGGAAGTATCCGGGCGCGAGGGCATTGACCCTCACGCCGTCCTGGCCCCAGACCGCGGCGAGGTGCCGGGTGAGGTTGATCAGGGCGGCTTTGGTGGCGTTGTAGGCGGCCATCGGGCTGCGGGAGGCGACGATGCCGTACACCGACGAGACGTTGACCACGCTGGCCGCGGGCGCGGCCCGCAAGAGGTCCGCGGTCAGCCCGCACAGGTCCATCACGCTGATCAGGTTGACCTCGACCACCCGCCGCAGGTCCTCCAGGGCCTGCTGCTCCAGCGGCCCGTCGTCGCAGATTCCGGCGTTGTTGACCAGCACGTCGAGTCGGCCGTGCGGGCGCAGCATGTCAATTACAGCGTGCCGGTGATGCGGGTCGGTGATGTCACCGGCGATGGTCTGCATCCGGTTCCCGCAGTGCTGCGCCAGCTCGTCGAGACGGTCGGCGCGGCGGGCGGTGGCGATGACATGGGCGCCGGCCGCGTGCAGTACGCGGGCGAACCGTGCCCCCAGCCCGGCTGAGGCCCCGGTCACCAGCGCGACGCGACCGTCCAGCTGCCACCGGTCATTGGTCCGGGCGGCCGGAACGGCCGGTTCTGCTTCGCTCATCCTTCCTCCCATGAACGGAGGCGCCCGGGGGCACGGTGCAATGTCCCCGGGCGACCTGAGGCGAGCCTACGGGCGCACCTCATAGACGAGGTTGAATGGGGTCTCGGCGGCGCGCCGGAACCGGATGAACCCGGCGTCGGCGGTTATCTGCGCCCCACCGGGTTGAGGTTGCCGGCCGCCTGTCCATGTCGACAGCCATGATGGGCCTCCTGTGCTCGATCTGGGCTTGTCAGGTGGTGAGTTGCGGACCCTCGACGGGGGTGTCCGGGATGCGGCCCCACTCGGCCCAGGAGCCGTCGTAGACCCGGACCCCGTCGCGGCCGATCAGGTGGGTGAGCACGAACCAGGCCGTGGCCGCGCGCCCGCCGATAGTGCAGTAGGTGATCAGCTCCCCGCTGCCCTCCAGGACGGCCGGCGCGAACATGCGGCGCAGCTCCGCTGCGGAGCGGAACGACCCGTCTTCGTGGTAGAGGCCGTCGATGGGCTGGTGGACGGCCGAAGGCACGTGCCCGGCGCGGCCGCCTGGTTCCATGCCGCCGGACGGCCAGAAGCGCTCGCCCCGGTACTCAGCCGCTGAGCGGACGTCGACCAGGGTGGTTCCCGGCTGGCCGATGGCCTCGCGTACCTCCGCCCGGTCTGTCCGGATACCAGGGTCCTCGCCGCCGAGGCAGAAGCCGCCGGCCGGCGGTTCGCTCACGGCGGTGCTCCACGAGTAGCCTCCGGCCCGCCAGGTGTCGCGCGAGCAGTCCAGGATGCGCACGTCGGGATGCCCGTAGAGCTTCATCAGCCACAAGCCCAGGGCGGGCGCGTACCCGTAGAACACCACCGTTGAGTCCGGGCCGATCCCCGAGCGCGCGACCAGCCGTTCCAGGGCGGCTGTTCCCGCCAGGCGGTAATCGGCGTCCTTCAGGTCGGCGTAGATGTTCCATAGGACCGCGCCGTCGATGTGCCAGTCGTCGTAAGCGGCCGTGCTGACGTCAACCTCGACTACCCGCACGTGCGGGTCGGACAGGTGAGCTTGCAGCCATTCGGGATGTACCAGCACTCCGTCGCTGGTGCCCGGGCGCTGCCTGAATGCGGCCTTCGCTGGCGCGGTCTTCAAGTGAATCTCCCTGAGTTCGAGCTCCTGGGCACAGGTGTACGACGGCGCCATTGCCGCAACGTTGCCGCAGGGTTGGCGAAACCTTGGCGTCCGGGCCGGAGGCCACGCACCGGGGCGAGCGGGGCTGCGCCGTGCCGGGGCAGCCGTGCCTGCGGCCAGATGCCCATGCCGTGTGCCCCGGCCGGACGGAACGAGTGGCCCGGGAAGCGCGATGATCATCCCGGTGAGCACCAGCGGCCTGAGGCAGGCGATTGTAGGCAAGCGATCCTAAGGCGGTACCCCGTCACCATTCAGGTTGCGGCGAGGAGGCGTTCGTAGAGCTCGCGGGTGGCCGGACTGGGTGAGACACCGAGCTGGTTGCGCAGGCACT
>Ga0207646_10001650_pt1 | contig 27290 bp, 27 predicted proteins | sample KBSK5502metaG_FD_184343 | JGI IMG/M metagenome (GOLD analysis project Ga0207646, IMG submission 184343) | Corn, switchgrass and miscanthus rhizosphere microbial communities from Kellogg Biological Station, Michigan, USA - KBS K5-50-2 metaG... | ecosystem: Host-associated > Plants > Roots >...
AGTGCTACACCGATGACTACAAGGCGGCCTTCCAGCAAATCGTCGATCAGAAGATGAAGGGCCTGAAGATCACAGCGCCGGCGGCGACGCAGGAGCCCAAGGTCATGGACCTGATGGCGGCGCTGCGCGCTTCGGTCGAGGCGACCAAACAGGGAAAGAAGAAGCCGGCCGAGAAGCCCGCCGCCTCACGCGCGGCGAAGGTCAAGGTGGCCGCCAAAACCTCGGCCGCGCGGCCGGCAACAAAACGGCGCACGGCCTAGCCACGCGTAGTACCCTCCCCTAAAGTGCCGGCCCGTTCGCGAACGGTTGAGCTCGACCTGCCCTTCGAGGCTGCGGTCCCGGATCGGCTACGTCCGATGCTGCCGATGCCCGCGGCGGAGCCCTTCGACTCCCACGAATACGCCTTCGAGGTTGCCTGGCAGGGCATCCGCGCGCTCGCGCGGATCGACCGAGGCCAGGTGCGGCTGTGGGGCCGCGACCTGCGCGACCTCACCGGTCGCTATCCCGAAGTCCAGGCGCTGGCGGCCATCGCGCCGGCCGAAACCATCGTCGACGGCGAGCTGATCGTGGCTGATGGCGAGGGACGTCCCGATAGCGGGGCCATCGAGAAGCGCCAGCAGGCGGCCAACCCAGAGGCGGTGGCACGCGCCGTCGCCGCGCAGCCCGTGACGTATGTGGTTTATGACCTGCTGTACCTCGCCGGCCGTTCCATGCTCAGGCTGCCGCTGCTGCGGCGCCGCCCACGCATGAGCGAGGCAATCCGCTCCTCGGCGCGGATCTACGTGGTGGAACCAGTCGCGGAGGATGGCCTCGCGCTGTTCGATGCCGCCCAGGAGCGAGGGCTCGAAGGCATTGTGGCCAAGCGATACGACAGCCCGTACCGTCCCGGGCAGCGGCACCCCGACTGGCTTGCGATCGAGGCGGTCCGCCGGCAGGACTTTGCCGTCATTGGGTTCATCCCGCAGGCGAGCGATCGCCTGCTCGAGGCGCTGATCATTGCAACCTGCGACGGACGTGGCTATCAACCGGCGGGCCGCGTCGTCGGCGGCTTCGATGCGAGCACCGGGAAGCGCTTGCGCAAGGCACTCGACGCGTTCCCCGGCGCGCCGGCTCCAAGCGATCCCCGCTGGGCCGACGACCGCATCCGCTGGGTCGAGCCGCGCATCGTGGTCGCGATCAGGTACAGCGAGTGGGATCGCAGTGGACAGGTCCGGTTTCCAATCTTCAGCGGGCTGCGTTCGGAGGTGTCGCCCCAGGAATGCGTGCGAGCCACGATGGTCGAGCCGCGCCAGGCCGCCGGCCCGCGGCTCGTCGACATCCAGCTTCCTCGGCTCCCCATCTAAAGTAGGGGCGTGTCGATCCCAGAGCGGGTCGCCGTGCGCCTCCGCGTCAACGGCGAGGAGGCGGCGCTAATGGTCCCCCCCTATAAAACGCTGCTCGAAGTCCTGCGCGAGGACATGGGATTGACCGGCACCAAGCACGGGTGCGAACTGGGCGAGTGCTCGACCTGCGGCGTGCTGGTCGACGGCAAGCCATTTCTTTCCTGCCTCAGCATGCCGCTCGACCTCGAGGGTCGGGAAATCTTGACCGTCGAGGGAATGTCGGCGGATGGCCGGTCGCATCCACTCCAGGTTGCCTTTGCCGAGCTGGGGGCCGCCCAGTGCGGCTACTGCACCCCCGCCATGTTGCTCACCGCCAAGGCGCTGCTCGACCGCGATCCACACCCGAGCCGCGATGCGATCATGCAGGCGCTCGCGGGCGTCCTGTGCCGATGCACCGGCTACCTCAAAATCTTCGAGGCGGTCGAGCTGGCCGCCTCGCGAACAGGAATCGCGGCGCAATGACCCAACCGGCTGAAGAACTCTCGATCGTCGGTAAGCCGCTGATCAAGCCCGATGCGTTTTCCAAGGTCAGCGGGCAAACGAAGTTTGCCGACGACCTGGCGATGCCACGGATGATCTATGGACGCCTCCTGCGCAGTCCGCACCCGCATGCCCGCATTCTGCATGTCGATACCGCGCGGGCTCGGGCACACCCCGGCGTGCTCGCCGTGCTCACCGGCGATGACCTTCCCGTCAAGTTCGGCATCCTCCCGGTCAGCCAGGATGAGGAGGCGTTGGCGAGAGAAAAGGTCCGCTACGTCGGCGATCCCATCGCAGCGGTCGCGGCGACCGACGAGTGGATCGCCGACGAGGCGCTCGACTTGATCGACGTGCGCTTCGCGGAGCTGCCGGCGGTGATGTCGATCGAAGAGGCGATCACGAGTGAGGGCGAACCGATCCACGGAAAGAGCAACGTGCACAAGACGGTGGCACTCGAATTTGGCGATACGGAAGAGGCGCTGCGGGCGGCGGCTCACGCGCGCGAGGACACCACGTTCTTCGAAGGCAATACCCATCTCCCGATGGAGCAACACGCGGCGCTGGCCCAGGTCGCGGCGGACGGCAAGCTGACGCTGTGGACCTCGTCGCAGACGCCCCATTACGTCCATCGCGCGCTGGGCAAAGTGCTCGAGATGCCGATGAGCCGCATTCGCGTCATCGCGACGCCTAACGGCGGAGGCTTCGGCGGCAAGAGCGACATCTTTTCCCATGAGCTGGTTGCCGCCAAGCTCGCGCTTGTCACCGGTCGCCCGGTGAAGATCACGCTGACCCGAGAGGAAGTCTTTTACGCGCACCGCGGGCGCCACCCGGTGTTGATGAAGGTAAAGACGGCGTTCGCAAAAGACGGTCGGATCACTGCCATGCAGTTCCAGAGCTTTCTCGACGGCGGCGGCTACGGCAGCTACGGCGTCGCCAGCACCTACTACACCGGCGCGCTGCAGGCGACCACCTATGCGATTCCGCGATACCGGTTCGAGGCCGTGCGCTTCTTCACCAACAAGCCCCCCTGCGGCCCCAAGCGCGGCCATGGCACGCCGCAGCCGCGCTTCGCCCTGGAAACCCACCTCGACAAGGTCGCCGAAGAGCTCGGCCTCGACCCGGTCGAGTTGCGTCGGCGCAACCTGCCGAAGCCCGACTCGCGCACGGTGAACTGGCTGCGGATCACCAGCTTCGGCCTGGAGGCGTGCATTAATAAGGTTGTCGAGGCCTCCGGGTTCTCGAAGCGGCGGACCGCGATGCCTAAAGGACACGGACTGGGCTTCGCGGTCAGCTCCTACCTGAGCGGCGCCGGCACCGCCATCTACTGGAACGAGATGCCGCATTCCGAGGTCCAGCTCAAACTCGACCGCAATGGCGGCGTCTCACTGCTCTGCGGCGCGATCGACATCGGCCAGGGCTCTGACCACATCCTGGCCGCGATCGTCGCCGAAGTGCTCGGCGTGTCGCTGGAAGACATCCAGCTCACGACCGCCGACACCGACCTGACGCCAATCGACCTCGGCAGCTACTCGTCGCGGGTGACGTTCATGGCCGGCAATGCGGCGAAGGCGGCAGCGGAAAAGGTCCGCGACCGGCTGTTCGAGGTCGCGGCCCGCACGCTGCAGTGCGATGCGGATGAGCTGATCGCCCGCGACCACCGGATCGTGCGCCGCACGCGGCCGGCGGAGGGCATGGATTTCGCCCAGGCGATCCAGATCGCCGAGGCGGAGCGTGGGGTGGTCATCGCCAGCGGCAGCTACACGCCGCCGAAGCTTGCCGGACCCTACAAAGGATCGGGCGTCGGGCCCAGCCCGGCCTACTCCTTCTCGGCGGCGGTGGTCGAGGTCGATTGTGATAGCCGCACCGGCGAGGTGCGCGTTCCCGAGGTCTGGATCGCGCACGACATCGGCCGCGCCATCAACCCCATGCTCGTGATCGGCCAGGTGGAGGGCAGCGTCTACATGGCGCTCGGCGAAGCGCTGATGGAGGAGCAGACATTCCGTCTCGGCCTGCACAGGTTTCCGTCCTTGCTCGAGTACAAGAGCCCGACCGCGCTCGAGACCCCGATCATGCATACGTACCTCGTCGAGACGATCGACCGCGAGGGCCCCTTCGGCGCCAAGGAGGCGGGGCAGGGTCCGCTGCTCCCAGTGATCCCGGCGGTCGCCAACGCGATCTACAACGCGTTGGGCGTGCGCATCGACGAGGTTCCGATCACGCCCGACAAGGTGCTCAAAGCCATGAACGACAAGGCCAAGCGCGTCGGCCCGAAATCGGTGCCGGCGTTTCAGTTCCCGCCGGTGATCAACGCCGATGTGCCGGACGAGTGGAAGGGTAAGTAGTGCTGCGCCTTCCGCGTCTGCGCTACCTGCGCCCGCGATTGGTCGACGAGGCCTGCGAGATGGCCGCCTCGAACCCCGGCTCGATGTTCATCGCCGGCGGCACGGACCTGGTGCCAAACCTGAAGCGCCGGCAATTCGACGTCCCGACGCTGATCAGCCTCAACGCCTTGCCGACGGGCGCGGCGATTAGTGGCGATGCGAAGGGTGGACTCGAGATTCGTGCCGGGGCGACGCTCGATGAGCTCGCCATGCATCCGGCGCTCGACGGGCCGTATCGCGCGCTCGCCCAGGCCTGTGCCCTGGTATCGACGCCGCAGGTGCGGGTGATGGGGACCCTTGGCGGCAACCTGCTGGTCGACCCGCGCTGCAACTACTACAACCAGACCTACAGCTGGCGCAAAGCGGTCGGCTTCTGCATGAAAAAGGATGGGCAGATTTGCCTGGTGGCCCGGAGCTCGCCGCGCTGCTGGGCCGTCTCGTCATCGGATAGTGCGCCGGTCGCGCTCGCCCTCGATGCGCAGGTCATGCTGCATGGCGCGCAGGGCACGCGGCAAATTCCCGCGGCCGGACTATATAAGGACGATGGGATCGACTACACGACCAAACGCCGGGACGAGGTGATCACGGCGATCCGCCTTCCCCCCGTCGATAGCAAGATGACCAGTGCCTACTGGAAGCTGCGGCGCCGTCCGTCGTTCGACTTTCCAATCCTGGGCGTCGCGGTCGCCATCATCTGGGATGACGGCGTGGTGCGCGAGGCCCGAGGGGCGCTCGGCGCCATCGGATCGCATCCGGTCGACATCGCGCCCTTCCTCAAGCCACTCAACGGTCAGCGGCCGGACGATGACCTGGTCGCGGAGGTCGCCGAGGTCGCCGACAAGCCGTCGAGGCCGCTCGACAACACCGATCTCAGCCACTACTGGCGGAAGCGCATGACCAAGGTCTACATCGAGCGCGCGCTCCGCGATGCCTGCGGGCTGCCTCCGCTGGATGGACGGCTCAGCGCGCAGGTGAGGGCGAGCGCCATCTGACCGTCGCAGCGAGCCGTGAGAGGCGTCGTGGATCGGGCGTTATAACGGAAGTGAGCAAGTTCGCCCTGGTCATGCTGGCCGCCGCGTGCCTGGCGGCCTGCGGCGCGTCCTCATCGATCTCGGGATCGACGGTGACGAGCGTCACGACGGCGGCGCGACCCGACGCTGCCGAGGCCGTTGATGCCGCGAAGGGTGCGCCCGCGGCTAGTGAGGTCAGCCACCCGCTGGCGCGTATCAATCATCCGGCTCCGGAGCTACCGGCGATCCAGGTATCAAGCCACGCCGCGCCACCGCCGGCTGCCGATCCAGGCGGCGCAACACCCGGCTTCAACTGCCAGGGGTTTGGCGGTCCGGGCAAGATCAAGGTCATGTGCGTGCCGCAATAGGCGGCCGCGCTGCTCGCGTCGCCTAGCTCGACAACGTAAGCTTCCGGCGATGAGGCTGTGCACCTACTCGGTGGACGCCGGCGTGTCGCGCCTGGGAGCCGATTGTGGCGCGGCCGTGCTCGACCTGGCGAGGTACTCGCATCTCCATGAGGGACTGCGGCTGCCGGCCGAGATGCAGGGATTGCTCGACGCCGGCCCGCAGGCGTGGCGGCACGCAGCCGATCTCTGCCGGCGCTTCACGTCGGAGCTCGAGAGCCACGACCTCGCCCAGGATGCCGAGGCCGGCCTCGCCTATCGCGCCGACCGCGTCCGCCTTCACGCGCCGATTCCTCGGCCGAAGAAGAATGTCTTCTGTCTTGGTCAAAACTATGCCGCGCACGCCGCTGAGTCAGGAAACCCTCCGCCGGCGGCGCCGATTTACTTCACCAAGCCCCCAACCACCGTCATCGGCCCAGGCGAGGCGATTCCGTACCCACAGGGGCTGACCACACGGCTCGATTGGGAAGTTGAGCTCGGCGTCGTCATCGGACTCGGGGGTCGGGACATTCCAGAGGCGCGCGCTCTGGATCACGTCTTCGGCTACACGGTCTTCAACGATGTCACCGCGCGCGACCTCCAATACCGCACGGCCCAGTGGTTCAAGGGGAAGTCCCTCGATGGCAGCTGCCCCATGGGGCCGCTGATCGTCACCGCCGACGAAATTCCCGATCCGCAGCGTCTACGGCTTCAGTTGTCGGTCAACGGGGTCAAAAAGCAAGACAGCAACACCAGCGACATGATCTTTTCCGTGGCGCGTATCATCGCGGATCTTTCCGCGGGCATGACGCTCGAACCCGGAGACTGCATCTCGACCGGGACGCCGCAGGGGGTTGGCGATGGTCGCAAACCGCCGGAGTACCTGAAGCCCGGCGACCTCATGGACGCGGAAGTCGAGCGGATCGGCGTGTTGCGGAATCCGGTTGGCTAGGGTTGGAAGTTCCAGTGCTCCAACATGTCGATCGCGGGATAGGCGGTCAGGTCGTATGAGACGGGCGTAATCGAAACGTAGCCGTCGTTGACCATCTTTGCGTCGGCGTGCTCCTCCAGTTCCTGAAGCTTGAAGGTGCCGTCCAGCCAGTAGTAGGTCTGATTGCGGGGATCGGTGCGCTTCTCGAACCGTTCTTCCACGCGTGAGTCGCCCTGCCGCGTGATAGCGACCCCTTTGATCTTTTCTTCGGGCAGGTTCGGGATGTTGACGTTCAAGAGGGTCTTGTCCGGCAATCCCTTGGCGAGCACCTGGAGCGCGAGCTTCCTCGTGAACTTCGCCGCGTACGTGAAGTCGGGATGGGTGAAGGTCGCGAGCGACACCGCGATCGAGGGAATGCCGAGGATGCGCGCTTCGGTCGCGGCGCTCACCGTTCCCGAATAGATGACGTTGGTGCCGGTGTTCGAGCCGAGGTTGATACCGGAGACCACCAGATCGGGCGGGCGGGGCAGGATGGCCTTGACGGCGATCTTGACGCAATCCGCCGGCATGCCGTTGACGGCGTAGCCGAAGCGAACGTTGCGCCGCACCACCTCCTTGGTGCGAAGCGGAAGCAGGAGCGTGATTGCATGGCCGACCGCGCTTCGCTCCGCGTCCGGCGCGACCACCTCGACCTCGCCGATCTTGCGCAACTCCTGCCAGGCGGCCAGGATGCCCTGGGCGTAGATGCCGTCGTCGTTGGTCAACAGGATCAGCGGTTTTGCCACGATTTCGCCATCAATGATGCGCCTTCCTCAGTCCTATACTGGATCGGGCGACGATGGAAGATCCCATCCTGGAGTTCCTGCGGTCCCAGGCTCGTAACTACCGCTGCCGCGTGTGCGGCAGTAACCACAAAGGCTCGCAGCTCCGCAAGATCGGCAACCACAACAACAAGCTGATCGTGCAGGTGACGTGTGGCCGCTGCCGCGACTCGTTCTTCCTGCATGTCGAGTTTCAGGGATCGATCGTCAACGCGGTCGAAGAAGTCACCCAGGTCGCAGCGCCCTCGCCGCGGGACGCGGACGAGATCGACGGCGATCCGCTCACGCACGACGAGGTGCTCGACGCCCATCAGCGGTTGGCCGCCTTCAGCGGCAAGCTCACTGATTTGCTCGAGGACTGAACCGGGCGGTGGCGCCGTCCAGCGGTTCGCGGCGCACTCGGACGTAAGACGATCGTCCTCGTGTGCTTGCACGAACCGCATGCGGCGCCCGCCCTCTTACGCGCGAAAGCGCGACTCGACCTGCGGCCTCGTTACCTTCTAACCTAAGCGGCGATAGCGGCTCCGGTGATAGATCAGCGGTTGCGCGTTGCTGCGAACCTCCAACGCGGTCACACGGCCGACGATGATCGAGTGGTCGCCCGCCCCCAGCGTGCTGTCCACGGTGGCCTCGAGATAGGCGACCGCCTCGTCGAGCAGCGGCGCGCCGCTGAGGCCGAGGTGATACGCGCCTTCCACGAACTCTGCACCTTGGAGCCGCGCGTTGTCGGCGAAGAAACGGGCGGTGCCTTCGGCGTGCTCGCCGAGGATGTTGATAGCAAAGGCGCGGCTGGCCATCACCAGCTTGTGCATCTCCGTGGATCGTTCAACCGAGACCAGGATCAACAAAGGGTCGAGGGACTGGGAGGCGAAGGCGCTCACCGTCATACCGTGCATCCGTGCGGCCGCGGTGGTGGTCATGATCGTGACGCCGCTGGCGAAGTTCGCCATGGTGTGGCGAAAGGAGGCTTTATCCAGGGGCAGGGTCACGCCGATACGTTACATGCGGGAATCCCGCAACCCTAACAAGCCGTTACGAGAACGTCGCCGCTGCGACCGCCTGCCCGCTATACTTTGAGATGTCCGACTAATGCGGTCGGAGATCTATGAGATTCTCTACCCGATCTGAATACGGGATCCGCGTCATGGTGCGCCTCGGCCGCGGCTATGGCCAGGGCCCCACGCCGCTGGCCGAACTCGCCGAGCAGGAGGGGCTGCCACAGTCGTACCTGGAGCAGATCGCCGGCCAGCTGCGCCGCGCCGGACTGGTGACGAGTCGGATGGGTGTCAAGGGCGGTTACACGCTGGCCCGCCGTCCGGCCGCCATCTCGATGGCCGACATCGTGCGCAGCCTCGAGGGCACGCTGGCCCCGGTCAGCTGCCTGGCGGAAGGCGGCGGCCCCGGGGAATGCACCCATGCCGACACGCCGTGCTCGGCCCACGCCTTCTGGGAGAAGCTGCAGGGAACCATTACCTCGACGCTGCAGTCGGTGACGGTTGCGGACCTGATGCACGAGGCGCAGCCCGCATGATCGAAGCCCGCGCCATCGATGCGACAGAGGTGCGCGCCGACTTCCCGATTCTGGGGCGGACCATCAACGGCAAGCCCCTGGTCTACCTCGACAGCGCCGCGACCTCGCAGAAACCGGCGGTGGTGATCGACATCATGGACGACTACTACCGCCGCTACAATGCCAACCCGCATCGGGGGGTGTACACCATCAGCGAGGAGGCGACCGCCGCCTACGAGTCCGCCCGTCAGAGGGTGGCGGCCTTCATCAACGCCGCCTCGGTCAAGGAAGTCATCTTCACCCGCAACACGACCGAGGCAATCAACCTGGTGCGCTACACGTGGGGCCGGGTCAACATCCGCAAGGGCGACCGCATCCTGCTGACCGAGATGGAGCATCACAGCAACCTCGTCCCCTGGCAGCTGCTGGCGCGGGAGGTCGGGGCCACCCTCGAGTTCCTCCGCGTCGACGACCAGGGATTGCTGCAGCTCGACGAGTTGGAGGCACGGCTGTCGGGCGTCCGCCTGCTGGCGATCACGCACCAGTCGAACACGCTGGGGACCATCAATCCGATCAAGGCGATCACCGCCGCCGCGCATCGCGCCGGCGCGCTCGTGCTCATCGACGGGGCGCAAGCCGTGCCGCACATGTCGGTGGACGTGAAAGACCTCGATGTCGACTTCTATGCCTTTAGCGGGCACAAGATGTGCGGGCCGACCGGGATCGGCGTCCTCTGGGCACGGCGGGCGCTGCTGGAGGCGATGCCGCCATTCCTGGGCGGGGGCGACATGATCAAGCGGGTCAAGCTCCGCGAGGCGAGCTGGAATGACCTTCCCTGGAAGTTCGAGGCCGGCACGCCCAGCGTGGCCGAAGGGATCGGCCTGGGTGCCGCGGTCGACTACCTCAAGAACCTCGGGATGGACCAGGTTCGAACGCACGAGCGAACGCTCGTGGACTACGCGCTCGAGAAGCTGCAGGACATTCCCGGCATCATTATCTACGGCCCGCGCGACCCCGAGATCCACGGTGGCGCGATCTCGTTCACGATTCCCGGCATCCACCCCCATGACCTCGCGACGCTGGTCGATCGCGACGGCATCGCGGTGCGCGCCGGGCATCACTGTACCCAGCCCCTGATGGACCGGCTCGGCGTTCCGGCTACCACCCGGGCGAGCTTTTACATCTACAACCAGCCAGACGAGGTCGATCAGCTCGTGATCGGAATTCAGAAGGCCCAGAAGGTGTTCGCATAGCTATGAGCGACGATCTGTACCGCGAACAAATCCTCGAGCACTACAAGAACCCGCATCACTTCGGGGAGCTGGCCGACGCCGACATCACCCAGGAGGGTGACAATCCGCTCTGCGGCGACGTCATCACCCTCTACCTCAAGCTCGACGACGGCAAGCTGGGTGAGGTGAGCTTTCGTGGCCGGGGTTGCGCCATCAGCCAGGCGTCGGCCTCGATGCTGACCGACATGATCGTCGGTCGGCCGGTGGCGGAGCTGAAGAGCTTTCCGACCAAGGATCTACTCGAGGAGCTGGGGATCCAGATCAGTCCGGCCCGGATGAAATGCGCGACGCTTTCGGTGAACACGCTACGGGTCGCGCTCAACGGCGACAACCACGAGGAGGACTGAATTCGCTTTGAATACGGAAGGCACGGGTAAACTGACAAGAGCAATGGCCGATTTTGAGATCAAGGACCTTCGGGTCAGCGTCGAGGGTCGGGAGATCCTCAAAGGCGTCACGCTCTCGGTCAACAAGGGCGAGGTGCACGCCGTAATGGGCCCCAACGGGTCTGGCAAGAGCACGCTCTCGCACACCCTGATGGGCCACCCGAACTACAAGGTGATCAGCGGCCAGGTGCTCTTCAAAGGCAAGGACATCCTGAGGCTGCCGCCCGAGGAACGGGCGAAACTCGGCATGTTCCTTGCCCTCCAGTACCCGGTGGTCGTCCCGGGGATCACGATGTCGAACTTCCTGCGGACCGCCATCAATGCCAAGCGCGGTTACGACGGCAAGGACAAATCCAAGGCGATCAACGTCAAGGAGTTCCGTGCCATGCTCAAGGACGAGATGTCGGTGTTGCGGATGGATGATTCCTTCCTCTCGCGCTACGTCAACGAGGGATTCTCCGGCGGTGAGAAGAAGCGCGCCGAGATCCTGCAGATGGCGGTGCTCAAGCCCGAGATCGCGATCCTCGATGAGACCGACTCCGGCCTCGACATCGACTCCATCAAGTTTGTGAGCGATGCCGTCAACCGGATGCGCGGTCCGGAGCTGGGCGTCCTGATCATCACCCACTACACCCGCGTCCTGAAGTTCATCAAGCCGGACTACGTTCACGTCCTCGTCAACGGCGAATTCGTTCGCTCCGGCGGGCCCGAGCTCGCCGACTGGTTGGAGGCGAAAGGCTACTCGGAATGGGTCAAAGAGCCGGCCAAGGCGCCGGCGGTGTTGGAGGCAATTTAATGGCAACCGTCATCCCGCGGATCGACGTCGGCAACAATTACAAGGAGAAGTACGGCTTCTTCGACCCGGAGAAGTTCGTCTTCAAGGCCAAGCGCGGTCTCAACCCGGAGGTCGTCAAGGAGATCTCCTGGATGAAGAACGAGCCCGAGTGGATGACCAAGTTCCGGCTGCGCGCGCTGCAGACCTGGGACAAGAAGGAGATGCCCACCTGGGGCGCCGATCTCTCAACCATCGATTTCCAGAACATCTATTACTACTTGAAGTCGACCGAGAAGCAGGGCAAGACCTGGGAAGACGTACCAGCCGATATCAAGAACACGTTCGATCGCCTCGGGGTGCCCCAGGCGGAGCGAAAGTTCCTGGCCGGCGTGGCGGCGCAGTATGAGTCGGAGGTCGTCTATCACTCGTTGCACAAGGAGCTCGAGGCGAAGGGCGTGATCTTCACCGACACTGACAGCGCGCTGCGTGACTACCCCGACCTCTTCAAGCAGTACTTCGGCACTATCATCCCGCCGGGCGATAACAAGATGGCAGCCTTGAACAGCGCCGTCTGGTCGGGTGGATCGTTCATCTACGTGCCCAAGGGGGTCAAGGTCGAAATCCCGCTGCAGGCCTACTTCCGGATCAACGCCGAGAACATGGGCCAGTTCGAGCGGACCCTGATCATCTGTGACGAAGACAGCTTCGTCCACTACATCGAGGGCTGCACCGCGCCCATCTACACCACCGACTCGCTGCACTCGGCTGTTGTCGAGATCATCGTCAAGCGCGGCGCCCGCTGCCGCTATACCACCGTCCAGAACTGGTCAACCAACGTCTACAACCTGGTGACCAAGCGCGCGGTTGCCTACGGTGACGCCACCATGGAATGGGTCGACGGCAACCTGGGCTCACAGATCACCATGAAGTACCCCTCCATCTATCTGATGGAGCCGGGCGCGAAGGGCGACGTCCTCAGCGTAGCGTTCGCCGGCAAGGGTCAGCACCAGGACGCCGGCGGTAAGGCGGTGCACGTGGCGCCGAACACCAGCTCGAACATCGTCTCGAAGTCGATTTCGAAGAATGGCGGCCGGACCTCGTACCGCGGATTGGTCAAGGTCTACCCGGGCGCGAAGAACTCGAAGTCCTTCGTTCGCTGCGACGCGCTGCTGCTGGACGACCAGTCTCGCTCGGACACCTACCCCACGACCGAGGTGGACGAGCCACAGGTGCGCATTGGCCATGAGGCGACGGTGAGCAAGGTGTCGGATGAGCAGCTCTTCTACCTGCAGAGCCGCGGCATCACCAAGGCCGAGGCGGAGACGATGATCGTCAACGGCTTCATCGAGCCGTTCACCAAGGAACTGCCGATCGAATATGCCGTCGAGCTGAATCGCCTGATCCAGCTCGAGATGATCGGCTCCGTAGGGTAAATGGCGTTTACGAAAGCCGCCGTCGAAGAGCTGAGTGCTCTTCACGGCGAACCGGAGTGGCTGCGTGCGCGGCGGCTGGAGTCCTTCGGCATCTACGAGGGCATGAGCCTGCCGGACACGAAGCGGCAGGAGGACTGGCGCCAGGCTGACCTCAAGGCTCTCAACCTGGACAGCTACGCCGCCTTCCAGCAGCCCAACGGGACGGCGCCGGCCGGCACGCTGGAGCAGGTCAGCGGCGCGCTCCGCCAGCGCGGCACATCGACCCCGATCGCGACGCTCGACACGACGCTCGCCCGCCAGGGCGTGATCTTCATGCCGCTGGCGCAGGCCGCCCGCGAGTATCGCGACCTGGTCGAGCGCTATCTCTTCAGCGCGGTCAAGCCGGACCGGGATAAGTTTGCCGCCCTGCACGCGGCGCTCTTCACCGGCGGCTCGTTTCTTTACGTTCCCGACGGGGTGAGCGTCGAGCATCCATTGATCAGCCAGTTCTGGTCAGCCGGCTCCGGCGGAGCCGTGTTGCCGCATTCGTTGGTGATCGCCGGCAAGGGTGCCCGGTTTAAGTACGTCGATGAATTCCTGAGTGTCGATCGCCAGGAGGTTCTGCTGGCCAGCGGATCATCCGAGGTTTTCCTCGAGGAAGGGTCAGACGTCGGCTACGTCGCCCTCCAACGATGGAGCGAGAAGGCCTGGCAGTTCGCCAACCAGCGCTTCCATCTCGGTCGCGATTCGCATCTCCGGATGGTCGACGTCGCCCTTGGCGGCCGCTTCGCGCGAATCAGGGTGGAGGCGATGCTCGAGGGCCCCGGATCGACGGCGGACCTGCGTGGGCTCTTCTTCGGGGCCGGCGAGCAGGCCTTCGACTTCCGGACCCTGCAGGACCATATCGCGCCTCATACCACCTCGGACCTGCTCTTCAAGGGTGCCCTCCAGGACAGCGCCAAGAGTGTCTACGTCGGCGTGGTGCGGGTCGAGGAAGAGGCTCGAGGAAGTTCGTCGAACCAGGCGAATCGCAACCTTCTGCTCTCGGAAAGGGCGAAGGCGACGTCGGAGCCGATCCTCGAGATCCTCAATAACGACATCCTGCGGTGCAGCCACGGCGCGACCGTCGGGCCGGTGGACCCGGAGCACCTGTTCTACCTCGAGAGCCGCGGCATTCCGCGCCCGGTCGCCGAGCGGATGCTGGTCCAGGGGTTCCTCGGCGAGGTTCTCGATCGACTTCCGGTCGCCCAGGTTCGCGAGGCGGTCGAGCAGGAACTGGCCGCACGGATTGCCTGATGTCAGGGTCGCGGGATTTCCCGCACTGTCTGGTGTCAGGGTCGCGGGATTTCCCGCGTGTACCGTGACGCGAGCGCGGGTCGCATCCACCGCTGAGCTGCCGAAGGAATCGATGAAGCAGGTGGAAGTGGACGGGACCCCAATCTGTCTGATCCACGCCGAGGATGACAACTTCTATGCCATCAGTGACACCTGCACCCACGAGGAGTACTCGCTGTGCGAGGGCGATCTCTGGGAGATGTCGGTCGAGTGTCCGCGGCACGGTTCACGCTTCGATGTGCGAACCGGCCAGGTCACCGGGCTGCCGGCCGTAATCCCGGCGAAGACCTACCCGGTAACGGTCCAGAACGGCGATCTCTACGTGGAGGTAGCGGACTAAGATCTAACTGTGGCAGACACGATGGAAGCGACTGAGGCGCCGGCATCGGGTGATCTGCGCCAGCAGATCGATGCCCAACTCGCCACCTGCAAGGACCCCGAGATCGGGCTCGACATCATGTCTCTCGGGTTGGTCTACGAGGTCGGCATCGACGACGGCAATGTCCTGATCAAGATGACCCTGACGGCCATCGGCTGCCCGTGGGCCCAGGACCTCTTCGACGAGGTGAAGAGCAAGGTCGAAGAGATCCCGGCCGTCAAGTCGTGTACGGTCGAACTCGTCTACTCACCGCCCTGGAGTGCGGACATGATGAGCGACGACGCCAAGATGGAGCTCGGCTTCCTCTAAGCCCCTAGACCAAATACGAGGCGGTAAGGAACGCCAGGCCGGCGCCGAGCAAACCAAACCCCAACTTGATCTTGATCCGGCTGCCTAGGGCCTCGAGGATGAAGCAGATGAGGGCGAGGATCAGAAAGATCTTTGACAGCGACATAGGCTACCTCCTGTAACGAGTTGCTAAGTAATCGGAATCTCGCCCCTGTTCCCTGCGAATTCGAGGTCATATCACGCAGCGCTACCTGTGGCAGCCGTGCCATCGCCCTGTTACCCCCGCGCAGTCTGGTTCGTAAGGGTCACTACGTAGCATCGGGCCCAGTTCGCCAATTCGATTGAACTGGGGGTAGGAACCGCTTGTCGCTGCTCGAACGTATTCAAAAGTCCCAGGGCGAGCCCGGGGCCCCCACACCTCCAAAGCCACCGGCCAAGGCCGCGCAGCCTCCTGCCGCGCCTCCCCAGCCGCCGCATGCACAGCCCGCACCCATTGTCCCTCCAGCCAAGCCGGCGCCCAGCTGGCAGCCAGCCGCCCCTCGCGCCCCCTCAGCCCCCACGGGGCCGGCCTCTCGGCCAATCTCCACGGTTCACGCCACCCCGGCTCCGGCGGCGCCCCGCCCGATGGCGCCGCAAGCGCCACGCCCGGCCCCCGCGCCGGCGACCCCGAGCCGGCTCAATGACCGGGTGGCGCCGAAGCCGTCGCCCTTGGACGTGGAGGTCAAACCATCTCCTGCTAATGCCAACCTGAACGACCTGCCAGAAGCCGAGCGCCTGCACCGGATCAAGGCCGCCGTCCACGACCGGATCATCGGAGAGCTGGGCGAGCGCGCCAATGAGCTCGACCAGGAAGCGATCAGCCAGCGTGCCACCGAGGTGCTCGACAACTACCTGAGTGCTCGCCGGGTCACCTTGACCGCCCAGACCCGGGCGCGATTGCTGGCCGCCTTGCTGGCCGACATCCTCGGGTTCGGCCCACTGGAAGTCCTGCTTGCCGACGAGGCGATCTCGGACATCATGGTCAACGGCCCGAACAAGGTCTATATCGAGCGCGGCAATAAGATGATGCGGGCGGCCATCAAGTTCGACAGCGACGCCCACCTGATGCAGATCATCTCGCGCATCGTCACCGGGGTTGGCCGCCGAGTCGACGAAAGCTCGCCTATGGTCGACGCTCGGCTTCCCGACGGTTCGCGCGTCAACGTGATCATCCCGCCGCTCGCCGTCAAGGGCGCGGCGGTGACCATCCGGAAGATGCGCCGGGACCCGCTTCAGATCGCCGACCTGATCAGCAATAACACGCTGACCGAGGAGATGGCGGCCTTTCTCAAGGCCTGCGTCAATGCGCGCATGAACATCGTGGTGGCCGGCGGTGGTTCCTCGGGAAAGACCACGACCCTGAACGTTCTCTCCAGCTTCATCCCGGGTGACGAGCGCATCATCACCATCGAAGACGCGGCGGAGTTGCAGCTGCGCCAGGTTCACGTCATCAGCCTCGAGTCCCGGCCCACCAACGTCGAAGGTAAAGGTGGGGTCAGCATCCGCGACCTGGTCATCAACACCCTCCGAATGCGGCCCGACCGGATCGTCGTCGGTGAGGTCCGCAGCGGCGAGGCGCTGGACATGCTCCAGGCCATGAACACCGGTCACGATGGCTCGTTGACCACGGTCCACTCAAACACGCCCCGAGACACGATCTCCCGGCTCGAGACGCTCGTCCTGATGGCGGGCATGGAACTCCCCTCGCGAGCCATCCGCGAGCAGATCGCGTCGGCCATCAACATCATCATCCAGCAGAACCGCTTGCGCGATGGCACGCGCAAGATCACCTACATCTCAGAGGTGACGGGGATCGAGGGAGACCAGATCTCGCTCCAGGACATCTTCGTCTACAAGCAATCGGGGTTCGAGAACGGGAAGGTTACCGGCATGCTGACCGCCACCGGGGCGGTCCCGCACATCATGGAAACCCTCGAGTCGACCGGCAATGCCGTTCCGCTCAGCTATTTCGATCCGCACCCGGACAGCGGCTTCGTCCGGCCGAAGCGCCTCCACGTCGTCCCCAACGCCGCCTAGGAAACGGGCTACGTGCGCCGCAAGGGAACGCCGGCGACTTTCTCGACCCGATCGAACAAGTCAGGCCGCAACCGCATGATCCAGACGCCGGCCAGGGCGCCCCTGAACCGGGCGTTGCTGCTGGCTTCGGCCTCGATCTGATCGATGAAATCCGGAGCATGGGCGATGATGAAGTCCTCGATTTCGCCCGCGGCAATCACTCCCAGCACCTTGTCATCAGGCGCCTTTTCGACAAGGTCGAGAATCACATGCCAAGCTTCTCCCGGCTCGCTCTTCACCTGGTCCATAACCGTCTCCCATGCCCAGAAATCGAAGTCGACATGAGCGGTGTAATACCGGATCAGCGTGTCAACAACGAACTTTCTCCCAAAGAGGACCCGCATGTCATTCGGCGCGCCGACCGCCAGGGCGGAAGCCATTCTTGGGCTCGACCTGGCGATCGACACGGCCTCTTGCAAGATTGGTTGGCCGCCGCATTCCAGCATCATGCGGAATGGGGCATAGGCCAGCTTCTGGATGTATCGGTCATCTGGCGCCTCGGCGATCAGCTCCTGGAGAATCCGCCACCACGTCTCTGGGTTCGCACAAACCCGGTCGCGTAACTCCTTCCGCTTCTCGTCGCTATCCATGAAGAGGAGGCCGCCAGCCCAGTCCTCGCACTCGGCCCTGATGACGTCCTCCTCGGGAGTTGTCACTCCAAAGCATCCTCAAACGGACGTGAAGCGTTCGCCAAGCTATATTCAAACTCGTGCCCGCCAAAGAGGCGACACCTTTCTCGCTGGAGCTCGACCGGCGAGTCGACGAGGGCGCGCTCGGCACGCTCTACGAGAAGCTGCCGGAGAACGAGGTCCGCTGCTACGCGTGCGCCCACCGCTGCCTGATCAAGGAGGGGCTGCGCGGCATCTGCAAGGTCCGCTACAACCGCGGCGGCACACTGATGGTGCCCCGAGGCTACGTCGGCGCGCTGCAATGCGACCCGATCGAAAAGAAGCCGTTCTTCCACGCCTTCCCGGGCACCGATGCCCTCACGTTCGGCATGCTCGGCTGCGACCTGCACTGCAGCTACTGCTTCACCGGCGATGTTCGCGTTGCAACTAACTCGGGAATGCGAAGCCTCGCCGATCTCTGGGAAGCGTCAACGGCTGGCCTGGACGGTGATGCTCAGCGGCGCCGGCCGCCCGTGGCCCTGACCGCAACAGGTGGCGACGGTCGCCAACACCCCGTCCACTGGATCTACCGTCATGACTACCAAGGGGAGCTTGTCCGCATCGCACCTCGGCTTCTGACCGTGATCGAAGCGACGCCGGAGCATCCCGTTCTGGCCACCGATGCCCCCGGCGTCGGTCACCCCCGTTTCATTCCGGCAGGACGGCTCACCACGCGACACTTTGTCTGCGTCCCGCTTGCGGGAGCTCTGGATTTCCTTTCCGTCGACGAAATCACGAGGCGGCAGTTCCGCGGACCCGTCTTTAATATCGAGACCGACGGACCGCACACTTACCTCGCCAACCATGCCGTCGTCCACAACTGCCAAAACTGGGTTACCTCGCAGGCGTTGCGCGACCCGGGTGCGCTGACTGAGCCGATGGATATCTCGCCGCCGCAACTGGTCGAGATCGCCCAGCGGCAGAGGGCCAGCGTGGTTGCGACCTCCTACAACGAACCGCTGATCACCTCGGAGTGGGCCGTCGAGGTTTTCAAGGCGGCGCGTCCCCGGGGGTTCACCACGGCGTACATCTCCAACGGCAACGCCACCCGGGAAGTCCTCGAGTACATTCGCCCCTTCACCGACCTCTACAAGATCGACCTCAAGTCCTTTCGCGACAAGAACTACCGCTCCCTGGGCGGCAAACTGGAGAACATCCTCAACGGCATCCAGATGGTGCACGAGATGGGCTTCTGGCTGGAGATCGTGACCCTGATCATCCCGGGCTTCAACGACAGCGACGAGGAGCTGGGCGATATCGCCCGCTTTCTCAGCGGCCTCTCCCCGAGCATCCCCTGGCACGTCACCGCCTTCCACAAGGATTACAAAATGCAGGATCCAGACAACACGACGCCCGAGACCCTGCTGCGCGCCGCCCGCATCGGGGAGGCGGCCGGCCTGCACTACATCTACGCCGGTAACCTGCCCGGCCGGGTGGGCCGCTACGAGGACACCCGCTGCCCCCGCTGCCAGGCCACCCTGATCCAGCGGATCGGCTACCGGATCCTCGACGATCGGCTCTCCGGACGTGGAACGTGCTTCAACTGCCAGCAGCAAATTCCCGGCGTCTGGCGGACTACAATCAACGCTGGTCGTGCCAACTGAACTGAGCCGCCGGGAGTTTTCCTGGGTTCTAGGCGGCCCCCAGGGTGGAGGCATCAACGCCTCAGCCGAAATCTATGCCAAGGCGCTGAGCCGGGGCGGTCTCCACGTTTTCGCCAATATCGAGTTCCACTCGAACATCATGGGCAAGCACAGCTACTACCGGGTCACGGCGGCCCCGGTCCCGGTCCACTCGCACGTCGACGAGATCCACATGCTGGTCGCGCTGGACCAGGAATCCCTGTTCGGCGACGCCCCGGAGCGCAAGCACTATCCCAGCCACACGGGTCACGTGCACCAGGTGGCCCGCGGCGGCGGCGTCATCTACGACGCCGACCTGAAAATCGATCCCGGCCAATTCGGTCGGGACGATATCAACCTCTATCCGATCCCCTTTTTTGAGGTGCTGGAAGAAGCCCTGAAAGAGGTGGGGAAGGGCGGACAGTCGCGTAAGTACATTGTCATGCGCAATACCGTCGCCCTGGGGGCGTCAATCGGCATCTCCGGCTACGACGAGGAGCTGCTCTTCGAGGCGATCCGCAACGAGTTCAAAGGGCGCAAGGCAGAAGCGGCCGAGATGAACGTCGCTGCGGTGCGCGCCGCGGCCGCTTACGCGCGTAGGCACTTCAGCACCAAACCGGAACGCCGGCTGCTGCCGCTTCCGGAGGAAAAACGCAAGCAGCGGATGCTGATCAAGGGGTTCCAGGCCGTCGGCATCGCCAAGCTCAAAGCGGGTCTCGGCATGCAGACCTACTACCCGATCAGCCCGGCGACCGACGAGAGTGTCTACCTGGAGCAGAAGGGGCCGCAGTACCAGTGCACGGTCGTGCAATGTGAGGACGAGATCGCCAGCATCAACATGGCGATCGGGGCGGCGCACATGGGTGTACGGGCCGCCACGTCCACCGCCGGCCCCGGCTTTGCCCTGATGTCAGAAGGCTTCGGCTTCGCCGCCATCACCGAGGCGCCGGGCCCGGTCGTCTTCCTGTGGCAGCGCGGCGGACCCAGCACCGGCCTTCCCACCCGCACCGAGCAGGCGGATTTGCAATTTGCGTTGCATCCCGCACACGGGGACTTCCCGCACATCGTCATCGCGCCAGGCGACATCGACGAATCTTTTGTGGACAGTTTCGAGAGCTTCAACTGGGCGGACCGGTACCAGATGCCGGTCGTCGTGCTCCTCGAGAAGTTCCTGGCCTCATCGATGTTCACCAACGATGGCATCGACATGAGCAAGCTCAAGATCGACCGCGGCTCTATCTATCAACCGGCTGAGCCTGATGGCGATGGCTACCGCCGGCACGCCCTCACCGCCGACGGCATCAGCCCGCGAGCGGTGCCCGGAACGCCGGGCGCGATCTTCTCCACGACCAGCGACGAGCACGACCCGGAAGGCCACATCACCGAAGGCATCGAGAACCGGATTGCCATGATGCGAAAGCGGATGGCGAAGCTCGAGACCGCGGCCCGCGAGATTCCCGCGTCATCGAAGTTCACCCTCCACGGGCCACGTCAGGCCGACCTGACGCTGGTGGCGTGGGGCGCGACCAAGGGCGCCATCCTCGATGCGATGGGCGAGCTCGAGGGCGACGGCCGCACCGTCAACTTCCTGCAAATCCGCCTGATGCGCCCGTTCCCGGCCGATGCGGTGGCGGGCATTCTGCGCAGTGCCCGCTCGACGGTGCTGATCGAAAACAACTACTCCGCGCAGCTCGGTGCGTTGATCGCCGAGCACACGGGGATGGCGCTCGACCACCATGTCTTGAAATACGACGGCCGCCCGTTCTCGCGCAATGAGATCGTCGAGGGTGTGCGTGCCGCCCTCTCCGAGCAGAAGAAGGAGGTCATGGTGTCCCATGCCTGAGGCCGCCGCAGCCGCTGCCCCGAAGAAGTTCGTGCTGCAGCAGTACAAGACGGAGGTCCACGTGGACTGGTGTCCGGGCTGCGGTGATTTCGGCATCCTGAGCTCCATCCAGCAGGCGCTGTACCAGCTCCAGATCCCGCCCTACAAGATCGCGATGATCTCGGGCATTGGCTGCTCGGGGAAGACGCCGCACTACATCGACACCTACGGGTTGCACACCCTGCACGGGCGCGCGCTGCCGGTGGCGACCGGCGCCAAGCTGGCCAACAACCAGCTCACCGTGGTGGCGGTCGGCGGCGACGGGGATGGCTACGGCATCGGTGCTGGCTACTTCGTCAACAGCGGCCGTCGCAACGTCGACATGACCTATATCGTCTTCAACAACGGCGTCTACGGCCTCACCAAGGGACAGGCCTCACCAACCCTGGCGAAGGGACTGAAGACAAAATCGATGCCCGAAGCCTCGATCCAGGAAGGCGTCAATCCGATTGCCCTCGCGCTGGGTGCCGGCTATACCTGGATCGGGCGAGGCTATGCCCTCGACGTCAAGAATCTCGTCTCGTTGATCGTGCAGGCGATCAATCACAAGGGCACGTCGTTTCTCGATATCTTCCAGACTTGTCCCGTGTACAACGACCTGCGAACCAAGGAGTGGTACGCCGGCGAAGACATCGGCCGCGCGCGAATCCGGCGCCTGGAAGCGGACTCGACGTGGGACCCGGTCGTCAAAGACCCGACGAACATCGACGAGATGGTGGAAAAGAAAACCCGGGCACTACGAGCCTCTTACGAGACGCAAGACAGCGCGGCGGTCGGGGTCTTCTACTCCGTCGACTTGCCGACCTACGATGAGCAGCTTGCCATCAAGGTTCCCGCCCTCAAAGAGCATCCGCTGGTCGATCTGCCCCTCTATCAACGCGACGTCGATCCGCTCTTTAGCGAACTCGCGTAGCGGCTCGCGGCGCGGTGGACGTGCGCCTACTGGCGGTCAGCGATGAGGTCGAACCCCAGCTGCTCGACGAGCGGACGGTCGAAGCGCAAGGCCACGTCGACCTCGTAATCGGCTGCGGAGATCTACCCGCCGATTATCTCGACGCGCTCGCCACGGTTTATGGTGCGCCCCTGATTTTCGTTCGGGGCAACCACGATCCCCCCGGCCGTCAGGGTGATTACCCGCGCGAGGCCGAGATCGACGGACGCGTGGTCACGGAGAAGGGGCTGCTGATCGCCGGCCTCGAGGGCTCGATTCGCTACAGCGACGGCCCCCACCAGTACACCGAGCGGCAAATGATGGGCAAAGTGCAGGCATTGCGGCTGAGGCTCCGTCTCCGCCACCCGGATATCCTGATCACGCACGGGCCGCCTGCCGGCGTCAACGAAGGCACCGATGCGCCGCACCACGGACTTCAGGCGGTTCGCCGGGCGGTCGAGTGGATGCGTCCACGCCTGCTGCTGCACGGGCACGTCCATCCCTATGGGCGCGACGTCCCACGCGAGGGCCAACTGGGCGAGACCCGCGTGATCAACGTCGTCGGTCATCGGCTGATCGAGCTGGCGCCGCGATGAAACAGATTCGCGCCCGCACCGATTTCGAGACCGCCCGGATCCAGGCGTTCCTTCGCGACGCCGGCGCGGTGCTGCGCGGCGACACCCGGCCGCTGCTCTCCTTTGACGAGGTGCGGCGTGCTGCCCGGCTCGAGGGACAGAGCTATACGGGGCTCAAAGACGTCCCGATCGCCGACATCCGTGGGTCGGTTGGGCGGCCCAACGACTTCGACGCCTCCTTTCTTCCGGTTAAGCCCCAGATGCGTAGGCGCTGGACGCAGCTCGACGAGGCGATGCGCCGAGGCGAGCCGGTGCCGCCGATCGAGGTGTACCACCTGGGCGGTGTCTACTTCGTCAAGGATGGGCACCACCGCGTATCGGTTGCGCGCCACTTGGGCTGGAAAACGATTCCGGCGCGGGTCATCGAGGTGAAGACCCGGGCGCCGCTCAGCGGCGACATGGATGCGGCGGCCCTGCTCCAGGCCCGAGAATACGTCGACTTCCTCGACCGCACCCAGCTCGATCGCGTCCGCCCCCAGGCGTCGATTGCCGTCAGCCGGCTCGGGCGCTACGACCGAATCTTCGAGGACATCCTCGGGCATCGCTACTTCATGGGTCTGCAGCAATACCGCGAGGTCAGCATTGCCGAGGCCAGTGCCAGCTGGTATGACAACGTTTACAGGCCGATCGCCGACCTGATCCGCGAGTACGACATCCTGGCGCATTTTCCGGGGCGAACCGAAGCCGACATGTACCTGTGGATCACGGCACGCTGGCTCGAGTTGAGCCGGGCGCAAAAGCCATCAGGTCCGGCCGAGGCGATCGCCGACATCCTGTTCGAGACCGAGGGCAGCGAGACGAGGCCGCCGTCGCCACAAGTCCTGGCGCAGCTGCAGCGCTGGCTCGGTCCACCGCGCCGGGTCATCGAACTCCCGGCGAAACTCGTCCGTCGCGCCACGACGCCTCGCCCGGTCCCCGAGCGCGGCAGTTCCCCCTAGGGCGCCCCCTCGGTCTTGCGCTTTTCCGGGTAGGCGGCGTTGATCTCGGCCCGTACGCGAGCCTTGTCGGCATCGCTCTTGAAGTAGTCGAAATTCCAGGGGATGAACTTCTTCTGTTCAGGCGGAACCTCGTCCTCCGGATAGATCGCCGCCACCGGGCAGGGGTCCACGCAGGCGCCGCAATCGATGCATTCATCCGGGTTGATGTAGAGCATGCGGTCCTCGGCGCCGCCGTCGATGATGCAGTCGACTGGGCAGACGTCGACGCAGGACTTGTCCTTGAGGTCGACGCAGGTTTCCGTGATGATATAGGCCATTTGGTTGCCGGAAATTCACTCTAGCACAGGCCTTTCGCGACACCGATCGGTTCGCCTCGGAGGTTGGGCCCTGGGGGGTTCGGCGCTCCGCCACAGAACCGTCACACATCGGTGAGGCGGCTGCGCCGACCTATGGCAAGAGGAGGCTCGCGGCCAGCGTTACCTATGCGTGGCCCTCCCAAGACCGGCGCCAGCGCGCCGGGTATTCCGACCGGCCCGCCGGGTCTCCTGGGGCACCTGGATCTTCGTGATCGTCGTTCTCCTCATCACCATCGGCGCACTGGGGACTTTCCTCCAAGTCGTGCTGCCTCAGCGGGTGGCGCAGCTCGCGCTATCGGAGGCTGGCGAGCTCGCGCTGGCGCGGAAGGGGACCGGGGTAGTCAACACCAACGTCAGCGGCTTCTGGACGGAGATCTCCGCCAAAGGCGCGATGAGCCTCTCCGACGCCCAGCTCGCGCAGGACCTGGCCCTTGCCAGGAGCACGGAAACGGCAGCCAACGATGCCCTTGTCCACGTCCAGCTCGCCCAGAGCTACATGGCCCAGGCCGACGGGCTGCCATTCCAGCTGCACTCGCCCGCGTTCATCGCCAGCGATCGTCCCGCTCTCCAGCACCTGGATAATGCCTTGCAGGCCAGTCTCAAGCTGACCCATGCCGCGGTCCTCCAGCTGACCCTCGCCCAGCAAGTGACGCAGGACGCGCAGAAGATTTCGACCACGCTCGACCCGGCCCTCAATAGTCACGCCTGGGCGGACGCGGCACGGGCGGCGTCGACCCTGAACCAAGATCTCAAATCGCAGCAGGTCTCGGCCGGCTTTGCCGACGCGCTCCTCGACCCACTGTGGGCGACCTGGATCGATGGCATGGTCTCGGTGGTGACGAACGCCCAGCAGTATGCCCTGGCCTCGGCCGCCAACCAGGCGCAGGTCGCGCAGCAGTCTGCAAGAAATCTGGCTACCGCACGCCAGCACGTCGCCGCCAGCTTCGCCGCCGCCCAGAACGGCGCCGCCGCCTGGCAGGCAAAGACCATCCAGCCGCAGCTCGAGACCGTGACCCGTGAGACCCTCGCGGGATCTTAGACCCTCGTCAGCAGGTCCTGGCTGAGCTCGCCGAGCCTGCGGGCGCCCAGCAGGCTCATCGAGAGGGCGATTTCCTCTCGTAGCAGCTCCAGCATGCCGCGCACGCCATCCGTGCCGCCGACCGCCAGCGCGTACAGGTAGGGCCGCCCGATCAGCACGCCGCTCGCCCCCAGGCAGAGCGCCTTGAGGACGTCCGTGCCACGCCGGACGCCGCCATCCAGCAGCACCGGCACCTTCTGACCTACGGCCTGAACCACCTCAGGCAGTGCATCGAGGCTGGCGATGGCGTAGTCGAGCTGACGGCCGCCGTGGTTGCTGACGACCAGGCCGCGGGCGCCGGCATCGACCGCGCGGCGGGCGTCATCCCGGCGGACGACGCCCTTGACGATCACTGGCAGCGAGGTCTTTGCCACCAGCCACTCGAGATCCTCCCACCCGAGGGCGGCGTTGGTGTTGGCGTTGACGTTCTGGGCGAACGGGTCGGGGCCGTCCGCCGCCGCGTCACGCCGCCGGCTCTCGAGATTGGCATACGAGAGTCCCTTGGGCAGGCTGAATGCGTTGCGGATGTCCCGCTCGCGCCGGCCGGTCTTGGGGAGGTCCACGGTCAGCAGGATCGCGGCGAAGCCGGCGTCGGCGGCGCGCTCGACGAAAGCGGTGGTCACCGCCCGCTCGGGGTGCATGTAGAGCTGGAACCAGCGGACGCCGGTCGCCGCCGCCGCGACGTCCTCGATGGCGAGGCTCGATAGCGTACTCAGGCAGTAGGCGATCCCGGCGGCACTGGCGCCCCGGTACGCGCCGGCCTCACCCTCCGGGTGCGCCATCCGCTGGATCGCCGTCGGTGCGAGATGGACCGGCATCGTGAAATGCTGGCCGAGGAGCTCGTTACTGAGGTCGGGACGGTCGGCTGACGCCAGCACCTTGAATCGGAAGCGATAGCGGGCAAAGGCTTCGCGGTTGGCTCGGAGGGTGGCTTCGTCCTCGGCTCCGCCCGCGATGTAGTCGTAAATGGGCTGGGGTAGTACCGCCCGGGCGGCCGGCTCGAAGTCATCCAACTTCAGCCAAGCTGCCGGGGCGGTTCTGCGGTGCGGTGGCGCCTCTGCCATTTCGCCAATTGTGGCGTTTTGCGGCCGCGCTGTGTAACGTTTAGGTCAGCGCCTGATCGTCAGGACGGATCCGAAAGGAAGGGAGGTTTCCGCGTTATGAACGGGGCCATTGCGATCCTCGCGTTTCATCAGGTATACCAGCCGCTGGGCGGCAGCATTCTTCTCTCGGCGATCGTGGCCGGCATTCCTCTTTACATCTTGTTCGCGATGCTGGCGGTTCTCAGGCTGCCGGCATGGATGTCAGCCCTGGTTGCCATGCTCTCGGCGGCTGTGCTCGCCGCGGTGGTCTGGGGCATGCCGCTCGGACTCGATGTCTCCGCGACCACCGAAGGCATGGCGAACGGGTTGTGGCCGATCAGCTGGATCGTGCTCAATGCCGTCTTCTTTCATAACCTGACGATCGCCAGCGGCGACTTCGATGTCATCCGGCGTTCGCTCACCCGACTGACCGGCGACCGGCGGGTCCAGGCGCTCCTGGTGGCGTTTTGCTTCGGCGCCCTGATGGAAGGGATCGCTGGCTTCGGCGCCCCGGTCGCGATCTCGGCGGCGATCCTTGCCAGCCTCGGCTTCGAGCCAATCAGCGCGGCGGTGCTGGCGCTGCTGGCCAACACCGCGCCGGTCGCGTTCGGGTCGATCGGCATCCCGGTTGTGACGCTCGGCCTGCTGACCGCGCCCATCATCGGACACAGCGCGAACGATCAGACGCCGGTGACGCTGGCGCTCTCCGCCATGGTGGGCCGGCAACTTCCCGTGTTCTCGATCATCATCCCGGGTTTTTTGATCGTCGTCCTCGCCGGCTGGAAACGAATGGTCGAAGTCCTGCCGGCGGTGCTCACGGCGGGCATCGTCTTCGCGGTCGTCCAGTTTTTGGTTTCGAACTTCATCGGTCCCGAGCTCACCGATGTGCTCGCCGCCCTGGTCTCCATGGCCGCGGTCGCGTTGCTGCTTCGGGTCTGGAAGCCGAAAACCCTCTGGGGGTTTGCCGCCGACCGCGCCACCGCGCCGGCGGGGGCGACGCCTCGATTTCGCAGTGTCGGCGCGGCGGTCGCCCAGGTGGTCGATTCACCCGCGCGTGTCGTGCGCGCCTACATGATGTACGTGATCCTGGTGGTGGTCATCCTGATCGGCCAGATGGGAAACCTGCCGTTCTTTTCCGGCAGTCCCGCCGGCAACCCCAAGAACGCGCTGCACACGCCGGCCAACATCACCGCCGACCTCAAGTGCGGCCAGCCAGCC
>Ga0207646_10001652_pt1 | contig 27279 bp, 27 predicted proteins | sample KBSK5502metaG_FD_184343 | JGI IMG/M metagenome (GOLD analysis project Ga0207646, IMG submission 184343) | Corn, switchgrass and miscanthus rhizosphere microbial communities from Kellogg Biological Station, Michigan, USA - KBS K5-50-2 metaG... | ecosystem: Host-associated > Plants > Roots >...
GCCGTACGGAGCGAAAACGTACGCGGTAAAAGGTCATCCATTTGGGTTGAACTTATCCGAGGAAGACCGCAAAGCGCTGATCGCCTTTCTGAAGACGCTTGACTAGACCTCAACCGGCCACCTGAGCGCGTTCCCGCACTGCAGGCCTTGCGGGGTGATGCCCGGATCACGGGCCACTCTTCCACAATCCGGATAAGCGATGAGATAAACAAAAACATTTGGCACAGTATCTCATCCTCCTGGCACAGGCACCTGCAGCTAGATTGAAGTTTATTTGGCACAGTCATAACAATTTTGCGAACGATGGGGATGCGGAACGTTGGCAAGTGGTTTAGAATCAATGTAGTTTTTGTGGGCGTGTAGCTCAGCTGGGAGAGCACCTGCTTTGCAAGCATGCCTTCATCTCACCTAAGTCGTTGAATCGGCGTCTCTTCACAGTGCAAAACCCTCTGCAAATTGGGCTACTAATTGGACTACAAAAAATAGGGTTACTTTGTCTAAGTTTGGACAAACACTGCGAAAGGACGCGATTAGAGCGAACACTAATGGAAGCAAACAAGTGAAGCGTATCCTAGCGTAATTCAAACTGAGAACACAGGCGGCCCGGGCGCTCGAAAGGGAATCCCGGCCGCTTCACTTCCTGCCGGTTTCGCTTGAAGCGCAAAGAGGAAGCTGGTCCGGCACGATTCGAATTAACAACCCTTCGGTTCACAGCCACTGGAGTTACTTACTAATAATTTACCGGAGCGGGAGTTTTCCGAGGAGAATCTGCAAGTTGCGATGAAACGTGAGCGTCAACTTCTCCTCTTTATTCACCTTTTGTGTCGCGGGCAGGTTTAAGCGAGAAGCAATTTCTGATGATCAGGCGATGGTATCCAAACTCATCAGCCGCCGGATTCTTTGCCTCGGTCACTCCATCGGTGAACATCACCAGCACATTGCCCGGCTTCAGGTCCATCTCATCTACGCCGCAGTTCCAGTTCTGATCATTCCCACTACCGGCGCCGTGGATCCGAGTCTTTCAACCTCGCCGTCACCCCGAAAGAGAACTGGCGGCACGTGTCCACAATGGACATATCTCAAGCAGCCAGCACGCTCGTTATAGTCGGCAAAGAAAAGCGAGGGAAAATGGTCCGGAGGGCTCGACTCGTAAAAGAGTTCCTGCACCCCCTTGAGCGTTCGAGGCAGGTTATCGAATGCGTTTGGCCCTGAGCGATGGGCGTCATGCCTGCCGTAATACGTCAACTTACGTCTCAATTTATTGTTTAATAGACAGTACTCTTTATAATTACCACAAAATGAATAGGACTATCGTACTAGGAAATCCGTACTATAGAGTAAATAATTTATTAATCTATCTGCGCCAAACTTTTAATGATTGTTTTCAACTGACCTTCGGTAAGATGTCCACGCGTTGAACTTCCTAACACGAACAACTAGTCAGCGCCGTTCTGGCCCAGCCCCTCGGAGATGTAAATATGGCCAAGACGTGTCTGCGCGGTAGTGTAGCCGTTCTGTTGTCGATTGCTCTTGCCGGCATTGTCTATGCCCGGCAGGGCCAGCAAATCAGTGCCCCGATCGCTGGTGCGCGGCAAACCGCTGAGTTTGCCGCTCCCGCAGCCGATCGGCCTCGCCTGGCCGAAAGAAATCCACGGTATAAGATCAACCGAAGCGACATCCTGAATCTGTCTTTTCCGCTCTCGCCTGAATTTAATCAGACCGTGACCGTCCAGCCGGACGGCTACATCACCCTGCAAGGGGCCGGGAGTATATGCATTTTGGGCATGACGGTGCCGGAAACGTCCGAGGCGATCAAGAAGGCCTATGCGAAGGTCCTGCACGAACCAATTGTCGACGTGGACCTAAAGGATTTTCAAAGAGCCTATTTCATCGTAACCGGGCAAGTAACGAAGCCCGGACAGTATGACTTGCGATATGACCTGACGGCGTCTCAGGCAATCGCGATCGCCGGCGGTTTCATGCCGACCGCGAAGACGCAGGTTTTTCTTTATCACCGCTCCCCGGATGGCTGGGTGCAGGCGAGAGAACTCAAGCTGAAGGATTTTCTGCACGGAAAGAATGTGGCTGAGGACGTGGAGATCCGCCCGGGTGATTTGATTTTTGTCCCTGAGAAAACCATCACCAAAGTCCGTAAGTACATTCCCTACAGCGTCGGCGTTCCGTTGAGCACAACGCCGTTGGCCTATTAGATCAAGAACTCTGAGCACAAGGGAGCCGAGCATCGATGAACAAGGCAAGTCTGAAGATAAAGCTCGACGAGGCACTCCCGAGATGGACTTTGCGCGATCTGCTTACGCCGGTATTTCGGCACAAGGGGCTAGTGAGCGCGGTGTTCGCGACCATTTTTTTGTTCTCGGTTTTTTTGGCGTGGACGTGGGCGGCAAAGTATTACGTTGCAAGCATGCAGATCGTGGTGCAACAGCACCGCTCCGATCCGACGATCACACCAGCGCAAACCGCCGCAGTAATGAACAATCGAGGAATCTCACCGGACCAGATCAGTTCTGAAATGGCGCTCCTAAAGGGAGAGGACATGTTGCGGTCAGTGGTGGAAACGTGTGGGCTCGTGAACCAAGATAAGTGGTCCGTTTCGGAGGTGCTATTTCCACGCGATCCGGAGCGCCGAAAAGCCGCAAAAATTGAGAAAGCTGCTTCGTCCTTGGCGAAAGGAGTGAAGGTGGAAGCGGCAAAGGTGTCGGATGTGATTGATGTTCGCTACGGAACAGTGGGCGAACCCGAAAGACCCGCATGCGTGCTGCAGAATTTGGGCAAGCTTTACTTGGAAAAACGGCTGCAATTGCAACGCCCCGCGGGCTCCTCCCGGTTTTTTGAAGAGCAAACCGCCAAATACGGAAAAGATCTAGCCGATGTGGAAGCGCGGCTTGCCGACTTCAGCCGCGAGGAGGGTGTGGCCGCGCCGGATGTCTTACGAACAGATTTAGCGCAGCAGCTGTCTGTCTCCATGGCTTCGTTGTACCAAGCTCAGCAGGCAGTCGCTGCGGACCAGGAGCGCCTGAAGGATCTCGAAAAACAAATGCGCGTTACTCCCGAAAGAATCACGACCCAGCAGATCTCCAACTCCGCACTTACGCTGATGCAGCAGTTGGAAGCCAATCTGCTCGCGGCAGAAGTCAAGCGAACGCAACTGCTTGTGAAATACGATCCGTCGTATCCATTGGTGGTCGAAACGGACGAGGAAATTGCAAACACGAAAAAGGCCATCGAAAAGGCCAAGAGTCTGACCTACATGAATGAGACGACGGATCACAATCCGACCTATGAATTTCTCCATCAGGACTATGCCCGAACGCAGGCCGATCTGGCTTCGCAGAAGGCGAACGCCACTTCCATTGCGGCCAGCCTCAAGACCATGCACGCGCAGATGGTCGGTTTGGACTCCAGTTCATTAAAGCAGGGCGCGCTGCTCCGTGAGGCAAAAGCAAATGAAGCCAACTATCTGCTCTATCTGAATAAGCGCGAGCAGGAACGCGCTTCCGATGCCCTTGATGAAAAACGCATTGCGGATGTGGCGATTGCAGTTCCGGCGATTCCGCCCGCTTTGCCAGCGACCAATCCGCTGCTGGTTGCAGTGGGTGGTTTTATCTTCGCGATGCTAGCCGGAGTTTCAGCGGGGTTCATCGCAGAACGAGTCGACCCGTCTTTCCGAACGCCCGTGGATGTTACCGAGACGCTTCGTATTCCAGTACTGGCGTCTGTACCAAGGCAGGTGGCTTGATCTGAATGTTCCTAAACTTCTACAACCTGACGCAGCAGCCTTTCGGCGTCACACCGAATCCGCGATATCTCTACCTTACGCCTACGCACCGAGAAGCGATGGCAAGCATTTTCTATGGCGTGATCGAAAACAGGGGATTCACGGCCCTGATTGCGCCGCCCGGCATGGGCAAGACCACCTTGCTCTTCGAGCTTCTGCAAAGATGCAGTGCGCTGAGGACAGTTTTTCTCTTCCAGTTCCAGAGCAGCCCTGAAGGACTCATGCGCAGCCTGCTTGCGGAACTCGGAATAGACGGCGCACGTGACATTACGGAGATGCAGGAAGAGCTCAACCAAGCGATACTCCGTGAGGCATCGGAAGGAAAGCGACTGGTCGTCGTGGTCGACGAAGCACAGAACTTTGCCGAACCCGTTCTGGAAGTCCTGCGAATGCTGTCGAATTTCGAGACCAGCAGCGAAAAACTCGTTCACATTATTCTGGCCGGTCAACCGCAGCTCGCCGAGAAGCTGCTCGCCCCGTCACTGGCGCAGCTTCGCCAACGGATTTCCATCGTGGCAAGGTTGACTCCGCTCGATTCGGCGCAGACCCATGCCTATATTGATCACCGGTTGCGGGTCGCCGGGTACACGTCTCGAAAGCCCCTGTTCAGCAAAGGAGTGAGCGAACTGATTGCGCACTACGCGGGAGGAATTCCGCGGAACATCAACAATCTCTGCTTCAATGCGCTGTCGATGGGATGCTCGTTGAAGCGAAAAACCATCGACCGCGAGTTGATACACGAAGTGCATCAGGACCTGGATTTTCGCAGCCTGCCGCCGCAGCACGGAACTGAAAAGATGGAAAAAGAGTCGGCCCCAACACTCGCCATCTCCGATTCTCAGGGGCGCCCGGCGGGTCGCAGCCTGGTGCGCACGGCAATTGCGAGTTCACTGGTTTCGGCGCTGTGCCTTGGAGGAGTTCTGATAAATCATCGCCTGAGGCCGCGGAGTGTGGGCGCCGACGTTATCAACGCTGCTCCTGTGGCAGCGCAAAACGTCGACCTCAACCGTTTCAATGCCTCGAATCCGGACGCGGCGACTCAAAGTCCATTGCGTCCGGCACTCGGCGGGCAGTCGGGCGAATCGCCGGCACAGCCAAGCCCGGTTTTGTTCCGGTCCGTCCAGGTGTCACCGGGTCAGACGCTCTACAAACTCTGCATCGAGAACTTTGGTGAGTACAACGAGACAGCCGTAAAAGAAATCCGAAGGCTAAACCCGTGGCTGCGTAATCCAAAACAGATGCATCCCGGACAGATCATTCGCATTCCTGCGGCGAATGCTGATTCCGAGAAAACTGCTGTGAGAAGCGAAGCGGCCGTCCAAGCCAACTCTGGAGAAAAGCAATGAGCAGAAATTTTGAATTGCTGCAGCAGGCCGGACTGAATCTTACGGCGACAGTGGAAATGCCGCCCACCCTGGAACGGGAACTGGGGGCCCGCGTCAAGAAGGAGAACGGCGGCTCGCGAGCGTTTGCCGCGGATCTCGATCGCACAGCCAAAGAAGAGACCCTGAAACTTGTACAGAGTGTGTTTCTGCTGCAGGGAACTTCCACGAACCACCGCGCTGTTGTATTCGCCGCCATCGACTCAGGAAGCGGATGCAGCCGGGTGTGCGTCCATGCCGCGCAGATGCTCGCTGCCAACGTTTCAGGCTCCGTTTGCCTGGTGGATGCAAACTTCAGGACGCCTTCATTGCCGAATGCATTCGGGACGACCAACCATTACGGCCTCGCTGACGCCTTGAGAACGGAGAAACCACTCCGAGGATTTGTGAAGGCGCTCGACCGAAATTTGTGGCTGGTTTCCTGCGGATCAGCCGGGGAGGCATCCACAAATCTTCTGCACTCGGAGCAAATGAAAAGACGCTTCGGCGAGCTGCGAAAAGAGTTTGATTACGTGCTCATTGATGCGCCCCCACTGAACACGTACTCCGAGGGATTCGCGCTTGGCCAGCTCGCGGACGGCTTGGTGCTGGTTCTCGAAGCCAATGCCACACGGCGAGAGACGGCCACCAAGGTCACCGAGCGCTTGAATGCAACGGAGGTAAAAATTTTGGGTGCTGTCCTGAACAAGAGAACGTTTCCAATTCCGGACTCGCTGTACCGGCGATTGTAGGGTTGTAACCCAGTCTGCGAAACTCGCGCCGTGCAGTAAGAATTTTCAAGTGCAATCTGATCGTTGTGACTCACTTTGGCGGAGCCTTGTCCAAATGACAAATCTAGAGCAAGCAATGCCGGTTATTCCAACACTCCGAGAGGTGGCTTCGCTCGAATCCTCCTGGTATGCGGTGCAGACGATGCCGCGCCACGAAAAGAGAGTGTCAGGCGAGCTCGAGGCGAAACAAATCCAGAGTTTCCTGCCGGCAATTTCCGAAGTGCGGCAATGGAGCGATCGCAAGCGCCTGATCGAATCCCCTCTTTTTCCTGGGTACGTCTTCGTTCGCATCGCCGCTGAATCCAGCGCTAGGATCGCAGTGCTTCGTACCAACGGTGTGGTGGGCTTTGTCGGCGTACGCGGCGCCGGCACGCCGATACCTGAGTGCGAAATTACGGCCATTCAAGCGGTTCTGACTCAGCAAGTTCCGGTCCGGGAGCATCCGTTTTTGAATATCGGCCAAAGAGTCCGCATCCGCGGAGGCGCACTGGACGGCATTGAAGGAATTCTCGATGCCGTGAAGGGCGATCGGAGTTTGGTGATTTCCGTTGAACTGATTCAAAGATCTCTGGCCGTAACAATTGCCGGCTACCACGTCGAGCCGGTTCACGAGTCGGATTTCTCGTCTCGTACTCTGCTATCCGCCGGCCGGGCTATCTGATAGGTTCGACGTCGGCCGGCCTAAGCCGGCTATTGTGCAATTGCGAATTTTTTCCGCACTTCGGCTGTCAAACATCACGAAAAGCTAATCAGCAAACCAAACATCGAAACGAGCGGGCCACACTGTCGTGAACCTGAGTCATCGCCGCATACTTCTGACCTTTCTAAAGTTATTCGATCTGTGTGTGGCCACGCTGTCTTATGGGCTCGCGACATTCCTGCTCGTTTCCGTGAATCATGGAGTGCCCTTCTCTCAGTTTCTCTCCATCCGTATCAAGCTTTCAAACTGCGTGATCTTTGCCGTAGCGCTGCTCGCGTGGCATCTGATTTATTCGTTGTGCCATCTCTACGAGTCCAAGAGGCTTTCGACGACCGAGCAAGCAATGCTCGAACAACTGAGAGCAACGGCACTGGCGGCGGCTTGCCTCTCGGTGCTCGCTATGTTCTTCAGAATAACGATGATCACGCCTCCTTTCCTGATCCTCTTTTGGGCGATCAGCAGCGCCGGAATGTTAGCGAGTCGTTTTTTCCTTCGCCGTGCGCTCGCAGGCGTCCGCAGGCACGGGCGCAATCTTCGCTACATTATTATTCTGGGTACAAACGCGCGGGCACTGGAATTTGCCCGCCGCATAGATGCGAAACCGGAATGGGGATACCGCAACCTGGGCTTCGTGGACGAACCCTGGCACGGCATGGATGAGTTTCAACAGTCGGGAGCGCGGCTGGTCAGTGACCTGGCCGGACTCGCGGAGTTTCTCCGCCACAATGTTGTGGATGAGGTGGCCATCTATCTGCCGCTCCGTTCCTTTTACGAACAAGCCTCGCATGTCGCCGCCCTCTGTGGGCAGCACGGGATTACGGTCCGGTTTGATTCAAATATTTTCGGCTTGAAGATCGCGCGCCCTTCGATGGAAGCATTCGATGCGGATCCCTATTTCGCACTTCACAATGAAACCAGAGACGGCTGGCCGGTGATTTTCAAGCGGATCCTCGACATCCTCTGCTCAGCCCTGCTGTTGGCCTTGTTACTGCCTCTGTTTGCGATCGTAGCTGCGCTCATCAAAATGACATCTCCCGGCCCGGTCTTTTTCCAGCAGGAACGGGTCGGGCTAAACAAGCGGAGATTCCTGATCTATAAGTTCCGCACGATGGTCACGAACGCCGAAGAAATGATGTCCCAACTGGAAAAATTAAATGAGGTTTCCGGTCCCGTTTTCAAAATCAAGGACGATCCCCGAATCACCGCGATTGGAAAATGGCTGCGCAGGACAAGCATTGACGAGCTGCCGCAGTTTCTCAACGTCTTGAAGGGCGACATGAGTCTCGTCGGGCCCCGCCCGCTCCCCATGCGCGACTATCAAGGATTCAATGAGGACTGGCAACGCCGGCGGTTTAGTGTCAGACCGGGAATCACTTGCCTGTGGCAAGTGCAAGGCCGCAGTTCCATCGCATTCGAACAATGGATGGAGCTGGACATTCAGTATTTGGACGAATGGTCGCTCTGGCTCGATCTAAAGATTTTGGCGAGAACCATACCGGCCGTGGTGAAAGGTTCGGGCGCGGCTTGAGCGACACAATCGCGTCGCGTTGAATGGCCGCCAGCTTTTTTGGTTGGTGTACCAATCGCAGAGGAGGAATGATGCGCATTGCTTTGATTGGCTCTGGATACGTCGGTCTGGTTTCCGCGGCATGTTTCGCGGAACTCGGTCATGAGGTGATCTCCGTGGACAATGACACGGCGAAAATCGCCGCGCTTCAGCGCGGAGAGGTTCCAATTCACGAACATTTTCTCCCAGAGCTGTTGCAGCGCCATCATCGAAAGGGTCTAACCTTTTCCACGTCAATCACAGAAGCTGTCCGTGGTTCCGAGATTGTTTTCATCACCGTCGGAACACCGCAATCCGAAACAGGCGAGGCGGACCTTTCGTTCGTCGAAGCGGTTGCGAATGAGATCGCGTCCGCCATCGATGGTCGCAAGGTGATCGTTGAGAAGAGCACTGTTCCCGTCCGTACCTGCGAATCGGTTCGAAAGTCGCTGCTCATCAATGGCGCGCCGCCGGAGTTATTTTCGGTAGCTTCCAATCCGGAATTCTTGCGCGAAGGCACCGCGGTGTTGGACTTCCTCTACCCGGACCGCATTGTTCTGGGAGCCGACGATGATTACAGCGCGTCAGCGCTTCAAGAGATCTACTCTCCGCTGACGAATGGCAGCTATTACCTCCGCGGCGACGCTATACCGTTTTCGGGAAGCCCCGCTCCGCAAGCTCGACTTATCCTCACGAATGCCAAGAGCGCCGAGTTGATTAAGCACGCCTCGAACGCGTTCCTTGCGATGAAGATTTCGTTCATCAATGCAGTGGCCAACATTTCGGAGGCTGTCGGCGCGGACATTACCGAGGTATGCGCAGGAATCGGTTCCGATTCTCGCATCGGAGCCAAGTTTCTGAATGCAGGAATCGGCTACGGAGGATCCTGTTTTCCGAAGGACGTGCAGGCGTTTCACGCGGTTGCCGATCAGTGTGGCTACGAATTCGGTTTGCTGACTGAAGTCATGCGCATCAATGCCGACCAGCGCCGCCGCTTTCTCCACAAAGTCCGCAGTGCATTGTGGACGCTGCGGGGGAAAAAGCTGGGAGTCCTTGGTCTTGCGTTCAAAGGCGGCACGGACGACGTTCGCGAGTCGCCGTCGATCGCAATCGTCGAAGCCTTGCTCAAGGAGGGCGCGCAGGTGCGCGTATACGATCCCGCGGCAACGGCGAAGGCAAAAGTTCTCATCCCGAAAGATGGCGTGTTGTATGCCCGCGACCCCTATGAGGCTGCAGAGGGTTGTGATGCTCTGCTGGTGCTGACCGAATGGAAGGAATTCGCGAACTTGGATCTCGCTCGCGTGCGTTCCACTTTGAAGTACCCAATCGTCGTCGATGGCAGAAATCTTTATGATCCACAGGAAATGGCCGATGCCGGACTGCTCTACTACAGCATCGGCCGCGCAGTCGGGGTGCCGCGGGCGATGTCCTCCGCGGTTCATTCACGCGAAGCCTCCCGCACCATTCGTTCTATCCCATCGTCTGGATTCCTGCAGCCCGCTGTAACAGCTCTTTGACATAGTTCGCCAAATTTCTCCGATCCGATGAAAATCGTCATTGTCCACAATACTTATCAGCAGCCCGGCGGCGAAGATGTCGCTGTCGCGGCAGAAAGCAGCCTGCTCGAACGTCGTGGTCACACCGTAATACGCTATTCGCGCAGCAACGACGAAATGGCAATGATGTCCGCGCCAAGACGCCTGCTGATGGTGAAGGACATGATTCATTCTGAAAAGAGCAAGAGGGAAATACTCGACCTGCTGCGCGACGAACGACCGGACCTGGTTCATGTACACAACACATTCATGATGGTGTCGCCCTCCGTGTTCGAAGCCTGTCGCGAAGCGGGAATTCCAGTCGTGCAGACGCTGCACAATTACAGGCTGCTGTGCCCGGGCTGGTCGCTTTGCCGGGAGGGAAAGGTTTGCGAAGAATGTATCGAGTCGGGACTGTGGCGAGGCGTATGGCATGGTTGCTATCGCGACTCGCGCCTGATGACCGCGGCCGTGACGCTCATGCTGCAGGTTCATCGCATGCGCGGCACCTGGAGCCACGACGTGGGCGGCTACGTCGCTTTGACAAACTTTGCACGCGACAAATTTATCGAAGGAGGACTGCCGGCTTCGAGGATCGGGGTAAAGCCGAATTTTCTGGAATTGGACCCCGGCAAACGTTCCTCCTCGGGCGGCTTCGCACTTTTTGTTGGAAGGCTTTCGGCAGAAAAGGGAGCAGAGGTTCTTCTGCGGGCCTGGCAAAAGCTAAAGGGCACGATCCCGCTTGTGATCATGGGCGATGGTCCTTTGCGGGAGCCGCTCGAGTCGGAAGCCGCCGCGCAAAACCTTTCGAACGTCACCTTCGCAGGATGGCGAAGCCGGGGAGAGATTCTTTCCGCAATGAAAAGTGCGTCGCTCCTCATCACGCCAAGTCTTTGGTACGAGGGTTTTCCGATGACCGTTGTGGAGGCCTTCGCGTGCGGCATTCCCGTTATCTGTTCACGGCTTGGCGGACTGCGGGAAATTGTCGAGGACGGTTCGACCGGGCTTCACTTCAATCCCGGAGACGCCGAAGATTTGGCCGTCAAACTTGATTTGTTGTGGACTCAACCAGCCCAACTCGCCGCGATGGGCCGGGCTGCGCGGGAAGAGTACAAGAGGAACTATACGGCGGAAAGAAATTACGAGTTGATGATGCAGATCTATGCACGAACGATGGCCGCGTGCAATTAGCCGCCTCGTCGACTCTGGGATAGTTTCTTTAAACCGAATTTAGACACACAGCTCTCATTTTTGATTCTGACTTCATTGCCACTGCAGGCACTGCGGTGCAGGATCGAACGGCTTCAAAAAAACAGCTGTCGCGAGGAGAACTCTTTCATGAGTGTCGCAATTATTACTGGTTCGGCTGGACTTGTAGGTTCGGAGGCTGCGGGCTACTTCGCATCACTCGGGATGGAAGTCGTTGGTATTGACAACGGCATGCGCGCCGAATTCTTTGGACCAGAGGCATCGACAGATTGGGTTCGCGATCGTCTTTGCGCGGAACTTCCGCGCTATCGCCATTACGCAATCGATATTCGCGATGCCGACGCGATTTCATCCCTCTTTGCACACTACGGACGGGACATCGCGTTGGTCATCCACTCGGCCGCGCAGCCATCTCACGACTGGGCTGCAAGCGATCCGACCGTGGACTTCACGGTGAACGCCAACGGCACCTCGACATTGCTGGAAGCCACCCGCCGCTTCGCGCCGGACGCTGTCTTTATCTTCATGTCCACAAACAAAGTCTATGGCGACCGGCCTAATCACCTGCCCTTGATCGAACTGGACACGCGCTGGGAACTGGACCCGGCGCATCCTTACGCTCGAATGGGCATTCCAGAAGGCATGTCCATCGACCACACCATGCACAGCTTGTTCGGCGCCTCAAAAGTTGCCGCGGATATCTTGGTGCAGGAGTACGGCCGCTATTTCGGAATGCGGACCGCTTGTTTCCGAGGTGGCTGCCTGACGGGTCCGAATCATTCTGGAACTCAGCTGCACGGTTTTCTCGCCTATTTGATGAAGTGCGCGGTTACGGAAACTCCGTATCGGATCTTCGGGTACAAGAGGAAGCAGGTTCGCGACAACATCCACAGCGCCGATTTGATTCGCGCGTTCCACGAATTTTTCAAGCGCCCGCGTTCCGGCGAAGTCTACAACATGGGCGGCGGACGCACGAGCAACTGTTCGATGGTGGAAGCGATCTCGCTTTGCGAGGAGATCACCGACAACGCGTTTCGCTGGGAATATCACGAGGAAAACCGTCGTGGAGATCACATCTGGTGGATCAGCGACCTCACGCACTTCGAGGAACACTATCCGGAGTGGAAAATCCGCCATGGTGTGCCGGAAATCCTGCGTGAAATCTATGAACTCAATGTCGAACGCTGGAGAGGCGAATGCATAACGCAGGAAAAAGAAACGTCGTCGGGATTCTGATCGACGTTGTCGATTATGAGGGCGCGGAGGAGGCAATCATCCGTGCGGCCCTGGAAAGAAAAACCATGTCCGTATCCGCGCTTGCGGTCCACGGACTCATGACCGGTGCGCTTGACCGCGAGCAAAAGTTCCGGCTGAACCAGTTCAGCCTTCTTGTGCCAGACGGCCAACCTGTGCGTTGGGCGCTCAATTGGCTTCACGGTGCGCCACTTCGTGACCGCGTCTACGGACCAAATCTGATGCTGAGAGTTTGCGCCCGCGCGGCTAGAGAAGCCCTGCCAGTATATTTTTACGGCAGCACGCCGGAGATTCTTCGACCGCTGAGACAATCGCTGCAGCTGCGATTTCCTGGTCTGGTGATTGCTGGGATGGAATCTTCCCAGTTTCGGCGGCTCTCGCTCATTGAAAGAGAACAGTTGGCCGAACGCGTTCGCTCATCCGGAGCGGCAATTGTTTTTGTGGGGCTTGGTTGCCCCCGCCAGGAAGTGTTCGTCTATGAGTTCCGTGAACTTGTCTCAATGCCGCTGCTGGCTGTGGGGGCAGCGTTTCCATTCCTGGCCGGCATCGTTCCCCAGGCCCCGCCGTGGATGCAGAAGTGTGGCCTGGAGTGGCTATTCCGGCTTTGTTCCGAGCCTCGCAGACTTTGGCGGAGATATCTGGTTTTGAATCCCACGTACCTGTTTCTTCTCACCTTGCAAATTCTCGGATTATCGAAATTTCGGACGGATGGACAGTCTCCTGCGAGTGAACTTCTCTACGGCTGACATCCTTTGCTCGGTGACGTCGGGTGGTGCGAAAAAGTAGAGCTTTCGCCGCTTTAGGCAGAATGGAGTTTTCCTTCGAATGATTGCCGCTTCCTTCAAAACCGCTCTGGCGCGCAACACCGCTTGCATGGTCATTGGACAAGGACTGAGACTTGTCATCCAAGCGTTGTATTTTGTGGAGATCGCTAGGTCGTTAGGCGTGCGCAACTACGGCGCGTTTATCGGCGTGGTTGCGCTCGTGGGAATCGTCTATCCGTTCGGATCCCTGGGCAGCGGAAATCTTCTGATCAAGAATGTGTCGCGCGACCCGAAGCTCTTTTCTGTTTATTGGGGTCGTGCCCTGGCGATCACCGCCGTGTTCGGAGCGATTCTGTTCATCATGGTGCTCGGACTTGCCAAGTTTGCTCTCCCACCCGAGATTCCACGTCTGTTGGTCGCACTCATAGCGGCCTCGGATATCTTTGGTCTGAATCTCATTACGCAAGCTGGGCAGGCCTTCCAGGCTTTTGAACGCCTTCACTGGACGGCGGCAATGCAGGTAATGATGAGCGCGGGACGACTTGCGGGCGCCATACTTCTTGTTGCGATTCATAAACACCCTTCGGCACAGCAATGGGGATATATCTACTTTGGATGCACCGCTGTGGTCACTCTGCTGGCGATCCTGCTGGTCCTGGGAAAATTGGGAAGGCCGAAATTCCGTTGGAGCTTTTTCCGGTCTGAAATCAGGGAAGGATTCTATTTTTCCGCGAGCCAAACCGCGCAAACCGTTTACAACGACATCGATAAGACGATGCTTGCCAGACTCAGCACGCTCGAAGCAACGGGTATATACGGCGCGGCGTACCGCCTCATTGATGTCAGCTTTGTCCCTGTTTCAGCGCTCCTGTGGGCGGCATATCCTAATTTTTTTCGCGCAGGCGCCCGCGGAATCTCATCCAGCCTGAGCTATGCGAAACCGCTTCTGCTGCGGGCTTTAGGTTATTCAGGATTGGTTTGTGTGGTTCTGCTGCTTTCATCGGGACTCGTGCCTTATATTCTGGGCGCTGAATATGGACCGACGGCGGAAGCCCTCCGCTGGCTGGCCGTTCTTCCCATCTTCAAAGCTCTCCACTATTTCTTGTGCGATACGCTCACCAGTTCGGGCCATCAGGGAACTCGCACGGCGCTCCAGGCAGGTGTCGCGATTTTCAATGTCCTGATCAACTTGTGGATCATTCCTGCGTATTCCTGGCGCGGTGCGGCATGGTCCAGCATCGCTTCGGATGCCGCGCTGCTGTGCGCCGTCGGGATTGCGGTGGCCGTCATCTCGCGCAGATCCAGAGTCGTGGTGGCAGAGGAAAGCCCGGCATTTTCTGGCATCTGATCATCACCACTACGATCCTTCGCCAATAGAGATAGCCGTCGAGAGATACATGACGTTTGAAACCAATGAAATCTAATACTACGAAGCAGGAATGGTTCCTCGGAATCGTGGCGTTCGTCCTAACCGGCGCACTGTGGAGAGTATTCAGTACCGGCAATGAAGGTTCGCTCGATGGGGACTCCCGCACGCAAATTATTCTCGCCCTGCTTTACGCGGCGGTGATCGTTTTGGCGTTGCGCCATTTCAGACTGACTGTTTGGGTCTTGCTTCGCTCGCCGGCGCTGCCTGGCTTGCTCTCGTTTGCCTGTCTGTCGGGCTTGTGGGCGGAAACGCCGGATCTAGTTGTGAGACGCGCGATCAGCTTGGTCGGAACAAGTCTGTTCGGAGTCCTGTTAGCCGTCAGCTTAACCTTTGCTCAACAACTAAAATTGCTGCGCGTCGTATTCAGACTTGCCGCGGCGCTGAGCCTGGCGGTCCTCATCATCGCCCCCAGCCATGGCATGGCAGCCGATTTCGGCAGTGGTGCTGCGCGTGGAATATTCACTCACAAAAACCTTTTCGGTGCCGCTATGGCACTGGGCTTCCTTGTCGAGTGGCACCTTCGCGATGAGAACTCTCTGGCGCGAGCATTTAAACTGGCCTCGCTGTGCCTCTATGCCGTGCTGCTGGTTCTCTCGCATTCCGCCACTTCGATCGTCACAGTTGCCGGCACGTTATTTATTCTTTGGAGCTTCGAAACGCTCCACAAGAAATATCGTCTGCCGCTATCGGCGCTATTTGTATTCGTTGCAGGTTTGGTTGTTTGCGCCTTGATTTTCGGAATTGACGCCGGTTCTTTCACCGGCATCGTTGGTCGTTCCTCGGATCTGACCGGCCGCACAGAACTCTGGAGAGCCGTGGGAGGCATGATCCTGACCCATCCGATGCTGGGATTTGGCTTCTCCGGGTTTTGGGGAGGAGCATCTTCGGAATCGATCAGCGTGGAGAACTATATTGGCTGGTCTCCGACATACTCCCACAACGGTTATCTCGAAATCATGCTTAACCTTGGTCTCGTCGGAACATTTCTTTTCCTGATGTTTCTTCGCGGCGGTCTAACCCGCGCTTTGCAGCAGGCCGAAGCAAAGGTATCGAAAGGAGACCTGTGGCCGCTCGCTTTCTTTGTATTTTTCATGCTCCATAATTTGGCCGAGTGCAGCATCGTTTGGCAAAACTGCCTGGAATGGTCCCTCTGCGTCGCTACCGCGCTCGGATCGCATGAGGAACTTCAAGCCATACTCGGTGACAACGATGAGGATAGAGAGTCTTCGCTGCTGCCCGAGACCGAGCAGTCCATGGTCCCTCGGGATGCCTCCCGAGCGCATCCTAGTCAGCCGACTTTTTCAGACTAAGTAGATCGCCAGCTTCTGTTGTTGGACGTGAAGGAGACTGTTCATTGCGCATAGCCATTTGTATCGGTACTTTCCGGCGGTCGCAACTATTACAGCGGTTGCTTGCGGCCCTGAGTGAGTTGCGATTTAAGAGAATCACCACCCCGACGATCGCAGTCATCGTCGTGGATAACGATCTCGCGCGCAGTGCGGAACAGATTTGCGAAGGCATCGATCTGCCCTGGAACATTCAATATGTGTGCGAGCCGCGGCGCGGGATCGCCCGCGTGAGAAATCGCGCTGTCCGCGAAGCGGGCTATTTTGATTTTTTGGTCTTTATTGATGATGACGAAATCCCCGATTCGCGCTGGCTGGACGAATTATTAGCGACCCAAGCGCAATTTTCCGCAGACGTTGTGTCAGGTCCAGTCATACCCGTCTTCGACGATAACGCGCCGGAATGGGTCAAAGCGGGAGGATTCTTTGACCGCCCGATTTTTGACACCGGCGATTTGATCGAGAGATGTTCCACAAACAATGTGTTGATCAGGAAGAATGTTTTCGCGAGCGTGTCCGGATTTGACGAGCGGTTCGACCTTACAGGTGGCGAAGACACTCACTTTTTTTCCCAGGTTCGGCACGCGGGACATTCGATGGTGTGGTCCCGCGGCGCCATCGTTCGCGAGTCCGTCCCGCCCGCACGGGCCAAACTCGCGTGGATTCTCCGCCGCGGCTATCAGAGCGGGAACAGCTGGGTCCTGTGCGAACTGGCGCTCGACAACCGAACCCGCGTCTGGTGGATGCGATTTGTCAAGTCGTGGGCGCACATCGCGAATGGGGCGGCCGCGCTCCTGCTCTCGCTGCCTTCGGGAAAGGCAGCAATGGTCCGGTCGCTCCGAAGGATTTGCCTCGGCGCCGGGATGCTGGCGGCGCTCGTCGGCCACCGATTCCTGCCTTATCAGGATTCCGGCGCAGTGGAGAGCGCGGCAGAGGTCGACACGCAAGTCTAACGATCCGAGTATGAACATCGTGCTACGAACGCGCTTCTTCGTCTTTGCTTCAGCCTTGTCGGCTCTCTTAGCCCTGGGTCCGGCGCAAATACGAGCAGAGAATACTGTCAGCCTGACTCTGGCTCCCTCGTCCCAACATATTCCGCGGAGTTTTTTTGGCATGCACATCCATCACGCTGGCGGCACAACGCCTTGGCCCGCGGTCCCCATGGCCGAATGGAGACTCTGGGACGCTTACGTTGCTTGGCCCAATTTAGAGCCGGTCAAGGGTCAATGGCGCTTTGACATTCTGGACAAATACATGGACCTGGCTACCGAGCACAATGTCGGCTTGGTGCTTCCGCTCGGGCTTTCGCCCGCATGGGCTTCCGCTCGCCCCGGCGAAAAATCCGTCTACCAGCCAGGGTTCGCCGCGGAGCCGAAAAATATCGAGGATTGGCGGGCATATGTGAGCACGGTTGCGCGTCACTGCAAAGGCAGAATCTATGCTTACGAGATTTGGAATGAGCCAAATTTAAAGCAGTTCTGGACTGGAACCGTGGAGCAGATGCTCGTGCTCACGCGCGAGACTTCTCAAATCATTCGCAGTGTTGACCCGCAAGCACTGATCGTTTCTCCGTCGGCCACTCAGGAAAAAGGAACCGAGTGGCTGGCAGAATTTCTCAGCAAAGGCGGAGGGAGCTTCGTGGATGTCATTGGCTATCACTTCTACGTGGCACCGCAAGCTCCCGAAGCAACCGTTCCCCTTGTGCTGAAGGTGAAGCGAATTCTGGCCGAACATGGCGCGGCGGGCAAACCGATTTGGAACACCGAGACCGGCTGGTTCATGCCCAAACCATTTCCATCCGAAGAACTTGCTGCAGCGTACCTGGCCAGGGCTTACCTCGTAAATTGGGCGGCAGGAGTTCAGAGACTCTATTGGTATTCGTGGGACAACCACGGCTGGGTGACCCTGGAGACGACGGAAAAGGACAACCGGACGCTGACTCCAGCAGGGAATGCCTACAGCGAAATATTTCGATGGCTTTCAGGAGCGCGCATCCTTAGTTGCGCCAGAGACAAAGAGCAAACGTGGACCTGCGAATTGGAGCGGGACGGAAACCCACAATGGATTGTTTGGAATGTTGTTGGGAAAAGAAAGTTCGTCCCGCCGGACTCATGGCACGCGAAAAACATTACTCCCTTGCTTGAGGCAACTCGCTTGCTTGCAAATTCCATTTTTGACGTTGGACCTGCTCCGGTCCTGGTGACGTCCGGCGCGCCATAGCAAATCATTCGTCGAAACACTTGAAATGCCCGTCTTTGAGCCGTTGTTTTTCAAATCGTGCCCTTGGCAATCGCAATCGTCACGGATTGCCGGCAACCGTATGAGGGCTACACGAACTGAGTGTCCATCATGAATAACCAGCGGCGTTCCAAGATCGCATTGCTGATCAACATGATCTCGCCAGCAAGGATTCCGCTCTATGCGGGTCTTGCGGCGTCATTCGATCTTCTCATTCTTCACGGCGGAAGCGAGCGCAACCGCGACTCGTGGAGCGATGTCCAGGCCATGTTGCCGGGGGCCAAGATCATTAAAGCCTGGGGTTGGCAAATTCCGATTGCCAGACGCGAAAAAGGCCAGACGTTCGACGAGCAGTATTTTCATTTCAATCCAGGCTACCTGTGGCAGCTCTTGCGTTTTAAACCTGACGCAATCGTCACGAACGAAATGGGCGTACGAACACTGATTGCCCTCGTCCACGGAACAATCTTCCGCAAACCTGTCTGGGTCTGGTGGGGCGGCACCATTCATACGGAGAACAAGAAGTCTGGTTTGTTGCGACGGTGTCTGAGGCGAGTATTTTCGCGTTGGGTTGGCCGTTGGATCAGTTATGGACAATCTTCCACGGAATATCTGTTGAGCTTGGGAATTAGCAAGCACCGGATTCTCGAGTTGCAGAATGCTGCTGACGAACGGTACTTCGCATCTCCGGCCCGGCCCGCGTTCGTTCTCGAACCTCGTCCCGTCCTGCTCTACGTCGGCCAACTCATCGCCCGTAAGGGCGTCCAGCTATTCCTGCGCGCAGCGGCAAGCCTGGAGAAGCAAGGTCTTGAATTCTCGCTGCTGCTTGTCGGCAGCGGACGGGATAAACCGGCGACCGAAAGGTTGGTCCAGGAGCTGGGCTTGAAGAATGTTCATTTTCGGCCGTCCAAAACGCCCGCCGAAATGCCCGGCATATATCGCAGTGCCGACGTCCTCGTTTTCCCGACGCTTGAGGATCCTTGGGGACTCGTGGCCAACGAAGCAATCATCTCCGGACTGCCCGTTCTTTGTTCAAAGTATGCGGGTTGCGCGCAAGAACTCTTTTCAGCTGACAGCATCTTCGATCCAGAAAACCCCGAAGAATTCGAGCACAAGCTGCGAGCTGCCGTGGCGGGCCGGTTGCCAAAACCGGATCTCTCGCGCGTCAAGACGAACGCACAAATTACGACCGAGTTGGTTGCTGCTCTGAACAGCTCATTGCGCAAGCCCTTGAAGCCTGTAGTGGCCTCGGGGCAAGTGCCTGCCTGACCTGGATCTGCTCAACGCAGCCAGAATCCGCAACTTGAAGGATTAAGGAGCACTCGATGTATTTTTCTCTCTCAAAAAAATCCTCGCCTTCCTACCGCGCAGACATCGATGGCCTTCGCGGCATCGCTGTCCTGCTGGTGCTCGCTTTTCACCTTGGAACGTCAAAGTGCTCCGGAGGGTTCATCGGTGTCGACGTATTTTTCGTGATTTCGGGTTATCTGATCGGTTCGATCATCCTTTCCGAGATTAGCGCTTCGAAATGTTCTCTTCTGTCATTTTATGAACGCCGGGTTCGCAGGATCGTCCCAGCGCTGTTCGTGATGATGCTCGTCACCTCACTGCTGGCGTACAAATTCTTTCTGCCCGCAGAACTGGAGGAATTCGCAAAATCGCTCTTGGCGAGCACCTTCTCCATTTCGAACGTCTACTTTTTCCATCAATCGGGTTATTTTGACGGGCCGGCTGCGATGAAGCCGCTTTTACATACATGGTCGCTCGCCGTAGAAGAGCAGTTCTACATTTTCCTTCCGCTCTTCCTCATCGCGGTGCGCCGGTTTTTCCCGGACAGGCAGCGTGTCCTGATTCTTTCAGTTGCCATCATGTCTTTTTGCGTGAGTGTTTGGGGCGCGTTTCACAATCCCTCTCTAACCTTTTATTTGGCGCATACCAGAGCCTGGGAACTGCTGCTTGGAACCCTCATCGCATTGGACATGTTCCCGCGCTTTTCGAGCGCCATCTGGCGTAACGCAGCGTCCATGGCGGGTCTATGCGCTATCCTCCTTGCCGCCGTTATTTACGACAGAACCACGCCGTTCCCCGGCGCCGCCGCCCTCGTCCCGTGTCTCGGGGCCGCGCTGATTATCGCCGCAGGCCGCTCAGGGCCGTCGATTGTCAGCCGTCTGCTTTCCTTGTCGCCTATTGTCTTCGTTGGAATGATTTCCTATTCGCTCTACCTCTGGCACTGGCCCATGATCGTGTTTCAGGGAGTTTCGGGAATCCTTGCTCAGGGGATTTGGCCAAAGGCGGCGAAATTCGTGGTTTTGGCCGCGTCCTTCCTCGTGGCTACGCTCTCTTGGAAATTCGTCGAACAGCCTTTTCGCGATCGTCGTTTTACGTTCTCGCGCCCGGTTCTTTTTCGAATCGCTGCGGCCTCCGCAATCGCCTTCCTGGTCCTTGGCGCGAGTGCGCTCGTCACGCGCGGTTTCCCTTCGCGTTTTCCTCCCGAAGCTGTCCGAGTGGCATCCTTTCTCGAAAACGCCGATCCCGTGACGGAATCGGAATACCGCGTGGGAACCTGCTTTCTCACGTCAAGAAATCTTCAGTCATCCTTTGATCCTTCCGTGTGCCTCCGCCAGGACCCCAGGAAGCGAAATGAGCTTTTGATCGGCGATAGCCACGCCGCTCAACTCTGGCATGGGCTCTCATCCGTCTTTACCGACATCAATCTCATGCAGGCGACGGCTTCCGGTTGCAAGCCGACGCTTGACCAGCCTCTTGGCGCCGACAAACGATGCCGTCTCATGATGGACTACGTCTTTCACGATTATCTGCAGAGCCATCATGTAGACGCACTTCTTATAGCGGCCAGATGGGATGGCTCTGATTTGCCGCGCCTCGAGCGCACCGTTGATTGGCTCAAACATCGGGGAATCACGATCGTCCTTTTTGGTCCTACCGTTCAATACGATTCGGCTCTCCCTCGTTTGCTCGCATTGGCGATACAGAAAAACGATCCGCGGCTTCCCGCCGATCATCGCGTGCCTTACTACGAAAGGCTGGACCAGGAAATGTCCCAGCTCGCCGAACGGAGGCTCCAGGTTCGCTACATCTCCTATTTTAAACTGCTCTGCCCGCGCGGTTCGTGCCTCGAATACGCCGCCGAAGGAGTCCCACTGCAATCAGATTATGGCCACTTGACCGGTGGCGGTTCCGCCTTACTGGCCGCCAAGATTCGCGACGCGGGTTCTCTCAATTGGGGACCAAATTAGAGACAGGAATTGCCGCATGCGGGCGCTACGCAATGTGACGAGAAGGCTCAAACGCATTACCCGAGCGTGCGTTGGGCGCGACATCTTGGTCCGGCGCGACCTCGACTGTTCGTGCGAAGTCTTGGGCAACGTTAACGCTCAATTTGCAATTCGCCGAGACAAGCTGCGGGAACAGGCAACAATCTACTCCTTCGGCATTGGAACCGACATCTCCTTCGATCTGGAATTGATTCGAAAGTTCGGAGTACAAGTCCACGCATTTGACCCTACTCCTCGCAGCCTCGCCTGGTTGAAGACCCAGGAGGTTCCGGCGGGCTTTCACATTCATCAGTATGGAGTTGCCGCATGCGACGGTATGCTCAGGTTTGCTCCGCCAAAATCGCCCGCGCACGTTTCGCACACAATCGTCGAGCGATCCGGCTCCGAGCGTTCCATTTGGGCTCCGGTTCGCCGCATTACCACCATCATGAAGGATCTTGGCCACGATTCCCTCGATATATTAAAGATGGATGTCGAGGGAGCGGAATATGCTGTGCTCCATGACGTCTTAGAGAATGCCATCCCTGTGGCACAACTGTGCGTCGAATTTCATCATCGCTGGCGCGAAATTGGCGTCTCCAGGACTCGAGAAGCAATTTCCGCGCTACGAGCACGTGGTTATCGTATTTTTCACATCTCAGATTCGGGTGAGGAATATAGCTTTCTCGGCCCCTAGCAGCTCAGTTTCGGTCTAGCTGAGCTGCACCCGCGCCCGTATTTCTGCCTCATTGGGGCGCCCCATAAAGTGGTCGAGCAGACGTCGCGCAATGTGGGGCGCATCCCACACTGCCGCACGCTCCAGCCCGATGCATTCCTCCGGTGTCGCCTGTCTCTGCATGCCATCGGAATCGTAGATCGTGCATTTTCTGAAGTCCGCCAGATCCTGAAGCATATCACTGGCTTGGCAACTTCGCCCTGGGGCGTCCTGTGGCCAAGTTCGCCCCAGCCGTCATGCCCGAACAGCCGGACTGCCTGGGTAAACAGCACGGGCTTTGATTCAATCTCATCCAGATCAGAGGACGGCTCCGCAGTTCGGTGATCATAGAACGCCATGTACGGGTCGGAAAGGACCCTGCCATACCCGAAAGAGCCATCCGCCAGGGGAATTCTTACGAATGTCCCTGGCTTCAGTCTGAGTGCCTTTCTCTTCATGTTCATCTTCCGGCTCCGGCGGCCAGTTGCCGCGAGATTTTTTTTCCTGTGAATGGTGCAAGCGGTCCGAATTTCCAGTTCGACGCCTCGTGGAAGACCTCTCCGGCGGGAAGGTCCTTGGCCACCCCGCGAATGTCGTTCTCGGTTAGTTGCGTGCCCGTGCCTGTGTCCGATTTTGCACCACCCTTGAAATCCTTGATGCCTAGTTCGTCCGCCTTCTTCTTGCCGTAATAATCGATCAATTGCTGTTCGCGCCCGCGGATCGCCAGGTACCCAACGTCGCGATAACGCTCCTCGTAATTCACGCGAACCCGACCGCATACTTATCGATTTTGGCTTCTTCGAACGCAGCGTCTTTGGGCTCGTCGCCTTCGTCTTTGTGATGGTTTGCGTGGCGGTCGCGCACCGCTTGTAGAGCTTGGGGCAGTCGCGGTTTCCTGGGATCGATGACTGCGCTGGTTCGGCCGGAATAATAGCGATTGGTCTGGGTGTTATATTTCGTGTACGTCACATAGACCCGCCCCAGCAAGGGTCTTTTGTCCTTGTCTTTGTCGGGATCCGGTTTTGGTTGCGGATTGGGCTCCGGCTCGGGCTCGGGGAAGGGATCGGCTTTGATCTTCCTGATCTCCCGAAGCACGGGGAAAAAGTCGTCACGTGTCAGGCCCCAAGGATTTCCGTAGCGCGCAATATTCGCCGAACGTTGCATGTATAGGCGAACTGCAAGCGCTTCGGCGAGCGCCGCCAGAGCCTGCGCTGCTACGAGGAAGCCGCCGGCCGCCACCGCTTCGCCCCCGAGCGCGGCCCCGCCAACTGTCCCGGTCTCCGCGGCCGTGCCGGCAGCCACGGCCGTTCCGGCACCCGCGGCGGCGACGGCGCGCTGCAGCCTCTCCCAATTGACTTTATACGCTAATAGCGTATACTTAGAACTGTACGCTAGTGGCGTACCAGGAACAGGACGGAATTCCTCGAAGCCCCGGCCTTCACTCGCTACGTCTCCGGTTATCTGACGGACGACGAGTACCGGGAACTACAAAACCGGCTGGCGGCTGCACCAGAACATGGAGACGTTATCCCCGGAACAGGAGGATTTCGGAAGCTTCGTTGGACTGACCCAAGACGTGGCAAAGGACGACGAGGCGGTCTGCGAGTGATCTACTATTACTTCCCAGGCGAGCAGAAAATCTGGCTGATTACACTCTACGACAAGAACGAAGCTTCAGACCTTACGCCTAAAGAAAGGCAAGCTTTGAAGAGTGCCATTGGAAAGTGAGCTCCGGGCTCGGCAGGCCGCGAAGCTTGCGAAGCAGAGGAAATCGCGGAGGTGAAGGCGATGAGCAAGAGAAAGATTTTCGACGAAATGATGGAAGGTATTCGAGCGATGAAAAGCCATCGCGGGGGCCAAATCACGCTGCGCACTTACAACGTTGAAGCGGCACCGCTACCCAAGGTGGATTCGAAGCTGATTCGGGATACGCGTAAGAGACTGCACTGTTCACGAGCCGTATTCGCTCGGAGGCTGCGCATTAACGAACGCACGCTTGAGAAGTGGGAACAGGGTCGCGCAAAGCCCAATCCTCAGGCAGCAGCCCTCGTCTTGTTAGTTCGCAAATATCCCGACACCCTCGAACGATTGGAACGGGTTGCCGTAGGTTAGCAATCGTTCCCGCTCCACTCACCGGACCCGTGCGACTGGTTCCCGCTTTATCAACAGGCGCCGCTACGGACTTGTTCGAGCCTCTGCGCTGATCGAATTGCGGTTTCATCTTAGCGGTTCCAGAATCGCGGCGTTTGAGCGGAATTCCTGCAACTCTTTTGGAAGGAGTGTGGGGACGGCGAGACTCGAACTCGCGACCTCTGCCGTGACCGCGGACGGCACTGTAAGTTGGAAGGACATCATAGGCAACTTTATTGTGTATCGCGATGTGTTTCGCCGACGTTTGGTAATCCAGAGAGGCGGGCTGGGGCACGGATTTCATCGAATTGGCCTGAAATCCTAGAGTCATTCCGTGGTAGGCTCGCCTCCAACCCATGCGAGACGAGCGATGGTATTTGTTCAGTCCATCGGCCGCTGGACGATGACCGCCCTGGTCATCAACTCTATCATCGGTAGCGGCATATTCGTTACGACACTTTGTATTTGCAACGGAAATAGCTAAGGTAGTTGCGCGCGCACCCATGCTTTAGCCGGTAGGTCGAGTTCCCAGGTCTCAGCCGTAAGATCCTTTCCGAAGCTGTGATGTTGTTCTTCGCGCATGACCCGGAACCCTGCCTGTTTGTAAATGTGCCTGGCCGCGTCAAGAATGCTCTGTGTCCAGAGCGTGATCTTTTGATATCCCGCCTGCCGCGAGAATCGGACGCATTCCTCAACTAACCGTTTGCCGATTCCAAGGCCGCGCGCCTCCGATTCCACGTGCAGCAACCGCAGCTTTGCGACTTCGTCCGATGCTTTCGCGACGAAGACGGCGCCAACCCTTGCTCCATCCCTTTCCGCAATCCAGCAGCGCTCGCGCTTCGGATCGTAATTCTTGATAAATTGCGCCACAATTTCGGCTGCTAGCGCCTCGTACGTTTCATCCCACCCATACTCCTCGGCATAGAGGATTGCTTGCCGATGGACGATCCAGCCCATGTCGCCCGGCTGATGCGGTCGCAGCAAATAGGGAGTCTTTGACTCCGGTTGATCGCCTAGTAGGCTGTGGACGGTTTGCATAGCGTCGACCAGCCGCTTCCGCTCCGCTGGTGAAAGCTCTTCAAGGATTGCTGCCACATCGCGATCCGAACGCGCGTCAAGCGGCGCGAAGGCTCTCCGCCCCTTGGCGGTCAGGGAAAGGAATTTCTCTCGTTCGTCCGTCTTTGATTGTTCTCGCGTCACAAACTTCCGGCGTTCGAACTCCTGCAGGATGCGGCTCACGTATCCGGCGTCCAGCCCAAGTTCCTTGCGGATGTCGGTGGCTGTAGGCTGCTCGCGGTGCGCGAGTTCGTAAAGGACTCGAGCTTCGGCAAGTGAGAAAGGGCTGCTGGCGATTCCGTCTACTACGCCGATCTTTCGAGTATAAAAGCGGTTGAACGCGCGAATCGCACTCACCTGTACGTCAACGCTTTCCCGCATGGGCACCTCCTAGCACTTGACGATAGCACATATATAGTTGCCATAGTCAAGTATATTGACATGCGAAGTTATCAAGACGCTCCTTCAGAACTTCCTCAAACTCCTGGCTGGCTATGACCCAAAACCCAAAAACGAGACAGTTTTGAAGTTGAGAAAGGCCAGCTGGATGTGGTTCTCTGGGCGGAAGCGAAGGAGGAGGAATGCCAGGGAAACGACACAGCGAGGAACAGATCGTCTACGCCTTGCGGCAGGTGGAAGGGGGCAAGAAGGTCAGCGAAGTTTGTCGGGAGATGGGGGTATCGCAGCAAGCGTTTTACAGCTGGAGGCGGCGATACGCGGGACTGGGATTGCAGGAGCTGCGGGAACTACGGCAACTGCGCGAAGAAAACCGCAAGCTGAAAGGGATCGTAGCAGACCTCACGTTGGACAAGCACATTTTGCAGGAAGTGCTCTCAAAAAAGGCCTGAAGCCCGCCAAGCGTCGCGAGCTGGTGCGCCAAGTGCGACAAGCGTATCGTATCGGCTGAGTGAAAACCGGGCTTGCGGGCTGATGCGCATCACGCGTTGGTCGAATCGTTACCAGAGCCGTCGGGATCCTCAGAACGAACTGCGTGTGCGGCTGCGGGATCTGGCCGGCACGCGGATCCGCTACGGATATCGAAGACTGACGGTGATGTTGCGACGAGAAGGTTGGCGCGTAAATACCAAACGCGTTTACCGGCTGTACCGAGAAGAGGCACTGCAGGTGCGAACGAAGAAGCGGATCAAGAGTGCCGCGCAAGTGCGGATCACGCTTGCAGAAGCCACTTTTGCGAACCAGCGTTGGAGCATGGACTTTGTGAGCGAACGGCTGGCTGACGGACGATGGTTTCGCATTCTGACGATCGTCGATCAATACACGCGCGAATGCTTGTGCGCTCATGCGGATCGCTCGCAGACCGGAGAGAAGGTTTCCGCACAGCTCGAGCGGGTGATGGCACTGCGTGGAGCACCGGAATCGATCACCTCGGATAATGGTTCAGAATTCGCTGGTCAAGCGATGGACTATTGGGCCCATCAAGTAGGAGTGAAATTAGATTTCATTCGTCCTGGCAAGCCGGTGGAGAACAGCTACATCGAGAGCTTCAACGGCCGACTGCGTGACGAATGCTTGAACGTGGAAATGTTCCTTGATCTGGCCGATGCACAGTCGAAGATCGAGAAGTGGAGGCGTGACTACAATGAACAGCGTCCACACAGTGCGTTGGCCGATCGAACGCCGCAGGAATTTGCCCTTGTGGCGGCACAACTTTCCTTCGGGCTTTCCGCTGCGGAAAGCCCGAAGGAACCTACCCAGGATGCTGTTTGTGTTGAGGAGTTGAAGTGAGTTACTTTAGGCCACAGAACGCCAGAAAAATCGCCCCTAGGAGCGTTTGCAGCCTCCCAAATTCAACTCAGAAAGTGTCTCGAAAAGGGGGTCGGGTCACAGCGTCTCGGATTCAACTTCGCGGCTGTCTCAAAAAGCGGGGCAGGTCATCACGATGAAGCGCGCCACCAAAAACTGTCTCAAAACAGGGGTTCACTCCAGATGGCCGAAAACAGAAGGAACGGATTCTGGAATGGGCGGAAATGCTTTAGAATGAGTGTAGATCCCACTGTGGGCGTGTAGCTCAGCTGGGAGAGCACCTGCTTTGCAAGCAGGGGGCCGCGGGTTCGAGTCCCGCCACGTCCACCAACCATCCTGATTTCAAGGAAATAGTGTCAAAATTTGCCCG
>Ga0207646_10001654_pt1 | contig 27270 bp, 32 predicted proteins | sample KBSK5502metaG_FD_184343 | JGI IMG/M metagenome (GOLD analysis project Ga0207646, IMG submission 184343) | Corn, switchgrass and miscanthus rhizosphere microbial communities from Kellogg Biological Station, Michigan, USA - KBS K5-50-2 metaG... | ecosystem: Host-associated > Plants > Roots >...
GCAGAACTGCTTAGTGCCGTTGAGAACGTACCCGTCGCTGACACGCGTGGCGCGCGTCTTCATCGAAAGCGCATCCGATCCCGAATCGGGTTCCGTGAGGCCGAGGCCGCCGAGCACGAGCTTGTCCGGATTCGTGAACTCCGGCAGCCATCGCCTCTTCTGCTCCTCGGTGCCGCTCGAGCGAATGCCTGCGATGGCGAGACCCATCGACTGGATGCACACCGCGATGCCCGCGCAGCCCCAATGCAGCTCCTCGTTGAGCAGAAGCTCGGTGAGAAAGTCGAGGCCCTGGCCGCCATATTCCTCGGGTAGGAACGCGGCCGGTGTCAGGCCGAGCTTCTGAGCCTTGGCGACCACCGCGTAGGGAAATTCCTCCGTCTCATCGTGGTGCGCCGCGACAGGCCGGATCTCGTTGACGGCGAACTCGTGCGCCAGCTCGCGGATGGCCTGCTGTTCAGCTGTGAGGGTGAAGTCGAGCGGCATGCGGGGAGACTAAAGGTACTCGGCTGAAGCTTTAGTCAGGATTTGGACCCCGCGCTGGTTCACGGCGCTGAGCGCAAGCTTGCCGGGCCCGGCATCCTCCGCCGCAAACGTGACGGTGTCGCCCAGCTCGACCATCCCCGCAAACCGGCAGTAGATCCGGCGCAGACGTCCTGCGCCGCCGGCCGCCTCTGCGGCGACATTTGCCAGGAGGCCCATCTGCAGCATCCCATGCGCGATGACGCCTGGCAGCCCGACAGACCGCGCGAAATCGGCGTCGAGGTGGATCGGGTTGTGGTCGCCCGAGGCCTTCGCGTACGCGGCGATCTGCTCGACGGTGAAAGTGACCACACGCTCGACTCTCTTCACGAGCGGATCACGAAGAGGGTCCGCGACCGGCAGATGCCCAGTCCGTCGGCGCCGGTTGTCTGTGCCTCGAACGTGAGAAAGCGCATGCCCCGGCGGCTGACGTCGGAGACGACGTGGCCTTGCGATGTGACCGTCTCCCCGAGCTCGGGATGCCGCTCCCATTCGAACTCCTGGTCGGCGTGCAGGAGCTTCGCGAAATCAACGCCGGCCTCGGGATCGCCGAAGAGGTAGGGTGCGGTCGCGCCCAGCGAGTAGACCGCGGCGAATGTCGGTGGCACGCCAACTCCCGGATCGGCGCCGATCGAACGCGCGAAATCGGCGACACGTTCTGGCTCGATCACCGAGGAAACCGCCGGGTAAGTCTTTCCCTCGACCCCCACTTAAGGGCGGTATGGTCGGAGACGCGCGAAAGCTCGCCGCAGAAGGATCGGGCGCAAGGCCGACCATGCCTCCATCACCGAGGCGCGGGCAGAGCGGGCCACCTCTGGCGGCGCGTACGCGGCCACGACGAAGCCATTGGTTAGGGAGCGCATCGGATCGGATGCCTCCGGGAAGGTCCCGGCCAGCCGGCGCCCTAGCTCCAGCGGCGTCTCCCCGAGGTGCTGATCGGCGCCCGCAAGCCGGGCAAGCGTCAGGGTGCGCCGCCAGACCCCCATCACCGTCCGGGGCCGCAGATACCGCGCCGCTGCGGCAAACGCGAACAGCAGCAAGGCCAGCACGATCCCGACGATCTTCGTCAGCGTGCTGGCGTCGGGGATCTGGAATCCTCCGCCGCCGGTTGGGGTGGAACCAGGGTCCCTGAAACCACGGGCTTCCGCCGAGGGGCTGGGTATCGTCCCTGAGCTGCCGGCCCCAGCGCCGACGCTGTCGCAGCCGAGGTCGTGCAAGCAGGCGTTGGACCCGCCGCTCAGGCCTCGTGGTATCGGCGTGTACACGTTGTCATGGGTGGGCTCGAACTGGATCCATCCGTATTTCGGAAAGTAGACCTCGACCCACGTGTGCGCGTCTTCGCTGCGGACTACGTAGCTGTTGATGGTGGTCTCGTATGCGCCCGGACCGAATCCATTGACGAGTCGGGTCGGAATGCCAAGAGACCGGAGCATGTCCCCCATCGCGGTGGCGAAGAACTCGCAGTAGCCCTGGCGTGAATGGAAGAGGAACCAGTCCACCGGATCGGCTCCTTGCGGAGGAGTCTGAGGCGTGAGCGTGTAAGTGAACAAAGGGCCGCGCAGGTAAGCCTCGATGGCCGTCGCCTCGTCATACGGATTCGTCGCGCCGGCCGCCTGAACAACCTCGAGCGCGAGCTTGTGAATCCTGTCCAGCACAGGCTGGGCGCGGTAGCCCACAGATGGAATGCCCGTGTAGGCCGGTATCCAGGCCGGGTAGTTCGTACCCGCCGACTTAAGGTCGGCTTCCGTCGCAATGGAGTACTCGACGGTTGCGACATAGCCTCCGCGAGACGTTTTCGGTGACTCACTGTCCACCCGGTCGACGTTCATCAAGATTCCTTGCGCCGAAGGTGGAGGCACGATGGACTCTGTTACCAATGAGTCCCGGTTGACCTTGTAGAGGCGGCCGGGATAGAAGAGGATGCCGGAGTTTCCAGTCGGCGGCGCGATCATCCTCACGTTGAAGCCGGCGACGCCCAGCTTGGCGTAGTCCTCGCCGAACAGGGGGACCTCCGACTTCTGCAGCGGCTCCTTGAACGCGCTGGCGTCGGGATACCGCCAGGCCCCGGCGAACAGCGACGTTTCGTCAACTCCTCGGAAGTACACCGGGCCTGTGTACGCGCCCGTGGTCGTGTACTCGAAGACAATGGCGCGATCCCGTTTGAGCGAGCTGTTGAGCAGCACATCGGTCGAAAAGCCGGTGGTTCCGGCTCCAAACCCCGAGCCGCCGGTTTGCGCGGGATGGCTGAGTGTTTGGAGCAACTGCGCCCAGTTGTTGAACGCGCTGGACTCCATGTCGGCGGTGCGATCGACGGTCGAAAGGGGCGGCAGCATGATGGCCAGGACGATCAAGGCCGCCATAGCGACGAGGCCGCTTTCCCAGAAATCCCAGCGGGCGTCGCCGGTCAGCCTCACGTGGGCGCGCGTCGCGTTGGCGATCGAGCCGACGTAGTTCGTCCAGAGCAGCAGTGCGAGCGTCAGCACCAGGATGGCGAGCACATAGCCGTTCTGGTCGCGCGGGAGGTTGAGCAGGGTGGTCGCAAATGCAGCGGCGCCTGGAACCAGTCCAAGCAGGGGTCGCCTCCAGCGCAAGACACACCATGCCAGCCAGCCGCCTGTAACCCACATCAGCCAGCTGATGAGGTAGAGGCCGAACGCCGGATCGACGATCGCGCTGCCGTCGAGCAGCCGCCCCCACCATACCGACAAGAGCCCGAGGCTGGCCGGATCCGTCGCATGCTCGGCATGCAGGGACGGCCAGGCGGCGAAGACTGCGACGACGGGGCCGAGGACCATGCCGATCGCGAGACACGCGGCCCAGGAGATCGGTGTGAGCGCGAGCAGGCCCATGAGGACGGCGCCGCCGATCGCGACCAGCGGCACGACCTCGATCCCAACTCCGATGACCCACTGCGCGGTGACGATCGACTTCGCCATCGCCAGGGTCAAGAGAAAGACGAGTAGCGAGGTCCACACGACGCCGCCCGGGAGCGCATCGCGAGTGCGCCGGACGAGCTGCATCGGGTAGCTAGCCGACGCGGATTGCATCCCTGGTCCTCATGAGGCGCGCGAAGTCGTCCCCCTTCCTGATGACGTACAGGTCGACGTCCTGCCCGAGGTCGAAGGTTGGGTTCTGGTCCGGGCCGCCAAAGCTGGCGACGTCGAGGTAGAAAACGATCAGCGCCGAGCGCCGGCCGCGTGCCGCCTGGAGAAGGCGCACCCACTCCTCGTCCGCGCTTGGCGTGATGACGGCGATGGCGCGACGCGGCAACCGGCGAATCCGATCCCAGGCCAGCGTCTTCGTCAGCGACGTGCGGCCGTCGGCCGTCGCCACAGCGAGGTAGTCGAGGATGATCCGGTCCTGCCGCGCTGCGCGGTGGGGCTCGAGAATCGTGCCCTTCGAGTCGTTTGCGATGAGGCCCACCTGGCGGCCGCGGCTGTGGACCTGTGCGGCCATAGATGCGGCGAGGCTGACCGCATATTCGACGGTGGACTCCTCGCCTTCGCCGTAATGCACGTTGCGGTCCAGGTCGAGGAGGATCCAGAGGTCGGTGGTCAACGGCTGCTCGAACGTCTTCGACATCAAGCGCTGGTGGTGCATCGAAAGGGGCCAGTGGATGCGACCGAAGCTGTCACCCGTTGTGTAGTCGCGAACGCCACCTGTCTCAGGCGGATAGTCGGCCCACGCGCCCAGGCTCTGCGACGTACCCACCTGTTGAGCGCTCGGTGTCATCAGGTCGGGGATCGGCCGCACTCGCGGATACACCAGCACCGTCGTGCGGTTCCCCATCCTCAGGTCCTGGTTGAACAGGCCGAAGGGCTCGCGCACGCTGACCAAGGTCGGCCCAAACGACATCCAGCCGCGCCGTCTGTAGACTCCGCGCGTCTTCCAGCTGACCAGCTCGCCACCGACCGAGATCACGCGGCCCGGCTGGTAGTCGGGGATCTGGCCCAGGTCGCGAACTTCCACCCACGGCGCCGGCACCCAGCCGGCTCGCCGCACCTCGATCACTTCTTCGTATGGTTCGCCCACCGTCGGGGTGCCGGGGTCGAGGCGCCGAGTGAGGCTGATGCCCCGAATCGCGAGCCGCGGCCAAACCCATGCCACCACGAACAGCAAGACCAGCGCATAGGTGAAGGCGTATGCGGGCCTGGGCGAGACAAGGTACGTGAAGAGGAGGAGGAGAGCGAGCGCGGCGCCGAGGGCGACCTTATTCATTAGATTCCTGCCCCGCGCTTAGGCCGGGTTCACCCCGGCCGTAACCCCGCCTGCCACTTTCCATATGTCTCCTTGCGTTGCCAGGAGTAACCCCAGGTGGGTTTCCGTAAGGGAGGACCGCAGTCCTCCCTTGCGCTCACCCGTCGTAGGCCATCTGAGGAACGTGCTCGCGCTCGAGCAGCCCGGCCACCAGCTTGCCGGCGCTCTGGCCCTGCATCTCAGCGTTGGGCCGCAGGATGATGCGGTGAGCCAGGACCGGTTCCGCCAGCGTCTTGATATCGTCGGGGATCACGTACGTGCGACCCAGCACCGCGGCCAGCGCCTGGCTGGCGTGGAACAGGTTGATCGTGCCTCGCGTGCTGGCTCCGAGCGCGACCTCCGGGTTGCCGCGCGTGCGGCCGACGAGCCGGGCGATGTAATCGCGAAGCTCGGCCTTGACGAACACGTCGCGCACGGCGCTCTGGGCCGCGTTCAGCTCATTGGGCGAGACCACCGGCTGGAGCTCGAGCATCGGCGATTCGACCTTCCGATGGCTCAGCAGGTTGGATTCCTCTTTCTCAGACAGGTACCCGAGCTTGACCTTCATCAAGAAGCGGTCGAGCTGTGCCTCGGGGAGCGGAAAGGTGCCCGAGTACTCGACCGGGTTCTGCGTGGCCATGACCATGAACGGCTTGGGCAGCTCATGCGTCTCGCCGTCGATGGTCACCTGGCGCTCCTCCATGGCCTCTAGCAGTGCGGCCTGGGTCTTGGGGCTCGCGCGGTTGATCTCGTCGGCGAGCAGAATCTGCGCGAACACGGGACCCGGCCTGAACTCGAAGTCATTCTCCTTCTGGTTGAAGGCGCGCACGCCGGTGACATCGGAAGGGAGAAGATCAGGCGTGAACTGGATGCGACGGAAGGTGCAGTCGAGCGAGCGGGCCAGGGATTTCGCGAGCATCGTCTTACCGACCCCCGGCACGTCCTCGATGAGAAGGTGTCCCTCGCAAAGGAGGGTCACCAGGCAGAGCCGGACTTCCTCTTCCTTGTTGACGATCGCGCGACCGACGTTCGACATGAAGGCATCGGCAACTCGGGCGACGACATCGATCACCATGCCCTGCCCCCCATGCCCGGGATTATAGATTTGACCTTCCTCCAAGCATTCGAAGTAAATACGCGCGACCGGGCGCTTTGGTTCCGCAATTCGTTACGTTGAGGCCTCGACGGGCGTGTTGGGTTATCAGAGGATGAAAGCTAAGCTCGCGGCCGCAATCGCGTTTTTGGCCGTCGCCTGCGGCGGGGCGGCGGGCGGCGAGACCGTCGTTGGCAGCCCGCTGACGATCGACCAGCTCAAGTTCAAGGTGATGGACGCGGTCGGGGTTCCGGTGTTCTGCGACCCCGACTTCTACCCGATCGCTCGCGTCGGCGGCGAGCAGGCCAGCGCCGACACGTATTACCCGCAGATCCGGGCTGACGCCGAGATGTACGCGGCCATCGTCGCCCACGAGAACCTGCCCTCCGGGGACCTCGACGAGTCGCAGAAGCTCACGGCCTATCGGGCCTTCAAGCGGCTGCGCGCGCTGGTGCTGGCGAAGAGCGGTGACGGCTACACATTCGAGATTCGAGTTCAGACCAAAGGTTCGAACAACGCGGTTCAGCTCGTCGACGGTTCGGTTCGCGTCGACGGCGTGGTCACCGTCACGTCGCGTACGGCCAGCGGCATGCCTCCATGCCCGATATGCCTTGCCGCGGCCACTCTGATCGCTACGCCCAACGGCGATATCGCGGTGACCAAGATCGCTGCCGGGATGCTGGTCTGGACAGCGAACCTCGATGGCAATCGAGTCGCAGCGCCTGTGGTCGAGGTTGGCAACATGGAAGCCCCATCGGGCCACGTGATGGTCCACCTTCGCCTGGCCGACGGCCGGGATCTTCTGGCATCGCCCGGACACCGAACCGCCGACGGGCGTCCGTTGGGAAGCCTGGCCGCAGGCGATGCTCTCGACGGCTCCACCATCACGACCTGGGAGCTCGTGCCATACGCCGGCGAGCGGACGTACGACATCCTGCCCGCCGGCGCGACGGGCGAGTACTGGGCGAACGGCATCCTCTTGTCCAGCACTCTCTCGGTCAGTAACTGACAACGAACTGCTCGGTAAAGTCGGCGCCGTCGACTTGAAACCCGATGCATCCTGAAGCGCCCGTCGGGAACCCTTGCAGCATCATGGCCGTCGGCCACCAGCCGGCTGGGTCCCTGAACATGTTCTGCGGCTGAATCGCGAGCTCCGTGTAGCGCTGCACTGGACGGTCGAAGAGTTGATCCGTGCCCACCATTTCGCCGGTCGGCATGCCGGGGTGGAAGTTGTCGAACAGCGGATAGTCCGCAAAGACCAAGACCTGGTTTGTCTGTAGGTCTCTGGCTCGGATCAGGATCAGGCCTGAGTAGTTGGGAACCACGACATACGACGTGAGGATGTAGGTTCCCCAGCTCGTGACATACCGCTGTCCTGACCCCTCCGAATAAACGGGCCCGAGTCCGTCACCGTATGAGAGCGGCCCCATACCCGAACTATGCGGGGTCTGCACAAGGGGGCCGAGTGGGCAGCCGGCGCCAGTTGCAATGATTGGCAGGCTCAGCGGCCGAGCCTCGAGTTGCTTTAGCAGTGTGTGATTGATTGGAGTCGGCCGATTGGCCCAGTTGTTCCAGTCTCGCCAGATCCTTCCGCTCAACACAAAGCCGGCCATGAGTACCACCACCAGCGCGGCAGCCAGGACCGCGACCATTCCGCGAAACGGCATCGCCACTGGCCGGCCACGGTACGGGCGCGCGCTTCGGTCCATTTCGTCTGCAAGCACGAAGGCTTCGACGCGACTGGCCAGCGTCGGGGCTGGGGGTGCGACTTCGTCGATGGCGGCGTGCATTTCGGCCCGCAGGCTCATTCCAATGACTCCTCAATCACAAGATCCGGTCGCAGACGTCGAACGGCACGGTACAGCCGAGCTCGGACTGCCCCGACCGTACCGCCCGCCACTGCGGCGACTTCCGTTAGCGGCATGTCGAGATAGAAGTACAGGACGACCACTAGCCGGTCGTCATGTGGCAACTGCCGAAGGGCCCGACGCAGGTCGGTGCCAGTCACGATGCGCTCCTCTGAAGAAATGACCGACAGGCCGGCCGGCAGTTGACTGATCACGGAGGTAGCCCATCTCCGACGCCTGGCATTGCGGCATTCGTTGGCGACGATGCCCAGATACCAGGCGCGCAGCCGGCTGCGATCGTGGAGCCGCCCCAGCTTGCGCCAAGCGATCAGTGAGGCTTCTTGGACGGCGTCCTCCGCCGCTTGCGGGTCGTGAAGCATCGCACACGCCAACCGGTAGCCAGGCTCCACCAGCGGAGCGAACAGGTCCACGAAGGCCTGCTCACTCCGTGGCTGCGTTGCGCTCATCTGCCCGTCGGCAACATGCACCAAGAATCTCTACCTGCCTAGGTGCGGTTGGGAAGAATCGTCTGTTGGGGCACGGTATGTGTGACTGACGTGGAAGTCGCCCGCGGCGAGGATGAGATTGTCACGGCTCGCACGACATAACCCCCAGCCCCGCCGAGCAGAAACGCCGCCAACAGGGCGACTACGAACGTCATCGCGACGCTGTTCGGGATCCGACCACGGTGGTATGTAGCCGTAGATTCCATTTCGTGAACTCTCCTTGTCGGTTGCTGTCCCGAGCGCTGGCGCCTTGCTCGATTTCTACCTGTTCACGTCGCCAGCCGCGCGGTTTGTGACAAGAAGGCGCTAGGAGATTTCGCTTGGAGCCCAGATCAGCCAGGCTGCGTAAAGAACACTTCGCTGAACCCGTCGCCGTCGACCTGAAATACATGGCAGCCAGACATCGCAGCTGGGATCCCCGCGCGAACCTCGTAAACCCCCCAAGCGCTATTGATTGACGTCGCCGGGTGATGGCTCGCGTCAAATACGAACTCGGCTCGTTGGACGAAAGGCGCGCCCCCCAACGTGTCTGTTCCAATCACTGGGCCCGCGGCGTAGTGACCGACGTAGACGAGTGCCAGATCGTGATTCGCCGCGTCCCGGCCGCGTATCAGAACCAACCCCGTTACCTGTGGCTTCACTATCCACACCACGTCGGCGTATTGACCCCACCCACTCGTGCCTCCGCCGCCGTGGGGAGACACGATGGCGTATGCGGGACCGGCCCCCCATGACTTGAAGCCGGCCAGCGCCCAACCGCGCATTGGTTCCGGGAAGCTGCCCATCGCATCCGCTGATGCGAATGGTCCTTCCGGACACGTGGCGTCCGGTTGGACTAGAGGTATTTGCAGCGGTCGCGCCTCGAGCTCGGCGAGCTGCACCGCGTAGCTTTGACCGGCGGGTGCCGGCCCCGTGTTGAAAAGGCCCCAGGTGTGCCAGACCCGACCTGCGACGAAAAGGGTCGCCACGATGATCACGACGAGCACCGCGGCCACGAGGGCTGTCGATCCGCGGAACGTCGGTACCCAGCGGAGGCGCCTCCCGCGAGATGGCAAGACTGATTTGTATTCGGATGCAACCAATCTGCGGATCGCCGCCTGCAGCTCGGGCGCGGGTGGCGCGATCTCGTCGTATGGAATTGATGTCGGCGCGCAGGGTCATCGGAGTGCCTCCTGGATCTCGAGATCTGGCCGCAGGCGCTTCACGGCCCGGTACAGGCGAGCGCGTGCAGCTCCGACCGAGCTGCCCGTGATGGCGGCGACCTCCTCGAGTGGAAGGTCGATATAGAAGAACAGGATCACCAACAACCGATCCTGCTTACCAAGCTGGTTCACAGCCCGCCGGAGGTCGGCCCCCCGAAGGATCCTGTCCTCGCCGGAGACGACGGTCAAGTCCTCAGACAGCCCCACGTTGACGCCGCTGACCCATTTCAGACGCCGCGAGTTGCGACATTCGTTGACGACGATGCCGAGAAACCACGGACGTACGCGCCCCCGATCGCGAACGCTCGAAAGCTTCCGCCACGCTGTCAAGGAAGCTTCCTGAACCGCGTCCTGCGCCGCTTGCGGATCGTGGAGCATCGCGCAAGCTAGCCGGTAACCTCGATCGGTCAACGGAAGGATCATGTCCTCGAAGTCCTTCTCGCGCCCTGAGAGGGTGGTGCTCAATGGGGTTGCGTCGAGAACGTCTTGCACAGTTGTTACCTGTTCCTGTTGCCAGGACGGCACTTTGTTGCAGATGCCGCTAAGAGACTTCTTCCTCTTCGACCAGGCGCAGGTGGCTACTGACGTCGAGGCCGAGGTGGCGCGCGAAGAATCCAGCCACGCGCTCGACATAAAGAGGACGGTCGGCTTCGTACGCGCCGGTGTGTGGCGCGCCCTGCACGATCCAGATCTCACGCGGGCCGCGATACGTGTCATAGAGTCGGCGGCCGTGGTTCACCGACACGATGTCGTCGGCGCCACCGTGGATGAAGAACAGCGGGCGCGGCTCCAGCGAGCTCATCACCGTGACAGGACTCGATTGCGAGAGCCGCGAGCCGGTGCGCAGCCTGAACAGCAGGCCGGCAAGCCAGACGAACGGCGTCCCGGGCAGCTTGATCGCGCGGCGTACGTTTTCGATCAACACCGTGCGCAGGTCGCTGAAAGGGCTGTCAAGGACGAGCGCCTGCACGCCCGGCTCGCCCGCGGCGCCCAGGAGCGTGACCACGGCGCCCATCGAGTAGCCCAACAGCCCGATCCTCGCGTTGGGGATGCGCTTGCGGGCGAAGGCGATGACGGCCTCCAGCTCGAGCACCTCTTTGATCCCGAACGTAATCGGCGCGCGGTCACTGCCTGGCCAGCCGCGATACGAGTAGAGGATGACGTTGAAGCCTTTGCGCCACAGCGCGGCCGAAATTCCAAGCGAGCCCTGCCGCTGCCCCTTGTGGCCGCCGGAGACGATCACCGTCTGCGGTGAGCCCGGCTGCCGGAAGTGCCACGCGCCGAAGTTGATCCCGTCCGCGGTGACCAGCTCCACCTCTTCGTAGTCGGCCTGGAACTCGAATGGCGTGAACGTGAAATCGTCGAGTGGACGGGGCTTCGCGGGCACGAAAGCCCGGCGATAAAGGAAGTAGGACGCACCGATGTACAGGGCGAGCAACACGGCCGGGACGAGCACGAGATAGGGCATCGGGGACCTACCCCGAAGACTACTCGAAGACGCGGCTCAGAGCGTAGAGCTCCTCGGGTACGCGGCGTGTCTCGCGAATGACCTCGGCCAGCGGCACGACCTCGACCTCGCCGTTACGGCGGATGGGAATCACGCCGCTCCTGCCGGCGGAGATCAGCTCCGATGCGCGAACGCCCAGGCGCGTGGCCCAGATGCGATCGGTCGGCGTCGGCGACCCGCCACGCTGCAGGTGGCCGAGCACGGTGACGCGGGTCTCGAACCCGGTCTCACGTTCAACCATTCGCGCCAGCGCGTCGCCGATGCCGCGCTTGGCGAGCTGCACGTGGCCGAACGCATCGGTCTCAGCCGCCCCACCGGCTTCGTCCTCGAGCTCCGGGATGTGCGCGCCTTCCGCCACGACGATGATGCTGAAGAGCTTGCCCTCGCCGCGGCGCCGGTATAGGTGGGCCACCACATCCTCGAGTGTCAGAGAGAACTCCGGGATGATGATGAGGTCCCCGCCCCCGGCCAGGCCGCCGGCAAGCGCCACCCAGCCCGTGTCGCGGCCCATCACCTCGACGACCATCACGCGGTGGTGGGCCGACGCAGTGGTGTGGAGCCGGTCGAGTGCTTCCGTCACCACACCGACGGCGGTGTCGAAACCGATGCAGAACTCGGTGACGCTCAGGTCGTTGTCGATCGTCTTCGGCACACCGACCGTCTGAAATCCGGCGTCATGCAGCGCCGCCGCGACGCTCAGGGTGTCGTCGCCTCCAATCGGAACGATCGCGTCGACGCCGTGGCGGCGAAGCACGCGAATCACGGTCGCCACGCCGTCCTTCATCTTCAGCGGGTTCGTGCGTGAGGTGCCGAGGATCGTTCCGCCAAGCGGCAGGATGCCGCGCACGTCCGCGGGCCTCAGCTCCTCGATGGCGCCGCCGTCGAGGCAACCCGCCCAGCCGTTCTGGATGCCGCTGACGGAATGGCCGAGCTGAAACGCCCGCCGCGCTACCGCGCGGATCGCCGCGTTCAGGCCAGGCGCGTCTCCACCGCCAGTGAGGATCCCGATTCGCACGTCAATAGGGTAATGGCTACTCGAGGCGGCCCAAGAGCTCGGGGAGCGTGACCTCGGCGAGGGAGCCAAGCTTCAAATCGGCCTCGCTGAGGTCGAGACCGGCCGTGATCGCGTTGGGGACCCCGACGACGCGAAGCCCCGCGCGCCTTGCGGATTGGATTCCATTCGGCGAATCCTCGAGCGCGAGCGCCTCATCGGCTTTGACGCCAAGGCACGCGAGGGATGCGATATAGAGGTCCGGCTCGGGCTTCACCAGCGCGACGTCGTCGCGGCTGCAAAGACAGTCGAAGAGATCGAGGATCCCCAACCGCTCGAGGTGGCCGTGGACCCAATCCCGGGACGAGCTCGACGCCACGCCCACCTTCATGCCGTCGGCTCGGGCTGCCCGGGCGAGGTCGGCCACTCCGGGCAGCAGCGGCTTGGCCAGCACGAGCTCGACCCTCCGCGCGATCCGCAGGTCGATCTCCTCCTGCGTGAGCGGGCGGCCGAGGCGTTCCTCCAGGTAGCGCTGCGGGTGGAACTCCCGGTTGTTCGAGCCGACGGTTTTGATCCACTGCTCGAATGGGAGGGGAATACCGTGGGCCTCGTAAACCTCGGCCCAGGACCGGTAGATGGGCTCTTCGGTGTCGAGGATCAGGCCGTCGAAATCGAATATGAGGGCGCGGATCAAGTGGCCAGCCAAATGTAGCTATGAGTGCGGGTCCAAAGGCTTAGGATCGCGTGGCAAGCTCCATTCCAGTGGCCTCCAAGACATCACCGTTGACGCCCACGGGCGACCGACAAGCCTCCCCAGGCTGGTTCGGCGCCGCGATCTCAGGATTCGCCCTGATCGCGGTCGCCTCGATGCTGATCGTTGTCTTCGGGTTCCTCGACGCGAACCATCGCTCTCTGCGGGACCTGTTCACGCCGGACCCCGCGGCCGCGGCCGGCATCCTCGGCCTCGTTGGCGGCGCCGAAGGCGTGACCTTGAGCATCGTCATCCTCGTCGTCGTGTTCGGGATCCAGATGACGTCCTCGCGCTACTCGCCGCGCATCATCGGTCTCTTCACCACCAACCCGTTGAACGCCATCGTGCTTGGTTTTGCGCTGGCTTCCATCCTCTATACGTTCCTGGTCCGCGCCGAGGTCAAGCCGAATTACGTGCCCATGTGGAGCGTCGCGGCCGCCGTCGTGCTCGGGATCGTCAACTTCGCCATCGTCTTTCCGTACATCGGCTACATCTTTGCGGTCATGCGAGCGGAGACGCTCGTCAACAGCATCCGCGGCAAAGCGCGCCGCCACCTCGCGATGGCGGTGGCGGGCAAGAGCATCGAGAAATGCAGGAACGACCTGCTCACCGACATGAACCAGGTGACCGACATCGCCCTCGGGTCGGTGCAGCTCGGAGACATGCCTGTCTGCTTGCTGACGATCGGCGTGCTCGGCGAATTCCTAGCGATGGACTACTCGAAGGTGAAGAAAGGCTTCGGACCGCAGTGGTTCCAGATCGGCCACGCCGAGCTGCCCGGCGACTCAGACCAGATCGTGGCAGAGGTAAACCGCGCGCATACATGGGTCGAGTACACCGTGCTGTCGAGCTTCGTTCACCTCGTCGGCCTCACGCCCGCGCACCGCAAAGAGGCGGTGCACGCGATCGCAGTGGCGACGCGGGACATCGGCCTCGCGGCCATCGAGCGCGGCGACCCCGAGGTCGCGGAGCTGAGCGTCCGCTTCTTCAACACCTACCTGCGTGCGGCGCTCAACCAGACCGCTCCGACCTTCGCGTCCGCGACCATGAACGAGTACCGCCGCCTCGCCATCGGCGCCCTGGAATGGCGGCCGGATCTCTCGGTCGAAGCGGCCAATCACCTGCTCAGGTACGGCCGCCACTTCGACGAGGCCGGGATGCCCGCGATATTCGGCGCCGCCGCCGAGGACGTCGCCGACCTCGCGATCGAGGCCCGATCCCGCGACCCCGAGGTCACGCGGCGCCTCGCGCTGCTGCTGGTCCGCAACCTTCTCGAGCTCATCCCCAACGCCAGGCCGATCGGGCTCAACGGGCTCTTCAAGGCGGTGGCGAAGCTCACGTTCTGGGCGATGGCCGCCGACTCGAAAGACATCGCGCACATCCTCGTCGAGGGAATCGCCGCCGCCCCTCCCGACTTCGTGGATGCGGCCCTCGACCGGATGGAGGTGATGCAGAACGGGCTGTTCTGGGAGGTCAACGAGCGTGTGGTGGCGTTCGACTGGGTCGAGGAGCCTTTGCGGGCGGAGATTCCGCGACTCAGGACGGCGCTGCGGCGCGCCAAAGCGTCAGGACGCGGGCCCGCGATCGAGCTCGACGACCCACGGCCGACCATCCCCGTCGATTTGGTCAAGCCGGAACCGGCGGCATCACCGCAATCGAATGGGTCACCTGCGACCGTCGAAGCAGTAAAGCCGGCAGCTAAAGCTAAGTCGGCTGGTTGATCATCGCGGTCGAAGTCGTTTCGAAATAGTCGAGCAGCGCTTTGCGAATCTCCGGCTGCAATCCGAGGGATTCGACCGCCGCGGTCATGTGCCCAAGCCATGCGTCTCGCTCCGCCTGTCCGATCACAAAGGGCTGATGCCGCAGCCGCAGTCGCGGGTGCCCGCGTAGGGCGCTGTATGTATTTGGTCCGCCCCAATACTGGATGAGGAACAGCGTCAAACGTTCGGTGGCGCCCGACAGGTCCTCCTCGGGATAGACACGTCGCAATACCGGGTCCGACGCGACCCCTGCGTAGAAGCGCTCGACCAGGATTTTGAAAGTTTCGGCGCCACCGGCCGCCTCGTACACGGTCACCTGGTTGACCATAGACTGGTCGCCGCGATGGCTACGACGCGGCAGCTGCGGATCAGCTTCCTGTTTGCGCTCATGATGCTGATCGGCGAGTTCCTGCTCGGCATGGCGGTCAACCTTTTCGTCAAGGTCCCCACCGATCACCCCGGGGCGAACCCGCCGGAGTATTTCAGCGGGGTCGCGCAGAGCGTCACGTGGGCCATCCTCAACGGCAACCTCCTCCTGGCGGTCCATGCAGGATTCGGCCTGGTGCTTGTGGTCGCTGCGGTCGGAACGCTGGTTCAGGCGATCGGGAACCGCCGTCGTGGCCTAGTGGTTTCGGCAGTGATCGGGTTCATCGGCGTGCTCGCGGCGGGCTTCAACGGCGGCAGCTTCCTGAACTACCACCAGGACTTCAGCTCGATGCTGATGGCCACCGGGTTCGCCATTGCGGTCGTGTCGTACTCGGCCGGCCTTTACGTCGCGAACGAGACGGCGGCTCCGGCGAATTAAGTGTTCGCGGGCAGCGTGCCGTAACCCGCCATATAAGGACGCGAGATTCTGGTCGGCCGCTCCATCAGCCGGCCGCGGGCGGCGTGACGCCGGCGCCCTCGAGCAGCTCGTCAACCGGCCGCGCGATCGCCTGCGCCGCCTTCAGTCCCGTTGCGGCCAGATAGCGCTCCACGATCCTCCGGCCCACTGCGTAGCCGCCCATGTGCGGGATCCCGACCGGCTCGGTGCCCAGCCTGCGCGCCACCTCGTCGCCGAGCACGTACGGGCTCCACTCGCGGAAAGTGGTGCCGGTCCCGAAGGCCCCGATCACCTTGTCCCACGCGTCGTCGAGAACCTTGCCGGTCACGTTCTTGTACCAGGCGCCCGTCGAATCGGGACCGCAGACCTCGACGGTGAAGACCTCGGCAAGCCCTTCGTGGACGACCCATTCGGCCAGGTTGAACGGGCCCTCAACATTCGGTGTGCGGATGTTGTGCGCGAGCTCGTGCACCGCGCACGCGCCGATCCTCGTCTCGTTGTAATCGGTCGGCCAGGCGACCATCCAGATGGTGCCGGGCGTCGCCCCCATGCCGTAATAGCCGAGCGTGTGCTCCAGGAAAACCGGGTCGTCGGGGTTGCCCAAAGTGAGGCTGACCTCGATGCGATCGGGGTGGTGGATGCCGGGCAGCGCGACACTCTGGTACTCCCAGGCACGCGAAAGGTCGCGCGTGATCTGACCCCACGCATCGGCTTTGATCAGGCGCGCGACCGCCTCCGGGTAGCGTGGATCGTCGACCTCGACCCGGAAGCCGTCGCCGCGCTCGTGAATCTGCCGGAGCATCTCCATGCCACTGGTGTCGAACGACGAGATGCCTCGCATCGCAGCCAGCGCGTCGAGGCGCGCGGGCAGGGGCTCCTTGAACAGCCGAAGGAGCGCATCTCCGTCGTCGTGGACGGCGAACTCGATCTGGTCGTCGGTGCTAAGAGGCATCGATGTTTACGGAACGTTGAAGCCTTTCATTGATTGCACGTGTATCTACTTGGCAATTGTGAGCGTGGGCTCGACCCCGATTGCCGCCCTTGCCGATCGGCGCCTGCTGCTGCTCGTACGCGGATGGGCGCCCTTCGTGCTGGTGCTGGTCGCGTATGAGGTCATGCGCGACGCCGCCTCGGCCCTGGGCATGCCTGCCCACGACCTGGCTCGCTTCGATCGCACACTATTCGCCGGCTACCAGCCGACCCTGGTTCTCCAGGCTGCCATTGGCCGACTGGCGGACGCCGACGTGTTCGACGACCTGGGCAGCGTCGTGTATGCGACTCATTTCCTTCTACCCGTGGCTGTCGGGATCTGGCTGTGGAAGAAAGACCACGACGCGTTTCGCCGCTTCGGGCTGACGCTGGTCGTCCTCTGCGCGCTGGCTTTCATAACCTACGTTGTCGCGCCGACAACTCCTCCGTGGCTCGCCCAGCCCGCTTCGGTGAAGCATCTCATCGACGAGACGATTCAACGCAGCGGCGTGCCGGCAAGCCTGGTGTGGCTCTACTCGCATCATGACTACAACCTGTATGCGGCCTTCCCTTCGCTCCATGCCGGCTTCCCGGTCGTCGCCGCCGTCGCCGCCTGGCGCCAGAGTCGCAAGGTCGGCGCGCTGCTGTGGCTGTGGGCCGTGATCGTCTGGGTGGTCGTCGTGTTCCTGGGCGAGCACTACGTCGCTGATGTGATCGGCGGCATCATCTACTCCGCTAGCGCGATTGCGATCGCGCGGACGATCGGGTCCTGGTACCGAGGTCGTCAGGTGGCGACTGCGGGTGCGACCGCGCGGGCTACCTCCGAGTAACCCTCCATCTCCCTTTCGGTGGGGAGAAACCAGGCAATCACGATCGTGGCCAGCACCAGGATCACGTGCGTCGTCAATGATCCCTGCAGGCCGATGACGTCGGCGATTGCCCCGTTGATGGGTATTCCGATGGCTCCCGTGACGAATCCGAGGCCCATGACGAGACCCGAGGCAAGCCCCGCACGAGATGCCATGAGCTGCTGCGCCATCAACAGCATCAGCGGCGCCGTCGACGCCGCCAGGAAGCCGATGAGGATGGCGCTCCCGAATGCCCAGGGTCCGGGGAACCTCGTGAACAGGAGGATGGCGGGGATGCTGAGCACGAGCGTCGCCAGGATTACGGTGCGCCGGCCGTAGCGGTCCGCCAGCGATCCGCAGCCGACGGTGCCGACCGCGCTCGCCAGCACAAGAGTTGTCGCGAGGGGGCCGTAGAACTCGGGGCCGTAACCGAGCTGGCGGTACCACGTGGGTGTGAATGCTTGGAAGACGTTGACCGTCCACGCCCGCGACATCATCACGCCGATCACCATCGCCAGCGCGAACACAGGCACCGGGCGCGAGACGGCTATGGCCGCCTTGGCCGCGGTCACGGACGGGCGCAGCTGCCCGCGCATTCGCCACAGCAGGTAGGCGCCGGTTGCCACGCCAGGGACGACCAGCAAACCAGTTCCGTGAATTCCAAACAAGGCCAGCACGCCGATGCCGATGAGAGGACCCAGCGCGACGCCCACCGTTCCTGCGGTCACGTAGATCGACATGCCCAGGCTGCGCCGCCACGCCGGCAGCAAGGCTCGGACATCGAGGGCGCCGAAAGGGTGGAATGCACCCGAGCCGAGGCCCGAGGCGCAGGCGAGCAACAGCAGGAGCGGAAAGGTGGGCACGAAACCCACGAGCGCGAACGTGAGCGCGGTCCAGCCCAGGGCGACGCCGGTGAACCGAGTTCCGTAGCGGTCGGCGATCACTCCGAACAAGGGCTGAGAGATGGCCGCCATGCCGCCATACGCAAGGCTCACCAGGCCGACCGTGCCCAGCGTCAGGTGAAACCGTCCGATCAGCAACGGATACAGGACGGGGATGATGCCGACGTAGCTGTCGACGGTCAGATGCCCGAGCATCAGTGTGACCAGCTTGCCGTTGCGCAGGAAGTCCTTCATCTGAGCTCTATGATGCCGGGGCGTGCGTGAGCTTCTCTACCTGAGCCGCGACGACGTAGAGCGCCTGCTCGATATCGACGCGATGCTGGTCGCCCTCGCCAACGCCCTCATCGCTTTCTCCTCGGGCATCACCGTCGTCCCGCCACGAACCGCAGTCCGCGTGCCCGATGCGGGTCTGTTGGGATCGATGCCGGGATACATTCCCGGCGTCGCGCTCGAGGTGAAGCTGGTGTCCGTCTTCCCGGGCAATCATCACCGGGCGCTTCCCTCGCACCAGGGCTTGATCGCGCTTTTCGACGAGGACGACGGCGCGCCGCTCGCCGTCATGGACGGCACGTACATCACCGCGATCCGCACCGGCGGAACGGCGGCGGTGGCCGCGCGCGCGCTGGCCAGACACGACGCCAGTGTGCTGGCGATTCTCGGCGCCGGCGTGCAGGGCGCCTCTCACCTCGAGACCTTCCCCCGGGTGCGCGACTTCGCTGAGATTCGCATCGCGTCGAGGGATGCTGAGAAAGCTGCCCACCTCGCTTCACGCCATCCGCGCGCTCGGGTCGCCAAAACCTTCGAAGAGGCAGTGCGCGGCGCTGACGTGGTCGCGTGCTGCACCGACACCCGCGAACCGGTCGTCCATCGCGAATGGCTCCAGGCCGGCGCGCATCTGAGCTCGGTCGGCGGCACATTCGGGCCGGAGATCGATCCTCGGATCATGTCCAACTCGCGCGTCTTCGTGGAGTGGCGTGGAGCGGCCACCAACGCTCCACCGGCCGGCGCCCACGAGCTCCAGGGCATGGACCCCGACAAGCTGACCGAGGTCGGCGAAGTCCTCGCCGGCACGCGACCGGGACGCGTCTCGGAGGACGAGATCACCGTCTACAAATCGACAGGCCACGCGGTCGAAGACGCTGCCACCGCAAGGCTCGTCTACGACCGGGCGCGGGCTCAGGGGGTCGGCGTCAGTCTTCCTCTTTAGTCAGATCTCTATCCACCGGTGCGGCACCGCGTTGATGATCAGCGTCCCGCCCACCTTCCGCACGGGCTGCGGCACTCCATATGGATGGATGTGGCCGTGCACGTGCAGACGAGGTTGGAGGTTTTTGATCAAGCGGTTGAAGGCCGCGAACCCGCGATGCGCGAGGTCGCCTTCCTTGCCGGAGAACCCCTCCGGAGGAGCGTGCGTCAGCAGCACGTCGATCCGGCGCCCGCCTCGTCCTCGCCGTAATCGTGCGAGCAACTCTATGCGCCAGGCTCGCCACCGCATCTGGGTTTCCGTGTACTGGTTTGGACCGGGCTTGTAACGCATCGAGCCGCCGAGGCCGGCGATTCGAAGCCCGGCCTCCTCCACGACGCGCCCATCGATGTTCACGCAACCCTGCGGGCCCTTTACCGGCGACTCGGCTCGCATGGGGCTCCACGAGTCGTCGACCGGCCGCAGGTCCGGGTCGTGGTTGCCGGGAACATAAAGCAGCGGGACGTTGAGGCGGCTGACGATGTACTCGAGATAGTCGAAGGGAAGGTCGCCGCAACCAAGCACGATGTCGGCCCGCAGGCGATTGAGCTCGTCGCCGTAGAGCCCCTCGTCCACCTCGTCCGCGATCGCAAGGATGCGCGTCACTTCTAGGTGAGACTAGGCCAGGACCTCTCGGCGCTGTTTGAGGTGCTCGATCTCCGCGGCGCGTACGCCGTCGAACCCGGCGGCCAGCCCGTTCTTGAGGATGCGCGCGATCTGCTGGGCGGAATGGAGCCTCGGGATGTACACGAAGTCGGCACCGGCCTTATAGAAATGAAGCGCCTGCGGTATGTGGTCGGTCGTGAGCATGACCTTGGCTTTTGGACAGCTTGCGCGGGCATTGCGGAGCAGCCTCAGGTTGTCGGTGCCACGAAGGATGTCGTCGGGAATGCTGCTGACGACGAGCTCTGCGTTCTCGATGCCGGCGTGACGGAGAGTGTCGGCGTGCGCGATATCGCCGTAGACGATGCTGATTCCTCGCTTCTGCAGCTCTCGCATCACCGTCGGGTTGAAGTCGATGACCAGGACCTTGTCGAGCATGACCTGCCCCTCGACGGCGGTGCCTTCGCTCTCGAGCTCCAGCAGGATCGAGCTCGCGTCGCGATAGAACCCGAGAAAGATCATCGTCTCAGGCCTGGCTGCCTCCCGTTGAGGCGCGGCCTCACCTTGGTCAAGGTCGCGGACATGGAGAAACCTAAGCCCCGCACTCAGGACCTTCTGGACGCGGTGACTCGAGTTGATCATGTAGGTCGACACGACGGATGTGATCGCGAAGGTCATGATCACGACCGTCACCACATCGGAGCTGATCTGGTGATACGACAGCCCGATCGACGCTATGACGATCGAGAACTCGCTCACCTGGGCCAGGTTGATCGCAGGCAGCAGGCTGGCGCGATGGCCCATTCCGAGGAAATAGAGGATCGGCACGACCGAAAGCCGGCTCACCATCACGAAGGCGGACGCGGCGAGGGCAATCTCCACCACTTGCAGCGTGGGGATCCGAATCTGCATGCCGAGCGCGACGAAGAAGAGCGTGACGAAGAAGTCGCGGATGCTGACCGCCTTGGCCATGACGTCGAGGTTGTAAGGAAAGGTGGAAAGGCTCACGCCGGCGATCAGCGCTCCCATCTCGCGCGAGAGCCCGATCACGCTCGCGCCGCTGGCCAGGAAGAAGCACCACGCGAGCGCACTCACCAGTACGAGCTCGGGCGCTTTGGCGACGGAGCGAAATAGAAAAGGAAGGACCCACTTGGCCATGAAAAAGCCGCCGGTGACGAGCAAGGCGCCCTTCCACAGCGAGAACGCCAGCGGGAGCAGGTTTGGATTCGTGAGGTTTGGCTGCACGGCAAGCATGCCCACCGCCCAGATGTCCTGGATGACGAGCACCCCGAGCGTGATGCGGCCGGGCAGAGTGTCGAGCTCGAACTTGTCGTTGAGCAGCTTGACCACCACCAAGGTGCTGGACAGGCTCATACAGGCCGCGAGGTAGAGCAGCGCGTAGTTGCCGCCTGAGTTGCGGACGCCGAGCAGATAGAAGAAGCCAAGGCCGAGGGCGATGCAGATCGGCACCTGCAGAGCACCGGTGAGCAGCACAGGCAGCCCGGCGGAAGCAAGCTTCTTTAGATCGATCTCGAGGCCGATGATGAAAAGCAGAAGGATGAGGCCGATCTCGGCGACGGTCTGGATGCTCTCCTTGTTCTGCACCCAGTTGAACCCGACCGGACCGATGACGACACCGGTCACCAGGTAAGCGAGGATCAGCGGCTGGCGCAGCCTCCAGCCGATTACCGCTAGCACGGCCGCGACGGCGATGCTGATTCCGATGCTCGACAGAAGGTCGCTTGGAACGGTCACTTTGCGGGCGCCGGAGCTGGGGCGTCCCAACGCGCGCGCACGGCGTCGGCCTCCGCCGGGTCACCGATGATGAGGAAGCGTGGATGGTGCAACCCGTCAATGAGGCTCGCCGCGAGCTGGTCGAAAACCTTGGCGCCTTCTTCAGCCCCCAAACCCCCGCTCAACCACCGGCCCATTCCGCGGGTGCGGGTGTTCTGGCCGATGCGAGGGCTGTGGGAGCCGGGACAGAACAGTGAAACGACGACGCCGCTGCCGTTGGTCTGCCGGGCGAGAGCTTGCGTGAAGGTGGCCAGCGCGGCGTGCCCGGTGTCATACGGCACTGTCATCGGGTCAGCCGGAATCAAGCCTCCGTAGGAGACCGCATTGATGATGTGGCCGGAGCCGCGCGCCGCCATGTGAGGAAGGAATGCAGTACAGGTCCGCACCGCACCGAGCAGGTTGGTCTCGAGCATCCAGCCCCAGTCCTTGGTTGAGATGCGCTCGAGCTTCCCTTGCAGCAGGACTCCCGCGGCGTTGACCAGGATGTCGACGTGACCCATCGCCTTGATGGAATCGCGCGCCAGCGAGCGAACCGAGGCGTCGCTCCGGACGTCGGTCGACAGCGCGATCGCGGACTCGCTGGTACCGAGCTTCAGGATCTCGCCGACCGTGCGGTCCATGCGGGGCTCGTCGAAGTCAGCGACCACGATGTTGGCGCCTTGCCTCGCCATCGCCTTCGCGATCGCCCGACCCACGCCGCTGCCGCCGCCGGTGACGACAGCGACCTTGTTCCAGAGTGCCCCTCGACTCGGCCCGTCCATGTCAGGCAGGGCTACGTTTTCTTGAAGCGCAGCGCCGTCCAATTGTCGTCGAGCTTGACGAATGCGACCGGCTTGTACCCGGTCTCGCCCGTGATCTCGCCGAGCACGTCGCGCTTCGTCCACGAGGGCGTTGACGGCAGGTCGGTCCCACCGACCGCGGCACCTCCCTTCGGGTACGCGATCCACAGCAGGGCGTCTGGTTTCACGGCGTTGATCGCCGACGGTCCGAGGGCGCGCAGCTCCGCAACATCGTTGACGAAAAGCAGCACCACGTCATAGAGGGCCGAATCCTTCAGCGCCGTGTACAGGTCGGCCGGCGCGGGGGCAAGCGTTATCAGAAAGCCCGGTGGCGCGTTGATGACCACGACATGGTGGCTGGGCGCCAGGCGCAGCTTCTTCGCCAGCGCCGAGAGGCCGGGCGAGTCCTTGCCCAGAGAAAGCAGCGACCGCTGCGATTCGAGGTGGCGCAATCCGAGGCCTACTGTAGCGGGAAGGGCGGCTGCCACCACCACGGTTGGTCATCGACGTCGATCGCGACCACCCACTTCACCCATGCGAAGCCGCGCTGGCCAGGGACGACCAGGCGCGCCGGATAGCCATGGCCGGCATCGAGCTCGCCTCCGGCCATCCGCGTCGCCAGCAGGATGCGCCCAGCGTCCTCGATCGGAAAGCGGCGGCTGTAGCCTGTGATCGATCTGACGTTCAGGCTCGAGGCAGTGCCAGTCCGACCCGGCAGCAGCCGTGCGAGCAGGGCGCCCTCCCATATCTGCTCCGAGTACCAGCCGCCGGTACAGTCGATCACCGCCGAGATGCGATCGGTGTACCCCGCCAGTTCGTCATAGCTCCACGATCTACTTCCAACCACCAGTCTCCAGGAGGCAATGCCCACAGCCGGCACGCTGTCGAACATCCAGGTCGTCGCGAGCGGTTGAGCGGACTGGAACGAACCGGTGGGAGCTCGCAGCGCCGACGGCAGCACGGCGACCACGAGCCCCGCCGAGCCCGCGAGCAAGCCACCTTTGAGAAAGGTGCGGCGGCCGAGGTCTGTTGCTCGCAGCTTGAGCGGCCGCGCCACCACGTGCCAGAGGACAAACGGGATCACGCAGACCGCGGCCCCGACGTGAAAGTCCATAGCGGTCAGGTAGCCGATATCGGGGTGACCCGCGGTGTGCAAGAGTCCGAAAACGATCGAAATCCCGACGCCGATCGCCAACACGGCGGAAGCCCACTTGAGCGCGCGTGGTCGCCGGAACCCCCGCTTCGCCACCAGCGACTTCCACGGCACCAGCAGCACGATCGCCACGCCTGCGGCGGCGTGCAGGAGCAGGACCGCCCGAGCCGGCTGGCCCGACACCTCGAACGCCACCCAGCCGCTGGCGAACGCTAACGCCAGAAGAAACAGCAGGGCCAGGTTCGTGATTCGGCCGGTGACGCCGCTCACCGCGGTCAGGCCTCGGCCTTGATCGTAGGTGCGCCGCTCGGCGTCACCTCGAGGTCCGCCCACATCCCGCTGGCCTCGTTTCCGCCCACGAGCGATGCGATTCGAAAGCTGCCTGCGGTCGGCGGGCTGAAGGCGAAGGTGGCCGACACTCCGGGGTCGAGGCCGCGCGTCGGATCCGGGGTCGACCATCCCGGCTGGATCGGAGCTGAATCTTTGCTGCCCCGGACGACAGCGCAGGAGTTGGGGACGGTGGAGTGGTTCTCGCACTGCACGGTCACCTGCCACCCGACGGGAATGCTGATGACGAGCGTCCCGTCGCGGTACCCGTTGTAGTTGAACTGGTAATCACCCGCGGGATAGCCGGCGATGAGCGTGATCACGACGGCGCGCGCCGCGGCATCTGCGTGGATGTAGCCCTTCGGATCGGGCGGAGAACCAGGGCCGGTTCCCGTCAACGGGTCGCAAGCCGCGCCCGCGAGAATCGCGAATCCGAGACAGCCGGCCACAGCCCATCGGAGGCCCATTTGAAGTTGCGAATATGATCCCACTGAGATGGCCGACCCCCACAAGAGCGCGCCGCGGCTGCTCCTATGGTGGGAGTCGCTCGAGACCTGGCTGCAGCTTGTGATCTCGTTTCCGATCTTTGCCGTGCTCACGCTGCTGATCAACATAGGACCATTCAGCCAGCCGCTCGGACGATCCATCTTCTACGGGCTGTTCGAAGGGGCGGTGCTCAGCGGCATGCTGGCGGTCGCGACCGCCACCGAGCGCGCCAAGCGCCGCTGATTTCATAGGGGGAGGGACGCCGATGGCGACACGAAGCTCGACCGTGAAGCGGATCGTCATCGGAGTGGACGGCTCCGACGCCGGCAAGCATGCGCTCGAGTGGACGGCGCGACTGGCCAAGTCGATGAATTCGGAAGTCGTCGCTGTTTACGCGCTCGACATCCCGATTGCGCTGCCCGATCCCTACACGATGCCGCTCTACCTCGACGACGACGTACGCCGCGGCATCGAGTCGGACTTCGTCAACAAGTGGTGCCGCCCCCTGAAGACCGCGGGCGTTCGGTATCGCGCGATCCTCCAGGACGGCCGTCCCGCGTCGGTGATCATGGACGTCGCCGACAAGGAGAAGGCGGATCTCATCGTCGTCGGGCGGCGCGGCCGCGGAGAGGTCACCGAGCTGCTGCTTGGGAGCGTCAGCCACGAAGTCGTCCTTCATTCCAAGCACCCGGTGCTGCTCGTTCCGCGTAAGGCCTGAAACACAATGGCTTCGTCCATACGTCTGGGGAAGGTTTTCGGGATCGAGATCGGGATCAACTGGAGCCTGGTCTTCGTGTTCGCCCTCATCACGTGGACCGTCGCGACCGAGGTGCTTCCGATCGCCGAGCCCGGCCAGGGGGCCCTCGCCTACTGGGTCGCGGGGGTGGTTGGCAGCATCGCCTTCTACGCGTGCTTGCTCGCGCATGAGCTCGCACATGCGCTGGTGGCGAGGCGCTACGGCGTCAAGGTCGGCGGCATCACGCTGTGGCTCTTTGGTGGCGTTTCACGACTTGACGGCGAACCACCCAGCGCCAGAGCCGAAGGGCTGATCGCGGGCGTGGGCCCGCTGACAAGCCTCGCGGTCGCGCTCATCGCCCTGCTGCTGTCCCTGCTGCCCCTACCCGCGCTCGTCGCCGACCTGTTTGCCTGGCTTGCCTTCGTCAACCTCGCGCTGGCTGTGTTCAACCTGGTGCCCGCTTTTCCACTCGATGGCGGACGCCTCCTCAGCTCATTCTTCTGGTGGCGCTCGGGGAGCCGGCAGCGAGGCGTCCACAGCGCGGTGAGGATCGGCCGCGTCTTCGCGTATCTGATGATCGCGTTCGGAGTCTTCGAACTCTTCACGGGAGCGGTCCTGAACGGGATCTGGATCGCATTCATCGGTTGGTTCCTGCTGTCGGCCGCGAGCTCGGAGGACACGGGCGCCGCCGTCAGAGGAATCCTGCGTTCGGTGCCGGTGTCCGCGGCGATGTCATCGCCGGTCGTGACCGTACCCGACTGGCTGACCGTGGACCAGTTCCTCGAGTCGATCGCGCCGCAACATGCGTTCACCACGTATCCGATTCACGATCCCTCCGGAAAATTGACGGGCATCGTGCGCCTCGGCGAACTGGTGCGAATGCCCGCGGCGGCGCGGGCTCAAGAACGGCTGAGAGATCGCGCCCGTCCGATCGCCGAGGTGCCGACAACCCAGCCGGACGAGGACCTAGCCGCGCTCATTCAGCGTGTCGGCGCCGCGCTCGACCTCCGCGTGCTCGTGTTCGACAAAGGTCAGCTCGTCGGCATCGTGTCGCCTGTCGACGTGGCCAGACTGCTTGCCGTCAGGCAGTCACTGGGTCGCACTAACCCGACAACCGGCGCAGCGGGCGCAAAGCCAGGGCCGGCGGGGTGATGGCCCGACGGCTGGCCGCCGCTGCCGGCGTGGTCATGCTGGCGGGCTGCTCAATCGGCTCTCCAACGACGTTCACCCTTGACAGCGCTTCCGTCGACCCGAGCTATTCGTGTCCGGTGGGCGCAAGCAACGCCAAGTACGACGTGCATGGCACCATCGATGTCCACAACGGGACGTCCAAAGCAGTCTCGATCTCGAGCGTCGACGCCACGCTCACACTGGCCGCCGTGAAGGGAGGCTGGCTCCAGAAAGTCGGCGACAAATACGATGCGGGCAACATCACTTTCACGCCGGCGGAAGTTGGCGCGGGCTCGAGCGCCAAGCTCGATGTGACCATCCCGAGCGCATGCACGGGCCGCACGGCAAACTCACCGGTCGCTTCGGGAGACTATGTGGTCGGCTTCACCATGATCACGTCCGCCGGCACTTTCAAGGTCGAAAGCAAGGACAGGCACCGCATCTCGACTGGCTGAGCCGTACATTCGCCGGTCTTCAAAACCATTCAACGGTGGTAGCGGAATCGCGCCCTGAAAAACGTTTTTCTCGGTAAGGAGACGGTGTGATGAGAAAAGTAAAGACGGACCCCGATCTTCAGTCTCAGCTCGAGTCTCTGTTCGACCAGGTGTGGCGATCCGAGGCCGATTGGCGCCTTTGGGATCGTGTCGACGCCCTGGTCATGGTGGAATCGCTTCGGGCCAAGCGCGCGCAGCGTGCCCGTTTGGAAGTCGGTTTGCCTGGCACGACTTCCGAAAATGCGGCCTGACACTACGCCGGCCGGCCGCGTCGCTTTCGTCCTGTCCGGGGGCGGCAGCCTCGGCGCCGTTCAGGTCGGAATGCTACAGGCCCTGTTCGATGAGGGCATCCGGCCAGACTTGCTGGTCGGGACCTCCGCCGGCGCGGTCAACGCCGCCTGGGTGGCCGGACATCCTCACAGCGAGGGAGCCAGGGAGCTCGCTGGCATCTGGCGTGGATTGCGCCGCCAGGACATCTTTCCGCTCGATCCATGGGCTGGAGCGCTGGGACTGTTTGGGCGGACCAATCAC
>Ga0207646_10001656_pt1 | contig 27242 bp, 24 predicted proteins | sample KBSK5502metaG_FD_184343 | JGI IMG/M metagenome (GOLD analysis project Ga0207646, IMG submission 184343) | Corn, switchgrass and miscanthus rhizosphere microbial communities from Kellogg Biological Station, Michigan, USA - KBS K5-50-2 metaG... | ecosystem: Host-associated > Plants > Roots >...
GCGGAGACTTCGGCACCTCGTACTGGACCCGCCAGCCGATCTTCGAGGAGTTCGTTCAGCGCTTTCCGGTGACCCTCGAGCTGGCGGCGCTCACCATCCTCGTGTCCGTCGTGCTCGGCCTCCTCGTGGGGGTCGTGTCCGCCGTGCGCCAGGACACCGTCTCGGACTACGTGGGACGGGTGCTCGCGATCCTCGCCCTCTCGGTGCCGTACTTCGGGCTGGCCGTGCTCGTCGTCGTTCTGCCGTCGATCTACTTCAAGTGGACGCCCGTGTGGACGTACGTGCCGTTCACGACGGATCCCCTCGAGAACCTCAAGATCCTGATCGTGCCGGCCACGGTCTTCGGCGTCACCCGCGCCGGACCGATCATGCGGATCACGCGCTCGGCGCTGCTCGACGTGCTGCGCCAGGACTACATCCGCACCGCGTGGTCGAAGGGGCTGCCCGAGCAGGCCATCGTGCTGCGCCACGCGCTCAAGAACGCGCTGATTCCCGTCGTCAGCCTGGTCGGACTGCAGATCCCGCTCTACATCGGCGGCTCGGTGATCATCGAGGCGATCTTCCGGCTCCCGGGGGTGGGGTTGTTCTTCTTCGAAGCCCTGACCCGCCTGGACTACCCCGTGGTGCAATCGGTGAACCTGATCTTCGCCGCCATGGTCGTGGGGCTGAACCTTGCGATCGACCTCACGTACGCGTTCCTGGATCCGCGCATCCGTTACCACTGATGGCCACGATCACTCCCTTCTCCGCGTCGCCCGTCGCCGTCGATGTCGGCGTGGTTCCGCCCGCGCGTGCCTGGTACACCGACGTCTGGGTCCGGATGCTGCGCCGAAAGCCGCTCGGGACCCTCGGCGCCGTGATCGTGCTGGCGATGCTACTCGCGGCGGTGCTCGCCGGCGTCGTCACGCCGTACGGGTTCTCCCAGACGAACCTGCGCGAGCGGTTCATCGCCATGAACGCCGAGCACTGGCTGGGGACCGACCAGATCGGTCGCGACTTGCTGACCCGCATCCTCTACGGTGCGCGGATCTCGCTCTACGTCGGCTTCGGTGCCATCGGCATCGCCAGCCTGCTCGCGACGGCGCTCGGGATCCTCTCGGCGTACTGGGGCGGGCGTGCCGACCTGTTCCTGCAGCGGCTGGTGGACGCGTGGATGGCGTTCCCGCCGCTCCTGATCCTGATGTCGATCATGTCGCTGCTCGGCCCCAGTGTGCTGAACATCACGCTCGTGCTCGGCGTGGCCGCCGGGATCCGCGAGTCGCGCATCGTCCGCAGCGTGGCCCTGTCCATCAAGGAGAACACCTACATCGAGGGCACGCGGGCTCTCGGCTCGGGCCACACCCGCATCACGCTCGTCCACATCCTGCCGAACGTGATGCCCACGATCATCGTGACCGCCACGACGGGGCTCTCCACGGTGATCCTGACGGAGGCGAGCCTCTCGTTCCTCGGCCTGGGCGTGCCGCCGCCCTACCCGACGTGGGGCGGCATGCTGTCGCTGACCGGGCTCGATCACATGTACCGCGCGCCCTGGCTCGCGATCTGGCCGGCCACCGCGCTCTCGCTCGCCGTCTTCGGCTTCAACATGCTCGGCGACGCCCTCCGCGACCTCCTCGATCCTCGTCTGAAGGGTCGCTAGTAACCTTCTCCTCGAGCAGATCGCGCTCCACGAGCGCGCCCGCGCGCTCGGCGGGAGGGCCGTAGCCGCCGGCGCCCGGCGTGACGATCGTGACGGCATCACCCTCCCTGAGCCTCAAGCCCGCGATCTTGGGGCCGAGCGCCCGCTGCCGATCGGTCCCGGCGTTCAGCGTGAGCGCGGCCTTGCCGCCGTCGCGCCCGCCGAAGAGCCCCCAGGGAGCGATCCGCGCGCGGTCGAGGGTGCCCAGGAAGGTCGCCTCGCCGCCGCGGACCCGGATGGTGCGGCGCAGGCCGAGGCCGCCGCGCCAGCGTCCGGGGCCGCCGGAGTCGGGGACGAGCGAGTAGTCCTCGACGAGCAGCGGATATTCCATCTCCAGACACTCGACGGGGAGGTTCGACGTGTTGGTGATGTGGACCTGCACGCCGTCGAGACCGTCCTTCGTGGCGCGCGCGCCCGAGCCGCCGCCGATCGTCTCGAGGTAGACGTAGTATTGCCCGGTCCGCGGGTCGACGCCGCTGAATACCCAGGCGGAGTTGGCGCCGTTGGTGGCCGCGATGACCGCGCCCGGGAGCGCGGGCGCGAGCGCGCCGAAGATCACGTCCGCGATGCGCTGGCACGTCTGCGTCCGCCACGCCACCGGCGCCGGCGGCTCGGCATTGACGATCGAGCCCTCGGGCGCCGTGACCCGGATCGCGCGATAGAAGCCGCCGTTGGCGGGAATGGTGGGGTCGAGCAACGCCTTCAGCGCGTAGTACACCGTGGCGACCAGCGCCAGATAGACCACGTTGATGTCGCCCACGACCTGGGATCCGGTCCCCGCGAAGTCCAGCGCGATCTCCTCGCCGGCGACCGTGATCGCGACACGGATGGGCACCGGCGGACCATCGGCGCCGTCGTCGTCCATCCAGTCCTCGAAGCGGTAGACACCGTCGGGCACGCGCCGGAGCGCCGCGCGGATCTTCCGCTCGCCATACGCCAGCAGCTCGGTCATCGCGGCCTCGCACGTCGCGGCGCTGTAGCGCGCGAGCAGCTCCCGCAGCCGCTCGGCGCCGATGCGATTGGCGGCGAACTGCGCGCGGAAATCGCCCCGGCGCTCGCGCGGGAGATGGAAGTTCAGGAGCAGGAGCTCCATCACGTCCTCGCGGAGCACGCCGCCCTCGACGATGCGGATCGGCGGGATCCGGAGGCCCTCGTCCCAGATCGTGCGCGTCTCGCGGCCGGAGCCGTCGGCGTGGTGGGCGATGTTGGCGACGAAGCCGACGGGCGCGCCGTCGTGGAACACGGGCGAGGCCACGGTGATGTCGGGCAGGTGGGTGCTGCCGCCGGTGTAGGGATCGTTCCCGACGAACACATCGCCATCGCGCAGCGCGCTCAGGGGATATCGCTTGAGGGTCTCCTGCACGATCATGATGAGCGAGCCGAGGTGCATCGGGATGTGCTCGGCCTGGGCCACGACTTCCCCGCGCAGATTGAAGACGGCCGTGGAGCAGTCCTGGCGCTCCTTGATGTTCGAGGAATAGGAGGCCTTGATCAGCGCCTCGCCCATCTCCTCGGCGATGGAGACCAGCGCGCTGCCGATGACCTCGAGGGTGATCCTGTCCACGATCAGGCCACCTCGATGAGGAGGTTGGCGCGCTCGTCGACGATCGCGTGCTGGCCCGGGAGCACGACCGTGGTCGAGTCCATCTGCTCGACGATCGCCGGGCCGTCCAGGCGATGGCCGGCGAGGAGTCGCTCGCGCCGGTAGATCGGCGTGGGAACGAAGTCGGCGACTTCCTCGAAGTAGACGGCCCGCTCGCCGGTGCGGGCCTTCGCCGGATCAGGATGGTCAGCGCGCGCCAGCGGCGGAAGCGTCAGCGGGTCGGGCGCGCCGAGCGCGGTGAGGCGGACGTTGACGATCTGGATCGGCTCGTCGGGCGCGGCGTAGCCGTACACCCGCTCGTGCCGGGCGACGAAGGCCCGGCGCAAGGCGTCGCCGTCGCCCGACCACAGCGCGTCCGGGGCGTCGACGGCCAGCTCGAAGTTCTGTCCGAGGTAGCGCATGTCGAACGCGCGCACGAGCCTTCGACGCTCCGGAGGGACGGCCTCGCGGTCGAGACCGGCTGTCGCCTCGGCCTCGAGCTCGCGGAAGACCTGCGCGAGCTCGGAGAGCGCCAGCGAGGACAGGAGCCCCACGCGCGTGCGCACGAGATCGAGCCGGAGCGGCTCGACGAGCAGGCCGAGCGCACAGAGAATCCCCGGCGCCGGCGGGATCAGCACTCGGCGGATACCCAGATCGCGCGCGAGGGTGGCGGCATGAAGCGGGCCGGCGCCGCCGAAGGCCACCATCGTGTACTGACGCGGGTCGTAGCCCTTGCGGACCGACACGACGCGGATGGCGCCCAGCATGTTGGTGGCGACGACCGAGAGCACGCCGCGAGCGGCCTGCATCGGCGACAGCCCGAGCTCGGCGCCGAGCGCCTCCAGCGCCGCATGCGCCAGGTCGGAGCGAAGCTGCATGCGCCCGTCGAGCAGATGCGTGGCGCTCAGGCGGCCGAGGACCACGTTCGCGTCGGTGACGGTGGGACGGTTCCCTCCACGGCCGTAGCACGCCGGGCCCGGGGAGGCGCCCGCGCTCTCCGGCCCGACCTTCAACGCGCCGCCGGAATCCATCCAGGCGATCGAGCCCCCGCCGGCGCCGACGCTCTCGATCTCGAGCGCGGGAATGCGGACGGGATACCCGCCGATGGCGCGCTCGCTGACGAGGATCGGCTGGCCGCCTTCCACCCGCGCCACGTCGGTCGACGTCCCACCCATGTCGAACGTGATCAGCGAGCCGACGCCGGCGCCGCGCGCCACCCAGGCGGCGCCGCTCACGCCCGCGCTCGGGCCCGACAGCAACGTCCGCACCGGCCGCTCCGCCGCCGCGGTGGCCGAGATGACGCCGCCATTCGACTGGTTGATGTAGGGCGTGGCCGCGAGCCCCAGCCGGCCCACGTCGGCGTCGAAGCGGCGCACGTAGCGACTGATCAGCGGGCCGAGATACGCGTTGAGCACGGTCGTCGAGAGACGCTCGTACTCGCGGAACTCCGGGGAGACCTCCGCGGACAGGGAGACATAGCATCCGGGTAGATGCTCGCGGATGACCGACGCCGCCTGCCGCTCGTGGGTCGGGTCGAGGAAGCTGTACAGGAAGCAGATCGCGATCGCCTCGACCGGCTCGCCTCCGCTCGCGTCATGGGCGAGCGACCGGACGGCCGCGACCACGTCCTCGGGCCGCAGCTTTTCCAGCGCGCTCCCGTCGGCGAGGAGGCGCTCGTGGACCTCCCGCCGCAGGTCGCGTGGCACCAGCGGCACCGCCTTGTCGGCCTGCAGATCGTAGAGGTCGGGACGCTTCTGGCGCGCGATCTCCAGCAGGTCGCGGAAGCCGCGCGTGGTGACGAGGGCGGTTCGCGCGCCCTTCTTTTCCAGCAGCGCGTTCGTCGCCACCGTGGTCCCGTGGGCGACGAAGACGACGGCCGCCAGCGCCACGCGGTCGCGCTCGAGGATCTGGCGGATGCCGGCCAGAATGCCGTCAGCCGGGTCGGCCGGGACCGACGGCAGCTTGAGCACCGTGAGTCGACCGGCGTCCTCCTCCCAGAGGGCGACATCGGTGAAGGTCCCGCCGACATCGACCCCGAGCTTGGCCCGCATGGCCGAAGTCTACCCGAGTGACGCGATTCATGGCGACGCCTCGCCTCGCGACATCTGCAGCCCATCCTCGGCGCCCCACTTCGGGATGACGTGGAAATGCACGTGGAACACCGTCTGACCGGCGAGGGCGCCGTTGTTGAGGAGCACGTTGAAGTCGTTCAGCTCGAAACCCCGCGCGATCTCCCGGATGGCCGAGGCCATCTGCGCCGACTCCTCGTCGTCGACGTCGTGGAGCCGAGGCACGTGACGCCTCGGAAAGACGACACAGTGCCGCGACGACAGCGGCTCGAGATGATTGATGACCCCGAGCACGCGGTCCGTCTCGACGACGACCTCCACGGGCATCTGGCCGTGAACGACGGCGCACAGGAGGCACGCGGGCACGATGTGGGACATCCTCCCTTGACAAGTTACCGACGGCGCCCCTAGCCTCAATACGCATTCCTGCGTATGCGCCGACTGCCCTCGGGAGATCTGGAGGCGTTGCTGGCGTTTGTCGCCGAGATCTACCGCTTTGGGGACCTCTCGACGTTCCGCCCGCGCATGGTGCGCTCCCTGCGCGCGCTCATTCCTTCCGATCAGGTGATGTGCGTCGAGATCGATCTCCGACGGCAGACGATGATCGGTGTCAGCGAGCCGGCGGACGCGCTCGCGATCGGTCCGGGGCTCAACTACCCGAGGCTCGTCGCGCAGTCCCCGCTCCTCAAGAGCTACCGCCGTGGTCGGGGATCCGCCGTGAAGCTCTCGGATTTCGTGACCCAGAGCGAGCTGCGCCGCACGGAGATCTACAACGAGTACTTCCGGCACGTGGGCGCCAGCCATCAGATCGCCAAGGGCCTTCCCGGTCCGCGCGGGCTCATCACCGCGGTGTCGTTCGAGCGCAGCCGGGTCGACTTCGGCGAGCGTGACCGCCTGATCCTCAATCTCCTGCGGCCGCATCTGAACCAGGGCTATCGGAATGCCGAGGCGCTCACGCGCCTGCGGGCCGACCTGGTGCTCGTCGAGCGCGGCGTCGACGCGCTCTCCCGTGGCCTGGTGATGCTCACCGAGGACGGCCGGGCCCGATCGATGACGGGCCGGGCCCGCGAATGGCTGCTGGCCTACTTCGGCAGCGGGCGTGGTGGCGCGGCCGCGCTTCCCGAGCCCGTCGCCCGCTGGCTCCAGGGTCAGCGGGCGGGCAGCCACGCGGTGGACCGCGCGCAGAGCCCGCTCGTCGTCGAGCGCGACGGCTCCAGCCTGGGCATTCGCTATCTGCGCCATGGCAACGACGAGCTGCTCCTGCTGGAAGAGGCGCGCCGCGAGGTCGATCCGGTCGCGCTGGAATCGCTCGGGCTCAGCCCCCGCGAGGCCGAGGTGCTCGCCTGGATCACCGAGGGCAAGACGAACGGGGAGATCGGCACGATCCTCGGCACGAGCGTGCGAACCATCGACAAGCACGTCGAGCACATTCTCCGGAAGCTCGGCGTGGAGACGCGCATCGCCGCGGTCGCCCGCACCCGAGACGTGATCCGGTCCTAGACCGGGCCGATCCGTTCCCAGTACTGGAGGATTCGTCCGCTGCCGGGCGGCGACTCGAACGCGGTGGGACGCGGGCCTCCCGGCGGCCCCCAGCAGGCGCGCTTGTGGGTGGCATCGACGATCTCGTAGATGCCGAGGGTGACCTGTCCGGCGTTGGTCCCCCCGGCGGCGACGGAGTCGACCTGCGGGGGCACCGTGCTGGGATTGATGGTGAACGTGCCGGCGGGATGCGTGCCGACACCGGCGGCCTCGGGGAACCGAAAGGTATTGCCGTCCGTGACGAGAATCGTCTGTCTGACCTGTGGCTCCGGCACCGGCGTGCCGTTGACGACCGCCCGCACGAGCCGCCAGGTGCCGGAGAGCCTCGCGTAGTCGCGCCGGGCCGCCTCGCGCGCCGTGCGATCCGATGCCGCGCAGCCCCCGAGGACGCCCAGCATCAGCACGATGACACCCGCGATCGATCGCGATCTCACGATGTGAGCGAGAGTACCGCAGCCGGGTATCCTTGACGACCCCGTCGGCGGCGGAGCAGTATCGGCGCCACGGAGGAGCCCGATGAAGAAGGACGTCTCCAGCCTGCGCTCGACCCTCGACTACCTCGACGCGATCGGCGAGCTCGTCACCACCGACGTCGAGGTCGACCCCCATCTCGAAGTCGCGGCCATCCAGAAGCACTTCGACGGCGGCGCCGCGCTGCTCTTCAACACGGTCAAGGGCTACCCGAACGCGCGCATCTGCAACAACATCTTCGCGAGCGCCGAGCGCATCGCGCGCCTCTTCGACGTCGACGATCCCCGCGACTTCAAGCACCGGGCCGCCGAGGCGCTCCGCGATCCCCTGCCCCCGGTGGAAGTGAAGGACGGGCCGTGCCAGGAAGTGATGCTCGACAAGCACTTCGACGTGTGGGATGTCGTGCCCATGATCTCGCACGCCAAGAGCGATCCGGGCCGCACGCTCGGCGCGGGCAACACCGTGGTCCGCGGGAAATACTTCTGGGGCGGCTCGCACATCGGCTACAACCGCATGAACTTTCGCGGCCCTGACTATTCGAGCTTCCAGATCTCCCCCGGCTCGCACATGGACCAGGTCGCCACCCACTGGTTTCGCCAGGGGCCGATCCCGATGACGATCAACATCGGGGTGCCCCCCGCGTGCACGGCGATGGCGGGCGCGGGCTTCACGTACGTGATCCTGCCGCGCGGCTGTGACGAGCTGGGCGTGGCCGGCGCCCTCCAGGGCTTCCCCGTCGAGGTGGTGAAGGCGCGCACCCAGGACGCCTGGGCGATTGCCAACGCCGAGTACGTCATCGAGGGCTATCTCGACATGACCCAGAAGGTGTGGGAGAGCCCCCTCGCCGAGAAGGACGACGAGCAGGGCGTGCATCCGTTCCACCCCGAATGGTCGGGCTACATGGGCAAGGCGTACCGGACGTACAAGTTCCAGGCGACGGCCATCACCCACCGCGCCGATCGGCCGCTCTACTACGGATTGATCGTCCACGGGATGGACGAGCACTTCATCGACGGGCTCATGCGCGAGGCCTGCTTCCTCGAGCTGGCCGAGCGGATCGTCCCCGGACTGTGTATCGACACGCACATCCCGATGGGCATGACGGACTGGGGCGGGGTGATCTTCCAGGTGCGCAAGCGTCGCGCGCGCGACGAGGGCCTGCAGCGCAACATCCTCACCGCGGCGCTCTCGATCTCGCTGGGCGCGCGCCTCGGGATCGTCGTCGACGAGGATGTCGACATCTACAACGTCGAGGACGTGCTCTGGGCGCTCACGACGCGCGTGAACCCGAAGGAGGACATCCTCACGATCTGCGAGGGCGGCTTCGGCCAGACGTTCCAGCCCGCGGAGCGCAGCTCGGCCGGCGATCGCCAGTGGACGCAGTCGAACATCCGCTTCTCGGGCGCCATGGGGATCGACGCCACGCGCCCGTTCATCTACAAGGACGCCTTCGAGCGTGCCCGCTACAACGTGGAGGTCGTCGACCTCGCGAAGTTCTACTCGCCCGAACAGATCGCCCGGGCGAAAGCCGGCCAGCGCGACTACGCCAAGTTCCTCGCCGACCGCGGCATCTGACGACGTAAAGGTCTTTCGCCGCCGATCGACGGGGTCAGCGGATCGCGCACGATTCCCCCGACCGCACCTGCTCGTGCCACGACCGCGCATAGCGGCCGCCGAGCGCCAGCAGCTCGGCGTGGCTCCCCGACTCCACGACGCGGCCGTCGTCCATCACGTGGATCACGTCGGCGCGCAGCGCCGTCGTGAAGCGGTGGGTGATGATGAGCGCGGTCGCCCCCGCGACCAGGTCGCGGAAGCGCGACATCCACTCCGCCTCGGCCCACGAGTCCATGGCCGAGGTGGGCTCGTCGAGGATGACCAGCGAGGCGCGACGCAGGAAGGCTCGGGCGAGCGCGATGCGCTGCCACTCCCCCACGCTCAGCTCGGCTCCGCCGAACCACTTCCCGAGGATGGTCGCGTACCCCTCGGGCAGCCGCTCGATCGGGGCGTCGGCCCCGGCCGCGCGGGCCGCCGTCTCGATCGCGGTGGCCTGCGGGGCCGACTCGAGGTCGCCGAACGCGATGTTGTTCGCCGCCGTGTCGTGATAGTGGACGGGCCCCTGGAAGAGCACCGTGATCCGTCGGCGCAGCCGGTCGAGCGCCATCGAGCGGACGTCGACTTCGTCGACGGTGATCCGTCCCGCCTGCGGATCGTACAGACGCGTGAGGAGCTTGACCACGGTGCTCTTGCCGGCGCCATTGGGACCCACGAGCGCCGTGATCTCACCGGCGGGCAGGGTGAGGCTGAAGCCCGTCAAGGCATCGCGGCGGCTGTCCGGGTAGCGGAAGCTGACTCGCTCGAGCCGGATCTCGCGTGCGAACGCCGGCGTCGGCGCCGGGCGGGGCGGATCCGTCACGGTGGGCTCCAGCACCAGGAAGTCGAACAGGTTCTCGAGAAAGCGCAGGTTGCGGTAGGTCTCGCCGATGCTGTCGAGCAGCGCCCGCATGACGCGCAGCCCTTGCATGAAGACCTGGTAGAAGAGCGCGAGATCGCCGAGCCGCATCGCGCCGAGCAGGGACCACCGGAGCACCCACAGCATCGCGAGGCTGATGATCACGAACGCGGCCGCCGCGGCGCCGATCTCGGTGAGCAGCTGGCGCCACGCGAGGCCGATTCGCTCACGGCGCAGGCGTGCCCGCAGGTCCTGGAACGAGGTCCGGAAGTGGCGCGACAGGTCGAAGAGTCGCAGCTCCGACGCCGAATGGTGACCGGTGAGCATCCAGTCGTGATAGGCCAGACGCCGCTCGCTCGGCGTGTTAGGCATCCGCCAGCGGTGGAAGCGAAGCACCGACCCTCCGACCACCCACAGGGTCGGCAGGGCGGCCGCCACCAGCACCGGAGGCAGCCACCAGGCATAGGACGCCAGGACGGCGGCCAACCCGACGAGCGTGATCGCGTTCCTGGCCAGCTGGCCAAGGTTCTCCAGCAGCGCGATGGGCTGTCTGATCGCGTCGACGCGCGCCCGGTGGAGCTTGTCGTAATACTGGGGCGTCTCGTAGAAGCCGAGGTCGAGCCGCGTGGCCTGGGCGTGAATCAGCCCGTAGATGTGGTCCTGGACGAGCTCGGACTGCGCGACGCGGGCCCACGTCGTCACGCTGGCCAGGATTTCGCCGAGCAGGATGAGGCCGGTCAGCGCCGCGGCCGGTCGTATTACCAGGGCGAGCTCGCCGGCCCCCCCCTGCGTCGCGGAGCGCGGAGACGAGCGCGTCGATGAGCGAGCGCAGCAGCAGCACCATCGCGATGGGGAGCAGGCCCTGGACGATCAGGAGGGCCACCCACACCGCCGTCGACCGCCGGGCCGCCGTCCAGACGAGACCGAGCGCCCGGGGCAGGTATGACAGCTGGCCCATGGCGTGCTTCAGTGCGGCGCGTGTGATGTCCTCGTCGGGCATCGTCCCTTACCGCCAGTGGCCCTCCACCCAGATGTAGCCGCCGCCCCGACGCACCCAGTGACCGGGGACCCAGGCGTGGCGTGGGTTGGCGGGAACGACCCACGCGCCGGGAAGCCAGACGTACGCGCGGTTCGCGGGCCGCCACGCCCAGTGCCCGGCGACCCACACGTGCGCCGGGCTGGGCTGGACCACGATCACCTCGGTCCTGGGCGGTGGCACCGGCGGAATGCTCTCGACGTAGACGGGAGCGGGCGGCGGCCCGACGGCGACCGGCGGCGGTGGGGCCGGCGCGACGACCACGGGCGGCGGTGGGGCCGGCGCCCGCACGACGCACCCCAGGCTGGGCAACGCGATCATGAGCGCGAACACTCCTGCGTGATGAAGCTTCATGGACCCGGCCTCCTGACGACGCCGATGGCGGGCGGACCCGGCCTCCGACGACATCGTTCACATTCGCTCGGCGGCCTCGGGTATCCATTCCAGCCGGACCCCCCGAGGCGCGTCAAGAACGAGATACTCCTGCGCTAAGATAGCGCTCCCGAGGGCCGTGAGCACACCGATCAAGCGCAAGCTCGCCACGATCCTGTCGGCCGACGTGGCCGGATACTCCCGGCTCATGGGCGAAGACGAGGAAGCCACGCTTCGCCTCCTCGCGGCTCACACCGCCCAGGCCGAGGGCGCCGCGCGTCCCTGCTCGCTCGAGCTCTCGCGCGAGCCCACGGCCACGCGCCGCGGCAGCTGAGCCACGACGTGAGCGTCATCGCCGGCTCGCACGCGTTCACCGATCCGAACACCCGGCTCTTGCAGCACGCCCGCGAGCGCCCGGGCAAGGTCTTCATCGAGAGCCCCGATCAGGGCGCGCGTATCACCTTCGGCGAGTTCGAGGCGCTGACCCGGCGCTTCGCCAATCTCCTGGCCGGCGAGGGCGTGCGCCAAGGCGATCGCATCTCGATCCTGGCCGACAACGGGATCGAGGCCCTGGTCGTCTTCTGGGGCGCGCTTCGCGCCGGCGTGATCGTGAACCCGATTAACGTCGAGATCCGCGAGAAGCACGTCCACCACATCCTGGATGCCGTCGCGCCGAGGCTCGTGTTCTGGGACGGACCACCGCCCTCCACCGCGGGCCGTCCCCGCACGGGGTTCGCGCTCGACGATCTCTTCGCGCGTCTGTCGACGGCGACGGATGCGCCCGTGGCCTCGCCGCCGGGGCGAACGGACTGGTCGCTGATCGATTACACCTCGGGCACCACGGACACGCCGAAGGGGGCGATCTGGACCCACGAGGCGTACTACGCGATGTGCGAGTCGCCCGTCGATCGTCTCGAGCTGACCGCGGACGACACGATCCTCGACTACCGTCACTTCAGCTGGTCCTCGCCGCAGATCCTGTCCATCGGCCCCAGCCTGCTGACCGGCGCCGGCCTCGTGCTCGCGCGCAAGTTCTCGCAGGCGCGATTCTTCGACTGGGTCCGCGAGTACGGCGTCACCGTCGCCGTGGGCATCCCCACCGTCATCAACATGCTGCTCTCGCGGCCGGTGGCGGTGACGAAGGCCGATCTTCCGACGCTTCGCTTCATGACGTCGAGCACGGCTCCGCTCTCCGTCGACAAGCACCTGGAGTTCGAGCGCACCTACGGCATCTCGATCGTTCAGCTCGCCGGCGGCACCGAGACCGGCTTCATGTGCGGCAACCACCCGGGCAAGCGCAAGCTCGGCTCCATCGGTCGCCCCACCCTCAACATGCGCGTCCGTCTCCTGGATGACGCGGGCTGCGAGGTTCCCGTGGGCGAGGAAGGCGAGATGGTCGTCAGCGGCCGGCAGCTGGCCTCGGCCTACTGGCAGGCGCCAGACGAGCTCGTGCCGATCCCCCAGGACGGCTTCCGGAACGGCGACCTCGCCCGGCGCGACGAGGACGGCTACGTCTACATCACCGGACGCAAGAAGGACATCATCATCAAGGGCGGCGTCAACATCGCCTCGCTCGAGATCACCAACTGCCTGCTCGAGCACCCGGACGTGGCCGAGGCGGCGACGCTCGGCACCAGGGACGAGATCTACGGCGAGGTGCCGATCGGTTTCGTCGCCCTCCGTCCCGGGCGCGGCCTCGGCGAGACGCATCTGCTGGAGCACTGCCGGGCCAAGCTGGTGGCGTTCAAGGTGCCGACGGCGGTGATCGTCGTCGACGCGATCCCCAAGAACGCCAACGGCAAGATCGACCGGGAGGCGCTGGCCGCCCTCTGGCGGCCCCGGGCCGAGCCGCGCGCATGAGCGAGCGGTAGCCACCAAGCGGTAGCCGGCTTGACAAAGGTCGGACGCCCGCGCCATAGTCCCCGCCAACTATGGCGGAGAAAGATTCCCTTCGCACCAACTGGGTTCCAGTCATCGTCCGGCTCAACGTGCCGGCCGGGATCGCTGGCGTCGAAGTCTTCCGCTACTTCGAACGCTCGCGTTCCGGACTTCACATCGAATTCGACCTCGACTACGCCCCCGTATCGGTTGGCCCCCCGAGGGCCCGGCGCGAGGAGTTCCGCCAGAACGAAAGGCAGCTCGTCGTCATCCGAGCGCGGCTCGATCCGGAACACCTCGCGAGGTTGCGGGCTCAGCCGGATGTCGATCACGTCGAGCGCGATGCTCGGCTGGAGCCGTTCCGAGGGTCGAGACACCCACTGGTCGTCGAGGAATCCGACGGCGCGTTCGCCCGTGTCGACTGCGGTGGCACCGCCAAGGCTGGGGGCACGGTCGCCGACGTCGCGAGAACTCTCGGCATCAACCGCATCACCGCCGCTGGCTACACCGGCCGGGGAATCGTCGTCGGCGTCGTGGACGGCGGCATCACCGCTCACGGGCGACCAATGCCTGTGGGGGGCTGGCCCTCCATCCCTCAGGCGCCGGCCGTGGGGGAGGTCGTCGGCGGCTGGCCCCCGTTGGATTGGGGAACGACGGCCGAAGGATGGGGTCAGCACGGGAACATGATCGCCTTCGACGTCCAAGCCATGGCGCCCGAGGCCAATCTGTGGGACATCCGCATCTGGCAGCCCGGCGTGGATTTCGCCGCGTACGTGAGCAATGCCGTACAGGGCTATCGGCGAGCGATCGACCACTACAAGGCGCACGGGGTGCCGCAGATCCTCGTGAACAGCTGGGGACTCTACGACAGCGACAACGGTCCCGACTACGCGTTCAACCCGAGGAGCACGTTCGCTCTGTACGTCGAGGAAGCGCTGGACGCGGGCATCCTGATCCTGTTCGCGGCCGGCAACTGCGGTGACGGGTGTCCATTCACCTCGGGAAGTCTCTGCGGATACGGCAATCGCGGCCCAGGAGCGAGCATCCTGGGTCCCAACGGGCACCCCGAGGTGATGACGGTCGGTGCCGCGACGCTCAAGGGCGAGTGGTGCGGGTACACGAGCCAGGGCCCGGCCCTGCTGCCCCCGACCGACCCTGACAAGCCTGATTTCTGTTCGATCTCGCAGTTCGAGGGCTTCTTCCCGAACGAGTCTGGTCTGCGGCCCTACGATGGCGGTACATCGGCGGCCAACGGAATCGCCGCGGGTGTCGTCGCGTTGCTGAAGCAGGCGCGGCCCGACCTCACCCAGGCGGAATGCAAACGACTCCTGAAGGCTACCGCCCAGCCGATCAAGACCGCCGCCGCGCACGACGGCGCCGGGGCCGGTGTCATCGACGCCCTTCGCGCTTTCCGGTCTCTCTGATGCCCGCGCGCCTCCTCATCATGGGCGCGGGCAGCGCCGGGGCCGAGAATCTGATCCGCAGCCTCCGCGGCGCCGACGCGTCCCTGATTCTTCTCGGCTGCAACGACGATCGCTTCGTCGTCAAGCACTCGGCGGCCGACGCCCGCTATCTCGTGCCGCCGTCCGGAACCCCTCGATTCGTGTCGGCCCTCCGCCGGTTGATCCGGGCGGCGGCGGTCGATCTCATCATCCCCACGATCGACCGGCACGTGCGAGCGCTCTCTGACGCTCGCGCGGCGTTTCAGGGCAGGGTCTTTCTCCCGGGGGCTCGCGTGATCGAGCTCTGTCGCGACAAGTATCGGCTCACCACGGCGCTCCGCCGGCGTGGGATTCGAGCACCAGAGACGTACCCGGTGCGCGGCCCGCGCGGTGTGGACAAGGCCTTCGCCCGCCTCGGCCGGCCGAGCCGGGTCTGGTGCCGGCCCCGGACGGGGACGTGCGCGCGTGGCGGAGCTGCTGTCTCGACGCCAGACGAGGCGCGCCGATGGATGGCCGTGTGGGAGACGATGCAAGGCGTGCGGGCCTCGGCCTTCACGCTCGCCGAATACCTGCCGGGACGCGAGATCCTCTGTCAGAGCGTGTGGGACCGCGGCCGGATGGTGCTCGCCAACACGTTCGAGCGCCTCGCCTATTTCGGCGCCGACAACATCCCGAGCGGCGTGACTTCGCTGTCGTCCCTGGCCAAAACGGTGGTCGAGCCGGCCGTCGTCGAGGTCTGTCGCGCGGCCATCGCCGCCGTCGCGCCCGGCGCCTCGGGAGCCTTCAGTGTCGACGTGAAGGAAGATGTCGATGGCCGCCCGCAGGTCACCGAGATCAACGCTGGGCGCTTCTTCATGGCCATGACCGCCTTCGACCGCGTCCTCAAGCACAACATCGCGGTCACGTACGTGCGCCTGGCGCTGGGGGAGCGGGTCGACTTCGGTGATGTGTACGACGCGGTCGACGACTACTACATGGTGCGCGACATGGATACCGAGCCCGGCGTGTTCCATGCCGACGAGTTTTTCGAGGATGTGCACGACGCGAGCGCCGCTGCGCAGTTCACCGTCCGACCGCTGGGATCGGCAAGGAGCTGAGCGATGGGCATGGACCCGATTGCTAAGGACGAGACGTACGAAGTCACTATCGTGCTCGAAGGGCCGGTGAACAGAGCCGACTTCCAGGCATTCAGAGACGCGCTCAAGGCCTTCCTCGATAGCGTCACCGGCGACGGCACCGCTGCCCACCCCGGGCTCCTGAACCACCATGTTCCTCCGCCGCCGAAGGCCGTTCTCCAGGTGCGCGAGGGTCGCGCCGGACAGCGCAAGAACGCGTAGACGCGGAGATGGCCCGCCGAAAGGCCGTCGCCCGCCCGATCGCGCTGACATTACGGACGAGCCGGAAGACCACAGAGGCGTTTCGCCTCGAGATCCGCCGCCTCGCGGATCGGCTGGGGCTTCCCCCCGCCGCCGTGCGCATTCGTCGCGTCGGCGACGGGCGACGCTAGCCGGGTCGACCGGGCTCGCCCGGCGGAGTCTCGAGGTCGCTGAGCGCGCGGTCGCACCGCGCAATCAGCGGCGTCATTCCGAGCGCGACCGCGAGATCGCGCGAGGCGCGATAGCGCGCCTCGGCGCCGGCAACGTCGATGGGCGAGCCCTGCGCGGCCACGTCGCCGAGCAGACGCAGCGCCGACGCCTCGTGGGCGCGCTGACCCTGATTGCGGAACCGCTCGAGCGCCGAGTGGCCCGCCGTGTGCGCCTCGGCGAGGCGGTTGGCCAGCAGGGAGATCTCTCCCCGGAGCAGAAGCACTTGCGAGTAGGTGGCCGCCTGTCCCCGGGCACGGGCTTGCTCCACGGCACGCTGGACCATCGTTTCCGCCTCGACGGCACGGCCGGAAAGCGCCAGCGCGAGGGCAAGCTCGGCGCTGATGCGCGGCACGTAGGCCGGCATGTCGTAGGTGAGGCAGAGCCCGTGCGCGCGCTCGAACGCGGCGGTCGCCGCCTCCACGTCGCCCCGCGCCAGGTGGTGGATGCCGGCGCCGTGATACGCCCACAGCAGCGTGTCCGGATGATTCTTCATCTCGGCCAGAGCGACCGCCTCCTCGGCATAGCGGGCGCTGTCCGCGAAGCGTCCGAGCTCCACGAGGCATTCCACGAGGTGACTGCGGGCGAACACGGACGGCAAGATCGGAAGACCGAGGTGGTCACCCGCACGCTCGCCGGTGAGGGCGCCCACGACGCCCTCGAAGATCTCGATCGCCTGCTGGAAGTTCCCGAGGAACAGGTGGGCCCGGCCGAGATAGAGCTCCGTCGCGGTACGCAGCCGGACATCGCCACGTTGGTCCGCGATGTCGCGAGCCCGACGGCCCGCATCGATGGCCTCCTCGTGGCGTCCGAGCAGCAAGAGCGTGTTGGCCTTGAACGACAGGGCGCGACCGAGTCTCGCGGAGTCGCTCGTTCGTTCCGCGAGCCACTCCGCCTGCCGCAGATGTTCCAGCGTCCGCTCGTGCTCACCGAGGAGGGTGAGCGCATTGCGAAGGCCCAGGTGCACGTCGATGCCCGCCATCTGCGTTTCCGCCGTCTCGGGGAGGTACCCCAGCGCCTGCAGCGCCTGTTCGAACCAGGCGACGGCCTCGCGATTCGCCGAATGGGCAAACGCCTTGGCCCCGGCTTGCTGGAGATAACGCGCGGCGCGATCCCAGAGCTCGGCACGCCGCGCGTGATCGGCGAGACGCTCGACGTGTTCCACGACGCGGTCGGGATAGTGACCTTCGAGGTATTCGATGACCCGGGCATGCAACGCGCGTCGGCGCTCCTGGAGCAGCGAGTTGTACGCCACCTGCCGCGTGAGGCCGTGCGTGAAGACGTACTCCGGCTCGGGAAAGAAGCGACTTTCATAGAGGAACTCGCCGGCCAGCAGCCGGCTCAGCTCGTCCTGCACGTCATCGGGGGGCACATCGGCGATCGCCTGGAGGAGGGCGACGGAGACGTGTTCCCCGATCACCGAGGCGCACTGTACGAGCCGCTTGTCTCGAGCGTCGAGGCGATCGATCCGCGCGGCGAGCACGGCCTGGACGGTGGACGGCACCTCGATGACGTCGACCGGCTGCGCCAGACGACAGTCCCCCCGCTCACCCGTGAGCGCGCCGTTCTCGACTAGCGTCCGGACACTTTCCTCGAGAAAGAACGGGTTGCCATCCGTACGCGCGATGAGGAGCCGCTTGACCGGCATCAGCTCCTCTCGATCGCCCACGAGTGCGCTGAGGAAGGCGTGCGTGTTCTCGGGTCCGAGCGCGTTGACTCGGAGCTGTGAGTAGTAGGTCTTGCTGCTCCAGCCGTGCTGGAACTCCGGGCGGTAGTTCAGGAGCAGCAAGAGCCGGGCGGCCGGCAGGATGTCGATGAGGCTATCGAGAAGCGCGTGTGTCTCGGAGTCGATCCAGTGCAGGTCCTCCAGCACCAGGCAGGTCGGCTGGATCTCGCTCTCCCGCAAGACGAGACGCCGGACCGCGTCCAGGATCTGCCGGCGGCGGTGACGGCGATCGTGCGCCTGCCACTCTGGACTCGTGGCTCCGGGCTGCAAGAGATCGACGAGCGGCGCCAGCACCGATACCAGTCTCGGGTCGAGCGCGACGAGCCTGGCGCGGACAACCTCCTGGATGTCGCGGTGCCCGGCACCGCCGTTCAGCCGGAAGTAGGTCCGCAGCAGGTCGATGACCGGCCGATACGCCGTCATCTTCGCGTACGAGGCGGTGGCCGCATGAAGAACCAGCCAGCCGGTCCGCATTCGCAAACGCATGAACTCGTGAAAGAGCCGCGACTTGCCGACGCCCGGCTCCCCGACGACGCCGACCACGTGCCCGCGGCTGTGGGCCGCGGACGCCAGCGCGCGATCGAGCTGGGCGAGCTCGACCTCGCGTCCGACGAACCGCGTGAGCCCCCGCGCGGCGGCGGCCTGAAATTGCGTGTGCGCGGTCCCCGCCCCCGTCACGGCATAGACGTCGATGGGAGCGGGAAGACCTTTGACCGGGACCCGGCCCAGACTCGACGCTTCGATGTACCCCTCGGCGAGCCGGATGGTGCCCGCCGTCGCCAGGATCGACCCCGGTGCGGCCATCTGCTCCATTCGCGCGGCGAGATGCGTCGTCTGTCCGACGGCGCTGTAGTCCCGCCGCCGATCGCCTCCGATGGTTCGAACGACGACCTCGCCGGAGTTGAGGCCGATCCGGATCTGGACGGTGACGCCGCGCGATCGACGCAGCTCGTCGGCACACTGGAGCACGCTCGCTTGCATTCGCAACGCCGCATAGCACGCTCGTACCGCATGGCCTTCGTGGGCGAACGGCGCCCCGAACAGCGCCATGATGCCGTCCCCCATGACCTGGTTGACCGTCCCTTCGTAGGCGTGGACCGCCTCCATCATCACGTCGAGGACCGGATCGAGGATCCTGCGCGCTTCTTCCGGGTCGCGGTCGGCGATGAGCTCCATGGAGCCCTTGAGATCGGCGAACAGCACCGTCACCAGCTTGCGCTCGCCGTCGAGCGTCGAGGGGGGAACGAGCACCGCCTCGTGTCCGCGGTCCCCCTCGCTCGTGGCACGGCCGCATCCGGGGCAGAACTTGGCCGAAGCAGGCAACGCCGAGCCGCAGCCGCGGCACGTTGATGGCAGCGGGGCCCCGCATGCCTCGCAGAACTTGGCGCTCGGCCCGGTCTCGTGCCGGCAATGAGCGCATCTCATGCTGCTCTCCGTTGGGGACGCAACATGCTGGCAGGGCGAGCGTAGCCGCGTGCCTGGGGGCGGTCAAGCCCGGAGGACCCGGTTGCCTGCGACGCGGCCGGGCGCCTCGATTGACAGCGCGCTTTGCTGGCCCCTACACTCCGCCCACACCCGTGGGCTCATTCATCAGCAGCGTACCGGACTTGATGGAGTGGGGATTGCGGGGCTCTGCGCTCCCACCGCGGCGAGCGTGGCGGCTGCGCGTCGGCGCGATCGTCGGGTTCCTCGTCGTCTGGAGCGCGCTCTCGGGCGTGGTCGTGGTGCTGCGCCTGTTCAATCCGATCTTCCTGCCCGGACCCTGGCTCGTCATCGGCAAGGTCCTCGAGCTCGGCGTGAAGGGCGACCTCTGGATGCACGTGGGGGCGACGCTCCAGCGCGTGGCCGTGGGATTCGTCACGGGCGCCATGGCGGCCCTGGCCCTCGGCATCATGGCGGGGCAGGTGCGCGTGATCCGCAACCTCGTGGAGCCGATCGTCGAGCTCCTGCGTCCGATCCCGCCGCTCGCCGTGCTGCCGCTCTTCATCGTCTGGATCGGCATCGGCGAGGCCTCGAAGGTCGGGTTCATCACCTACGCGACGTTCTTTCCGATGTTCCTGACGACCGTCCATGGCGTGCGCCGGATCGATCCCCTGCTCCTGCGCGCGGCGCAGAGCCTGGGGGCGACGTCGCTGCAGCTCTTCCATCGGGTGATCCTGCCGGCGGCGCTGCCCGAGATCCTCACCGGAGTGCGGCTCGGGGTGGCGCTCTCGTTCTTCGTCATCGTGATCTCGGAGTTCATCGGCGCCGAGCATGGCCTGGGGTATCTCATCAACGACGGCCGCAACTTCTTCCTGGTGCCCCAGATGCTGGGCGCGGCTGTCGTGCTCGGGCTCCTCGGCTATGCCGGCAACGCGCTGGTGAGACTGCTCGAGCGTCGGGTGCTGCGCTGGCAGTCGCCGTCATGACGCCGGGCCCGACCAAGATCCACGTGCAGCGGGTCAGCAAGGCCTTCGGCGCCGACGGCCGCTCGGCGCCCGCCCTCGTCGACGTCGAGCTCGAAGTGGCCGAGCGCGAGCTCCTCTGCATCCTCGGTCCGTCGGGCTGTGGCAAGTCGACGCTCCTCAACATCGTGGCGGGATTCATCCAGCCCACCAGCGGCTCGGTGCTGGTCGACGGCGCGCCCGTGCGGGGCCCCGGGGCCGAGCGCGGCGTGGTCTTCCAGGAATACGTCCTCTTTCCCTGGCTCACGGTGGCGGGCAACGTGGAGTTCGGTCTCGTGCTCAAGGGCCTGGCCGCCGCCGAGCGACGACGAACCGTCACGCGCTATCTCGAGCTCGTCGGCCTCGGCGCCCATGCCGAGAAGTTCCCCGTGCAGCTGTCCGGCGGCATGAAGCAGCGGGTGGCGATCGCCCGGGCGCTGGCCAACAACCCGGCCATCATCCTCATGGACGAGCCGTTCGGGGCCCTCGACGCGCAGACCCGCGAGGTGTTGCAGGAAGAGCTGTCGCGGATCCAGCGCGTCGAGCACAAGACGATCCTGTTCATCACCCACTCGATCCGCGAGGCCGTGTATCTGGCGGATCGGGTGCTGGTCATGACCTCGGCGCCCGGCCGCATCAAGCAAGTGTTCCCCATCAAGCTGCCCGAGGTCCGCGACCGCTTCTCGCCGGAGTTCACCCAGTACGAGAGCGCGATCACGCGAACGGTCAAGGAAGAAGTCGCCAAGGTGCACGAGTGACGCGCGCGCTGACGGTGCTGGCGGCGCTGGCGGCATGGGCGCTGATCTGTTACGGCAACGCGCGGCAGGGCTACATGAACCCGGTGCTGTTGCCCACGCCGTGGGCCGTCGCCGAGGTCGGGATCGCGACCGCCCAGAGCGGTGAGCTCACCCGGCACGTCATCACCTCGCTGACCCGGGTGGCCGAGGGCTTCGGGCTGGCGGCGCTGGCCGCGCTCGCCCTCGGGATCCTGGCCGGCCTCTGTGTGCCGCTCCGCCACATGGTGGAGCCGGTGATCGAGTTCGTGCGGCCGATCCCGCCGCTGGCCTTCCTGCCGATGTTCCTGGTCTGGTTCGGGCTGGGTGAAGCCTCGAAGGTGGCGTTCATCGGCTACACGACGTTCTTTCCGATGTTCATCGCCGTCGCCGCCAGCGTGCTCACGGTGGACGTCATGCTGCTACGTGCCGCCGCCAGCCTCGGCGCCTCCCGCGCCGATCTCATCCGCCGGGTCATCCTGCCCGCCGCGATGCCAGGCATCTTCGTGGCCCTGCGGGTCGGGTTCGGCCTCGCCCTCTTCGTGATCGTGGGCGCCGAGTTCATGGGCGCCGACGCCGGCCTCGGCAACCTCATCATGGAGGGCCGGACGTTCTTCAACCCGGCCCAGATCGTCATGGGCGCGCTGGTCCTGGGGATCCTGGGCTCGCTGATCAATGCGCTGCTGATGGCCGTCGAACACCGTGTACTGCGTGGCAGTCCGCGGTGAGGCCCGGCCATCTCCTCGAAGATGGTCACGACAACGTGAGCAGCATCCCCGGTGCTACGCAGGTCAGGGGAATTACGAGTTAGCGAGATGGGGATTCTGCTCAGACTCACCTCCCAGAAGGTGCCGACTTCGATCGGCATGGTCTCCGACGCTGAAGCCCGGAGACTTGTGCGATTGAGGCAACTCGCGATGAAGGTCACGCGCGCTGCATCGACGGTCGTTCTTGCCCTCTTCGTCTTGTGCGTGTTGGCGACGCTGACCACAGGCGCGGAGTCGCCACCACGTGTCGCGTGGCTCGGCGGGGACGCCGAGGCAGGCCACTTCTTCGACGCGTTCCGCCAGGGACTGCGCGATCTCGGTTACATCGAGGGGCAAAACATCATCATCGAGGCGCGTTCGTCGGAGCGGAGACCGGAGCGCTACCCCGATCTGGCGGCCGAGCTCGTTCGCTTGAAGGTGAGCGTGATCGTGGCGGCCAGCCCGCCGGCGCTCCGGGCGGTTGCCCGGGCGACTCGCACGATCCCCATCGTCATGCGGGTGAGCGACGATCCTGCCGCCGGCGGCATCGTCACCAGCCTCGCCCATCCCAGCGGGAATATCACTGGGCTGTACTCTCTCTCGGCGGAGCTCTCCGCGAAACGGCTCGAATTACTGAAACAAGCGCTCCCACGGATCACGCGCGTGGCCGTCTTGATGGATTCGACGAACCGGGGCTCGAAGACTTGGTTCACTGAAACAGTGACCGCAGCCCACACACTGGCAATCCAGCTCCAGCCCGTGGAGGCACGGAGCGTGGACGAACTCGAAGGTGCTTTCCGCGCGGCTGTCGATGGACGAGCCGAAGCACTGATTACGCTGAGGAATCCGCTCATCGTGAGGCGGAGAACACAGATCGTGCGCCTCGCAGAGCGATACCGGATTCCGACAATGTTCGACGAGCGGCAGTTCGTGGAGGAAGGCGGCCTCATGGCCTACGGCACGAACCTAGTGGAGCTGTACCGCCGTGCCGCGTACTTCGTCGACAAGATCCTGAAGGGCGCAAAGCCGGGGGATCTTCCCGTCGAGCAGCCCACCAGGTTCGAGTTCGTGGTCAACCGCAAGACGGCCGAGACCCTCGGGCTCACGATTTCGCAGGCGGTCTTGCAGAGGGTGGATCAGGTCATTCCATGATGCCGTCGTCGCGTGAACATTGTGCCGAGGGACTCCAAGAAGCCGTGTCCCGTATGTTCACTTTGTGGGACATCACCCATTTCGGTGACGATGTGATCGCGGTGAGCGGTCGGGGAGATAGGTAACAAAAGAGTCCGGGGACATGGGTTACACATGTCGACGATAAAGCCTTCCGTACTCGTCCTCAATCCGCATGCGTCGTTCGTGCAAGCGGCCGAGCCTCAGTGGCCCGAAGTACACGTTCCAGATCCCGTCGGCGATCTCCTCCAGGCCCACGTACTCGCCGACACAGACGATCGAAACGTTCACCCAGCGGCTGTTCCACCGAATGCCGCCGTTGGCGCTCACGTATCGAACTTCGAACCGGTCCGGGTACTCCAGCGGCGGAAGCCGGTCCGGCATGGGCCGCGGCGACGTAATCGTCCTTCAGCGCGTACAAGAGATGTTCGTGGCATGATGCGATGCCATGCCCGTTCAACCCGGTAGATAAGGAGCCGATCATGCGAACCCTGATCCTTTTCCTGGCCGTGCTGCTGACCGCTGCCGTCGGCGGTGATGTGCTTGCCCAGGGCAAGCTCGAGCTGACGGAGGTCGACGCCTGGCTCGTGCGCGATCCGCAGATGTCCTCGCAGTTCGCGGTCGCCGACCAGATGGGGTACTTCAAGGCGGAAGGGCTGAAGGTCAACCCGCGCTGGTACATCGCGGGGACCGACCTGCCCTCGATGTGGGGCGCCGGCAACGTCAACCTCGGAACCGCCACGGCCACCATGGTCGTCCCCATCGCCGCCTCCGGCAGCGCCATCTACGACATCGCCCCCCAGAGCAACATCGCCGGCACCCAGCAGATCGTGCTCGGCAAGAAGGGGCAAGAGATCGTCCGGACGCCGAAGGACTTCGAGAAGCTCAAGGTCGGCATGCCCAAGGGCGCGTCGGTGACGATGGCCATCCAGAGCATGGCGCGCGACACGGGTATCGACTTCTCGAAGATCCAGTTCGTGAACCTGGCGCCCCCCGACTCGGTGACGGCCCTGGCCAAGGGGGACATCGACGCCATGGCCGGCTGGGCGCCGTGGGTGTTCAACGCGGTCAAGCAGGCCGGGGGAAAGGTCTACTTCACGGGCAACCGCAGCTTCATCCCGGGCAAGGAGGGCCAGGTCGACTGGCTGCACGTGTACGCCGGGGTCATCGTCAGCGGCAAGATGCTCAAGGACAACCCGAACACGCTGAAGGCGATCCTCCGCGCGCTCGTCAAGGCGACCGACACGGTCAACACCAACCGCGAGGCCGCCGTGAAGATCGTGGCCAAAGAGATGAAGATGGACGAGGCGCTGGCCCGCGACATCATGGCGCTGAACATCTACTCGATGGAGCAGACCGACAAGCAGCTCAAGGGCATGGGCGAGTTCATCGACTTCCTCCACTCGCTCGATCGGATCAAGGAAAAGTTCCCGCCCGAGAAGGTGTACGTGACGAAGCTCCTGGAAGAGGTCGACCCCAAGCTCGTCAAGTGGAAGTCCAAGACCGAGGTCCGGTGATGGTGAACGACGTCGTCCGCTCCGAGCGCGAGCTGCGCGCGATCTACGATCAGCCCAGCGCCCGCGCCGTCTGCAAGGAGACGCCGACGCTCGGCGACGACGGCCGCGCGTTCATCGCGCACTCCCCGTTCCTGGTGATGGGCACGGCCGGCGCGGACGGCACCTGCGACGTCTCGCCCAAGGGCGACGCCCCGGGCTTCGTGCGCGTGCTCGACGACCGGCGGCTGCTCGTGCCCGACCGTCTCGGCAACAACCGCCTCGACGGGCTCCGGAACATCGTCGAGAACGCCCACGTGGCCCTGATCTTCTTCATCCCCGGCCGTGAGGACATGCTGCGGGTCAACGGACGGGCGACGATCGTGCGAGACGACGCGTTGCTGGATCAGCTCGCGGTGGGTGACAAGCGACCGCGCACCGCACTGCTGGTGGAGGTCGAGCAGTCCTTCCTGCACTGCGCGCGCGCCGCGAAGCGGTCGGGGCTGTGGGACCCGGCCCGTTGGCCGGATGGCTCCGGCGTCCGTTCCATGCAGCGCATGATCTGGGATCTGTTGCCGGTCAAGCCGGCGGGGATGACCGTGGAGGACTACGAGCGCGAGTCCAACGAGCGGGTCAAGGTCCTCTACTAGCCGACATGGGGGCTCCGGGCGCCCCCAAGCCCCTCATTGGCGGCTCGAGGCGCCCCGGCACAGCCGTGGCGGCCCTCGAGATTACTCGGGCAGACTCCTCTAGCGCGCGGTCACGCGCGGCGCCTGGCGGTGGAAGAACTCGCACCACAGACGGTTCGCGTCGCCGCCGGCTTCGGCGCTTCCCGAGAGGTGACCTTCCGACGACACGGTCTCGTCGTCCGAGCCGTCGCGGCCGGGGACGTGCTGGTCGCAGTAGCGGATATCGAGGATCTGAAGAGTCGGGTCGGCAAGCGGCTCGCAGCCGGGACACCACGCACGAGCGACAATGGGACTATCGGGAAGGTGCTCGCTCACCGCCGGGGCCCGCACGGAACCGGCTGACGTGGTCCATCTGGCGTCAGTGTAGCAGTGACCCCCATATCTAGCGAGTAAATTCGTATCGTCCCACAACAGGTGGTCATTGATGGGCATGGGCAGGCTTCCGGCCCACGCGCATCGCGCCTTCCGGCTGTGGGCGACGGCGGCGCGATATACTCGCGGCGTCCTCATGCACGATCCCAGGTGAGGAGGATCATCCCGTGGGCAAGATCCCGGGCCTCGGTCTGACGCAGAGCGTGGCGGCCATCCCCAAGCTGAGCGGCGACATCCGGCCGCTCATCCCCAAGCTCGGCCTGCACAACTACTGGTATCCCGCCATCGCCGAGCGCGCGGTCGGCCGGCGCAAGCCGGTGAAGGTCACGTTGCTGGGCGAGGAGCTCTGCCTCTTCCGCGGCGCGAGTGGACACGTCACCGCGATTCAGGACGTCTGCCCGCACCGCGGGGCGCGCCTGAGCGAGGGCCGGTGCCATTACCGCGGGACGGTGGCCTGCCCCTACCACGGCTGGGTCTTCGACGAGAGTGGCAAGAACGTCGCGGTGCTCTCCGAGGGACCGGATTCCGCGGTCTGCGGCAAGCCCGGCACCGAGGCGCGGATCTATCCGACGCACACGCTCAAGGGCGTCGTGTTCGTGTGGATCGGCGACGACGACCCCGCCCCCATCGAGGAGGACGTCCCCGAGGAGTTCTTCGACGACGACGCCCTCGTCCAGGTGGGCCAGGTCCACTGGAAGTGCAACTGGGAAGTCGCGCTCGAGAACTCGATGGACTCCCACGTCAACTACGTGCACCGGAACGCCCTCGTGGTCGCGCGCGGCGGCTTCATCGCCCGTGGCGCCCAGGGCGAGCATCCGATCTTCGTCGGCAACGGGTTCGGCGGCGACGTGGCCGAGAGCAACTACATGCGGCGCAGCCCCCGGCAGGACGTGTACGCGAACGGATGGAAGTGGCCGAAGACGAACCGACGGCGCCTGTGGACCTGGCTGACCAAGCCGCTCGCCGATCGTGCGCGGCGGAACATTCCGCCCCCGCAGTCGGCTCAATGGTGCGGCGGTCATCACCTGCCCGGCATGTTCCGGGCCGAGTTTGGCTGGGACCTCTACACGCGCATGTGCGTGCCCGTCGAGGAGCACCTGACCCGCGTCTGGTATTACCACTGCACCCGTCCCCGTAACGCATGGCGGCGGCTGTGGGATCGGATCGCCTACGCCGGCCTGCGACGCTGGATCATCGAGTACAACTTCTCGCGCCAGGACGAGGCGGTGATGCTCCACCAGCGCTACGACACTTCGGAGAAGCTGTCCGGCACCGACGCCGAGGTGATCCAGTGGCGACGGCTCGTCGTCACCAAGCACTTCGGCGGACGCGACGCTCCCTTCGAGTACAAGAACCCTGACGGTCTGGCGCCCGACGCCGTGCCGCTCCGCCGGGTCTCCGTTCGGTATCTACAGGAACACATGGCGACGAGAGCGGCCGCGGAGCCGCCGACGGCGGGTTAGCCGGGCATGGCCGGGCTGAGTCGTCGAGAGCTGTTGCGCGGGCTGGCGCTCGGTGCCGCCGCCACGGCGACGACCACCTCCCGCACGGCGGCCGGGACCCAGGAGTGGCGAGAGCTCGTGACGGCGGCCAAGAAGGAAGGCAAGGTCGTCGTCAATACCTTCCCCGGCGACGGCTACAAGCGCCCCCTCAAGGCGTTCACCCAGGCCTTTACCGACATCAAGCTCGAGCACACGAGCCTGCACTCGCAGGACTTCGCCCCGCGCATCCTCCAGGAGCGCCAGGCGAGC
>Ga0207646_10001659_pt1 | contig 27185 bp, 25 predicted proteins | sample KBSK5502metaG_FD_184343 | JGI IMG/M metagenome (GOLD analysis project Ga0207646, IMG submission 184343) | Corn, switchgrass and miscanthus rhizosphere microbial communities from Kellogg Biological Station, Michigan, USA - KBS K5-50-2 metaG... | ecosystem: Host-associated > Plants > Roots >...
GCGCGTTTGGTGCCCATGGGGTGGCCGTTGTCGTCGCCGGCATAGTGGGCGATGGCGCCGAGGGCGAACGCGTACTCGTCGAGATCGGCGGCCTCCGCGACCAGGGCGGACACGAACTCCCCCGTCCGGACGTAATGGGTGAGGTCGGTGAAGAGCCGGTTGCCGTACGGGTAGTAACCCAGGTCCTGGATGAGGCAACCGCCGTAGGCGAAGGCCCGCGCCCGCTTCAGCTCGTCCTCGGAGGCGCCGGGGAAGTGCTCGCGCAGGCGGGGCAGCACTCCGGCGTCCCAGGCCGCATCCACGAGGGCCTCGTGGCTGAGGACGGAGTAGGCGCCGGCGGGCGGCGTGAAAAGCCACGCCGCCGCGCTCAGCAGCAAGAGCCGACACACCCGACCGGGTGGGTGTCTAGGTTCGAGGCGCGTAGTAGCCGATCTTGTGGCGGACCTGCAGGTCATCGCGCTCCGGGACCCGGACCACGATCCGCCTCCACTTGCCGTCACGGCGCTTGTTCGAGGAGACGTACCCGAGGGTGTACTGCGTGCGCAGCTCCTCCGCCACGCGCGCGTACACCGAGTCCAGCTCGGAGAGCGAGTTGGGGAAGTGGACCTGCCCCCCCGTCTCCTGGCTGAGGGCGGTCAGGAGGTGGGTGGCCTGGCTGAAGGCGAGCCGGTTGCGGTCCTGGGAGCGGCCGGGACGGAGGCTGATCGAGTAGATCGCGATCTCGGTCTTGCGCGCCAGCTCCATCACCTGGTCGTCGCTCACGAGGGAGGCGGTGTCCTCGCCGTCGGAGAGGAGCACGATGGCCCGCCGTCGCAGCTGCCGGCCGCTCTTCTGCTTGTCCAGCTCCTTGAGGGACACGTAGAGCGCATTGTGCAGGGCCGTGGGTCCCGCCGCTTCCGTGCGCCGGATCGCGTCCTCGAGCAGGCCCTGGGCGGAGGTGAAGTCCTGGAGCACCGTGCGCCGGTCGTTGAATTGCACGACCTGGGCCAGGTCCTGGGCGGTGAGCGTCTTCACGAAGCCTACCGCCGCGTCCTGCGCCACCTTGAGCTTCTCGTCCATCGACGCCGAGCAGTCGATCATCAGCACCAGGGAGATGGGGAGGTTCTCGTGGCTGAACAGCGTCAGCTCCTGGCGCACGCCGTCCTCGAAGACCGCGAAGTTCTTCTCGAGGAGGTCGGTCACGTAACGGTTCCGGGCGTCGGTGATCGACACGTTGAGGTTGATCACCTCGATCCCCACCTCGAAGGTCGGGGGTCGCGGGGTCGGACGGGGCGGAGCCTGGGCCGCGGCCAGGAACGGAACGAGGACGAAGACGGCGGCGAAAACGGCGCGGGGCCTCATGAAGTCAGGGACGGATGGGACCGGTTCGCACCTTGACCCCCGGCCGGGCCACCCTGACCTCCACCTTGCGCTCCTTGAGGTCCGGGACGGTCGTGTAGCTGAGCCGGTAGGGAGCCTTCAGGGCCTGCGCCACGTGCTCGAGGCAGCGGGGGACGCCCATCGCGGACATGCTGATCTCACGCAGTCCTCCCGTCTGGCGCGTGAGGCTGTCGAAGACGTAATCGTAGTCGAGCCGGGTCACCTGCTCCCCGGCCGCCTGGGACGGCTCCCCGGTCTCCTCGAACTGGACGACCATGAAGGTCGCGCCGCTCGTCGTGGCCTTCTCCACCACCTGGCGCCGCTCCCAGTTCGTGAACCCGATGCCCACGCCCGACACCACCACCAGCGCCGACCGCGCGCCTTCCTTCTGCTTCAGGTCGGCCGAGGCCTCGACGATCGCGTCGAGCACGGTGTTGCCGCCCTGCGGCGCGGTGCGCTTGAGCAGGCGGGAGGCGGCGGCGACGTCGTCGCTCCAATCCGCGATCTTCTGGGGCCGGTCGCCCGTCGTCCACACTGCGAAGCGGGCGCCTTCGGGGAGCTGGTTCAGGAGCTGGACGATCGGGTCGACCAGGTGCAGGCGGTAGAAGGTCGCCATGGGGGCGCTCGAGTCGACGACGACGGCCACCGTCAGCGGGCGGCGGTCCTCTTCGAGTCGGGTGACGGTGCGGGCCACGCCGTTCTCGACGACGGCGGCTTCTTCGGGGACGAGGCCGCGCACGGCCGACCCCTTCGAATCGGTGATCCACACGTCGAGGGTCTTCACGTCGGCGGGGGAGGAGGCTTGGAGCAAGAGGGCGGCGGCGAGAGCGATCATCTTGTGTTCCACTATAGGGGGCCGGCTCGACCGTCGTCAACGCCAGCAGGTCGGGATAGACCGGGAGGGTCGATCAGGTGACGCCGCACCGGGCGACCGTCATCACCGTCAGCGACTCGGCCGCTTCGGGCGCGAGGGCGGACGGCTCCGGGCCCGAGGCCTGCCGGCTGCTCCGTGAGGCGGGCCTGGCGGTCGAGGGCCCGATCGTCGTCCCCGACGAGCGGGCTCAGATCGCCGCTCTTCTCAGGGACACGTCGGAGCACAGCGCGCTGGTCGTCACCACGGGCGGCACGGGCCTGGGTCCCCGCGACGTGACTCCCGAGGCCACGCGTGACGTGCTGGAGCGGGAAGCACCGGGGCTGGCCGAGCTGCTCCGCGCCCACGGCCTGCGCAAGACCCCACGCGCCGCCCTCTCCCGCGGACTCGTGGGCCTGCGGGGCCGCTGCCTCATCGTCAATCTCCCGGGCAGCCCCGCCTCGGTGAGCGAGGGCCTGGAGGCGCTCACTCCTCTGCTCGCGCACGCGCTGGACCTGATTGCCGGCCGGACCGCCCATCAGTAAGGCAGTTATTACCTAAAGGCGCATTCCGGGCCGATCGGCCATGAATGGTCTATATCTCTATGTATATTAGCCATTTATACTGTTAGCCGTTGTAAGTTCGGCAATTAGTGCCTTACGCACTGGTTCACCTAGAAACCTAAGCTATTTATAATGAATAAGTTAAGTCTAACATTGGCCTGGCCAGCGTCTTGCTTTAGGGGATGGCGTGAGCAAGATGACCAGAACGATGGCGACGCTGGCGGCCGGGCTCCTGGCCGCCGCCAACCTCCAGGCCGCCCCCCTCCCCGGCTTCGTGCTCACCGCCCAGACCCAGCACTTCAGCTTCTACAGCCGTGACAACCAGAAGGTGGACTCGCAGAAGACCGAGCGCTACCTCGCCCAGGTCGAGCAGCTTCTCGGCCAGCAGGTCGAGGGCCGCGCCGAGTACTACCGCTACGCCACGGCCCAGGAGCTGGCGGCCGGCACGGGCACCTACGCCGCCGGCCTCACGCTGGCGCACTCCGGGCAGATCCACTCCACGCAGGCGTTCCACGCGCACGAGATCGTCCACCTCGTCGCGGGCCAGATGGGCAACCCCGGCGTCTTCTTCCAGGAGGGCCTGGCCGTCGCGATCGGGAACGAGGCGAAGTGGCAGGGCAAGGACGTGGACAGCCTGGCCCGCAAGGCGGCGGCGGGCGCGAAGCTGAGCTCGCTCGTGGCGCGGTTCGACTCGATGGACGCCGACACCGCGTACGCCGTGGCCGGGTCCTTCGTGAACCGGCTCATCAAGACGCACGGGATCGCCAAGGTCGCCGAGTTCTTCCGCGCCTGCGGCCCGGCGGGGACGAACCCCACGGCGGCCTTCGCCCGGACCTTCGGTCAGAGTATCGACGAGGCGGGCGCGGCGTGGGCGACGAGCCTGTAACCAGGGTGGCAAGCCTCTAGCTTGACGGCCGTCACGGGCCTTCTATAAGATCCGTCGCGTCCGAGGCGCCTTTCGCGTCTTCCCCGACTCCCGAGACATGTCCAAGTTCGTCTACCTCATCCCCCTGTTGCCGCTCCTCGGTTTCCTCTTCAACTTCACGGTCGGGGTGAGGCTGCTGACACTGCGTCAGCCCGCCCACGCGGGCGGCCTGCCCGGCGGCCACCACGGCGCGGCCACTCCCCCTCATCCGCTCATCGGCCTCGTCGCGTGCGGGACGGTCGCCCTCTCCTTCCTCGCCTCGCTCTACGCGGCGATCCAGGCTCACGGCGCGCCGGATCACACCCTGGTGGAGACGCTCTGGGAGTGGATCCCGGGCGGATCGGCCGAGCTCGCCACCGGCGCCGCCCGCTTCTCGGTCGACTGGGCCTACCAGGTGGACCCGCTGTCCTCGGTCATGCTGCTCGTCGTCACGTTCGTCGGCTTCCTCATCCACCTCTACTCGATCGGCTACATGGGGTTCGACGCCGGCTACGCCCGGTACATGGCGTACCTGAACCTCTTCATGTTCGCGATGCTCACCCTCGTCCTCGGCGCGAACTACCCGATGCTGTTCGTGGGGTGGGAGGGCGTCGGGCTCTGCTCGTACCTGCTCATCGGCTTCTGGTTCGACCGCAAGAGCGCGGCCGACGCCGGCAAGAAGGCGTTCATCGTCAACCGCATCGGCGACGCCGGCTTCGTCCTCGGGATCTTCCTCATCTTCGTCAGCTTCGGCAGCGTCGACTTCCGCACCGTGATGGCGCAGGCCGCCCACATGCCGATCGAGTGGAGCTGGGGAGGAACGCTGACGCTGATCGCGCTCTTCCTCTTCATCGGCGCGTGCGGCAAGAGCGCCCAGATCCCGCTCTTCGTCTGGCTTCCCGACGCGATGGAGGGCCCGACCCCGGTGTCCGCCCTCATCCACGCCGCCACCATGGTGACGGCGGGCGTCTACATGGTGGCGCGATCCTCGGCCATCTACGCCCACGCCCCCAAGGCGATGTTCGTGGTCGCCGTCGTCGGCGCCGCCACCGCGGTCCTCGCCGCGACCATCGGCCTCGTGCAGAACGACATCAAGCGGGTGCTCGCCTACTCGACCGTGAGCCAGCTCGGGTACATGTTCCTGGCCTGCGGCGTGGGCGCCTTCGCCGCCGGCATCTTCCACCTGATGACCCACGCCTTCTTCAAGGCGCTCCTGTTCCTCGGCTCGGGGTCGGTGATCCACGGGATCTCCGGGGAGCAGGACATGCGGCAGATGGGCGGGCTCAGGAAGCGGATGCCCTGGACCCACCTCACCATGCTCGTGGGCTGCCTGGCCATCGCGGGGGTGCCGCTGCTCTCCGGCTTCTTCTCGAAGGACGAGGTCCTGTGGTCGGCCTACAAGGTGGGCGGCTACGGCCAGATCGTCTGGGTGATGGGCTTCGTGGTCGCGGGCCTGACCGCCTTCTACATGTTCCGGCTGTATCACATGACCTTCAGCGGGACCTTCCGGGGCACGGAGGACCAGGCGCACCACCTGCACGAGTCGCCGCGCACGATGCTCATCCCGCTGGAGGTTCTGGCGGCGGGCTCGATCCTCGCGGGCTACCTGGGATTCCCCGCCGTTCTCGGCGAGCGAGTCGGCTTCCCGAACGTCTTCGAGCGCTTCCTCGAGCCCGTCTTCGAAAGCGCCCACGAGACGCTCCCCGTGGTCTTCCGTGCCGGCGCCCCCGGCCACGGCATGGAGCTGACCCTGATGGCGGCCAGCGTGACGGTGGCTCTCCTGGGAATCTTCCTGGCCACCTTCTTCTTCCAGCGCCATCCCGAGTACCCGGAGCGGCTCGCCTCCTCACTCCGCCCCGTCCACCAGCTCCTGGTGCGCAAGTACTACGTGGACGAGATCTACGACGCGGTCTTCGTCCGCGGCCTCGCCCTCGGCGGAGGCGAGGCGCTCTACACCATGGACCGCTACGTGGTCGACGGCGGCGACGGGGAGGTGCGCCCCGGCCTCGGCGTCAACGGCGTGGCGTGGCTGACCCGCGACGTCATCGCCAGGTTCTCCGATGCCTGGGACCGCATCGTCGTGGACGGGGCGGTCAACCTGACCGCCGCGATCTTCGACAACGCCAGCTACGTGCTGCGCGCCCTGCAGAACGGCCTCGTGCAGCACTACGCCCTCTCCGCCCTCATCGGGGTCTTCCTGATGATGGGGGTCGTGCGCTTCGTCCTGCGCTTGCCCTAGGAGCCCGCGATGGACTTCTTCCGGGACCATCTCCTCTCGATCATCACCTACACCCCGCTGGTGGGCGCGGCGCTGCTGCTGCTCCCGCCCTTCAAGCGCAGCGACGACGCGGTGCGGTGGGTCGCGAACCTCTTCGGCTTCGTGGGGTTCCTGGTCAGCCTTCCCCTCTGGTTCTGGTTCCAGCGGGGAGCCGAGGGATTCCAGTTCGTGGAGCGGCACCCGTGGATCCCCAGTATCGGCGTGGAGTACCTCTTCGGGGTGGACGGCATCAGCACGCTGCTGATCCTCCTCACCACCCTGCTCGGCTTCATCGCGATCCTCTCGTCCTGGACCGCGATCACGGTGCGGGTCCGGCAGTACTACATCTTCCTGCTCCTCCTGCAGGCGGGGATGCTGGGAGTGTTCTGCGCGCTCGACATGTTCCTCTTCTACGTCTTCTGGGAGGTCATGCTCGTACCGATGTACTTCCTGATCGGGATCTGGGGGAGCGCGCGCCGTCTCTACGCCGCCATCAAGTTCTTCCTCTATACGCTCGTGGGGTCGGTGGTGATGCTGCTGGGAATCCTCGCCCTCTATTTCCAGTCGCGGAGGATCCCGGGGCTGGAGACGACGGGCACGTTCGACGTGACGCGCTGGTTCGCGATGTCGATCCCCCCGGACCTGCAGTTCTGGGTCTTCCTGGCCTTCTTCCTCGGCTTCGCGATCAAGGTGCCGATGTTCCCCTTCCACACGTGGCTCCCCGACGCGCACGTGGAGGCGCCCACCGCCGGATCCGTGATCCTGGCCGGCGTCCTCCTGAAGATGGGGACGTACGGCTTCGTCCGCTTCTCCCTGCCCCTGCTGCCCGACGCGACGCTGCACGCGGTGCCCTGGGTGGCGACCCTTTCGATCATCGGGATCGTCTACGCCGCCCTGGTCACGCTCGTGCAGAAGGACATGAAGAAGCTGATCGCCTACTCGTCGGTGAGCCACCTCGGCTTCGTGATGCTGGGGATGTTCGCCCTGAACCCGCTGGGCCTGGAGGGGAGCGTCCTCCAGATGGTCAACCACGGGCTCTCCACGGGGGGCCTGTTCCTCGTCGTCGGCATCGTCTACGAGCGCCGCCACACCAAGGCCATCGCCGAGTTCGGCGGGCTGGCCCACGTGATGCCGGTGTACGCCACCGTGACCCTGATCCTGTTCCTCGCCTCCATGGGCCTGCCCCTGCTCAACGGGTTCATCGGGGAGTTCATGATCCTGCAGGGGGCGTACTCGGCGAATCGGCTGTGGGCGTACTGGGCGGTCTCCGGCGTGGTGCTGGGCGCGGCCTACCTCCTCTGGCTGTACCAGCGCGTCTTCTGGGGGAAGGTGACCCACGAGGAGAACCGCCACCTGAAGGACCTCTCCTCGCGCGAGCTGGCCACCCTCGTTCCCCTCGTCCTGTTCTGCCTCTGGATCGGCGTCTATCCCAAGCCGTTCCTCGACTTCATCCACGCGCCGATGGCGCGCCTGGCGGAGACGATCCAACCCGGCAAGTTCCCGTCCCCGGGCGCGGTCCAGGCGGCGGCCCCCGGGACGCCGACCCCCGCCCCGCCCTCCGGCGCTCCCGTCGAATCACCGTCCTCGCCGCCGCCGCCCGCGCCGGTCTCGCCGCCGCCGACCACGCCCGCGCCGGCGCCGGCCGCGACGCCTCGGCCCTGACCGCGCGACCCGTCCGGCGCGCGTCCGCGCAGGCTTAGAATGAAGCCAGGACCGCGCCGGGGATGAAGCCGCTCGAAGGAATCAGCATCGTGCTGGCCGAAGACGACGACGACGCCCGCGAGGCGCTGCGGCTCGTGCTCGTGGCCCGGGGCGCATCCCTGCGCTGCGTGAACAACGGCGCGGCCGCGCTCGCCGCCATCCGCGACGACCCTCCCGACGTCGTGATCTCCGACATCGCCATGCCGGGGGAGGATGGGCACGCCTTCTTGAGGAAGCTGCGGGCGCTTCCTCCCAAACGCGGGGGGCGCACGCCAGCGGTGGCCCTCACCGCGTTCCAGGGTCGGGACGCGCGGCTGGCGTCGGTCCACGCGGGTTACCACTACCATCTCACCAAGCCCGTCGACCCCGACAAGCTCGTCGACATCCTGGTGGGCCTCGTCCGGCTCACCTCCCGGCCCCGATCGTGAGGGAGCGATTCGCGAATTGGCGGGTCCAGGTTCCCCTCGCGGCGTGCCTGCTGCTCGTCGCCCTCCTCGCGTTCCTCGTGTTCCGTCAGTTCCTGCTCACCTTCACCGTCGCGGGCTCGGTGGCCCTGATCCTCGCCCCGGTCCAGCGCCGTCTCACCCGGATGCTGAGAGGCTACAGCTCGGCCGCGGCGGGGTTGCTGGTGCTGGGCTGCACGGTCGTGTTGCTTCTCCCCCTCATCTTCTTTGGCGTCATGCTGACGCAGCAGGCCATGACCGCTTTCGACTGGCTGCGGCCCCATCTCGAGCCCGCCGCGCTCGAGAAGCTCTGGCGGGAGACGCTGCCCGCGCGCTACCCGTTCCTGATGGCCTGGGTCCGGGAGAGCTCGGGCGGCGCCGCCGTGCCGGCGGCCTCGGAGGCCCTGGGCCGCCTCACCACCGCCGTGAACGGCTTCCTCCAGCTCGCGCTGGTGCACCTCGTGACCGGGCTCATGGACATGATCGTCTTCATGATGATGCTGTTCTTCCTGCTGCGGGACGGCGCCCAGCTACGCGACGTGTTGCGCGGGGTCTCGCCGCTCACCCGCGGCCAGGAGACCGAGATCATCGACCACCTGGCCAAGACGGTGAAGGGAGTGCTGCTGTCGATGGTGATCGTGCCCGTCGCCCAGGGCATCGTCGCCCTCATCGGGTTCTCGCTCTTCGGCGTGCCCTCTCCGATCCTGCTGAGCGTCTTCGTGTTCTTCGCGGCGATGATCCACCTCATCGGCACGCCCCTCGTCTGGATCCCCACGGGCCTCTACCTCTTCTTCTGGGCCTCGCCCGCCAAGGGGCTCGGCATGCTCCTCTACGGCGCCCTCGTCATCAGCACCATGGACAACATCATCAAGCCCATCATCTTGAAGGGAGCGGCGCAGATCCACGCGCTCCTGGCGTTCCTCTCCGTGCTCGGCGGGCTCTACGCCTTCGGGGCCAAGGGGCTCATCGCGGGACCGGTGATCCTGTCCCTCGTCCTCTCCGCCTACCGCATCTACCGGTACGACATCCTGCGCTGGCGGCACGAGGAGGAGGACGGGACGGCCACCGCCCTGTCCGACGCCACGCTCCGGGAGCCCACGCCCGCCCTCCGCAGCCGGTGATTTTGTGATAGCCTTCCGCGGTTTTCGTTCCGAGTCCGCCGAAACCCTGACGTGAGCCCCGAGAACAAGGACGGGGATAGCCGTGCCTGGGCGCGGACGCTCCGCGACGTGGGGCCTTATCTGGGCATCGGGATCACCCTGGCGGTGACGGTTCTCGGCGGCGTCGGGATCGGCCACTGGCTGGACGGCAAGCTCGGGACGACGCCGGCGTTCGTGCTGGCGGGGGCGGTGGTCGGCATCCTGGCGGCCGGCTACCATTTCTACCTGTTGGTGAGGGTGAAGCGGTGAGCTTCGCGAGGTACGCGCAGGTGGTGACGGCGGTGGCGGGCGTCTCCCTCGCCTTGCTGTGGCCGCTCGCGGGCCGGCTCGGTCCGGGCGGATGGGCGGCGGCCTCGGGGGGCGCCGCGCTCGCGGTGCTCAACACGCTGGCGGCGTACCGACTCGTCCTCTGGTCCCAGGGCAAGCCCACGGTGCCGTTCTTCCGGGCCATCCTCGGCGGGATGCTCGTCCGCATGACCTTCCTTCTCCTGGCCGTCGCGGTGGGGCTGCGGGCCGCCGCCCTGCCCGCCGTGCCCTTCGTGATCTCGCTCCTCGGCCACTTCATCGCCTTCCTGGCCCTGGAGACGGTCGTGGTGTCGCGGTCGGCCGCGCCGCCGGAGGCGCGGTGAGCCGTCTCCTCTGGCTGCTGGCCGCGGTGGAGCCCGCGGCCCCGGAGGCTCCCGCGCCGGAGGGGCACGGCCCGGCGGAAGTGCTGCTCCATCACGTGACCGACAGCCCGCTCTTCCGCCACGTCGACTGGGGACCGCTCCATTTCGAGCCCACCAAGCACCTGCTCTTCTTCGTGATCGCGTCCGGGCTCGTGCTCCTGATCACGCGGCTCGCGCTGCGCCGCTACCAGAAGGGCGGCGTGCCGAGCGGGCTGGCGGCGGCGGTCGAGGCGATCGTCCTCTTCATCCGTGACGAGATCGCCGAGAAGAACATCGGCCACGACGGCCGGATCTACACGCCCCTCCTGTGCAGCTTCTTCTTCTTCATCCTCATCGCGGCCCTGCTGGGGCTCTTGCCGTTCCCGGTCTACGATCGGGCGAGCGGCCGCTTCAGCATCGTCTCCGCGACCCCCACCGGCAACATCGCGGTGACGCTCGGGCTGGCCTTCGTCGCCTTCCTCGCCATGCAGTACGCGGGGATCCGGAAGTACGGGCTGATCGGCCACTTCAAGAACCTCGTTCCCCCCGGCCTGCCCGCGTGGCTGCTCCCGATCATGATCCCGGTCGAGATCCTGGGGATGTTCACCAAGCCGTTCGCCCTGATGGTCCGGCTGTTCGCCAACATGCTGGCCGGCCACATGGTCATCACCGTGCTCCTGATGCTGATCCCGCTGATGGCCGCCATCCGCGGCGTGTTCGGCGTGGCGGTGATTCCCGTGTCGCTCGCGCTGGCCCTGTTCATCATGCTGCTCGAGCTGCTGGTCGCCCTCATCCAGGCCTACATCTTCACGCTGCTCACCGCGATCTTCATCGGCATGTTCGCTCATCCTGCGCACTGAGGACGATGACGACCAGAAACACTTTCAAGAGGAGAGCCTAATGAACGCCCAGGCCCTTGCGTACTTCGCCGCCGGCATCGGCGCCGGCCTCACCATCATCGGGGGCGCCGCCGGGATCGGCCGCCTCGCCGCCGCGGCCATGGAGGGGATCGCCCGCCAGCCCAACGCCGCCGGCGACATCCGAGGAGCCATGATCGTGGCCGCCGGGCTCATCGAGGGCGTGACCTTCTTCGCGCTCATCGTGGCCATGCTCCTCGTCCTCCTCAAGTAGGCTCCATGGCCGCCGCGCTCCGGTCTCTCGTCGCCGCCGCGTCCGCCGAGGGTGGCGGCGGCGGCCTCGCCGACGTCAACCTCGGCCTCACGATCTGGACGATCGTCCTCTTCGCCCTCTTCGCGGCCGTGCTCGCGAAGTTCGGCTGGGGCCCCCTGCTGCGGGCGATCGAGGAGCGGGAGAAGAACATCCGCGACGCCCTCGAGGGGGCCCAGAAGGCGCACGGCGAGGCCCAGGTCCTGCTCGCGCAGCACAAGGAGGCGCTGGCGCAAGCGCGTCGCGAGCGCGAGGAGCTGATCAAGCAGGCCATCGCCGAGGCGCAGCAGATGCGCACCGAGCTGATGGCCCAGGCGCGAGCCGACTCCGAGCACCTGCTCCAGAAGGCCAGGGAGCAGATCGAGCGGGAGAAGCGGATCGCGCTTCAGGAGATCCGGGCGCAGGTCGCGGATCTGGCCATCGAGGCGGCCAAGAAGATCGTGGTCTCCTCGCTCACCCCGGAGGCCCAGCGGAAGTTGGTGGAAGACTTCATTCAAAAACTGCCAACGACGAGCGTTTAGGAAACTCGGGGGGGTACGAAACACGACAGCACCCCCCCGCGCGCATTCGCGCTCCCCCCCAAGTCGCTCGCGGCGGAGTGAATCCGCCGCTCGCGGCTCTGGCTCGTTGCTTACCCCTCAATCCCCGCCCAGGATGTTGCCGATGTCGCGGAGCGTGCCTCCGACTCCGGACACGCCGCCCGTGCCCTCCTTGGTGAGACCCAGGATGCGCCCCACGAGGCGGGAGAACGGCAGCGTCTGCAGGATGGCCTTGCCCGGCCCGGTGAGGGTGGCGAGGAAGAGCCCCTCTCCCCCGAACAACGCGTTCTTGAACCCGCCCACGAACTGGATGTCGTAGGCCACGGTCTCCTCGAAGGCCACGATGCAGCCGGTGTCCACGCGCATCGACTGGCCCGGCAGCAGGTCGAACTCGATCAGGTTGCCGCCCGCGTGGATGAAGACGCTGCCGGCGCCGGTGAGCTTCTCGAGGATGAAGCCCTCGCCGCCGAACAGCCCCGCGCCGAATCGCTTGGTGAAGGCGATGCCCACGTCTATCCCGTCGGTGGCGCACAGGAACGAGTCGCGCTGGCACAGCCAGTTGGGCGCGCCGGCGAGATCGAGCTGCCTGATCTTGCCGGGGTAGGGGGCGGCGAAGGCGACCTGGCCCTCTCCCCGGCCGCGGAAGCGCGTCATGAACAGGCTCTCGCCCGCCATCAGACGCCGGAGCCCGCCGAGCAGCCCGCCGCTCATGCGGCTCTCCATGTCGACGCCCCCCGCCATGTAGAGGAGGGCGCCCGGCTCGGCCTGCATCTCCTGGCCGTCGGCGAGCGGCACCACGACCGCCTGCATGACGTCGCCCACCACGTGGAACTCCCTCGGCCGGCCGCCCGCGGGCGCCGCCGAGGGCGTGCCGCAGGCCGGGCAGAACCGCGCGCCGGGGGCGAGGGCCTGGCCGCACTTCGCACACGTCATCACGGGCCTCCTTCCGCTGGCCGCGGATTGTAGCCTCGGCGTGCCCCTGCTAGCATGGCCCCCATGTCAGAGATCGGCGCCATCTTCCAGGGCCTGCCCAAGAAGTTCCAGAAGGGCGCGGTCAAGGAGCCGCGGACGTTCTACTTCTCGCTCGACGAGGACGAGAAGTGGACGGTCTCGCTCGACAAGGACAAGTGCGTGGTGAAGGTGGGAAAGCCGGCCCAGGACGCCGATTGCTTCTTCAAGTCCTCGAAGCAGATGTTCCTCGACGTGTGGAGCGGGAAGCACACGCCCGGCATGACGGACTTCATGACCGGAAAGATCAAGAGCAACAATCCCCTGATGCTCAAGGAATTCGTGGGCGCATTCAAGAAGAGCTGACCGCTCCTAGTGCCGTTCCCACTTGTTGTCCCGAGTCGAAGAGAGCGTGCAGGCCAGACGCTGCTTGAGGTAGCGGCCGCCTCGACCAGATTTCAAGTAGCGTTCACGACGATAGGCGTCATCGGGACTCAAGCATAGGTGTAGTACATCGCTTAAAGCATCCTTGGTGAGAAAAGTTGGAACGGCACTAGGGCATCTTCATCGTGAGCGGGTCGCGCAGGGGCAGCACCTTCACCCGGTGCTGCGGAGCCAGGTCCTCGAGCTTCACCGCGTGCTTGCCGTCGCCGATGTCGATCTCCTTCTGGTCCCCCACCACGAGGACGACGAACTTCGAGGGCTCGAGGTACTTCTGCGCCACCCGCTGCACGTCGGCGGCGGTGACGGCGGCGATCCGCTCGCGGTAGCGCTGCCAGTAGGACGGGTCGCGCCCGGTGAACTCGTCGGAGGCGAAGATCCCCACCGTCTGCGCCTTCGAAGCGAACGTGCTGGGCAGCGTCTCGATCAGGTTCTTCTTGATCGTGTCCAGCTCCTCCTCGCTCACCGGGCCCTCCCGGATCTTCCGGATCTCGTCGAGCACGAGCTGCAGGGCGTACGTCACCGTCCGGCTCTTGGACTGGAAGGCGGCGCGGAAGACTCCCGGGTAGTAGATGCCGAAGCGGATGCCCGATCCCGCCGAATAGGCGAGGCCCTCGTTGGAGCGGACGGTCTTCGTGATGCGCGAGGTGAACCCGCTGCCGCCGAGGATCTCGTTCATCACCTCGAGCGCGTAGATGTCGGGGTCGTCGCGCTTCACGGAGGGGAGGCCGATGGAGACCCGGCCCTGGTTGACGTCCTTCTGGATCCGATACAGCCCGGGGGCGGCGGTCGCGATCTCCGAGGGCACGGGGGGCACGACGGGCCTGGTTCCCGGCCAGCCCGCAAAGGCGGCCTCCAGCCGGCGGACCATCTGCGGCCGGTCGAACGCGCCCGACACCGCGGCGATCATGCTCCCGGGGTGGAACCACTTCCGATGGAAGGCGACGAGGTCGTCGCGCGTGATCGACGAGATCGACGCGGCGGTGGGGAAGCGGTTCGTGAACTGGCTGTCGCCGTAGAGGAGCACGCTCCACTCCCGGCGCTCGATGTCGGCCGAGTCGTCGTTGCGCTTCTTCATCTCCTGGAGCGTCTGCTCCTTGGCCAGCGCGAGCCGGTCCTCCTGGAAGCGCGGCTCCCGGAGCATCTCGACGAAGATCCGCAGCGACTCGTCGAGGTTGTCGGCCAGGCAGTTGAGGCCGGCCGAGCCCTGCGTGTCGCCGATGCCGCTCGACGCCTGGGCGGCCAGGAAGTCCAGCTTCTCGTCGAGCTGCTCGGCGGTGAGGCTCCGGGTGCCCCCACGGCGGATCATGCTCCCGGTGAGCGCGGCGAGGCCCTCCTTCCCCGCCGGCTCGAGATGGCTCCCCGTGCGCACGAGGATCGAGATGTTGACGAGGGGCAGGGTGCGGTCCTCGGCGACGTAGGCGACCATGCCGTTCTTCAGCGGCGCGCGGTAGTCGCGGGCGCGCGGCGGAGTGAAATCGATCGGCTTGAAGGAGAGCTTCTCCGGGTTGTCCGGGATCGGCTGGGCGAGGGCGGACGCCGCGGGCCCGGCCCAGAGGACGGCGGCGAGCAAGGCGCGATGGGCTCTCATGGTCACTTCTTTCCGCTCTCGAGGGCGGCCAGGCGCTCCTGGGCGCGCCTCACGATCAGCTCCACGGCGGCCTTCATCTCCGGCGGGGCCTGGGCGGCCGCGGCCTGCATGCGGGCGAGGCCCTCGCGTAGCTTGGCGGGGTCGGTCTCGGCCAGGATCCGCTGAAGGTTCTGCTTCACCATCGCCTGCGCCTCGGGAGGAAGCGCGGCCACCTCCGGGTCCTCCGGCGGCGCGCCCTCCTTGCGGAGGAAGACGCCCACCGTGCGGTTCTCGGGCGTGAGGTGCTCCTTCGCCACCCGCTGCAGGTCGGCGGCGGTCGCGCGCTCGACCTCGTCGGCGTAGGTGTTGATGTAGCGCCAGTCGCCGAGCCCCTCGTAGAACATGAGCTGGATGGCGATGGAGAACGGGGAGGACAGGCGGCGGTAGGCGTTGGCCTTGCCCTGGTTCTTGACCTTCTGCAGCTCTTCGACTCCCACCGGCTCGTTGCGCAGCTTGTCGATCTCCTCGAAGAGCGCGGCCTCCGCCGTCGCCGGGTCCTTCCCGTCCTTCACCACGCACTCGACCTGGAAGCTGCCGTCGTACTTCTTGAGGTCCACCGACGCCGACACGTCGTTGGCGATCTGCTTGCCCACGACCAGGCCCTTGTAGAGCCGGCCGGTGCGGCCCGAGAGCACGTCGGAGAGGAGGTCGAGGGCGGTGCGGTCCTTGTGGGCGAACGGCAGACCGTGCCACCAGACCCTGACCGTGGGCGAGGTCTCGGCCTCGGCGCGGTAGCGCTTCTCGCCGAGCTGCTTCGGCTCCGTCGTGACGACCGGCGGCGGATCCTTCCGCCCGCGGGGAATGCGGCCGAAGTAGCGCTCGAGCAGCGGGCGCAGCTCGGCGAGCTTGAAGTCCCCGACCATGACGCCGGTGAGGTTGTTGGGGGCGTAGTAGGTGCCGAAGTAGTCGTCGGCGTCCGCCTTGCTGATGCTGGGAATGTCCGAGGGCCAGCCCACCACCGGCCACTTGTAGGGGTGGGCCTCCCAGAAGAGGGCGTTGAAGGCCTCGTCGTACTTGCCGAGCGGCGTCGACTCCGTGCGCATCCGGCGCTCCTCGAACACCACGTCGCGCTCGGAGTAGAACTCGCGGAACACGGGGTTCAGCAGCCGGTCCGACTCCAGCCACGCCCACAGCTCGAGGCGGTTGCTGGGCAGGCGGATGAAGTAGAGCGTGAGGTCCTCCGTCGTCCCCGCGTTCAGGTTCTCCCCGCCGTTCTTCGTGTAGATCTGGTCCATCTGGTCCTTGATGATGATCTGCCGCTGCTGCGCCACCAGCTCGTCGAAGCGCTTCTGCAGCTCGCGGTAGCGCGGGGTCCAGCTCTCGGGCTTCTGGAGATCGTCGATCTCGCCCCGCCGCCGCTTCGCGCGCATGAGGTCCATCTCCCGGCGCATCTCCTCCTGGACCTTCTCCTGCTCGTCGATGATGCGCAGGTCGGTCTCGATGTCCTTGGTGCCGATCGTCTTCGTCCCCTTGAACATCATGTGCTCGAAGAGGTGGCTGATGCCGGTGACGCCCTCTCGCTCGTTCACCGAGCCGACGTGGGCGAGCCAGCCCGCGGCCACCGTGGGCGACTCGTGGCGCTCGAAGAGGAGGAACCGCATGCCGTTGGGGAGGGTCAGCTCCTGGACCTCGATCCGCGGCTTCTCCGCCGCCGCCAGAAAGCCGGGAAGCATCAAGAAGAAGGCGGCGCCGAGGCGCCGGAAGATGTTCATGGCGTTGAACCTCTCTCTGGATGAGGAGAAACCGAGATTAACACGCTCGAGGCGTGATTTGACGGCGCCTCTCGGCAGTGCATAATCTGTGGCTCCCGTGGGGATCTGGCGGGTCGCCGTGTCGGCGGGCACGCTGAGTCTCCTCCTGACGAGTGCCGGGGCGCAGGAGCCTCCTCCCTCCGAGGACGAGCCCGCGGCGGTTGCGGAGGAGGTGGTGGGTCCTGCCCCGGGAGTGCCCACGGTGAGCCTGGCCCAGGCGGTGGGAGTCGCCCTCAAGAAGAACTACGGGCTGCTCAGCTCGGCCGACAGCGTCCAGTCCGCGCGCATCAACTACTCGACCGCCCGCGCCCAGTTCTATCCGCAGCTGATCCCGAGCTACTCGCGAGCCTCCGGGGAGTCGAGCTTCGGGCTGGAGGCTTCCCAGCGCCTGCCGTGGACGGGCGGCTCGCTGAGCGCGTCGGCGCTCATGCGCTCGCTGCCGGGGACGGACCTCGCCGTGACCCGCTCCACCGGCATGCAGTTCGTGCTGCGCCAGCCGCTCCTGCGCGGGTTCGGTCCCAACGCCGCCCACTACGCCCTGCGCAACAGCCGGCGGGCGCAGCAGGCGCAGGAGCGGGTGTACGAGCTGAGCCGCCAGAGGCTCGCGGTGGACGTGGCCCGCAGCTTCTACCAGATCGTGCAGCAGCGTCAGCTCCTCGCGGTGTCGCGCCAGAGCCTCAAGCGCAGCGAGAGCCTGCTCAAGGCCTCCGAGGCGCGGCTGGCGGTGGGGCTGGTGAGCAAGCTCGACGTCTTCCGCGCCGAGCTGCAGGCCTCGCAGGCCCAGGACGCGATGGTCCGCTCGCAGGCCGCGCTCGAGACCGCCCTCGAGCAGTTCCGCGTCCTGCTCGGCCTCTCGCCCACGGAGCCGCTCGAGCCTCAGGCGGTGGACCTGCGCGAAGAGCTCACCGGGGAAACGGAGCCGCTGGACGCTCTTCTCGACCGGGCCCGGTCCCGTCGGCTGGAGCTGCAAGAGGGCCGCGACCAGATCGACGACGCGCAGCGGTCGGTGTCACTCGCCCGGCAGAACCTCCTCCCCCAGCTCGACCTCAACCTCGGCTTCACCCAGGGCGGGCTCGGCACGACCTTCACCAACGCCCTCACCTCCGATCGCAGGGTCGACGTGTACTTCAGCGCGTCGTACCCGGTCGAGCGCTCCGGCGAGCGGGCGAGCAAGGCGGTGGCCGAGATCGAGGTCGCGGCGCGCACCCGGGGCGTCCGCCAGCAGGAGCTGCAGGTGGAGGGTGAAGTGCGGGCGGCGCTGCGCGAGCTGGAGCGCATCCGCAAGAGCGTGGACCTCCAGAAGAAGGGGGTGGAGGTGGCCGAGCAGCAGCGGCGCCTGGCCGCCCTGCGCTACCAGCGCGGCCTCGCCTCGAACTTCGACGTCGTCGACGCCGAGGGCAGCCTGGTGCTCGCCCGCAGCGCCCTCGTGAACCTTCTCACGAGCTACCAGGTCGCCCGCATCGAGCTGATGCGCGTCACCGGCGGCCTCGACGTCGACACGGAGTTCAAGTGAGCAGCTTCCCGGGCGTCCTCGGCGGGGAGCGCTTCGTGCGCGTCCTCCTCCAGGCGCGGCTGCGCGCGGTGGGCGCGGCGCGATCGGTGGCGGCGGAGGCCCGGAGCTGGCTGCGTCGAGACGCGTGGACGCGGGAGAACCTGCGCACGGTGGCCGCGGCGGCCCGGCGGCGCCCCCGGCGGGTGGCCGTCGCCGCGGTCGCGCTGACGGCGATCGCGCTCCTCCCGGCGCTCCTCCTGACGGGCGGAGACCCGCCGGGAGTGTCGACGGCCGAGGTCCGGGGCGGCGTGTTCCGCGTCTCCATCGTGGAGGCAGGGACGCTCCAGGCCCTGCGCTCGGTGACCTACGCCTCCGCCATCCAGAGCAACCAGGCGAAGATCGTGGCGCTCGCTCCCGAGGGCAAGCTGGTGCAGAAGGGCGATCTCCTGATCCTGTTCGACGCGGCGCCGTTCGAGGAGGAGATCCGCCGCAGCCAGGCTCAGCTCGCCCAGGCCCAGGCCGACCTCGCGAAGGCGCGCGAGGACCTCAAGCTCCAGGTGATCCAGAACCAGGAGGACCTGGCGACCGCCCGCCAGAAGGTGGAGCGGAGCGACCTCGAGCTGAAGGACGTGCAGGAAGGCAAGGGGAGGCTGCGCGAAGAGGAGGCGGCGGCGGCGGTGGCCAACGCGGAGCGGGAGCTGCAGAAGGCCATCGGAGCGCTCGAGGACCTGAAGCCGCTGCTTTCGGAGGGATTCATCACGAAACAGGAGCTGGAGCGCGCCGAGCAGGCTGTGGCTCGGGCCCGCGACGACCTGACCCTCGCCCAGCGCCGGCGCGATTCCCTGGTCCACTTCGGCCGGCCCCTCGAGCTGTCGCAGGCCCGCTCGGACGCCACGCTCACGAAGGAGAGCCTGCGCCAGCTGGAGTCGGCGGCCGCCTATCGCGTGCAGCAGAAGCAGGCCGCGATCGCCGCCGCCGACAGCCGGATCCAGGAGGCGGCGAGCAAGCTGGCCCTGTCGCAGCAGCAGCTCGCCCGCACCGAGGTGCGCGCCGACGTGGCGGGCATCGTGGTCTATCGTGAGGTCTTCTTCGGCTCCGAGCAGCGCAGGCCGCAGGTGGGCGACCAGGTGTGGGCGAACCAGCCCCTGCTCATCCTCCCCGACATCTCGAAGATGGTCGTGGAGACGCGCGTCCGGGAGACCGACATCCACAAGGTCGAGCGCAACCAGGGCGTGAAGGTGCGCGTGCAGGCGTACCCGGACCTGAAGCTCACCGGCATCGTGACGCTGGTCGGGACGCTCGCCCAGGAAGAGAAGGAGCGCCGCGGAGCGAAGTTCTTCGGGGTGACGATCCAGATCGACGGGTCCGAGCCGCGGCTGCGACCCGGGATGACGGCCCAGGTGGAGATCGAGGTCGAGGAGCGGCCGCGCGCGCTCTTCGTGCCGCTGCAGGCGGTGTTCGAGAGGGAGGGCCGCAGCGTCTGCTACGTCGTCCGCCGCGGCCGTCTCCAGGCCCAGGACGTGGTGACCGGACCGTCCAACCAGGACTTCGTCGTGATCGACCGGGGTCTGCGCGAAGGGGATCGAGTCGCGCTGCGGGACCCCGGGGCCCCTCCCACGGACTTCGGGTCGCTGACATCACCATAGGCGCCGGCCCTTGTCCAACCTCGCCCTCACGTGTCCCTCCTGCGGGCAGCCGATCCCTGCATCGGTGGGCGAGTGCCTGTACTGCCCGCCGTCGACGTCGCGCCGGCCGTCCGTGAGCCCCAACCCCTTCTCGCCCTCGCCCGCCGCCAGCGATCAGCCCACCCCGGCGCAGCTGCTTCTCGTCGCGGAGGAGTGCCTCGCCCGCGCCCAGCCCGACAAGGCCACGGAGCTGGCCGCGCGGGCCCTCGCGGTGCGGCCCGACAGCCTGGAGGCAAAGGCGGTCGTGGACCGCGCGCGCCGGCTCCTCGCCCGGCAACGGCGGCGGGGACGGCAGGAGGAGCGGCTCAAGGAGGCACAGGCGCTCCTCGACGCCGGCGATTCCGGAGGCGCGGAGAAGCTGGTGCTCTCGGTGTTGAAGCGGATGCCCGGCCACCCGGGGGCCCTCGCGCTCTTCGCGCGGCTGAAGGGGCGCCGGCTCGCGCGAGGCGACGCCGAGGCGCAAGCGGAGCAGGAGCTGGCGCGGATGGCTCAGGGCCAGGCCCGGCGCGCGGCCGAGGCGGCGCGATCGGCGCGCCGCGCCGGCTGGGACCGCAAGGCCATGCTCGCCCTGCGGCGCGGCTTGCGTCTGGCCCCCGACGACCCCGACCTGCTCGCGCTGCTTCGCGAGACCGAGCACGCGCTCGGCGAGCAGGATCGAGCCGGGGCGCGCCGGCGGGCGGGCAACATGCAGGTGCGCGCGGCCCTCGACAAGCTGAAGGAGGGCCGGCTCGAAGAAAGCCTCGCCTCGCTGCGCTCGCTGCTGCGCCAGGATCCCGACCACGCCCGCGCCCAGGCCGCGGTCCAGGAGGTGCGGCGCGCCTGGCTGGCGCGCACACCCGTGCCGCCGCCCGCGATCCCGGCACGGGCTCCGACGGGAACCATGGCTCCCCGCACGCCGCCGGCGTCGCCGGTGGCGCCGGCGCGCGCGGCGGCGCCGTTGCCGCCCGCCCCGCGCGCTCCCAACACTGCGCGCCCGCCGGCGCCGCGCCCCCATCCGATCGCCGTACCCCCGCCGCCGGTCGCGTCACCGCCCCGGTCCCACGAGCCGCGGCGGCCGCTCACCAGCGCGGCCGCCTCGCCGCCGGCCGAGATTGCGCAGCGACCGACGCGCCGGGGCACCCCTCTGCTCCTCGTGCTCGCCTCCGCCGCGGTGGTGATCGGGCTGTTCATCGTGCTCACGGCCCGTCCGCCGAACCGGGCCGTTCCCGCCGCGGCGCGGGCGGCCGCGTCGGCCGCTCCGCGCGTGACCGCACCCTCGGCGACGCCCCCGCCCGTCGGCCCGCTCGCGGCCGCCGATCCGGAAGTCCGGGAGGCCGTGGAGACGACCCTGGCCGCCTACGCCCGCGCGCTGGAATCGCAGGACCCGCTGCTGCTCGCCCGCGCCCGGCCCGACCTCACCGGTGCCGAGCGCGAGCGGCTGCTGGCTCCCTTCCGCGGAGCGATCAACGTGGCCACCGACCTGCGGGTGCTCGACGTGATCCCCAGCCGAGGCTCGGTGGTCGTCCCGGTGCTGCGCACGGACGTGATCGTCGGCGGCCGGGGCGCGCCGCCGGCGCCGGTGGAGGAGACGCTGCGCTTCGAGCGGCGCGACGGCATGTGGCGCCTCGTCGCCGGCTCCGCCCGCTGAGGTGCCCGCCCTCGTCGAGCTGAGGAGCGTCGGCAAGGCCTACCCGCGGGGCACGGTCGAGGTCGCCGCGCTGCGGGAGGTGAGCCTTTCGATCGCGGCCGGCGAGTCGGTAGCGGTGATGGGCCCGTCGGGCTCGGGCAAATCGACGCTGCTCGGCATCCTCGGCTGCCTGGACCGGCCCACCCGCGGCCAGTACCTCCTCGACGGCCGGGAGGTCTCGAGCCTCGACGACGCGGAGCTGTCCGCGCTGCGCAACCGGCGCATCGGCTTCGTCTTCCAATCCTTCCACCTGATCCCGCAGCTCACGGTGGAGGAGAACGTGGAGACGCCGCTCCTCTACGGCGACGTGCCGGAGCGCGAGTGGCGCTCCCGGGTGCAGGCCTGCCTGGAGAAGGTCGGTCTCGACCACCGCTCGACCCATCGTCCCTCCGAGCTGTCGGGCGGCGAGGCCCAGCGCGCGGCGATCGCCCGCGCCCTCGTCACCGAGCCGCAGGTGCTCCTCGCCGACGAGCCCACCGGCAACCTCGACTCGGCCACCGGGGACGAGGTCGCGGACGTGCTGTGGGGACTGCACCGCGAGGGTCGCACGGTGGTGGTCGTGACCCACAACGAAGCGCTGGCCTCGCGGGCGCAGCGTGTCGTCCGCCTGCGCGATGGCCGGATCGCATGAAGCACCGGGCGCTCTTCCGGCTCGGCCTGCGGGGCCTGCTCCTCCACAAGCTGCGCTCCACGCTGTCGATCCTCGGCGTGGTCTTCGGCGTGGCCGCGGTGGTGGCGATGTCGTCGGTGGGGGAGGGCGCGCGGCGGGAGGCGCTGGAGCAGCTCGGCGCGCTGGGGATGGACAGCGTGACGCTGCGCGCCCGGCGCTCGGCCTCGGCGCCCGCGCCCGGTCCGGGCGCGCTCCGGCTGAGAGACGCGGAGTCTCTCGCCCGCGTGGTTCCCCACGTCGTGGCCACCGCCCCCGTCCGGGAAGCGGAGCTCTCCGCCGAGGCCGGCGGCCGGCGCGCGGACGCGGTGGCGGTGGGGACGACCCCCGACTACCTCCTCGCCGCGCGGCTGGGGATCGCGGCCGGGCGGTTCCTGGCCCCCCTCGACCTGCGGGACCGGAAGCGCGTGGCGGTGCTGGGAGCCTCGGTCGCCTCCGCGCTCTTCCCTTTCGGTCCCGCGTGCGGAGAGCGGATCCTCCTCGGGGGCGACTGGTTCCAGGTCGTGGGCGTGCTGCAGGGCCGCTCGTCCGCGCGGGGGCGCACCACCGCCATCCGCACGCGCGACGTCAACCGCGCCGTCTTCGTGCCCCTGCCCGCTCTCGACCGCGGCGCCGACCCGCGCCCCGACGGCGTCGACGAGATCGTGATGCGGGTGGACGATCCGCGCCAGGTGACGGCGGCGGCGGAGGCGGCCAAGGCCCTCGTGGAGCGCGCGGGCGGGGGGGCGCCCTTCGACGTCGTGGTGCCGCGGGAGATCCTGCGCGCGCGCGAGCGCACGCAGAGGATCTTCAACGTGGTGACGGGCGCCATCGCCGCGATCAGCCTCCTCGTCGGCGGCATCGGCATCATGAACATCATGCTGGCGAGCGTCGCCGAGCGCACCCGGGAGGTGGGGATCCGCCGCGCGCTCGGGGCCACGCAACGCGACGTCGCGGCGCAGTTCCTCGCCGAGTCGTCGCTGCTCACTGCCGCCGGGGGCGTGCTGGGGGCGCTGCTGGGGACGGTGGGCGCCGCGCTCATCCAGCAGCTGGCCGGCTGGCCGACCGCGCTCTCGCCGTTGATGCTGACGCTGGCTCTCCTGACCGCGATCGCCGTCGGCGTCGGCTTCGGCTCGTACCCGGCCTGGCTGGCCGCCCGCCTCGCCCCGATGGACGCCCTCCGCCACGAATAGCCAGGCCAGCGTTTCCTTTCAACGCAGAGGACGCGGAGCACGAACGGAGAGGACGCGGAGAAGCTAGGCGGTCCGTTCCTCGCGGAATCTTTCGCAGAGGTCGACGAGCGTCTTCACCCCGAAGCCCAGCGCGCCGGCCTCGTAGTACTTCCACTCCTTGTCCCGGAACATCGGCCCCGCGATGTCGAGGTGGGCCCAGGCCGTCGAACCGGGCACGAACTCGCGCAGGAACAGACCCGCGGTGATCGCCCCGGCGAGGCCCGCCGACGCGATGTTGTTGATGTCGGCGTAGGGCGTCTTGAGCGACTCGCGGTACTCCTCGACGAGCGGCAGCTCCCAGAAGGCCTCCCCGTGGTTCTCGCCCGAGCGGATCACCCGCTGCACGAGCTCGCGGTCGTTGCCCATGATGCCGGCCACGCTCGGCCCCAGGGCGCGCACGCAGGCGCCGGTGAGGGTCGCGATGTCGACGAGGTGGGTGGCGCCTTCCTCTCCCGCGCGGGCGAAGCCGTCGGTGAGCACGAGGCGGCCCTCGGCGTCGGTGTTGTCGACCATGATCGACTTGCCGTTCTTCGCGGTGAAGATGTCCCCCGGGCGCTGAGCGTTGGCGTCGGGGAAGTTCTCCGCGCAGCAGAGGATCCCCACCACCTTCACGTCGGGCCGGATCTTGCCCACCGCGCGCATCGCGAGCAGCACCGCCGCCGCCCCCGCCATGTCGCCCTTCATCTCCCACATCTTGTCGCCCGGCTTCAGGCTGATGCCGCCGGAGTCGAAGGTGATGCCTTTGCCGACCAGCGCCAGCGTGTCGGCCGAGGAGCGCGCGGGCCGGTGCCGGAGGATGGCCATGCGCGGCGGATGCGCGCTGCCCGACCCGACGCGGAGGCAGCCCTCGTAGCCGCGGGCCTTCAACCCCGCCGGATCGAGGATCTCCACCTCGAGATCCACCTCCTTCGCGATCTCCCCGGCCCGATCGGCGAGGTACTCCGGCGTCACCACCGAGCCGGGCTCGTTGATGAGGTCGCGGGCGCGGTTGACGTTCTCCGAGACCCATGCATAGCGCGCCTTGCGCGCCTCGGCATCGGCCTGGTGGTCGGGGTGGACGAGGAGCACGAGCTGCAGGTCCCGCTGCAGGAACTCGTCCTTCTCCTGCTTGTAGCGGTCGAACGTGTACGCCCCGATCACCGCCCCCTCCACGACCTTGCCCACCAGCGGGGCGGCCTCGGCGGCGTTGATCGCGATGCCGACCCGTGCGTACCGGCAGTCGCGGGCGAGGCGGAGGGCGCGGGCGGTGAACGTCTTCACGTTCTCCCACAGGTTCCAGCTCTTGAGGCTCGGGCTCCAGTACGCCACGAGCGCCTTGGGGTTGGCGCCCTCGGGGAGGGTCGCAAAGTACTCGCGCTTGAGGGTCTTCTCGGCGAAGCCCGCCCGGGCGCGCTGCAGGTGCGCGTCGATCGCGGGATCGTCCAGGCGGTGCAGGGTCTGGTCGGGGTCGAGGACGACGACCAGGAGGTCGAGGGGATTCTGGGCGAGCGGGGCGAAGGACAGCTTGAGGTTCATGCTACTGGCGCAGAAGGGGAGTTTATACTGCCGGGATGGCGGGCCACAAGGTCGCGGTGTTCGGCGTGCCGACCGCGGCTGGCGCGCACGGGCCGGGGGTGGAGCGCGCGCCGTTCGCCCTGCGCGCGGCCGGGCTGCTCCCGGCGCTGAAGAAGCAGGGCGCCACCGTCGTGAACCTCTCCGACCTCTCGCTCTTCCCCTACCGCGAAGACCCCGATCATCCTCGCGCCCGCAACGCGGAAGTCGTGGCCTGCGCCCTGCGCGCGACCGCCGACGAGATGACCCGCGCCCTGGCCGAGGGCTTCACCGTCGTTCTCGGCGGAGACTGCACGCTGGCGGCGGCGGCGGCGGCGGGCGCCGGCAAGGCGCTCGACCAGGCCGTGGGCCTCGTGTTCATCGACGCCAACGCCGACCTCAACACGCCGGAGACGACGCCGTCGGGATACCTGCACGGGATGGCCCTGGCCCTCGCCCTCGGACGCGGCGATCCGGCGGCCCTCGCCGCCCTCGGTCCTGCGCCCGCCGTCCAGCCGGCCCACGTGGCGCTCGTCGGCTTCCGCGAGCTCGATCCGGGCGAGCGCGCACCTCTCGGCGAGCTGGGCCTCGCGCTTCCCGCGTCCGCGGCAAGCAAGCTGGGCATGCGGGTGACCACCGCGCTGGCCCTCGAGGGGGTGGAGAACGGCGACGGGCCGGTGGTCGTCCACCTCGACGTCGACGCCATCGATCCGGCGGAGATGCCGGCCCATGACGTAACGACCCCCGGCCCTGCGCTCTCCCTGGCCGAGGTCTCCGACCTGGTGACGGCCCTGGTGGCCTCACCGCGGGTGGTGGCGCTCGAGGTCGCGGAATACAACCCCGCGCGCGATCCCGAGGCGATCCACGCCCGCAAGCTCGTGGAGCTGATAACCCGGGCGGTGGCCCGCCGCCTGAGAGTGTAGGCGCCGCCCTCCCGCGTCCTCCCGCGATGTTGCCGGATCGGGCCAGGGGGCGTATTCTCGCCGCCATCCCCTCCAGGAGGTGCGTCCGTGTTGCGCAAGGTCCTGAGTGTGGTTCTCGCGTTGGGGTTGCTGGGAGTCACGTTCCCGGCGGCGGCCCAGCCCGCTCCTTCCGATCCGGAGGTGGTGAAGGGCATCCGCCAGGTGGACGAGGGCGACTATGACGCCGCCATCGTCACCCTCGACGCCGCGTCGCGGCGCCTGGCCGGCGACCCGGCCCGGGTGAGGGACCTGTCCCAGGCCTACCTCTACCTGGGCATCGCGTACGTGGGCAAGGGACACGAGGCGGCGGCGAAGGCCAAATTCCGCGAGGCGGTCCGTCAGATCAAGGACCTCGTGCTCAGCACGGACAAGTACCCGCCCAAGGTCATCGACCTGTTCGAGGCGGCGCGCGAAGAGGTCAGCCGCGACGCGACCCCGGCGCCATCGCCGGCGGTTTCGTCGGCGCCGCCGCCCAAGAAGGGCGGCTCGCACAAGGGCCTGATCATCGGTGGCGTGCTGCTCGCCGGCGCCGGCGTGGCCGTCGCCGCCGGGGCCGGCGGGGGCGGGGGAAGCAGCAGCTCCAGCAGCAGCACTCCCGCCGACACGCGAAGCTCGCAGGTCTTCACGGGCAGCCTGCCCGCCCAGGAGATTCGGGGCTTCACCGTCACCGCCAGCAAGTCGGGCACGCTCGAGGCCACGCTCACCTGGTCCACGCGGACGATCAGCCTCTCGATCGACTGCCAGGAACACAACCCGCCCTACGCGCAGTGCGGACACTCCAATCGGACGACCGACACGTCGGCGGCGATCACCACGAGCGTGACCCAGAAGGAGTACGACATCATCGTCGACAACTTCAACGACGTGGGCCCGGAGCCCTTCACGCTGACCGTCCGCTATCCCTGAGGCCGGGCGGGTGAACTGTCCCTCCTGCCGGGCCGAGAACGAGGCCGCCGCCGGCTCGTGCACCGCTTGCGGAGCGACGCTCGCCGAGCCGACCGAGGTGTTCGTCACCACGGTCGACCTGCGGGCGGGCACGATCTTCCACGGCCGTTACGAGATCCAGTCGCAGCTCGGCCGCGGCGGCATGGGGATGGTCTACCAGGCGCGCGACCGCACGCTCGACGAGGTCGTGGCGATCAAGGTGCTGCGCCCCGACTTCGGCCAGGACCCGCGCATGACCGATCGATTCAAATCCGAGATCAAGCTCGCCCGGCGCGTGCGCCACAAGAACGTGTGCGCCATCCACGACTACGGCGAGGACCGGGGCCTGCTCTACATCTCGATGGAGCTCGTGGACGGCGTGGATCTCAAGAAGATCCTGCGCGAGCGGGGCGGACTGCCGGCCGCCGAGGCGTACGCGCTCGCCATCCAGGTCGCCGACGGGCTGCAGGCGGTGCACGACGCGGGCATCATCCATCGCGACCTCAAGAGCCCGAACATCATGGTCGACAGCAAGGGGGTGGCGCGGCTCATGGACTTCGGCGTGGCGAAGCGCTTCGGCGAGGGGACGGTCACCGCGACCGGGAACATCGTCGGCACGCCCGAATACATGAGCCCGGAGCAGGCCCAGGGGCGGCGGCTCGGCTTCGGGAGCGACATCTACGCGCTG
>Ga0207646_10001660_pt1 | contig 27175 bp, 25 predicted proteins | sample KBSK5502metaG_FD_184343 | JGI IMG/M metagenome (GOLD analysis project Ga0207646, IMG submission 184343) | Corn, switchgrass and miscanthus rhizosphere microbial communities from Kellogg Biological Station, Michigan, USA - KBS K5-50-2 metaG... | ecosystem: Host-associated > Plants > Roots >...
CGTCCCACGTGAGCCGCGTGGGGGAGCGCTTCACCAAAGAGGGTCTCACGTTCGACGACGTCCTCCTCATCCCCGCCCGTAGCGACGTCCTCCCCAGCCAGGTCTCCACGAGGGCGCAGCTCACCAAGGACATCACCCTTGAGATCCCGATCCTCTCCGCCGCGATGGACACCGTCACCGAATCGCGCATGGCGATCGCGCTCGCGCGGCTCGGCGGGCTCGGCGTCATCCACCGGAATCTCACGATCGCCGAGCAAGTCCGCGAGGTGCAGCTCGCGAAGGATGCGGGTGTTCTCGTCGCGGCCGCGGTCGGCGTGTCCGGCGACTCGGACGAACGGACCGCGGCGCTCGTCGCCGCGGGCGTCGACGTGATCGTCGTCGACGTCGCGCACGGCCACTCGGCCGGCGTCATCCGCATGGTGGAGAAGGTGAAGGCACGGCACCGCGTGCAGGTCATCGCCGGCAACGTCGTGACCGCCGAAGGCACCGAGGAGCTCATTGCCGCGGGCGCCGACAGCGTGAAGGTGGGCGTGGGCCCAGGCGCGATCTGCACGACCCGCGTCGTCGCCGGCGCCGGCATGCCTCAGATCACCGCGATCTTCGATTGCGCCGAGGCCGCCGACCGGCACGGCATCCCGATCATCGGTGACGGCGGGATCCAGCAGTCCGGCGACATCGCGAAGGCGATCGGCGCCGGCGCCTCGACCGTGATGCTCGGCGGATTGCTCGCGGGCGTCGACGAATCGCCGGGTAGCGTGACCGAGACGCCGGAGGGGCGCTTCAAGTCGTACCGCGGTATGGGCTCGATGGGAGCGATGCAGGCGCGTGCCGGCCAGAAGACCGGTGCGTCGCGCGACCGGTACGGTCAACAGGACATCGGAGAGTTCTCGAAGCTCGTACCGGAGGGCGTCGAGGCGCACGTGAAATCCCTCGGACCGCTCGAGCCGTTCCTTCATCAGCTCATCGGTGGCCTGCGCGCGGGTATGAAGTACGTCGGGGCGGCGACGGTCGAAGATCTGCGGACGAAGTCGACCTTCGTTCGCATCTCGGGGGCCGGGCTGCGCGAGTCGCACCCGCACGACGTACGTATCACGGCCGAACCGCCCAACTACCGGATCAAAGCCTGACCATCCCGGCCTTCGCGTCGGAGCGCGATCTCGCGAAGCGCGCCCTCGACACGGCGCGCACGCGTGGCGCGACGTACGCCGACGTCCGCTTCGTCCGCCGCGACGAAGAGAACGCACTCGTGAAGAACGGTCGCCTCGACGCCGTCGACCGCAGCGACTCGTTCGGCTTTGGCGTGCGTGCGATGGCAGACGGCGCGTGGGGCTTCGCCGCCTCACAGATCGTGACCTCGCAGGAGGCCGACCGCGTGGGGGCGCTCGCGGTCGAGGTCGCGAAGGCGTCGGCGCTCACCAAGAAGCGTGACGCGACGCTCGCGCCGGTCGATCCGGTGCGCGCGACATACGAGACGCCAATGGATTCCGACCCCTTCGCGATGTCGTTCGACGACCGCATCAAGCTGCTTATGAACGCCGAGGTGCGCATGCGCAAGCGGAAGGGCCTGCGGACGACACGCGCGGCGTACGCGGTCTGGCGCGAGGACAAGCTGTTCATGTCGAGCGAGGGCGCCGACATCGCGCAGCGCCTCACCGAGGTCGGCGGCGGCATCGCGGCCGAGGCGGTGGGGAACGGCGAGCTGCAGATCCGGAGCTACCCCGACGGGCTGCGTTGTCAGAACGCCGGCGGGTGGGAGATCCTCACACGCTGGGACCTCATCGGGAACGCCGAGCGCGTCGCCGACGAGGCCGTCGCGCTGCTGTCCGCGAAGCCGTGCCCGCAGGACGCGATCACTACCGTGATCCTCAGCGGCAATCAGCTCTCGCTACAGTGCCACGAGAGCTGCGGTCATCCGATCGAGCTGGACCGCGCGCTCGGGAGCGAGGCCGCGTTCGCCGGCACCTCGTTCCTGACCCCGGACAAGCTGGGCACGTTCCGCTACGGCAGCTCGCAGGTGAACATCCGCATCGACGCGACGTCCGAGGGCGGCCTCGGCACGTTCGGCTTCGACGATGAGGGCGTGCCGGCCACCGAGGGCTGGGCGGTCAAGGACGGGATCTTCGTCGGCTACCTCATGAGCCGCGAGACCGCCGCGGCGCTCGGCACGCGCTCGAACGGCACGATGCGCGCCGACGGTTGGGCGCGCGTTCCGATCATCCGCATGACCAACGTGTCGGTGATGCCGGGGAGCGCGGGTACGCTCGACGATCTCATCGCCGACACCGACGACGGGATCCTCATGGACACGAATCGCTCGTGGTCGATCGACGACAAGCGCTTCAACTTCCAGTTCGGCACCGAGATCGGGTGGGAGATCAAGAACGGCAAGCGCCGCGACATGGTCCGCAACCCCACCTACACCGGGCTCACGCCGGAGTTCTGGGGCAGCTGTGATGCCATCTGCTCCGAGAGCGAATGGGTGATGTGGGGCACGCCGAACTGCGGCAAGGGCCAGCCGGGACAGGGCGCGCATACCGGCCACGGCGCCGCACCGGCGCGCTTCCGTGACGTACGCGTCGGTGTCATCAAGTGAAGGCGAGAGGTTGAGCGGAAGCGGCGTCCTGTTCGGCGAGCGCGAGCTGCGCGCGATCGCGGAGCGCGCCCTGCGGGCGGCGAAGGGCGATCAAGCCGAGGCGCTGGTCATTGGCCGCACCGGCTCGCTCACACGCTTCGCGAACTCGGCGATCCACCAGAACGTGACGAGCCGCGAGGCCGACCTGCGCGTGCGCGTCGTCGTCGGAACGCGGCGCGCGACCGCCACGACGAACCGGCTTGACGACGAAGGCATCCGCCGCGCGGCCGAGCTCGCATCCGATCTTGCCCGCCGCGCTCCCGAAGATCCGACGTTCCCCGGGCTGCCCGCGCCGCGGGTCATCCCTCCGTCGTCGTCCGCGTACGTCGAGAAGACCGCCGAGGCGACGCCACTGGACCGCGCACGTGCGGTGAAGACGCTGTGCGACAGCGCGACCGCGGCACGCCTGATCGCGGCCGGCTTTGTCTCCACGAACGTCCAGGAGATCGCGGTCGCGAGCACGCTCGGGACCTGGGCCTACGCGCCGGAGACATTCGCGGAGGCGCAGATCGCCGCGATCGGCGACGACGGATCGGCCTTCGCGCAGCGCGTGTCGATGGACATAACGTCGCTCGATGTGAACGGCGCCGCAGCCGAGGCGGTGGGCAAGGCCGCTATCGCACAGCATCCCCGCGACCTCGCCCCGGGCACGTACGAGGTGGTGCTCGCGCCGTACGCCGTGCGCGACATGGTCGGTTTCCTGGGCGCGCAGCTCAATGGACTGGCGATCGAGGAGGGCCGCTCGTTCGTCGGCGGCAAGATCGGCCAATCGGTGACCGGGCCGATCACGCTGGTGGAGGACCCGTACGACGCGCGGTCGATCCCGCGGGCGTTCGACTTCGAAGGGCAGCCGAGCGACCGAGTCACGCTCGTCGAGAAGGGGATCGCGCGCGGCGTCGTGTACGACTCGGTGACCGCGCACCGCGGCAGAGTGGAGAACACCGGACATGCGACGCCGTTCCTCATCCAGCCCGCCCCGATGCACATGCGCCTCGAGGCGGGGGACAAGACGCGCGACCAGCTCGTCGCCGGCGTGAAGAAGGGCGTGCTGGTGACGCGGTTCTGGTACACGCGCTGGGTCCATCAGCTGCGCACGATCGTGACCGGCATGACGCGCGACGGCACCTTCGCGATCGTCGACGGCGAGATCGCCCACCCGGTGAAGAACTTCCGCTTCACGCAGTCGTATCACGAGGCGCTCGGCGGCGTGCGCGGCATCAGCAAAGATCTGTCGCTGCTGGTGACCGGCGAGCAGTTCGGCCTCATGACGTCCGCTCAGCGCGTGCCCGCGCTGCATCTCGCGGCGTTCACCTTCACCGGTACGACGAGGTACTGACTCCGGAGTCCTTTCGATCCCGTCGTCGACCGATCGCGAAGCGAAGCGTCTGGAAACGTCCGGGGATGCGTAGCTCACGACCCTCAGACACCGCTTCGATGATGTCGACGAGTTCGTTGTCGTAACCCGTGTCACGCAGTACCGGGATGACATACGGCCCGGCCTTCGCGACTTGACGCAGATTGTCCTGAAGCGATTGCATGGCGTAACCGCGGTCGAGAAGGCCGCGCTTCGCGTAGCGATACTCGGTGTAAATGATGTTCAGATACGAATAGAGCACGTAGTGGTCGTCCGGTCCGAAGTCCGCTTCCGTGACCTCTCCCCGCAGGAATGACCGCCACCTCGCGGCGCGATCGTCGGTGAGCAATATCTGGTTGAAGCCCTGCCACAACTGGACCGACCGAGTCAGCCACTCCGTGTCTTGGATGCGACGAGCCTCCAAGAAGACGAGAACGGCGATGACACCCGTCACTACACCGATTGCGGTATCCACGTCAGCCCGCGACAGCGTCACCTCGGACGCTCTGTGCCGATGGCAGTTGCCGGGGGGGCAGCGGCCGACCGGGGCTCGGGCGATTGGATCTTCGTCGCGAACCGGCGCCACGCGAGCAACCACACGATGACGATGCCGACGATCAGGAGGATGGGACCGAACGTGATGTCGCTCAGGTTGAGGGCGCTCACACCGTAGGCCATCGCGGCGAGCGTAACGAGCACGATCGTCGTGCGGATCGCGATCTCCCGCTGCTGACTGACGGGGAGGTCGAGTGGAGGCATGACCGAACGCTGGGCCTGCCGCCCAGCCCACGGTTCGAACACGAGACGCGCCACCGCGATGTAACCCAGGGCCGAAACTGCCGCCCAAAGAAGCAGACCGACGATGTCGTTCGCGACGATCTTGAGGAACTCGGGCGCGACCGCGAGCACCTCCTTGAATCCGTCAAGCGCTCCTCCGATGACCGGGATCTGCTGCACGAGCTCGACGAGCCGTCGGCCGTCCGCGGCGATTCGTCCGTTGATGAACTGCGACGCGATCGCGATCGGTTCACCGTCTGTCTCGATCGACCAGTTGAACACCTTGACCAACAGCGCCACACCGAACATCGCGAACGCCGACAAGCGCCAGCCAACCGCGGTCGTGACGCGATCCCGCCGCTGCTCGGCCCACTCGACCCGGATCGGATCCCAGAACCGCGAGCGATGGCGATCGTCGGGAGACTCGATGAGCTGCGCGATGCGCGGCAGATACTCCTCGGTGTTCTCCCAGTACCCACCGTGGTCGGCGAGCACGCTGAGATGGTTGGTCACGGTCACATCCTCATCGGGTTTCGGCTCGTGCGTTATCGAACCACCAGCGACGATGTCGTAGGAGGACCAGATGTCGGTCCACCGTGTATGTGCGCAGAGTCTGTCGCGGAGACGCAACGGTGGATCCGGAGCGACTCCCGGCTCCCAGGTGTTGTTCAGCGCGCCCCCGAACGTGACGAGCGCTCGCACGTACCTGTACGCCGGGACGTCGTGTTTGCAATCGGGCGCGACGCCGCGGTTCCCCAACGCGTCGTATGCGATCGGCGCTCCCCCCGAGTGGGCGACAACGATGACGTGTTCGCATTTCTCTTTCCGGATGAGCCACGTCACGGCCTCTTCGAGGCTGCGTCTCATGTGTAATGCCTGTGCCTCATCCCACAGGTACGTGTACACGTCTCCAATGCCCTCGAACACTAGGGGTCTGATCACCTTGAAGACGATGAAGTTCTCAAGACCGGGAATCGGGATCTGCGCGACGAGCGCTAGTAGCCAGACGAATGGCGTGAGGAGCATTCCGGCGACCGAGTAAAGCAGGACGACGAGCCGACCGCTGACCCATTCGATCGCGCGCGCGATCCAGTGTCGAGTAGCGAACTGCCGAAAGCCCACCGTACTGAAGACCTGATCTTTTTCCTGTCTCTCAAACGCACTCTTCAGACGGCGGACGGCGATACCCACGGTGCGGTTCGACCAATCCAGGATGGTGCGGAAGTCCGGTGCCACCAACCTCGCCGCCCACCATCCCTCGGTGAGGATCCATGTCTGGCTGTCGTAATGGTCTTCGCGCATGTCCTTCGGTGGTTCCTCGCCGGTCTCCGCCTTACGCCGCACCGCGGTCTCCGCCGCGGCCTGTCGCCTCCGTCCCGGCAGGTTGTACTCCGGGATCTGGAGTCGCAGCCGCGCGGGGCCGTCGATCTCAGCTCCATACGACAGGAAAGACCAGACCACGCCGAACTCGTCTGCGCGATCCGGAGGGAATGCCGCTTCCGTAGCCGCGTCCGCATGCCAGTGTCGAAGCCAGCGGATCAACGGATCGGCCTGTTCGCGCAGCGTCGATGTTTGCGTTTGGCTGCCGATGCCATGCACGAAGACGACGCCATATCTGTTCGTCGCGGTGTGCGCTTCGTCCCTCTCGTTTCGGACGATCCGCTGCACAGCAGCCTGCTGTGTCATGTCAGCCTCCCCCTCGATCGGCCGGCGCCGACGCGCAGCAGGTTATTCCTGCTTTACGAGGAGTCAAGCGAGCTCACGAACGCACCCAAACGCGTGGTTGACTTGCGCCATGGCGCATCAACCGCCGCTTCTTGGCGACGTTCACGCGTGGACGCGGGAGACATGTCACTCGCTCGGCCACGTGGTCGCGTCGCCGGTCGAGCAGGTTCACGTGCGTCCGTGGTCGACGGTGCTACGAGTTCCGACGGCTAACGGCGCCGTCTATGTGAAGTGCTGCGGCCCGACGCAGGCTCACGAGCCCCGGCTGACTGCGCTCCTCCATCGAGAGTTCCCGGGACTAGTCACCGAGGTACTCGCGCTGCATCCGACGAAGCCATGGATGCTCATTGCGGAGGGCGGGACGAAGCTCGGCGAGGTGTACGAGGGCGACGAGCTCCTCCGCGCGTGGCGCGAGATCCTGCCGCGCTGCGCCCTGCTGCAGCGCGACGTCACACCTCGGACTGGTGAGGTCCTCGAGCTCGGCACGCCGGATCATCGCGCCGGTCCGCTGCTGGCGGCGTTCGACGAGGTGGTCGCGAACGAGCCGGCGGTCTCCGGTGAGCGAGCGGATCGATTGACCGCCGACGAGCGTCGCTCCCTCGGATTAATTCGCCCGCGGATCGCCGAAGCCTTGCAGGCGCTCACCGCCCTCGGGATCGACGACACGCTGAACCACGACGATCTCCACCAGAACAACGTGCTCGTGCGTGACGGCCGCACGGTGATCTTCGACTGGGGCGATGCGTGCGTGTCGCATCCGTTCCTGACGCTCGCCGTCACGCTGCGCTTCGCGGCACAGAAGACCGGACGCGCGGAGCATTCAGCCGAGATCCTCGCGCTTCGCGACGCGTATCTCGAGCCGTGGAGCGATCGCGCTTCGGCGCCGGAGCTGCGAGACGCCGCGGAGCTCGGGCGCCGCATCGGCGAGGTCTCGCGAACGCTGACCTTCGATGCGGTCGCCCGAGCCTATCCGGGCGTCATCGACACGTATCCAGGAGGGCTTGCGGGGTCGCTGCGACGCGTGCTCGCTCTGTTCCGCTAGGCGTGCGCCGCCTGGTGAGCCGCCATTTGCTCCATCGTGACGCTGGGGTCGTTCTGGAACAGCGAGAACGAGTTGCCGTCCGGGTCGGTGCAGACCGCGAACCAGCCCTGACCAGGGATCGGAAGCTTCTCATCAGCGGCGCCACCCTGATCGCGGACCGTCTTTAGTGACTTGTCGATGTCTTCGACGCCGAAGTAGACCGTCGGCGCTTTCGTCTTCGACGCCTCCGCGATCGGGTTGATCCCGCCGCTCGGTGTCACGCCGTCGATCAGGTAGTACTCGACGCCGGGGATGTCTGAATCCTTGTACTTCCAGCCGAAGACGTTGGTGTAGAACTTCTTCGCGCGCTGGGGGTTCTGCGTGTTGATCTCGAAATGGACGATGTCGCCAACTTTGGGTTCCGGTTCCATGGTGCGCCTCCCCTGTTTGGTTGAGCAAAGGCTAATCCCGGTCGCGGTCACTTTCATGGGCGGTGCGTGCGGTAGTCGTGCGGGCAGGCGTCTACGCGATAATCAATAGGTGAGCGTGCCGGACAGCCGCCTCCAGACGACGGAGGGGGAGTCCGCCCAGCAACGCCGAGCGACGATCGCCATCCTCGACTACGGATCCCAGTACACGCAGCTCATCGCGCGCCGCGTGCGTGAATCGCGTGTGTACTGCGAGATCTTCCCGCATGACGTGACCGCGAAGGAGCTCGAGCGTCGCGGCGTCGTGGGCGTGATCCTCTCCGGCGGTCCGTCGAGCGTGTATGACACGGGCGCGCCACAGATCGATCCGGACATCCTCGATGGGCGCTACCCGGTCCTCGGCATCTGCTACGGCATGCAGCTCATGGCGCACGTGCTCGGCGGCGAGGTCGCCCCAGAGGGCAAGCGCGAATACGGTCCCGCGATCGTCGACATCGCCGAGTCCGGCGGCCTCTTCGAGGGCCTCTCCGACCACGAGCGCGCCTGGATGAGCCATGGCGACACGGTGAAACGGCTCCCGCCGGGATTCCACGGCATCGCGCGGACCGAGCGCCTGCCGCTCGCGGCGATGAGCGACGGACGGAACCGGTTCGGCGTGCAGTTCCACCCCGAGGTCATGCACACCCCGCGCGGCGCGGAGGTGCTGCGCAACTTCCTGTATCGCGTGTGCGGGTGCGCCGGCGACTGGACGCCCGCGGCGTTCATCGAGGAGGCCGTCGCCGAGCTGCGACGGACGATCGGCGATCGTCACGCGATCTGCGCGCTCTCCGGCGGCGTCGATTCGGCCGTCGCCGCCACGCTCGTCGCGCGCGCGATCGGCGACCGGCTCACGTGCGTGTTCATCGACACGGGGCTGCTGCGCGCGAACGAGGCCGAGGAGGTCGTCGCGACGTTCGGTCCGCGGCTGCGTCTCGTGCACGTCGACGCTGCGGACCGTTTCCTCGGTCGCCTCGCGGGAGTGAGCGATCCCGAGCAAAAACGCACGCTCATCGGCGAGGAGTTCATCCGCTGCTTCGAGGAGCAGGCGCGACGCGTCGGCAACGTCGATCTTTTGGTCCAGGGGACGATCTATCCCGACGTGATCGAGTCGCGCTCGCGCGAGTCGAAGACGAGCGCGCGGATCAAGACGCACCACAACGTGGGCGGGCTCCCCGAGGTCATGTCGCTCGCGGTCGTCGAGCCGCTGCGGCGCCTCTTCAAGGACGAGGTCCGTCGCGTCGGCGCGGAGCTCGGGATCCCGGAGGACATCCTGTGGCGGCACCCGTTCCCGGGGCCCGGCTTGGCCGTGCGTGTGCTCGGTCCGATCGACCGCGAGGCGCTCGACACACTCCGGCGGGCCGACGCGATCTTCCTCGAGGAATTGCGCGCCGCCGACCTGTACCGCACCGTCGCCCAGGCCTTCGCCGTTCTCACTCCTGTGCGAAGCGTCGGCGTCATGGGCGACTTCCGCACGTACGGCGCGGTCGTCGCGCTCCGTGCGGTGACGACCGAGGACTTCATGACCGCGGACTGGGCGCGCCTGCCCTACGACGTGCTCGCGCGCGCCTCCGCGCGGATCGTGAACGAGATCGCGGCGGTGAACCGCGTCGTGTACGACATCTCATCGAAGCCGCCGGCCACGATCGAGTGGGAGTGAGTTGAAGCAGATCCGGGACTACCTACGCCACGGCGAGAAGGTGCAGCAGCTCATCCAGGAGCAAAGGAGGCAGCGCAGCCCGGGCAGGTCGCTCGGGGCTCCGGGGCTCAACTGCCTCGTGCTCGGCGGCGGCGGCCGCGAGTACGCGATCGCCTGGCGTCTCGCGCGCTGTGACAGCGTCGCGACGATCGACGTCGTGCCCGGCAACGCCGGCGTCGCGCTGTTCTCGCGCGTCGTCGATTTCTCACCACACGATGTCGGTCGCCTGCAGCAACATGTCGCGGCGTCGGCGATCGACCTTGCGATCGTCGGGCCGGACGAGCTCATCGCGGAAGGCATCGGCGATCACCTGCGGCGCGCGAGCGTCGCGGTCGTCGGGCCGTCGAAGGAGGCCTCGAAGATCGAGTGGAGCAAGACCTTCGCGAAAGAGCTGATGACAGAGGCGCACGTGCCGACGGCGCGCTGGGAGACGTTCACGACGCCGGAGAACGCGCGCAACGCGCTGGATCGCAACAAGTGGGCGGCGCCCCTGGTCGTGAAAGCGGACGGGCTTGCCGCGGGCAAGGGCGTCACGATCTGCCGCACGCTCGAGGAGGCACGCATGGCCCTCGCCACGCCGCCGACGAACGGCGGCCGCGTCGTGTTCGAGGAGCTCCTCGAAGGCGAGGAGGCGTCGCTGCAGGCGCTCGTCGATGGCGAGACAGTCGTGGCGCTCCCGCCCGCGCGCGATCACAAACGCGTGGGTGACGGTGACATCGGGCCGAACACCGGTGGCATGGGCGCGTCTTCGCCGACCACGGTGCTGCCGGACGAGGACGCGCAGCGCGTCGCCGACGAGCTGATCACGCCCATCGCACGCGCCCTGGCTGCCAGGGGAACGCCTTTTCGGGGTGTGATCTTCGCCGGTCTCATGCGGACCAAGAGCGGGTTCAAGGTGCTCGAGTACAACGCGCGCTTCGGCGATCCAGAGGCCGAGGTGACGCTGCCGCGGATCGGTGGAGATTTCGCGAAGCTCATGGCGGCGCTCGGGGAGGGCCGTTTAAAGGAGTACGTCGCGGAGAACCCGCTGCGTTTCAGCCAACGCGCGTTCGTCGACGTCGTCCTCTGTGCCGAGGGCTACCCGGGCTCGCCGCGCGTCGGCGACAGGATCGAGGGCCTCGATGCCTTGCCCGACGGCGTGTACGGATTCCACGGCGCGACCGCGGCGACACCGACGGGTGGCTTCATCACGACGGGCGGCCGCGTCATGCACATCGTCGCGGGCGGCGCGAACGTCGCCGAGGCGCGCGACCGCGCGTATCAAGGCGCGGAGCGCGTCACCTTCACCGGTAAGTTCTATCGTTCGGACATCGCGGGGAGTGGGGTGGCCGTCGCATGACCGCGTCAGTGAGCGTCCTCATGGGCTCTTCCTCGGACGAGACCGTCATGAAGATGGCGGTCGAGACGCTGAGCGGCCTCGGCGTCGAATGCGACATGCGTGTTCTGTCGGCGCATCGCACCCCGGATGCGCTACGCGAATGGGTCGAAGACGCGACGAAGCGCGGCGTGAAGGTGTTCATCTGCGGCGCGGGCGGCGCGGCGCATCTCGCGGGTGCCGTCGCCGCGCTCACCATGCGCCCGGTCATCGGCGTCCCGCTCGTGTCGCCGAACGCCGTCGCCGGCGGGCTCGACGCACTCCTTTCTACCGTGCAGATGCCGCGTGGCGTGCCCGTCGCGACCGTCGCCCTGGGTGAGGCGGGCGCAGCGAACGCCGGCATCCTCGCGGCCGAGATCCTCGCCATCGGGGACGACGAGCTTGCCGGCCGCCTGCGGATGCTTCGCGACGGCATGGCCGCCAAGGTATTGGCGGGATGAAGAGCGAGCCGGCATGACCATCCAGAACCGCTTCGACACGATCTCGCCGATGGACAACCGCTTCTACGGCGGCGATGCGACGCTGTACAAGTCTCTGCACCCATACCTTTCCGCCGCCGCTGCGGTCCGCTATCAGGCGCGCGTTGAGGGCGCGCTCGCACAGGCGATGGCCGACGCCGGTATCTGCGACCGCGCTGTCGCCGACGCGATCGCGCGCGCCGCGGACCGCGTCACGCCACAGGAGGTCGCGGAAGAAGAGACGAAGACGCGCCACGACGTGCGCGCGCTCGTGAACGTCATCCGTTCGCAGGTGCCGGACGAGGCGAAGCGATTCGTCCATCTCGGCGCGACGTCGTACGACATCGTCGACACCGCGAACGCGCTGCGTTATCGGGAATGCGTCGAGCGGGTCGTCGTGCCGGCCCTCGGCGCGCTGGTCGCGCGCTGCATTCAGGTCGCCGAGGCCGAGGCGGACACCCCCCAGATCGGGCGCACGCACGGCCGCCACGCCGAGCCGATCACATTCGGCTTCGCGATGGCCGAGTACGTCTCCCGGCTCGGCGACCGCGTCGAGCTCCTGCGTTCGGTCGCGCGGCGCCTGCCCGGCAAGCTGTCAGGCGCGGTCGGGGCCTACAGCGCGATGGGCCTCCTGACCGCCGACGCGCGCGCCCTCGAACGGCGCTTCCTCGCGTCGCTCGGTCTCCATCCGAGGTCCAGCTCGACGCAGATCGTCGAACCCGAGGGCTGGACCGACCTCGCGCACGCGTGCGTCACCACGCTCGGCGTCATGGCGAATCTCGCGGACGACATGCGCCAGCTGCAGCGCACCGAGATCGGTGAGGTCGCTGAGTCGTTCGCGGCGGAGCAGGTCGGCTCGTCGACGATGCCGCACAAGCGGAATCCGGTGTCGTTCGAGAACGTGAAGTCGATCTGGAAGGCGATGGCGCCGCGCGTCCTCACGACGTATCTGGACCAGATCAGCGAGCACCAGCGCGATCTCACGAACTCCGCGTCGCAGCGCTTCCTCGGCGAGATCATCGCCGCGACGGCGTACGCCGCGGGCCGGTTGGCGGGCTCGCTCGAGGGCATCCGGGTCGACCAGGGTCGTCTCAAGGCGAACCTCGCGATGTCGCGCGGCGCGATCGTCGCCGAGCCGCTCTACGTGCTGCTCGCGAAGTACGGCCATCCCGACGCGCACGAGGCGGTGCGCCGACTGACGCTGGAGGCGGAGCGCGGCTCGCGCTCGGTGCTCGAGGTCGTGGCGCAGGACACCGAGCTGCGCGATTACCTGACGAAGCTCGCGCCCGAGGAGCGACGCATCCTCGACAGCCCCGAGGACTACCGCGGGCTCGCCGCCGACGTGGCGCGGGAGGTCGCGACGACCTGGCGCGAAAGACTCAAAGGAGTTTTGCCGGAATGACGTACTTGGGGGGTGCGGGGGCGCAGCCCCTGCGAGGAGCAGGTGAATGGCTCGTTGGAGCGAAGCTCCAATGAGCACGCTGATGGAGAGCGCGGTCCCCGGCGCGACGCTGTTCCGGCGCGGCAAGGTCCGCGACGTCTACGAGGCCGGCGGGGACCGCCTGGTCATCGTCGCGAGCGACCGGCTCTCGGCGTTCGACGTCGTCCTGCCGACGCCGATCCCCGACAAGGGCCGCGTGCTCACCGAGATCTCGAGCTTCTGGTTCGATCGGACGGAGCGGGTCGTCCCGAACCACCTCGTTTCGACGAACATCGACGACCTCCCGGCGGTGTTCCGCGAGGTGCCCGAGCTCGACGGCCGTGCCGTGCTGGTGAAGCGCTGCGAGCGTATCGACGTCGAGTGCGTCGCGCGCGGCTACATCTCGGGGTCCGGCTGGACCGAGTACAAGGCGCTGGGAACGGTGGCGAGCGAAGCTCTGCCGAAGGGGCTACAGGAATCACAGCGGCTCGACGAGCCGATCTTCACCCCCGCCACGAAGGCCGTGACCGGCCACGACGTGAACATCTCCCGCGCGCAGCTCTCGTCGCTCGTGGGCAGCGAGCTCGCGAAGCGGCTCGAGGAGACGACACTCGAGCTCTACCGCAAGGCGCACGCGTACGCCCTGGGCCGCGGACTGATCCTCGCCGATACGAAGTTCGAGTTCGGCTTCTACGACGGGAAGCTCACGCTCATCGATGAGGCGCTCACGCCCGACTCGTCGCGGTATTGGGACGCGGCCTCGTACAAACCGGGCGGCTCGCCGCCCTCCTATGACAAGCAGTACGTGCGCGACTTCCTCGTGCAGAGCGGCTGGAACAAGGAGCCGCCGGCGCCGGCGCTCCCGCCCGAGGTCGTCGCGGGCACCAGCCAGCGTTATCGCGACTGCTACGGGAAGCTCACCGGCGAGGAGTGGTTCGGATGATCTTCGTCGCGACGATCCGCGTGTTGCCGAAGTCCGAGGTGCGCGACCCGCAGGGCGAGGCGGTGCGCGGCGCGCTGCGGTCGCTCGGGCTCGCGGTGTCCGACGTGCGGACCGGCAAAGAGATCGTCGTGACGTTCGAGGCCGCCGATGAGACCGCGGCCCGCGACGCCGTCCGCGTCATGGGCACCGAGCTCCTCGCGAATCCAGTGATCGAGGACTACGCGTACGAGCTCGAGGAGGGCGCGCCCGTATGACGCGCGTCGCGATCCTCCGCTACCCGGGCACCTGGAGCGAGCGCGACTTCCAGCACGCACTTTCCCTGGTGCCCGGCGTCGAGAGCGACATCCTCTGGCACGAGGTTGCCGACCTGGCGGGGTACGACGCCGCGATCGTCCCGGGCGGCTTCACCTACGGCGACTACGTGCGCGCCGGTGCGATCGCGAAGATCTCGCCGGCCACGCGCGAGCTGCGGCGCTTCGCCGACGCTGGCAAGCTCGTGCTCGGCTCGTGCAACGGCTTCCAGATCCTGTGCGAAGCCGGGCTCCTGCCCGGCGCACTGGTGCGCAACCGCGGCCTCGAGTTCCGCTGCGACTGGGTCCACATGCGTGTCGAGCGCGACGACACGCCGTGGACCACGGGCCTGCGCGGCGCGGTGCTGCGGATGCCGATCGCGCACGGCGAGGGCTGCTGGGTCGCGGACGACGAGACGCTCGCCGACGTCGAGTCGCGCGCGCAGGTCGTGTTCCGCTACACCGACGAGCGCGGCGGCGCGACGGCCGCCGCGAATCCCAACGGATCGCTCGCGAACATCGCCGGCATCTGCAACGAGGGCCGCAACGTCGTCGGCCTCATGCCTCACCCGGAACGGTGCTCGGAAGCCCTCCTGGGAGGGACCGACGGGTATCGGGTCCTGGCCAATCTCGCCCCGGCTCTGGCGGGCACGGCTCCTGCCATATATAGATAGGTATAGAGATGGACCTTTTCGAGAAACAGGCCCAACTCCAGTCGCTCTTTCAGACGAGCCCGGTCGACGCTGCCTACGGCCAGGGCACCCCCGCCGCGCGCAAGCTGGCGGGCGCGTTCGCCGACCAGAGCGTCGGACTCCTGCTCCTCGACAAGGTGCGGGCCAACGAGTTCTTCGACTACCAGGTGTACTTCGTGAGCGAGCTCTCGAAGACCCTCGAGACCGAGGGCCTCGACGTCGTGATCCTCAACCAGGCTTCGCTCCTCCAGCGCGCGCAGGTCATCCGCAGCTGGAGCCTCCTCTTCCAGCGCGATCACAAGCGCCGGGTGCAGTGGGAGGCGCGCGCGGTCATGGAGTACCTCGAGTTCCAGAAGTACGACGACATCCAGACCAAAGCGCTCGCGGAACGGACCAAGGGCGAGCGCTTCGCGATCGACGCGGAGTACGTGTTCGCACGTCTCGCCCGCCTGCGCGAATACACGCAGCTGCTCTCCGACCTTCGCCCGATCGATCGCGTGAAGTTCCGTTCCGACCCGAAGCTTTACGGCCTGGCGCAGTGGTACCTGCAGCAGGCGGTCGAGCTGCTCTTCGGGACCGGCGCGTACCTCGTGATGGCGCTCGCCCTCCCGAAGCCCGAGGCCTACCACGACATCCTCGACGCGATCGGCAAGCACGGCATCATCGACAAGCAGCTTGCCTACCGCCTCGAGCACCTCGCGAACCTGCGCAACCTGCTCGCGTATGACCGCGAGCAGACCGACATCGACGAGGTGTACACCTCGGTCCAGACACGCGTCGCCGATCTGCTCGCGTTCGCCGATCAGATCGAGCGCTTCATCGGAGCCGACGCGACGGCATGAGCTCGTCCCCGATGCTCACGGGGACGGAAGCGGCGCAGCCTAAGTTGGACATCCTCAGCGAGGTCGGCCTCACGCCCTTCGAGGGCGCCCGCGTGCGTGAGCTGGTGGGCCGCGAGCCGAACGCGCTCGAGTGGGCGATGTTCGGCGCGATGTGGAGCGAGCACTGCGCGTACAAGCACTCGAAGAAGCTCCTGCGCACGCTGCCGACCAAAGGCGCGCACGTCGCGCTCGGTCCGGGCGAGAACGCCGGCGCCGTCGATCTCGGCGACGGTCTGCTCTGCGCGTTCAAGGTCGAGAGCCACAACCATCCCTCGGCGGTCGAGCCGTATCAGGGCGCGGCCACCGGCGTCGGCGGGATCCTGCGCGACGTCTTCGCGATGGGCGCGCGACCGGTCGCCGTGCTCAACGCGCTCTTCTTCGGTCCGCCCAGCGCGCCGCGTGCGCGGCGACTCCTGTCCGGCGTCGTCGGCGGCATCTCCTATTACGGGAACTGCGTCGGCATCCCCGACGTGGGCGGCCACGTTTCGTTCGAGCCGTGCTATCTCGAGAACCCGCTGGTGAACGCGATGTGCGTCGGTCTCGTGCGGCGCGACCGTCTCTCGCGCGCGAATACCGCGAGGCCGGGGAGCGCGGTGTATCTCGTGGGTTCCGATACCGGCCGCGACGGTATCGCCGGGGCCTCCCTGCTCGCGTCCTTCGAGCTCGGGACCGGCAGCGATGCGAAGCGGCCGTCGGTCCAGGTGGGGAACCCGTTCCTCGAGAAGCTGCTGATGGAGGCCACGCTCGAGCTGGTCGAGCTCGACGCGGCCGAGGCCGTGCAGGATCTCGGAGCCGCCGGGCTGACCTGCGCGTCGAGCGAAGTCGCCGCTCGCAGCGGCGTCGGCATGCGGATCGATGTGGACGCGGTGCCGCGACGCGCGAAGCGGATGACGCCGTACGAGGTGATGCTCTCGGAATCGCAGGAGCGAATGCTGGTGGTGGCGAGGCCGGGGCGCGAGTCGGACGTCGAGCGTGTGTTCAGGCAGTGGGAGCTGCACGGGGTACGCATCGGAGAAGTCACCCAACAAGAGGTGCTCACCATCCGGAGCGGGGACGAAGTCGTCGCGACGCTACCGCCGCGATTGCTGGCCGATGATGCTCCCGAGTACGACATAACGCAGTGGATGCAAGCCCCTCGCGGCGCTGCCGAGGCCGTCCCCGACCGAGGCAACGTCGGCAGCGCCGCGAGTTCGACGCCACCGCTGCACAAGATCGGACTCGAGCTTCTCGATCTGCTCGGATCCCCCGCGGTCGCCTCGCGAGCGGTCATCTATCGCACGTACGATCAGATGGTCGGCACCGACACCGTCCTCGGCCCCGGTGCGGACGCCGCCCTGCTCCGTATCAAAGGACGGCCCGACGGCATCGCGATCGCCGTCGACGCGCAGCCGCGCGTCGCGGCGCTCGATCCATTCGTCGGCGCCGCGTGCGCCGTCGCCGAGGCGCTGCGCAACGTCGTCTGCGTCGGCGCGACGCCGCTCGCGATCACCGACTGCCTCAACCTGGGCAACCCCGAACGGCCCGAAGGCGCGTGGCAGCTCGAGCGGACGATCGCCGGCATCTCGGCGGCGTGTCTCGCGCTCGGCGTTCCGGTCGTGTCCGGCAACGTCTCGCTGTACAACGCGACGCGCGGCGCGGACATCTGGCCGACGGCGGTCATCGGCGCGGTCGGCCACCTGAGCGAGGTCACGCGTCACATTCCGGTCACCTCAGGTCGCCCCGGCGACGTCGTGATGCTCGCCGGCAGCGCCCAGGTCTCCGTCAGCGCGTCCGCATACGGTGCCTCGATCGGCGTGCACGAGGGGCCGGTGGCGATCGACCTCGCGCTCGAGGCGCGCCTGCAGCGCTTCATCCTCGCCGCCAACGAAGCTGGCGCGCTGCGGGCCGCGCACGATCGTGCGGAGGGCGGCCTTGCGGTCGCTCTCGCTGAGCTCGCGCTGCGCGATCGGATCGGGATGAAGGTCACCCTCCCGGCCGTCCGCGGCATCGACAGGCGGGTCGCGCTGTTCGGTGAAGGTCCATCTGGCGCAGTCCTTGTCGTGGGTCCATCGTTGGAGTCGCAGGTGCGCGCGCTCGCGGCCGGGCACGATGTTCCGGTGTGGACGCTCGGGACGATCGGCGGTGATCTGCTCGAGATCGCGCCGGTGCTGGGCCTGCCGATCGCGGCACTGGTCGACGCACATCGGAGCGGGCTTGCGCGAGCGCTCGGGAGGGAGGTCTAGGCATGTGCGGTATCTGTGGCATCTGGAGCCCGCGCGAGCAAGCGACCGCCGACCCGGCCGAGGCCGCCCGCCTGATGTTCTTCTCCTTATATGCGCTGCAGCACCGCGGTCAGGAGTCGGCGGGCATCGCCGCGACGGACGGCCGCGACTTGCGGGTCGTCCGGCGGATGGGCCTGGTCGGCCAGGTGTTCAGTGAGCCCGATCTCGGCGTGCTCACCGGCCGCGCCGCGATGGGGCACACCCGCTACTCCACGACAGGCGCCTCGAAGATCCAGAACGCACAGCCCTTCACCGTGCGTGCGGACGGACTCGGCGAGCTGGCCATCGGGCACAACGGCAACTGCATCAACGCCCGCGAGATCCGAGACAGGCTCGCCGACGAGGGCGTCCATTTCGTCACCTCATCCGACACCGAGGTGGTCGCGCAGGCGATCGCGCACGCGCCGGGGACCAGCTGGGACGAGCGCATCACGCATGCGTTGCCGACGCTCGTGGGCGCGTGGTCGCTCGTCCTCCTCACGCCGACGGCGCTCTACGCGATCCGCGATCCGCTCGGCGTCCGCCCGCTCAGCCTGGGGCGCAAAGGCAGCTCCTGGCTGGTCGCGAGCGAAACGAGCGCGCTCGACACGATCGGCGCCCAGTTCGTGCGCGATGTGGCGCCGGGCGAGGTCCTGCGCATCGACGATCGCGGGCCCGTCACGATCGCGGATCTCGCGTCGCACGAACGTCGCGGGCTCTGCATCTTCGAGCACGTGTATCTCGCGTCGGCCTCGAGCCGGCTCGGCGGGGTCTCGGTGTACGCGACGCGCGAGCGGATGGGCGAGATCCTCGCCGATGAGCATCCCGCGGAGGCCGACGCGGTAATCCCGGTGCCGGACAGCGCGATCCCCGCGGCCGTCGGCTATGCGCGTCGCAGCGGCATCCCGTTCCACGAGGGTCTCATCAAGAACCGCTACATCGGCCGCACCTTCATCCAGCCGTCCGACGAGCTGCGCCGGCACAACGTCGCGCTGAAGTACAACGCTCTGTCCGACGTGCTCGAGGGTAAGCGCATCGTCGTGGTGGACGACTCGATCGTGCGCGGCAACACCAGCGGCCCGATCGTCGAGCTCCTTCGCCGCAACGGCGCGAAGGAAGTGCACATGCGCATCTGCTCGCCGCCGATCCGGCACCAGTGCTTCTTCGGCGTCGACATGGCGCGCCGCAGTGAACTCATCGGCGCGCGGCTCGACGTCGAAGGGATCCGCCGGCACATCGGCGCGGACACGCTCGGGTATCTCTCGCTCGAGGGCATGGTGAGCGCGACCGGTGGGACGCGCGAGGAGCACTGCACCGCGTGCTTCACCGGCGACTATCTCGTCCCGGTGCAGCTCGAGCTCGAGAAGGGCGTGCTCGAGACCGAGCCGGCGTGACCGGACTCACGTACCGCGCGACGGGCGTCGACCCGACGCGCGCCGAGAAGTCATTGGCGCAGGTGCGCGAGCGCATCGCGCGCACGAGGACGCCCGAGGTCATCGGCGACATCGGCGCGTTCGGCGGGTTGTTCGCGTCGCCCGGTGCGGACCGTGTGCTGGTCGCGACGACCGACGGCGTCGGCACGAAGCTCGAGATCGCGCGCCTCTTGGATCGGCACGAGGTCATCGGCACCGACCTCGTCCACCACTGCGTGAACGACGCGATGGCCATGGGCGCGGAGCCGCTCTTCTTCCTCGACTACTTCTCCACGTCGCGGATCGATCCCGCGGTGTTCGCGCGCGTCGTCGGTGCGATGGCCGACGCCTGCGCCGCACACGGCTGCGCGCTGATCGGCGGCGAGACCGCGGAGATGCCGGGCATGTACGGGCCGGGCGCGTACGACGTCGCAGGATTCCTGGTCGGCATGGTCGCGCGCGAGGCGATCCTGCGGCCGGACTCCGTACGCGAGGGCGACGCGTGCATCGGCCTCGCGTCGAGCGGCCTTCACACCAACGGCTACACGCTCGCGCGCGCGATCGCCGCGAAGATCGCCGGCGCGCAGGGCCGCGACGTGCGGGAGGCGCTCACGACTCCGCACCCCGAGCTCGGCGGACGCACGCTGGGCGACGCGCTCCTCGCGCCGCACACCAGCTACCTCTCGCACTTCCGCGCGCTGCGTTCGTCGACGCACGTGCGCTCGATCGCGCACCTCACCGGCGGTGGCTGGGAGGGCAACCTTCCGCGCGCGCTGCCCGCGGGTCTCGGCGCGGTGATCGATCGCGGCAGCTGGGAGGTCCCCGCGATCTTCCGCGTCCTCGCGGAGCTTGGGACCGTGCCCGAGGTCGATCAGTGGGACACCTGGAACATGGGGATCGGGCTCGTGGTCATCGTCCCCGAGTCCGATGCGGCCACGGCCCTGCGCGTGGTCCCCGGCGCGGTGGCCATCGGTCGCGTCGAGGCTACGAGCGGCCCGCGCCGCGTGCGCTGGGCGTCCTGATGACGCTGTCGGTCGGCGTTCTCGTCTCGGGCCGCGGCACGAACCTGCAGGCGATCCTCGATGCGTGCGCCGATGGGAGCCTCCCCGCGCGCGTCGTGTTCGTCGCATCGAATCGCGACGGCGTGCCCGCGCTCATCCGCGCGAAGCGGGCGGGAGTCTCGTGCGCGGCGTTCACGACCGAAGCGCACGGGACGCGGGCCGCGGCCCAGAGCGCGATGGCCGACGCGCTCGTGCGATCCGGAGCACGGCTCATCGTGCTCGCGGGTTTCGACCACATCCTCACGCCGGGGTTCTTCGTCAAACTGGCGCGCGTGCCGATCATCAATGTGCATCCCGCGCTGCTGCCGCTCTTCGGCGGCAAGGGAATGCACGGCGACCGCGTGCACGAGGCCGTGCTCGCGGCGGGGGCGTCGGAATCAGGCGTGACCGTGCACCGAGTGCATCCCGATACGGTCGATCTCGGCGAGGTCGTCGTGCAGCGACGGGTGCGCGTACAGCCGGGGGACGACGTGCCGACCCTGTCCGCGCGCGTGCTCGCTGAAGAGCACAAGGCCATCGTCGACGCGATCCGGACCTTCGCCGCGTAGCACCGCTGGTGCGGTGCCGCGGGTCAGCGTCCGGTGATGAGCAGCGAGACGGTCGCGAAGGTCGCGAGCTCCAGCGCGACGGCGCTGACGACGGCTACGACGACGCGCATGTAATGCATCGCGTGCGTGGCGCTGTGCGAGGCGACCGGCGGCGTGATGGCCGCCATGAAGGTGTAGTTCTGACGGCGAAGGCTCTGTCCGGCGCTCATGACTTCCCCCAGCCCCTCGCCCTTACCGACCCCACGTCGGTGAGGTTCCACCCTGCCGCCCATCACCGTGGACCCCGCGCGCGTCGTGGGCAATAGCACCCCCCGAGCGAGTGGTCCTGGTACTTCTGCAGGCGGCTGAACGATCACTGAATCCACGCGGCGTTCGTGCTCGACCGCCGCTGCGTGCAGCGTCGTAATGGAGGTGATGAGCTAGACCGGCGGCGTCGCGCCCGCGCAGGTCGCGGCCTCGTGCGGTAAGAGTGGAGTGAGCTGCAGCCGCACCGTGCCGCTGCCGCCCCGCCACGAGAGCACCGTGGTCGCGATCGCCGAGCCCCATCCGTATCGCGTGATCGCACCGCCGCGCGAGAGGGACTCGCCCAGCGCGCGGGCGTCGACATCGACGAGCACGGCGCAGCGCCACGTTCCTCCACTCGCTCCGCCTGCGGTCAGCTCGCCGACGCCGTCGATCGGCGTGAGGAACGGCCAGATCGCATCCGCGTCCGGCGCGCCGCCCGCGGGAGCGTTCGGCTGCGGCAGCACGAAGAGCCGATGGAACGACGGCTGATACGGCTGTGGGCGGGACTCCGACCATTGGTTCGCCGCGACCCAGGACAGATCCTCATATCCACGCGCCAGCGCGGTGAGCTTGTCGCGTTCCGCGGACTTTTGGTACAGCTCGTCGTCGGGCTGTCCCGTCGGGACCACCGACACCCGCACGTCGCGCGTGCCGTTCGCGACCACGAAGATCAGCACCGTCGTGCCGTGCGCCGGCGGTGTCGTGCCCGGCAGCGGCGCGCGGCCGAAGTCCGCGTCGCGCTCGAAGAGTCCGGTCTGGATCGCCTGCAGCACCATCGTCGCCGCGCCGCTGGGGGTGAGCCTTCGTTGGACGAAGTCGCCCCCGGTGTCTTCCGTTATCACGCGCCCGTCGCTGGTGAGGAGGAAGCGCAGCGACGGCTGGCCGATGTCTCCGCCGCGCTCGTAGCTCACCAGGCGCGATGCCGGCGTGAAGCGCGGCACCGGGGTCAGCACCAGCTTCGTTGGCGTCTCGCGCGCGCTGGCCGACGGCGATGCTGCACCGGTCGGCGACGCGCTCCCCTCCGGCGACGCGGTCCGCGTCACGATGACCCGCGGTTCGCAGGCGACGAGCGACACCGCGAGCGCGAGCACGAGCCATCTCATCGGACGCGCAGCTCCTCGATCTTCACCGGTGCGCCTTTCGCGTACGTGACGCGTACGCCTTCGCCATAACCGAACGACGGACCGTCGAGCTTCGCGCCGAGTCGCGCGGCGATGACGATAGCGGGGAGATCGACGATGCCGCCGTGCGAGACCGCCAGGACGCGGTCGCGATCGCCGACGCGAGCCGCGATGCGCGTCCACGTCGGCAGCTGCTCCTCGGCGAAGTGCCGCGCGCTTTCGTCGTCGCGCATGAGGCGCGCCCAGTCGGCGAGCGTGCGCATCTCGCCGAACATCCGCGCCGCGGCCCCGCCGAGGTCCGGCAGCAGACCCGGCTCGGCTCCGTCGAGACGGCCGGCGATCCGCTCGGCCGTTTCCTTGGCGCGCGGGAGCGGGCTCGACACGACGAGCGCGTACTTCGGCGCGTCCTTCGCGAGGCGCTCACACATCGCGCGCCCGGCCTCCGAGAGCGCGCTCTCGTTGTCGGCGCGGTCGACTCGCTCGGCATGGCGGCGGATATCCAGGACGCTCATTGGATTAGTCTCGCAAGGTCCAGGGAGGGGTAGATGAAGACCATCCGGCAGACGGCAACGATCCGGGGTGCGACACCGCATGACCTGTACGAGACCATCATGGATTCGAAGCTCCACACCACGCTATCGCGGCAGCCCACCACGGTGAGCCGCCGCGTCGGCGGCGCGTTCAAGGTCGGCCACGACCTCGAGGGCAAGAACCTGAAGCTCACCAAAGACCGGAGGATCGTGCAGACCTGGCGCGCGAACAACTGGCCGAAAGGCACGTATTCGAAGGCGACGTTCGCGTTCGCGCGCGCGGCCGGTGGGACGCGCGTCACCTTCACGCAGACAGGCGTGCCCGATCAGTTCTACGGCGAGATCGCGAAGGGGTGGCGCGAGTATTACTGGGGCCCGCTGCGGAAGCAGTTCGCGGTCAAGGCGCGACGCGCGGCGCGCTGACCGCGGCGGACTCGAGGACATACGCGGCGAGGACACCGACGCCACCCGCGAGGATGATCGCGCCGCTCCAGAGCGTGAACGACCAGCCGATCCCGTTCCCCGCGACCAGCAGCGTGAGGAAGTAGCCCGCGAAGAAGAGGGCCGGCACCGCGAACGCCACGACTCGCAGCGCCATGCGCCTCTCGGGGGCCGGTCGCAGCCAGCGGATGAGCAGGTCGCCGATCAGCCCTGCCGCGAGCGCGGCGGGCACGAACCGCTCCTGGTCGCTCACGAACGTCATCAGGATCGCGTTCACGCCGAGGAGGAGCGTCATCGTCCCGAACGGGGTCGGTCCGCTCCGCAGCAGGAGCGCGAGGAGCAGGCCGACGATGGCCGCATACAACAGGACGCCCGCCATGCCCACGCTCTCCCGGAACCGCGGAACGGAGTCCACCGCCGGGTGAGCGATCGCGTCATACAGGACCTGTGATCCGTCGGGCGAGAAGACCGGGTCGTCCTCGCTCAGGCCCGGCGAACGGCTCAGGTTCCGCTGGTCCGCGCCGTCGGCGTTCATGACGTAGATGTCGGTGTTCTCGTCTCGCCCCGAGAGGAAGACGATCCGCGTGCCGTCCGGCGACCACGACGGACCCCACGAACCACCAGGCGCCGAGGTGAGTCGGCGGACGTCGCTGCCGTCGGCGTTCATCACGTAGATATCGGGACCGCCGTCGCGATGCGAGACGAACGCGATGCGCCGGCCGTCGGGCGACCACGCCGGCCAGTAGTCGTGCGCCGGCGAGTCCGTGAGCCTGCGCTCGTTCGTGCCGTCGGCATCGATGACGAAGACATCGGCTTGCGTGCCGTCGCCGAGTCCGTTGAAGGCGATGCGCTTTCCGTCGGGCGACCAGACCGCCCGCGCTCCGGACGCGAGACGCTTCACGCCCGACCCGTCCGCGGCGACGGTGTAGACGGCGAACGAGCCCGATCGTCCCGCGCTGTAGACGAGGCGCGCGCCGTCGGCCGACCAGCCGCCCGGGAACGCATCGGTGAGAGCGCCGAGGCGCTGCGGTGCGCTGCCGTCGGCATTCGCGGTGTAGACCCACCCGTCCGTGCCTTGCGCGAACGTGATGCGCCGGCCATCGGGTGACCACACCGCCGCGTGCGCGCTCTCGCCCTCAGGGCCGACGATGACGCGCGTTTGACGCGAGCCGTCGGCGCGCATCACGTACACGTCGACGTACGGACGCTGCGTCACCGGCGTCGTGTCACGCTCGGACCACGCGTCAGCCAGTGGATCGGCGAAGCTCGTGATCGCCGTGAGGATCGACATGATCGCGGCGACCGAGATCGCGACCGGTAGCCACGCGCGCCAGTCCGTCGCCCGCACGCGGCTTGCCCACCACGCGCGCAGCGGCCCGGCGAACATGAGCAGCCCCGACGTGAACAGGATGAGATGCGTCGGGCTGAAGAGCGCGTCGATGCTGACCTCGATGCCGAAGGCAAGGTGCCAGAGCAGGTCGAGCACGCCACCGACCGCGAAGAGCACGGCACCAATCAGGGAAATGCCGTAACCGGCGGGGAGGGACGTGCGCCACGCCGCGCCGCGACGGACGTTGCGTGCCGCCGTCACCGCCAGGAACGCGAACAGCGAGCCCTCGGCTCCGTACAGCATCGCGTGCCATGGGGTGAAGAAGGTGTTGTCGGTGCGGCCGTGTTGGTGCGCCCAGAGGTCGATGTAGAAGCCGGCGATCGTGGCCGAAATCAGCGCGGTGACCGTCCAGTCGAAGCGAAGATCGCGCCGACGGACGCTTTCCACCATCCGATTATCGAAACGGCCGCAAGGTCGCCTAGCCGCCGAGCGCGGCATAACGTTTGCTACGCTTCGGCCGATGCGGGTCCTGCTCACGGGTATCACCGGCTTCGCCGGCAGCCACCTCGCGGAATACATCCTGGCCAACCATCCCGACGTCGCGATCTACGCGACGTACCGCTGGCGTTCGCGCACCGAGAACCTCGAGGTCCTGACGGCGCAGAACAAGGTCGAGATGATCGAGGGCCGGTATCCGACGGGCGGAACGCTCCGCGACGACGGCCGCCGGGGTCGCGTCACCCTGCTGCACTGCGAGCTCACCGACGCGGGCGCGGTCGAGAAGCTCGTGGCGTCGGTGCAGCCGCAGCGGATCTTCCACCTCGCCGCGCAGTCGTACGTGCAGTCCTCGTTCGACGAGCCCGCCGCGACGCTGCGCATCAACATCGAATCGCAGCTGAACGTGCTGGAGGCGGTCCGGCGGCACGACACGCAGATCCGGATGCACATCGCCGGATCGAGCGAGGAGTACGGGCTCGTCCATCCCGACGAGGTCCCGATGAAGGAGACCAACCCGCTGCGGCCGCTGTCGCCGTACGCGGTCAGCAAGGTGGCTCAGGACAAGCTCGCGTACCAGTACTACAAGTCCTACGGGCTGCATCTGGTGGTGACGCGCGGCTTCAACCACACCGGTCCGCGGCGTGGCACCCACTTCGTGACCAGCACCATGGCGCGCCAGATCGCGTTGATCGAGGCAGGAAAGCACGAGCCGGTGATCTACCACGGTGACCTCACGAGCAAGCGCGACTGGACCGACGTGCGCGACATGGTCCGCGCGTACTGGCTCGCGCTCGAGAAGGGCGAGCCGGGCGAGGTCTACAACGTCGGTCGCGGCAAGTGCTGGTCGATCCGAGAGATGCTCGACATGTTGCTGTCGCACTCGACGGTGAAGATCCGGACCCAGGAAGATCCGGCTCGGCTGCGCCCGAGCGACGTGCCGATCCTGTGGGCCGACACGGCGAAGTTCCAGCGCGCGACCGGATGGGAGCCGCAGATCCCGTTCGAGAAGACGCTGTCCGATCTACTCGACTATTGGCGTGACCGCGTGCGTCGTGATACGCAGCGGCTCGGGGCGGAGGTCTAAGCGGTGCCCGATCTTGGTGGCATATGGACGACATTCGTCAACAACCCGCTCGTCCAACTCGCGTTCCGCGGCGTTGGGCTCTACATCCTGGCGCTGTACCTCGCGATGGTCTTCTGGACCGTCCGCGACGCGCAGCAGCGAACCGAGAATCCGATCCTTCCGTATCTCGCCGGCCTGCTCGTCGTCGTGACGAACGTGCTCGGGCTTTTCCTGTATCTCATCGTGCGTCCCAAGGAGACGCTGGGAGAGGCCTACGAGCGTCAGCTCGCCGAGGAGAGCCTGCTCGCGGAAGCCGAGCAGCGCGTCGTGTGTCCCACCTGCAAGGAACGCGTGCAGGAGGACTTCATCCTGTGTCCGACCTGCCGTACGCGCCTCAAGCGGATGTGCCCCTCGTGCGCGAAGCTCATTCGGCCCGAGTGGAACATCTGCCCGTACTGCGCGAAGGATTTCGATGAGCGCGACTGGACCGTGCACGCCGGAGGCAAGGCGGCCGAGTGATCCGGTCGGCATCCTGATGCCGATATCTCGCGTGCGTGCCCATCCGCGAATGGCCTGAGTCCACCCGTCCGCGCGAGCGTCTTGTCGCGCGCGGCGCGTCGTCGCTGTCGGACGATGAGCTCCTCGCGCTTCTGGTCGGCAGCGGCACGCGCGCCCGTTCGGCCCTGCTCATCGCGAACGAGATGCTTCGCGCCATCGGAGGAACGCGGGCTCTCGGGCAGGCTGATGTGTTGCGCTTGCGCGAATGTGGGGCGGGTCCGGCGACCGCGATGCGCGTCGCGGCCGCCTGCGAGCTGGGTCGGCGCGTGATCGCCGCGAGCGCCGACGGCGAGCGCTGCGACACGCCGGATCTGGCGGCGGCCGCGCTCGCGCCGCATTTCGCGCACCTCGAGCGTG
>Ga0207646_10001661_pt1 | contig 27159 bp, 25 predicted proteins | sample KBSK5502metaG_FD_184343 | JGI IMG/M metagenome (GOLD analysis project Ga0207646, IMG submission 184343) | Corn, switchgrass and miscanthus rhizosphere microbial communities from Kellogg Biological Station, Michigan, USA - KBS K5-50-2 metaG... | ecosystem: Host-associated > Plants > Roots >...
ATCGGCCGAAGTCCCAGCTTGTCCGCGATCCAGGTCACGGCGTCATCGTTAATGAAATCGAAATGTTCCTGCCAAAGATGCAGCAAGGGCAGCGCCGCACTTCGTTTTTCATCGGCCGGATAATGACCGATGGCTTCGTCCATTTTTTGCTCCAACTCGGCGGGAACGCGTGTGCTCGTCGAGTCCACGGGCGAAAAGACTAGTCAGTTAAGGTGCTCTGCTTTTCTGTGACCTTGTCGTCTTTAAAGACGATCGTCACCGTGTCCTTGCCCTGCCGGTAAACGTAAGTCGTCTTCTTCATGATGACGAAATCCTTATTGTCGAGCTCGGTCGGCGGTCCAAGAATTGATTCCACCTGTTTCTTCGACATTCCTTCGGCCACTTCATCGACATTAGCTTTCGTGATGCGCCTGCCGACGCACGAAAGCTCGAGCACGAGTATGAGCACGAGCAGGAGCCGCGTGATGGAAGAAATGACGAATGACCAATGACGAATGCCAAATGAATGACGAAACCCGAATGACGATCCGTTACCTCGATTTTTCGCGGGGAGTTTTGTCTTTCGCATTTCCTTCGTCATTAAGTATTCGTCATTCGTCATTGTTCAATCATCTGTCGCATTCGCCCATGACAAAGTCCAGACTTCCGAGCACAGCGGGAACATCGCTCACCATGCAGCCCGGAAGCAATTCCGGCAAAATGCTCAGGTTGACAAACGATGGAGCACGGATTTTTAACCGATGCGGAACGCCGCCGCCTTTGCTGTTGATGTAAAAACCAAGTTCGCCTTTTGGATTTTCGGCCGCGAAATAAATTTCGCCCGGCGGCGCGTCGAGACCTTCGGTTACGACGATGAAGTGGTGAATCAGTTCCTCCATTTTTGTCATCACGTGCGATTTCGGCGGCGTCATATTTTTCCAATCGTCCACGTTGATTGGCCCGCTCGGTAATTTGTCGATCACTTGCCGCAAAATCCTGACGCTTTGCCGCATTTCCTCGATCCGCACCAAATAACGGTCGTAGCAATCCCCCGCGCTTCCGATCACCACTTCGAAATCGTATTGTTCGTAATCGAGATAGGGATGTTTGCGCCGCAAATCGTGCTCGACGCCGCTGCCGCGCAAAATCGGACCGGAAAGCGCGTAAGCGATCGCGCGCTCTTTTGGAATGACGCCAACCTCCTTCGTTCGATCGACAAAGATGCGATTTCGCGTCAGCAATTTGTCCATCTCATCCAACGCCGGCCCGAATTGATCGAGAAAGTCGCGTAACATCGGAACAAATTTTTCCGGGAGATCGCGAATTTGGCCGCCGACGCGCGTGTAAGAAGTCGTGAAGCGCGCACCGCTGAGCAATTCGCTCAAGTCGTAAATTTTTTCGCGTTGGGTGAAGGAGTAGAGAAACACGGTCATCGCACCGAGGTCGAGCGCCATCGCGCCGAGTCCCATCAGATGGGACGAGATCCGGGAAAGCTCGCAGCAAATAACGCGAATCGCTTTTCCGCGTGGTGGAATTTCCCAATTCATTAATTTCTCCACCGCCAGTGCATAGGCCACGTTGTTCGCTAGCGGCGCGAGATAATCCAGCCGATCGGTGTAGGGGACGAATTGGTTGTATTGCATGTTCTCGGCGATTTTTTCATCGCCGCGATGCAGAAATCCGACGTCCGGCATCGCTTTGGTGATGATCTCGCCATCCAATTCGAGGACGAGTCGCAACACGCCATGCGTCGCCGGGTGCGACGGCCCCATGTTGAGAATCATTTTCTCGCCAATGTCGTGATCGGTTTCGCGCAGCTTCGCTTCTTCGGCAGCGACTCGCGTTACCGGATCGGGCGATTCAATTTCGCGAACGGTGAATGCCATAGATCGACAATCCCGAAATAATCGGGACTCGCGAACTGTTTTTTCGGAGTTGCGTTTATGCTCGCGACTCGTGAACGACGCGCAAGAGAAAACTCCGGGAAGGGCGCGCGCCTCGCAGGTGGTCAAATGGAGCCGCTGACAAAATCGCTGAAGAAGCAGCGACGTTGGCTAGATAAGCCATCGAACATCGGACAGTTAGCAAAAGTCATCGGCGAAGGTCGATGCCCGCTGCGCGTGTGTCCCAGAACTTCTGCTCGCGCTAACTTCGCCACGCGATTAACTAGGAAAACGAAATGAAAAAGATCGCGCTTCTATTTGTCGGACAAGGTGCGCAGGTCGTCGGCATGGGAAAAGATCTGGCCGATCAATTTCCGGTCGCGGCGGATTTATTTCGCCGAGCCGACGAAATTCTCGCACGCAAACTCACTGACATTGCATGGAACGGTCCGATCGAGGAGTTGACCAAGACTTCCAATTGTCAGCCAGCGTTATTTGTTCATGGACTCGCGTGTCTGTCGATCTTGCGCGAGCTCGCCGGCAATTTTCCGATCGGCGGCGCGGCCGGTTTGTCGTTAGGCGAAATGACTGCGCATGCGGCTGCCGGAACGTTCGACTTCGAGAACGGTCTCAAGCTTGTCCAAAAACGAGGCAGTTTTATGGACGAAGCTTGCGCGGCAACCGTCGGCGGAATGGCCGCAATGATTGGCGCGGACGAAAACGCGGTCCGCCAGTTGGCGGATGAAGAAGATGTTGATGTTGCAAACATCAATTCTCCCGGCCAAGTCGTCATTTCAGGTGAGCTGGCGAAAGTCGAGGCCGCAGTAGCTGTGGCAAAGGAACACGGAATTCGTCGCGCGACGATGCTCAATGTGGCCGGCGCTTATCATTCGCGATTGATGCAAAGCGCTTACGAAAAATTGGGCGGGGCGCTTGCTCATGTTGTTGGACAGCCGCCGCGTTTTCCGGTGATTAGCAATGTGACCGGCATGGAAGTGAGAACGCCGGTTGAAATTCGGCGGACGTTGCAGGATCAAGTCACCGGCACGGTCCGCTGGGTCGATTGCATGGAACGACTGCTCGATCTTGGCTGCGATTTGTTCGTTGAGCTCGGGCCCGGTAGCGTGCTCGCCGGACTGCTCAGGCGCACCCGGAAAGATGTCGATGTTGTGTCAGTCAGTGACGCCGAATCGGTGCGCAAATGCGCCGCGACAATTTCAAATTAACGCGCTAGCGCGGTCCATTAGGCCGCGTGTAAAACGTTGCCGCCAGCTCGTCCGATTTATCATCGCCAACGCGCGTTGAAACCGGAAGGTTTGTTTCGATCCAGGTCATCAACCGCCGATTTCGCTTAAAGCGAAAGCTGACAACGATTCCCGCGACGCTATTGTCCCTTACAGTCTGCTCAAGACGCGCGATGCTCGTTTTGTCGAATCTGAAAACCTCAACGTAGGTCAGATTGATCGCTGATGGCGGAATAAGCCGGTCTGCCAAATACAAAACCAGCGCGTCGTCGCTCAAAAGGTAATCGTTCGAGCCAAAGTTTTGTCCGATAAATCGGACAACGGCGTCGACGTGAACAGGTTGAGGGCGACGCTCGCGCAAATTGTAACGAATAAGCCAAGGAAGATCGATTGAGGTAATCAAAAGTGCTGAAGCGAACAATATTGCCGGCAACCTGTTAGAAGAGAAAACTCGGCGTCGGTTCCGCAGATCAATTAGCGTATGTTTCAGACTGCCGAAGCCGCGGCTCAGGCCCAGCACTGAAAAAACAATAAGCGGCGGAACGATCAATGTGTAGTGATGCAAATACGGCGGCATTTGCAGCAGAATCGCGGTCGTTATCAATTCGCCGGCGAGTAAGGCCAATATCGCGGTGGTCACTGGCCGTAGCAAAATGACTCCTGCCGCTGCGAACACCAGCCACGGGATATTAAGCCGGCAAAACCCCTGAAGCGCGCGCCAACGTTCGTCGACTCGTGATGTGAGCCAATTTCGTTCAGCTAAATGAAATTCAACCGTGCGCCTGTATTCTGCAATTGGGTGAAGGAAATCGACAAACGGCGCGGCGGAAATGATTGCTGCTGCACCAAGAATTAGCATGTCTGCGGCCAGCGCCACCCACTCAAACCTCAGCCGGCCGTTCTCGCGCCGGGCCCGATTACTGAGCAAAATGATGATAATCGTAATTCCAAATCCAATCGCAAACGGCTTGAGAGTGAGACTGGCGCTCGCGCAAGCGCCGGTCAAAGCCAACCAGAATCGTCGCCGGCTCCTTTGAAATGCAAACAAAAAGACCAGGGCCCAAATAATGCACGCTATAGCCGCAACATCGCTCATCACCATTCTCGACTGCCGGACGTAGAGCGGGCTGATTGCGCACAATAGCATTGCCGCCGCTGCACCACTTCGGCTTGCGCCGAGTTGATAACTCAGCGCGCCCAGGCCAATTAACGCTAGCAACGAAAACCCGAAGACGGTCAGTCGCCCTACAATCAGCGAATCACCAAAGAGTTGGAAGGCGGTCGCCAGTATTTTGGGAAACGACCAGAACTGGTCGAAGAAAAATGTGTGGATGTCATAGCCGCGATGAATAAGGCGCGCGACCATCAGATAAACGCCTTCATCGATGTCCCTGTTTCGAGCCACGATCGTGTCGGGCCACAAATACCAGGCCGCGAGTCCGATCGCCCCCGCGGTAACTAAGATTGACAGCACACGTTGCTGCATCTGCTCGACAATGAAGTCCTCGATTTTTCGGTCAATCAGATTCTAGTCAGCTGACATTAACTTGAAACTAAATGCGCATTGCCGACGTAAGATCGACAATCACGTTCGGTACAGATAGTCTTCGCGCGTGGATCTTTTCCAGCGAATCGATGAAGATTTGAAACAGGCGATGCGCGCCAAAGAAGCGACGCGCCTCGATGTTGCAAACGTCAATTCTCCCGGCCAAGTCGTCATTTCAGGTGAGTTGGCAAAAGTCGAGGCTGCGGTCGGCGTGGCAAAGGAACATGGAATTCGTCGTGCGACGATGCTCAACGTGGCAGGGGCTTATCATTCACGGTTGATGCAAAGCGCTTATGAAAAACTGGGCGCGGCACTACTCGAGGTGCAGATGCAAATCCCGCAGTTTCCAATGATTAGCAATGTGACCGGCCGCGAGGTTGAGATACTTCCGGAAATTCGGCAAACATTGCAGGATCAAGTCACGAGCACCGTGCGCTGGGTCGATTGCATGGACCGACTTCTGGATCTTGGCTGTGATTTGTTCATCGAGCTTGGGCCGGTGGAGTGCTCACGGGTCTTCTCAAGCGCACCCGAAAAGATGTCGATGTTGTTTCCGTCAGCGACGTCAAATCAGTAAGAGCCTGTTTGGAGAAAATATCGATCTAAACGTCAGTGTTCTTCTTTCTCGCGCCGGTAGATGTGCGCTATAACCCTGTCGGTATCGTCAGCGCGAATTGTTGTAGAAGCTGGAAAGTTCGCCTCGATCCACGACATCAAACGCGGATTCCGCAGATAGCGAGCGCTCGCGATGATACCGGCGACGGAATACTGACGGAGGGTGGTCTCCAAACGTGTACCGCTCGTTTGGTCGAACTTAAAGGTCGCTGCGAAGCTCAGATTGATTGCGGATGGTGGGACAAGACGATTTGCCAAATATGGCATCATGACGTCGTCACTCAGCAGATAATCGCCGGGGTCCGTGTTCTCTTGGAGATAACGAACCACCGCCTCTAAGCCGTCCGGCGGCGGATGGAGTGCGCGGCGATCATAACGGACGATCCATGGAAGATCGGCGCATGTGATGAGGAGCGCCGCAACAAAGATCATCGCCAGCAACCGTCTTGAAGTGATCGCGCGATCGCGACGAAGATCAGCGATCGTCTGTTTGAGAGCGATAACGCCACGCTCCAAACCAATGATGGAAAAGACAATCAACACGGGTACGAGCAACGTGTAGTGATTCATCCATGGCGGCAGTTCGAGGAGAATCGCTGTGGATATCAATTCGCCCGCGAGCAAGACTGAAACGGCAGCTCGAAACGGCCGGAGAGCTGCAATCCCAACAGCCGCGAAAGCGAGCCAGGGGATGTTTCGCCGAGTGAACCCAAGCAGAGCGCTCCAGCGATCCATCGCTGTGGATACCAGCCAATTCCTTTCGGCTAAATGAAAACCGATCGTGCGCCTGTATTCCTCTATCGGATGGAGCAAATCGGCAAAAGGCGCCGCGACAATCGCTCCGGCTGCGACAAACACGAGGAGATCGATCGTCAGGCCCGCTACATCAAAGCGCGGCCCATCGGCCTCCCGCCGCGCGCGGCGGATAAACAGAAGGACGACAAACGCAATGGCGAATCCAATTGCGACCGGCTTGATGATTAGACTGGCGCCTGCCCATGCACCGCTCGCTACCAGCCACAATCGACGGCCTCGTTTTTGAAACGCTAGCAGAAATACCAGCGACCAGATCAAGCATGCGGCACTTGGAACATCAGCGATCACTTCACGCGACTGCCTGAGGTAAATCGGCTCGACCGCCCCACAAAGAATCGCAACCGGCGCTGTCCATCGAGCGCCGACTTGATAACTCAAGAGTGCCATGCCGATCAATCCCACTAATGAAAATCCGAAGACCGTGAGTCGTGCCACTACCAACGAATCCCCGAACCACCGAAAAACTTCCACGAGTGTTCTTGGGAATAGCCAGAATTGGTCGAAGAAGAAAGTGCTGGAGGAGTAGCCACGATTAAGAAGACGCGCCACCATCAGATAAACGCCTTCGTCGATATCCCTCCTGCGCGAGACGACCGCGTCTGGCATCAGGTACCAGGCCGCGAGGCCGGTCGCCAAGGCGATGCCGAGCACCAACAGGACACGCCGCTGCATCGACCTGACAATGAAGATACCACTTTTCGGGTCAATCGAATTCTAAACAGGCGACGATAAATCGGGCCGGTGGGGTCAGACTTCTCGCCAGCAGCCGGCGTCTTGAGATAACTTCCCTGAGCCACCGCCGCTTCGTTGAATACAAAATCGACATCTTCCTTTGCTCGCCAGGCAGCTGATTTTTTTGGGATGCCATCTGCGGCGGAATTCATCGCTGCAGCAACACTGTTCGTAATCTTGGTCGTCGCGAACGTTCTCAATGTTCTCCATCACGGTTTCGACAGCGACGAGCCTTATCATGTCCATGTCATTTGGTCGTGGACGCGCGGTTTGGTGCAATACCGGGACGTCTTCGATAATCACATGCCGTTATTTCATCTCATGTTCGCACCCATCGCGGGTCTAATCGGGGAACGGCCAACCATTCTTTTTTGGATGCGGTTTCTTCTTCTGCCGATGTATTTCGTCACGGCATGGTCCGCTTACCGAATTGGAAGCGCTCTTTTTTCTCGTCGAACTGGTGTTTGGGCGGTCTTGTTACTGGGATTTTTTAGCGGCTACTATTCTCTCGCTTATCAATTTCGAACTGACAACTCGTGGACGCCGCTTTGGATGTTATGCATCGCAGCACTCGTCTGCGATGAAATGACGACACGCCGAGCGGCAAGTGCCGGCGTGCTACTCGGACTCTGCTTTGCGATATCGATGAAATCGATTCTGTTTTTAGCTTCCATCATCGGAAGCTTTCTTGTCCTCGCACTAATCGTCGGCTATCGCGGCAAAATCGTGCAGCCGGCAGGTCTGGCGAAGTCCATTGCGATACTTTGTGGCACGGCTGCGCTTGTGCCCGGCGTAATCGTGATCTTTTTCGCCGCCAAAGGACTCTGGTCCGATTTTCGATACCAGGTTTTTGAATTCAATTTCCTGGCCAAGCTCGTGCCCTCGGGCCACTCGTTTACTGCCATCCTAATCCTAACGTTGGCGACGTTGGGTCTCGTTTATGTCGCGCGGCAAATCTTTCGTTTGTCGGCCGACCCGAATGTCGGTCTTCGCCGCGCTTTCGTTCTTTTACTTTGCGTCATCTATTTATTTCTAATCGAAGCATTCTGGCCTTTGTCGAAAACGTATCTGCCGGCTTATCCTCTTGGCGCGATCCTTTTTACTGCCGGACTGTTTGCTTTGGCTCAAAAGCTTTCGCCCGATCGCGTGAGCGCGGGCCGGACTTTGCGTTTCGTTCCGCTGCCAGCGATTGCTGCTCTCTGCGAAATTGCGGTGTTGTTTACGGGTAAACCGGTTTGGAAAGACCGGACATCCGACCAGACGAAACTCGTGCGCGACGTCCTGGCCCTGACTCAACCGGACGATTATGTCCTCGATTGCAAAGGCGAAACCATTTTTCGTCGCCGCTGTTTTCGGCTGCTCTTGGAACGAATTACGAGGAAGGCAATTAAGCGCGGAGTAATTACCGACGACGCTCCTCAGCGATGCATCGAAACCCGCACGTGTGTCGTCGCCACCATGCTCCATCGCTATTCAGACTCGACGCGCGAATTCATCGAGCGCAATTATTTACCTGTGACCGAGAATTTGCGCGTCGCGGGCTTGGTCCTGACAAGTTCATCCGAAAATACCCGGCAGTACAATTTCGAGGTTCTAATCCCCGCCGACTACGAAATTATCGGGCGCGATGGAATTATCTCAGGAACACTTGACGGCAGCGCATATCACGGCGCGCGGTTTCTCGGCACCGGTCCACACATCTTTGACTCAACATCAACATCTGGCCCTATCATTTGCCTCTGGGCCCAAGCCGCTGACCGAAACTTTACCCCCTTCTGCTTAATATCTCGTTTTCAAAGATAATTCATTTGCCGATCGTCCTTATTTCATTTTGAATTAACTATTCCGGCACATGAGTAATCCCACGTTCGACTCAGATTCGCGTTTGATGCTGATTGCGCCGCATCCGGACGATGAATCCCTGGCTTGTGGAGTCGCTTTGCAATGGGCGGTCCGCGCAGGCGCCGCGATCCGTGTCGCTTATGCAACCGACGGCGAGGATAATCCTTGGCCGCAGCGGGTTCTGGAACGCAAATGGCGCCTCAACGACGCGGATCGCAAACGCTGGGGAAAATTGCGCCGTACGGAAGCCCTTGCCGCCCTGAGCGTCCTCGGGGTGAAGGCATCAGCCGCATGTTTTCTAGGTTTACCCGATCAAAAGTTGACCGCGCTGTTAAGCCGCGATTGCCGTTTCGTGCTCGAACGACTTGCATCGATGATCAGCCAATGGGGTCCGACTCATCTTATCTTTCCTTCACATTTTGATCGGCATCCTGATCACAGCGCGGTCGCGGTCATGGTCCAGCTCATTTTGCCCGAACTTGTTTTGAACGGCATTACGACATCGGCCTGGACCTATGCGGTCCATGGGAACAGCCGCGCGTTTCTTGGTCGGGCGGAGCCGATGCAATCGTCGGACCCGGAACAATTGATCAAACTTCAAGCGATTCGATGTCACGCGACCCAGTTGAGACTCTCCAGGAGGCGGTTTCTCGGATATGTTCGCCGGCCGGAGTTTTTCATCAATTGGCGAGCGGGCAAAGCAGGCGTGGATGATTGTTTTATTCAGTCAATCGCGAGAGGCCCAAATTTCCTTCGCCTCAAACTTCGGATCCCGATCGTGCGCCGGGCGCTGCTCGCACCGACGCTTTTGCTCGCCGGCTGCAATGACTCCGGCGAATTGTGCTCGGCCCGCTTCCAGCTGCCCACGCGCCTTGGCGAATTAAAGGTGCCGCTCTTTTCGCCGGTCCAACCGATTTTTCTGAAACTGGAGCGCCGCTCATTATTTTTCGACCAAGCGGGCTGGGTCGAAGTACCGACACCGCGTTCCGAGCCAGAGTCGCTTAGTGCGGATTGCCTCGAAGAGCCGGCAATTGCTACTCGTTAGCACGTTCTGCCTTTCTCGCGCGCGTAGCTAAGATCGACAATTACGTTCCGGCATCGTAATTTTTCCGCGTGAGTTTATCCGAGCAGGTTGATTTAGATTTGAAACAGGCGATGCGCGCCAAAGAAGCGACGCGCCTCAGCGTTTTGCGAATGCTGAAAGCCGCTCTCACGAACGCGACAATCGAAAAAGGTGGCGCGGATTCAAAGTTAACCGATGCGGAAGCGATCCAGGTGATTCGCAAACAGGTGAAGCAACGCCAAGATTCAATTAAAAGTTTTGAGAAAGGCGGGCGTCCGGAGCGGGCCGCAAAAGAAAAAGAAGAATTGTCGATCTTGCAATCGTATTTGCCGCAAGGAATCAGCGCCGACGAAATTTCGAAAGTTGTGCGCGACACGATCGCCGAAGTTGGCGCCAGTTCGAAAGCGCAAATGGGCGCGGTGATGAAGGCGTTGCAAGCGAAAGTGGCCGGCCGCGCCGATGGCAAGACGCTAAGCAGAGAAGTGCAGAAGCAGCTGTCGTAGTTTCCATGCTAAGCGCCATCATCGTCGCCGCCGGCAGCAGCGAACGAATGGGCTTCGACAAATTGTTCGCGCTGGTGAGCGGAAAGCCCGTGATCGCGCACACCATCGCCGCGTTCGAGCGCACGAGTTGCGTTGACGAAATTATTTTGGTCGGCCGCGCCGATAGTCTAGAAGAAATGAGAAAGATCATCGACCAACCGACAAAAGTGAAACAGATCGTCGCAGGCGGAGCAGAACGGACTGATTCGGTGCGCGCCGGACTCGATCACTTAAATCCAAAGTCTGATTTTGTTGCGGTGCACGATGCCGCGCGCCCACTGGTAACTCCTGAAAAAATCACGCGCGTCTTCGAAATTTGCCGGACGAGTGGTGGAGCGGCGACATTGGCCGAACCAATCAACGACACACTGAAACGCGCCGATGTCGATCTTGCCGTCAAGGAGTCAGTCGATCGCAACGGCATTTACGGGATGCAAACGCCCCAGGTCTTCGCGCGCGATTTACTCGAAGAAGCTTACCGTCTTCTCGCGAAAAAGAATATCTCGGTCACCGACGAAGTTTCAGCCGTCGAACTTCTCGGCCGCAAAGTCGTACTCGCCCCTAATCACGATTTCAATTTCAAGATCACTTACCCGCGCGACCTCCCAATGGCCGAATTCGTTCTTCGGCAAAGAGCCAGAAACAAATAACATTCAGATCGTGGCGGAGAAAATCGACCAGCTGCTGAAGCGTGCCGAATCTGCCGATCTCTCGGAATTGATGTCCATCTGGCGATCGCGGTTGCCGGAAGAAGGATCGGGATCGCCGGCGTTATTTCGCTGTCTTGGCGAACGTATTCTTGCGCAGGGCGAACCTTTGCTGGCTTACGATGTTGTCACCGCTGGCTTAGCGACGTGGCCGAAAGACACTCGGTTGCGCCAGCTGCAAGGTTTGGCACTCGCACGGAGCGGCGCTACCGATCGGGCAAATGCTATTCTCGAGGATTTGCGGCGCGAAGCGCAACCAGCTGAAGAAACGCTTGGGATGCTTGGGCGGACGTATAAAGACCTCGCAATCGCAGCCGCGACATCTGATCAACGCGCCCAGTTTCTAAAACGGGCCGCGAAGACTTACGCCGAAGCGTATCGAACAAGTGGCGGTTACTGGTCCGGAATCAATGCCGCGACGATGAATCTGCTCGTCGGCCAAACCGCGCAAGCCAATGAGCTGGCCCGAAAAGTTCGCGTGGAATGTTTGAAAGAAGTTGAAGCATCGCGCGGTGATTCCTACTGGCAGCTCGCAGCTCTCGGCGAAGCCGCATTGATTTTGCGTGATCTTTCACAAGCGGGGAAATGGTACGGCCGTGCGGCCAAGAAAGGTCGAAATCGGTTTGGTGATCTTCAGTCGAGCCGGCGCAACGCGCGTTTGATCCTCCAACACTGGAACGAAGATCTCGGTTGGATCGACAATTATCTTCGTATCCCAGGTGTCATCGTTTTTGCCGGTCATATGATCGACCGTCCGGATCGGACAAGGCCGCGGTTTCCGCTGCAACTTGAACCGCTGGTGGCGAAAGAAATTCGCCGGAAGCTCGACGAGCTGAAGCCGGGCTTTGGTTTTTCTTCGGCTGCATGCGGCTCCGATATTTTGTTCCTGGAAGCGATGCTCGATCGCGGAGCGGAAGTCTCAATCGTGTTGCCGTACAACGAAGAAGAATTCATTCGCGACAGCGTTGAGATTGGCCTCGATTCAAAAAAGTGGCGTGCTCGCTTCGACAATATTCTCGCGCGTGCGGCTCGCATCATCACGGCGTCGAATCAACGCCTCGAAATCGGCGGCGTTTCGTATGAGTTCTGTAATCAACTTGTTCTCGGTCTCGCCACAATCCGCTCCCGCCAACTGGAGACCAGGCTGATTCCGCTTGCGGTTTGGAACCAACAGCTCGGCGACGGACCCGGTGGCGCCGCAAGTGTCGTTCAGAATTGGCGCTCGTTGGGCTACAACCCGGAAATTGTTGATCTTGCAGAAATCGGCAGGCGAAGCGGTTCTCTTTCCACCGTTGACGCTGCCGTCTCTGACCTTCGAAACCAAAGCTCCCATCGTCACACACTAGCGTCAGAGAATTTCCGCTCTCGGATCGTCGCGATTCTTTTCGCGGACGCCGTCGGCTTTAGCAGGCTGAGCGAACCGGAAGTGCCGCGATTCGTGCAGCATTTTTTCGGCGCTATTGCGCACCTGATGGAGAAATTTTCCGGCTCGATCATTGCCAACAATACGTGGGGCGACGGTTTGTATTTCGTCTTCTCCGAAATCGATCTCGCCGGCGAGTTTGCTTTGCAACTGGCGGAACTGGCCACGACAACGGATTGGGCGGTGAAAGGCCTGCGCGCGGAATTAAATCTGCGGATCGCCTTGCACGCAGGTCCTGTTTACGAGTTTGATGATCCAATAACGCGCCGGCGGAACTACAGCGGGACGCACGTGAGCCGCGCCGCGCGCATCGAACCCATCACGCCACCTGGCCAGGTTTACGCCAGTGAGGCCTTTGCCGCGCTCGCCGTTGCTTGCCGCGCAAAAAATTTCACCTGCGATTACGTCGGCCAAACTCCCATGGCCAAAGGCTACGGTACGTTACCGACCTATCACGTACGAAGCCGCGCTACGGAGCTATGAAAATTTTTCCTGTGAACGGACACTTCACTTGTGCGCCTTTGGCGTAGCGACGAATATCAATCTCGCCTTTTGTAGGCGCATATGGGCTGCGGACTATTCCGGGCTTACCTTGAACTGGAATTCCGGACGGTAAACCTCTGGCCGTGCTGCTTGGCTTTGGACTCGCCCCGGGTCTGCCTTTTTGCTGGTGCACCGTTTTCTCTCGGATTGCCGTGATCTTCGGAAGTCCGTCAATAAGAGTAATCTCAAGATCGATCGCGAACTGTCCTTTCGTCCAAATATTCCGCTGCGGACTTTCGGCATAAAAGTTCAGTTTGAAACTAGCGATGCACTGTTGTCCGGGAACTTTTTCCTGGAGGTGAATGTCTCCTTCAATCTCGTCGTGCCGAATTGGCCAGCGCACATTATATCTTTCTATATCCTGTCGGATGTAAGCTTGATCTTGGTTCTTCTCGTCGAAGTAAGAGACATTCGGTGCGTAGCACGCAAGCGGTGGGTTTGGGTCTGGAGATTCGTTTGCCATCACAAACTGGCGTACGAAGTCGCTGATCCAAGCTTGCCAAGCTCGTCCGTTTTGCGCCGCCGGATTTAGCGACGGAGTTGGAATTGGCGAACTCGGCGATGGAGTCGGTCGAATCGCCAGATTGTCCGTCGCGTAGTCAAATTGAATTTCAGAGATGGGCGTCGCATCGTATCTGGTCCCGCGGTAGACGCCGATAATTTCAAATTTTGCCCACTCTGTGGTAACCAAGCGCGGAAATTGAAATCGCTGGAGTGACATCCGATCTTCGAATTCAAGATCTTGCGCGGTACCGTCGCTGAAACTCACACGAAGAGTTCGCACACGATTGTTTGTTTTGTAACGATCACTATCGCTTCCGTAGCCGCCGTAAACCCAGACGCCGCGAAGACTGGCCGGAGATTCGAAACGTACCATCACCCAATCTCCAGGCCCCCCACCATTTGAACACCAGGCAGTATCGTTCTTACCGTCGAATGCCAAGCTCGCGTCATAACCTTTCCACTCTCCTTGATAGCTTTGCGGCTTGAGCTCTGAAGACGCTTTAATCTCTGAAATCCGAGGTGCAATTCCAACAGAGGACTGAGCACTCGCCGGGGTTGGGCTTGGATTCAACTGCGTCGAGGTCTTGAGCCGATAATCCTCGGGAAAATTCCACGTCACAGATGGCTTTGTATTGGCTGCGATCCAAACAGTCTCGCTGTGGTCAGAAAATCCTTCTCGTTTGAAGATCACTTGGGCGTATCCGCCCGGTAGGTCTTCGAGCGTTTCGGGTGTTTTGCCTATGTGATGCTTACTATTCGCGTCGATGACTTCGTATGCTTCGCCTTGTGGTGTGCTATCGACGAGTAGCGCTCCCCGTATTTGTGTCGGCGCTGGTGACGTGATCGGTGATACTGTAAGTGGATTCTCTCTTCCGCGCGGCACTACACCGTTTGGTTGTGGCGACGACTGGTTGCCATTGCTGACGTTTCTTGATTTGAAGAATTTAGTCGTTTGAACAAGCAGGACTTGAAAAGTGCCACTGCGAAGTCCGAAGTAGATGGCGCCTGCTCCCGTCGCTAACACGAGCAAACAGAGTGCCGACAGGCCTATAGCTTTGCGGTGGCGATATAGACGATCAGTTGAGATTCGGACACACCGATGCACAGACATTTGCACTGAGTCGAAAAAACGAACAGCGCGGGACTTTGCAGCTGACAGGGCGTTGTGAGTGGCTTGCCACAGACATCTAAATGCTGCCTTGATGGCGCCGATTTTGGCCTTCCAATTAATGATCGGCGACCTTGGTGGGCGATGTGTTGCTGTAGCAGGACGTATAGCAGCCGTTTGCGTGTTTGTTCGTCTGTCTCGTGTCTCATCCTCAGCTTCGGTGGGCGGGGGTCTCAACGGCTCCCGACTAAGTGGTTTTTCTATGATTGGCACGGATGACGGCTGCATTGCTTCTAGCTGCGATTCAGACGGAACGAGCGGGACGTGAGGTGCACCCGGAATTTCCTGTGGTCGGGTTTCCTCAAGGTCGGGTGGCTTAGGTTGTACAGCGGTCAATATTCGATTAATCGCCACGGCAAGTTTCTCAGCGTGATGGTGGAAATCGATTCCGACATCGAGGTTGAGTGCATTTCGGAATGCCAGTCCTTCGATATCTTTAGGCAACTGCTCCGGACTCGGCATTTGCGCGCTGTTTACGAGAACCGGAATGATGGGAAGCTTGCGATTCAACGCATAAGCAATTTCAATCCGAACAAAGTCGCCCGGATCGTCGATTCGTCGACCTCGATGCCTGCGCCTTCCGACCCAGTCAGGGCCGATCATTGCTACGAGGACCTTCGACTGATCGATCATTTGTTTGATGTGATCGCGAAAATCGACGCCGTAAGGAATGGAATCGAAATCCATGAACACATTGCCTTTGCCGAATTCAGTTTGCAGTCGGTCATAAAGGCGGCCAGCGACTGGCAGCGAATCTTCCCGGCGATATGAAATGGCGATCATGAGTACGCCTTTCGCCGATTGTAAGAACTACGCGTTACGGGTGTAAAGGAGATTGGTTAGGCTGAGTGCCTGCCGACACGGCAGATGCCCGTCCAACTACACGAGCATCGGGTCGATCGGACTCCGCACTTGTGAGATCGAAAACAATTTGTTAGGAAGTCCCGGCGGTGACGCCGCGTCCGCTCATTTTTATTTCGGCGGTCAGTCGGGAATTACGAAATGCCCGGCAACTGGTAGCCAACACGCTGACCTTTCTCGGGTATCAGCCAATCTGGCAAAATATTTTTGGGACTGAGAGTGGCGACCTGCGACAAATTCTTCGCCAGCAAATCGATCAATGCAAAGGCATCGTTCAACTGGTCGGCCAATGTTATGGCGCGGAACCGCCCACAATCGACCCGCAGTTTGGCCGGGTAAGCTACACCCAGTACGAAGCGCTCTACGCGCGGCAGCGCGGGAAAAAAGTCTGGTACCTGTTCATCGACGAGAGCTTCCCGATTGACGCGCATGAACCAGAGCCTGCGGAATTGCGAGAACTGCAAGGGGCTTATCGACAGCGCTTGCAAGCCGACGCGCATATTTTTCATCCGCTGAGCAGCAGCGAAGCGTTGGAAGCCAGTGTTCTCAAGTTGCGCGACGATCTCACTCGTCTCCGCCGTGGCGTGAAGCAATGGGCCGTAGGCGTTACCGCGCTACTCGCCCTCATCGCCGGCCTAGTTATCTGGCAATTGCGGAGCCAGGCCCTAATGAAGACAGAGATGAAGTCTGAGATGGCTAAGCTCCGACAGGGCATCATGGCGTATCCGCAGATGGAAGCTCAGGTCCGCGGATCTCAAACGGAAAAGGATCCAGCCGCCGTTCAAGAACGGGTTTATGCCGAACTTGCCAAGCAGCTTGGTGTTGATGCGAAACTACTGCGGGAAAAACTGCCCCGTTTTGCCGACGATTTGAAGCGCGCCTCTGCACCGACCAGCTACGAGCGTGCGAACGCTGCTTATGTTGCCAAGGACTACTCCGACGCGGAGCGCTTGGCTTTGCAAGCTGCCGATGAGACCTCCAAGTCCTTGAAAGGGGAAAAGACAATCGAAGCCCTAGAATTGGCTGGGTGGTCGGCCGAGAAGCGAATCGATTACAATCGTGCAATGGAACATTTTCGAGAAGCGGAGAAGCTGACTGACAAACAGCGCGATCCCAAAGAATGGGCGCGAGTGCAACATGCGATTAGCTATTTGCTCGATGATGAAGGCCGTTACGGCGAGGCGGAGAACATTCTACGAAGGGTTATCGAAGTTCGTACTCACGTGCTGGGGGCCGAGGATCCCGACACGCTGTCAAGTCGCAACGGTCTTGCCAACGAGTTCCTTCACCAAGGGAAGTTTGCTGAGGCAGAAGTGGAGCATCGCGATGTGATGAACCTTCGGGAAAAAATACTTGGGCCCCAGCATCCTGATACGCTCGCAAGCCGCAGCAGTCTGGCCAGCGATCTTCTTGGTCAAGGGAAGTTTACTGAGGCGGAAATGGAGCATCGTGATGTGATGAACCTTCGGGAAAAAATACTTGGGCCCCAGCATCTCGATACGCTCGCAAGCCGTCGCAAGGTGGCGCAAGCGCTTTATTACGAAGCGAAGTACGCTGAAGCGGAAGCGCAATATCATGAGCTAATCAAATTAGAGGAGAAAGTGGTCGGGGCGGAACATCCCGACACGCTAAACAGTCGCACCAACCTCGCCCATACTTTGCTTGAGGAAGGCAAATATGGCGAGGCAGAAGAGCAATACCGCGGGGTAATTAAACTCCAAAGCAAAGTGCTCGGATCCGAGCATCCCGATACGCTCTGGAGCCGGTCGAATCTGGCAAGGGCGCTTCACGACCAAGGGAAATGTGCGGAGGCGGAAGCTGAAATTCGACCCGTAATCAAACTGGAAGAAAAGGCGATTGGGACGGAGAATTCCTACACCGTCGGCAGCCGCTATGCGTTGGGCAATGCCCTCGAGTGTCAAGGTAAGTATGCAGACGCGGAAGCCGAATATCGCACCGTCGTGAAACTTTGGGGAAAACTGCTTGGACCGGAGAATCCTGGCACGCTCGCTAGCCGAAGCAGCTTGGACAAGACGCTACTGGCGGAAGGTAAAGACGCCGAAGCCGACATGCGTGAGGTAATCAAACTGCAAGAGAAGGCACTTGGTCCCGAGCATCCTGACACGCTTGAATCGTGCTACAGTTTTGCCTCTGGCTTAAAACGTCGAAATAAGCTTCAAGAAGCGAGGGAGTTTGCCCGGCGAGTGGCGGAAGGCGCACGCAAGGTGTTGGGGCCCGATCATCCTTCAACACGCAAATACGAAAATCTTTTGACAGATTTGGAACCAAAACACTAAGCCAGCATAGGATCAATCGGGACGAGCGGCCGGATGAGTTCGACGAGAGCGGGAATGTCTTTGGTTTTGAATGGGCGGCCGTGGCGTTTGAGTTTGGTTGATTCCAGTTCGCTGACGCGAAGAATTTTTCCGTGCTTCCAAATCCAGGCGTCGGAATTGTAGGGGCCAACGCGACGCGGATTGGTCCAGGTGTGGATCGATAACAGGCGATCGTTGACCGCGGCGGCGATGTGCATCGGGCCGCTGTCCACGCTGATGACAAAGCGCGCAACGCGAATGAGCCGGATCAATTGCAAAAGTGAAGTTTGGTTGGTGAGCTCAACGCAGTTCTCGACGATGTTGATGTTGCGGTTCGTTTTTCCAACGACAACGACGCGCGTCGGCGCGAACGCGACGCAAATTTCCTCGATCACGCGGTTGGTCAATGATTTGCCGTTTCCGCGCGCGAACGGGTGCAGCAAAATGAACGGCGGAAATTCGTCGAATCGCGGCAACGGGTCGCCGGTCGGCAGGGGACAGCGCAACGCGTCGCCAATCTTTGCACCGGCGAGCTCGGCGAGTTTGAGATAACGCTCGACCGCGTGTTCGCGCCGATTCACTCTGGCAGTGCGTTTGTAAAAGAAACGAGAGCCTTCGCGGCCGTCGCTCATTCCGTAAACTTCTTTCGCGCCGCTGACCCGGGCGATGAACGCGCTCCTGAGCAATCCCTGAAAATCGAGCGCGAGATCGGGCCGCAGCTTTCTGGTTTCTTTGAGCCATGGCAGCATGCTGACCGGCGCGCCGAGTCCGCTAAATTCGCGGCGTGGAAAAACGTGGATATGATTTACGTCGGAATTTCCGCGCAACAGCGGCGTGAATTCCGGATTTATCACCCAGGTGATGGTCGCATGCGGATGAGCGTCGCGAATCGCGGCCACCGCCGGTAACGTATGAACGATATCGCCGAGTGAACTTGGTTTGATGATCAAAATCGAATTCACGGTTGATTGTCGATCCATTCGACTGCGCTCAGGACATGTCTCAGCGACCGATGGCGAGGCGTTCCGCTAACAAACGTGGCAGGCCGGCGTCGATGATTTTCTTCTGCGCCGCCGCCAGATCGTATTTCACTCGCCGCTGCTCGACCACCGCGCCCTCGATGTGATAAATGCAATAAGCCGCGTGCCAATCAGCGTCCCGCGGTTGGCCGACGCTTCCGGTGTTGATAAAATATTTTTTGCTCAAATCGATGCGCAACTTGTCGATTCGCTGACGTTGCACACCGTCGTCGCGCACAAAGGCCATCGGCACGTGAGTGTGCCCAAAAAAACAGACGCTTGTGTGCTGATAGGTGAAGCTCGCGGCGGCATCGAGATTGTTGAAGACGTAGCCCCATTGTCCGGGCGTATCGAGGGTCGCATGCACGATCGTGAAATCGCGCACCTGCCGCTGCAATTTCAACGCGCGGAGCCATTCCTTGTCCGCGTCGCTCAAATTATCCCGTGTCCATTGAATCGCTGCCTCGGCCATTTCGTTGAAATCGCGGGACGATTCCACGAGCGACGCCTGCTCGTCGTGATTGCCTTTGACGATCGGACAATCCATTTCGCGGATGCGCTCGACGCATTCATGCGGGTTCGCGTTGTAACCGACGACGTCGCCAAGACAAACAAAGTCGGTGCATTTGTTCTCGCGTGCGTCGGCGAGCACGGCCTCGAGCGCTTCGAGATTGGCGTGGATGTCACTGAAAATGGCGAAGCGCATCGTCGCCACTGTAGAGGCCGCTGTCCTCAGCGGCAATCGAAGTCATTCTTCCGCCGGGGGATGGTGGAGCCTACAGAAGTCAGCGCAATTCATCCGGAATGCGTTGGTCCAGTGGGACGTTCAGTTTGTCTTCGAGAAGTTTCAGACGTTTGATCAAAGTCGGGAGCCGTTCCTTTTTGCCTTCGTCGTAAAGCGCGCGTAAACGCTCGTAAGCTTCACGCTCCCTTCCTTCGCAATACGAGAGCTCGTAGGCCGAGAATCTTTTGTCGTAACTCGGAGCGCCGCGCAACGCTGCCGCTTTCGCGTAGGATTCTGAGGCGCGGGTGTGATCATCAAATTTGTCGCGATAAAGTCGGGCGAGCGCTTCATAGAGCTGCGGTTTGTCGGGATTATTTTTGATTCCGCGTTCGAGGAAATCCTTGCCGAGCGCGAAATATTCGCGTTGCGCTTTCACTCGGAGAGCGAGCCGCGGCTGCGACGTGTCATTCATCGCGGCCGCGCTGGCGTTCCAGGCCATGTGCCAGGCCGCCATGTCCCAAAAGAGCGGGACATGCGGCTGCAAAGTTGTGACTTGCCGAAATAAAAACAGGACGCGTCCCCACTCGGTTTGTTCCCAAGCCACATGCGCTTCGATGAACAAAAAATCGGCTACCATCGCGCGGAAGCCGCTCAACGCGGCGATGAAACCGAGCTGCCCCATCTTTTCGCGGAGATCGAGATTCAATTCAACATCTTCAAAATGCAACTGCCGATGTTGCAGCGAAACTGCTCGCTCAGCCGGAAGTTTCATCACGCCAAAAACGAGAAGCATCGCGAACGCGAAAAGAACGCGGCTCATAATTCTTTGCCGTAAAAGACGAACGTCGCCGCCAATGTGTAGATGACAGTGTAAAAAATTCCGAGCAACGCTGTCTTGGCGAATAACGCGAGGGGAATCGCCACGCCGGCGACAATCTCATCGACTAGATTGAAGGCCTGAAGATCGGGAAAGATCAGCGCGATGATCGCGAGAAACGCGCGCGCAATCCAGCTAACGCTTTGTTGCTCCAGCCAGTATTCGCGCGCGGTCGCCTGGAGATGGCCGATGAAATACACGAACACCATCACGACAACCGTAAAAATGTTTGTGGTCGCGAATGTTGAAACAAAAAGCGTCAACGCGGCGAGAAGACATGCTTTCAGATAAATGACCGCGACGCCTGCGAGGATGTCGATGTTGAGCCCGGCGGCGCGGACTGCGTTTAATGCATCATCAACCTCTTCGCGCGGCGCGCTGCTCATTTGGCGCATCGTTTCGTTGAGCACACTGTGTTCGCGCGTGTAAAGAACGGCAATGAACATCGCGCTCATCAGCGCGATGCTGATCGCCAGCAAAAGAAGGACGCCGAAAAGTTTCCCGAGCAAATATTCGAAACGCGGCACTGGCTTTGCCAGAATCGTATAAACGGTGCGGTCTTCGACATCTTGCGGGATAAGACGCGCCGTTGCGAGGATGGCGAGCAGCGAACTGAAGATCGACATCGCGCCGAGCGAAACGTCTTTCAGGATCTGGAATTCCTGCTGGAAACTGAACCGCGCCATGAAAACGGAACTGCCGATCAGAACCAGCGCGAAAATGAGAAGAATGTAGAAAACTTTTTGGCGAGTTAACTCGGTCAGCGTGTTGGTGGTGATCGCGCCGATGCGGCCGAGCGAGAACGCGCGATGCGGAGTATCCATGGCTCAGGCCAATGACGAATGATGAATGACAAATGACGGAGAAAATCCGAATGACGATTTCTCGAACGCCGCCGGGATCGTAGCGCAATCGTTCATTTGGGTCTTGTCATTCCTTTGTCATTCGAAATTCGAGCTTCGGCATTTTGGGTCGCGTCGAGAAATAGCCGCTCCAGGGTGGTGGTCGATCTTCGGCGCTCGATCAATTTCGCGTTGGAATTTGCGGCGAGCTTTTCGATTTCCTTCACCAGCGCGTCGGACGCATTTTCTAAAACGAGCTCGCTCCGGTTCTCGATTAGGATCAATTCCTCGAGCCGCCCTTCGCGGGCGAGAGTGCCACCGGCAAGAATTCCGACGCGATCGCAAATCTCCTGGACTTGCGTAAGCAAGTGCGAGGATAACAGCACGGTGATGCCGCGCCGCTTAAGATCGACAATAAGATTGCGGATGTCACGCGAGCCGGCGGGATCGACGCCGGCGGTCGGTTCGTCGAGCACGACTAACTTCGGCTCGTTAATGAGCGCTTGAGCAAGACCAATCCGTTGCAGCATTCCTTTCGAGTAAGTGCTCAATCGTTGCCTCCGCGCATTCGTTAGGCCGACAAGCTCGAGCAATTCGTGGACGCGACTTTTCAGCCGTGAACCGTTTAGTTGGCAAAGTTTCCCAAAAAATCGGAGCGTTTCTTCGCCGCTAAGAAATTTATAGAAGTAAGGGTTCTCCGGCAGGAAGCCGACGGTTTCGCGGCTTTGCACCAGCGAACTGTCGCGCCCAAAGATTTTTGTTCGCCCGAGCGTCGGCGAAACAAGACCGAGGATAATTTTCAGCGTGGTACTCTTGCCCGAGCCGTTCGGTCCGAGCAGTCCGTAAACTTCACCTGCTTCGACGCGCAGATTGAGATCGCGCACGGCGACGATCGATTGGCGATGAAAGGGGACGGGAAAAACTTTCGTCAGTCTTTCGACCGTGACGGCTGCATCAGTCATGGCGAATATCGAAGCCGCGGGCTTTCACCGGTTCTGCCAGAGCCGCGCGCGTTTGCTTGTCGATGTGCGAACGCAACTCGCTTTCCATGATCGAATCGACAAATGCGAAAACTTCGCTCTCTTCGCCGCCGACCTGAAGCTCGACGCGACCGTCGGGCAAATTTCGCACCCAACCGATGACATCAAAACCCTTGGCGATCTGCCGGATGGTCCAGCGGAATCCGACGCCTTGCACATTGCCTTCGTAAAAAACCTGAAGCGATATCATGCCAGTAGCAGATCATCCTAAACAAAATGACGTGGGCGCGAAAAGTCGAATGCACGGCGCAGCGGCGACGAATTACTTGTAGGAATAAACGAGGCAAACGCTGCTCTCGTTGCCCTCGACCAGATCAACCAGCACGTAATATTGGCCGCTGCTCGTCGGCGAAAATCCGGCCGCCGCTTTTTCGCCTTCATTGTAACCCTCAGTCTGAACGAGCTTGCCGGTTTCGTCATAAACGTTGACCGAGATTTTTTTTGCCGGCTCAGTCGCTCCGACTGAAAACCAGTATTGGTTTCCGGCATAGAGATTGACCGCGATCAGCGCGTGTTCTTTCGGTTTGATCGTGCCCGACCAATGCCCGTCGCGCATTTTAAAACCTTCGTTTGAAAATGCGCCGGCCAAATCGAGCGCGGCTTTGCGCGCCGCGACTTCTGTGTCGCTCTCGGGTGCCGCGACCGCTGGCGTTATCGCCAAGCCAATTGCCGCGAAGATCGACATCGAGATCTTCATTTCGATTCTTTCGCCTGAATTTGGCTCATCATCTTGCCGACGGCTTCGTTTACTTTGCGCACTTCGTCGGCAGTCGGCGCTTTGCCCCCGGGAAACGCTACCAGCTTTGCAATTCCCGGAAGCTGCCCGCTCACTTCTTTGATCAGCGGTTCATCACGAACGTCCGGGGACACTTCATTCAGCTGTGATTGGATGAAATTTACCAGCGCCGGTTGCCGCAGCACTTTTGCGGCGCGCTCATCGTAATTTTGCATCACGGCCGCGCTGACAACCTGAGTGCCGCGGATCCAACCGCCGACGCTGACCAAAATGATCAAGTCCTGGTCGCGATGTGATTGCATCGACGATTTCACTTCGTTCTGCGTTGCTTCCAATTCTTCCTGAAGCGCATCCCACTCGTCGTTCTCGGCGAACTCGTTGATGCTGTTGCCGCGGCTAAGCACGTTCTCACTCACGCCTAGCGCTTTCGCCAGTTTGATGATATCGGTGCCGATGTTTTTGACTTGCTGGCTGTCTTTCGCTTCGACCGCGATAAATCCGTCCGCGATCAAGCTGCCGAGATTGAGCGCGATCTGGGCTCGGTTCTTGTAAGTCGTCGCGACCGGTCCGCGCATTTGGCCAACCCAATTTGGTTTGCCCGGTTTTTCCAAAGCCGCAAAAAGTTCGCCCGGAGTTGGAATCGTGATCGAATCGTTGCGGATCGCTTTGGCCAATTGCTCGGCCGGAAGCCGCGCTGGTTCCGCACCGATGACAGCACAACAGCCCAATAAAAATGCGAGAGCGACATATTGCCTAACACGCCTCATGACGGGGAGCGTACGCGCGTCGGGCATGATTGCCAGTAAGAATGTCCGGCCATCGCCCTATGGCAAAGGAACATCGTAAAGGTTCTCCGCACGAAGCAGTAGAAACGTTGTCGGACTGTAGACATTTCCGACCATGAATATCTGGTAGAATTGAAACGCGTCAGTCAGCACCAGAAGAGCGATTCCAATGTACAATGCATATCGCGATGCATTTTGGCTGAACCGTGCGGCCAGGTAGGCAATTCCTGCGGCGGCTCCAAGTCGAAGAAACGCGTCGCCAAAAAGGACGAGCCGCACATTGACAACCGGCATCTGACTGAAGAGAAGAATGCCGGCGGTGAAATTGATGAGGGCGAGATTGCGGCCGTGGCGAATACCTTCCTCAATCGTGGCGGCAAAGCCAACGATACCGGCGATGAAAACCAGCGGCGAGATGGCGAAGAAGTCGAGCAAGTAACGGAACCACGGACCTTTTTCGAAGTGGACCGTGTACGCGAGCGTCTGTTGGAAAGAGACGTAGGTGCGATAGGTGCTGATAAAGTTGTCGAGCCCGCCGCAGAGGCCGAGTTCAATAGTGAGATAAACCAGTGGCGCCGCCGCCAAAGGGAAAAGAATCCAGATGGACGGCCGCAATTTCATGGCGCGAAAATAATATGCGGCGGCTACGGCCATGATCGGATACAGCAACAGCGATGATTCCTTTGTCAGCAGAGCAAGACAAAGGCAGAGCCCAAGCGCAATCAGATCGATCACCGAACGTCGCCGCCAGCAGCGATCGAAGAAATAGAAGCACGCCACGATCACCAATGCCGCGAAACTATCTTGCGTTGCGCGTCGCGAAAGCCCGGCTGCCAGCGGAGATGTAACGAGCAAGACGCCGCACGAGATCGACATCTTCAGGCCCGCGACCTTCTCGGCAAGCCTCGCGCCGAGGAGAACCAGTCCAACGCCGCAAACAAACGAGAGCCATGCCAGGCTATCGACGTTAAAGCCGCCGAGGATTTTGCAGGTGAACATCGCCGGTACGATGAATCCAACTCGCAATAGGAGCGGAGATTTCTGAAGACTTTCATTCGTCGGGTAATCGTGCATCCATTGTCGGATTCCAGAGACGCCATGTTTGTCCAGCATCTGAGCGAAGACGACATAGGCGCGCTCATCCCAGCCGGTCCGCTTCACACCGAACATCGTTGGCAAACGCACTGAGACTGTGACGATGAGTAATAAGAGCAACCAGGTCCGAGAACTCATAAAAGAGTTGAGTTAATTAAATTACGATTGCAGTGACAATCTTTGAAATGTCGCGAACCGCGGCGACGCGCTGTTAGGTCGATTTACAAGCGCGCGGCTGAAAACGTCGTTGTCAATGCGCTAGAAGTGATCTAATCGAATCGTCGCATGTCAAAGACGACGATTTCTGCCGTTCATGCGCGCGAGATTCTCGATTCGCGCGGCAATCCAACTGTCGAAGTAGACGTGCGTCTTGAAAGTGGCGTGCTCGGACGCGCTGCGGTGCCAAGTGGCGCGAGCACCGGCGAGCATGAAGCGTGGGAATTGCGCGATGGCGACAAGAAACGTTACGGCGGCAAAGGCGTCGCAAAAGCGGTCGCGAACGTGAACGAGAAAATCGCCGCCGCGATCAAAGGCTGGGATGCGCGCGACCAGGCTAAGATCGACAATCGCCTGATCGAGCTCGACGGATCGCCCAACAAAAAAAATCTCGGAGCGAACGCTTTGCTCGGCGTTTCGCTGGCGGTCGCGCACGCGGCCGCGGCCGCGGAAAATCTTCCACTGTTTCGTTATCTCGGCGGCGCTGAAGCGCGCGTTCTTCCGGTGCCGATGATGAACATCTTGAACGGCGGCGCGCATTCCGATGCGCCGATCGATTTTCAGGAGTTCATGATCATGCCGCGCGGCGCGCCAAACTTTCCGGAAGCGTTCCGTTACGGCGCCGAAGTTTTCCACTCGCTAAAAACCGTTTTGAAAGATCGACATCTTTCCACCGCGATCGGCGATGAAGGCGGTTTCGCGCCGAACCTGAAATCGGCGGAGGACGCACTCGAAACGATTGCGGCGGCGGTGAAGCAGGCGGGCTACTCGTTGGGCAAAGAAATTTTTATCGCGCTCGATCCGGCGTCGTCCGAATTTTTCGACTGCGAGAAAAACGCCTACGTTTTCAAGAAATCCGATGGTTCGCAGAAATCCGCCGCGGAACTGATCGATTACTACGCGAAACTCTGCGCGCGTTTCCCGATTGTTTCGATTGAAGACGGCTGCGCCGAGAACGATTGGGACGGTTGGAAAAAACTGACGAAGCGACTCGGCGACAAAATTCAGCTCGTCGGCGACGATCTGTTCGTCACGAATGTCGAGTTCTTGCGCAAAGGAATCGCCGAACACGTTGCCAATTCGATTTTGATCAAGGTGAACCAGATCGGTACACTAACGGAAACGTTGGCCACGATCGATCTCGCGAGAAAAAATAATTACACCTCGGTCATCAGTCATCGCTCCGGCGAAACTGAAGACACGACCATTGCCGACATTGCCGTCGCAACAAATGCCGGCCAAATCAAGACCGGGTCGCTTTGCCGGACCGATCGCGTTGCAAAATACAACCAGCTCTTGCGAATCGCCGAAGAACTTGGTGACAAAGCGATTTACGGCGGTAATGTCCGCTGAAGTGGATCAGAGTTACGGCGATTTCCGCGCGCGTCGCGAAGCTACCGTCTGGCAGCGATGGAACCGGGTCCTTCTCCTGTTGCTCTTGCTCGCGGTCTGGTTGGTGATCGTCAGTCTATTCGTGCCGCCCTACAAAAAATTGAAAATCGGTCACGCCGAGATCGACAGTCTGCAAGCGCAGCGCGACGAACAGCAGGTGTTGCTCTCTCGCCAGACTCGCGAAGTGAATTTGCTCAAAACGGATCCGGCATATTTGGAAACGATCGCCCGCGACCGGCTCGATTTGATGAAGGACGGCGAAACCATTTTCCGGATCGAGTCTTCGGCTCAAGCGGACAAGCGCAAGGATTCGGCGCGCCGCTGACGATTTATTAACACCCTGCTTTAGCAGGGTGATCGTCGCGAAAAGAGATGGATAGAACCGCTTTAGCGGTTTGCCTATGGACGAGAAACCGCTAAAGCGGTTCTTCAGTTACTGGAATGCCTTGTAGCACCTCGCTGAAGCGAGGTGTTAATGAAGACGGCGGCTTTGCATGCCGTAGCACTTAGATTATTCTTTCCCAATGCCGACTGAAACCTCCACTGTTGACGCTGAAGATTTGAAATCGCGCGTCCGCGAGCTGCGGAGGTTTCTTTGACCTGCCCAAACTGCAGGAAAAACTGACCGCGCTCGAAGCGCGGATGGCGGC
>Ga0207646_10001662_pt1 | contig 27156 bp, 25 predicted proteins | sample KBSK5502metaG_FD_184343 | JGI IMG/M metagenome (GOLD analysis project Ga0207646, IMG submission 184343) | Corn, switchgrass and miscanthus rhizosphere microbial communities from Kellogg Biological Station, Michigan, USA - KBS K5-50-2 metaG... | ecosystem: Host-associated > Plants > Roots >...
TGTCTGGTTCATTCGCATCGCCGATGGGGTCGATCTCGACCATCCGTTGGAAGCGGCGGAGGCTCGACGTGTCTTCGAACTCCACCCACTTCCTACTGGTTTGCCGCAATCCTATTAAGCTGGCTCTCCCGCTTGAGACAGGTCACATCTAAGCACACCCTCGCACGGTGTTAAGCGGCTTTAGCCGCTCACACTCGCACGAACGAGCCGAGTTTTGGCCGGCGATCAGGCGGCAATCTGGGCGTCGACGATGAGCTGATCGAGTGCTGCTTCGTAAGCACGCCAAGCGCGGTTGAGCGGTCCAGCGGGATATCCAGGCTGGAGTCGAGCGACGCCACGGCAGAACACGCGATGGTAGAGCTTGGTGGTGAGCAGGATCAATTGCTGACCGAGAGCGGTCAGCCGGTAGCGGTTGCAGCGAGGCAGCCGCTCGAGCAGACCTTTGCGGATCAAGCGTCGGAGATCGTAGGCGGCTTGGCGCATACTGTAGGGCCGCCCCAAATGCTGTGTGATCAAGGATCGCAGCTCCTTGGCATAGAACCCTCCAAAGATGGTGCGGAAGTTGCTCAGGGCGCTGAAGAGCGCGACCACCCGAGGATCGCCGAAGCGCAGGCCCGGAGCCCGGCGTCCGGGCTGTCCGGTGGGCATGACCATCGCTTCGACGATGCTGGCGGCCGGCGTTGGGCGACAGCTCTGGCGCTCGAGCTCCAAGAGGCGGCGATTGATGCCGAGGCCGATGTCGATCAGCGTCGCCAGGTTCTTCAGCTTGCGCCCGATCTCGAAGTCGTAGGTGTCGTTGAAGGTGGTCTCGGTACGTAGAGCGCGATCACCCTTCCAATACTGTTTGACCTTGGTGTTGCGGTGGGCGACCAGCAAGCTGGGGTTCACGTCCTGGGTGAAGATGCGGGTCCGGGGCGGGGCAGCGCCGCGCCGGCGCTGAAGCCGGCGGCCGAAGACGAGCTTGATCTGTTCCGGCCGGCCGAGGTCGATGTGGTCCTTGATCACCTCCTCAAAGAACTGGCGGCCATGGAGCGGGCGGTCAAAGACCTCGGTGCGACTGACCTCGAGTTGCAGCAGGGACAGCTGGTAGGTATAACCCGCGCGGCGATCATGGGGCGTGAAGGGGTTGGGCAGGCGATAGAGCCAGCGGTCGAAGAAGCGTTGGATGTGGGCCGCAGTGAAACGCGCACAGAGCCGCTGCAAGGCCAGCGGGTCATCCACGGCGGCGATCCCGTTGTCCAGCGGCTCCACCGCATGGTGGCTTCGCTCCAGGTGTTGGCGCAGCCAGTGATGGCCGTTGAGCCAGACCCGTACCTGGAAGGGGGCGTAGGTGTTGAACTTGATGAAGCTCGGACCGAAGTCTCGGTCCCAGATGTAGAAGTAGACCTGCTTGACGTAGGCCTTCGCCCGTCCGGCCACGAATTTCTGGGCTTGACGCTGCTGGCGAATGGGTGGCCGAAAGACTTTGACGCTTTCCTGGGCGATGCCGATCAGCACCACTTCCTCGCGCTGGCTCTGGGCAGCCGCCTCGAAAAACGGTTGTGCCACAGCTTCCTTGGACTGCCCTTTCTCAAAGTGCACGATTGGGATGCCGCCTTTGGTGGCCAACGCTTCGATGGCGGTGACAAAGGTTCGGGTCATCTCGCCGAGCAACTCATAGCGAGGGAGGCGCTGGCCCTGATGCTGGCACAGGAACCAGGCGAGGTCATCAGATGTTTGCAAGCGGGAGACGTAGCCATTCAGAAAGATGCGGTCGACGAACTCGTACTTGAGCACCACGTGGTCGTCGAGTAGGCTGTTGATGTTGGGCATGGCGTTCCTCCTGTCCAGGGAGATGTCATGCCCAACTGTTGCATCCCCTGGCCCTCGCGCGCCAAGCCCGAGGTGTGGAACGTTAAGGGTTTGAGGCCGGAGCCGCCGTCAGGCGGCGATCGGCTTCGCTATGAACTGATCAAGAGTTCGTCCAGTCGCGCCTTCATCTGGACGATGGTCGCGGTAGCAAAGGCTCAGAAATCGACCGAGCTGTCGCTAGCACTTGCTCAACGCGGCAAGCTCTCGCCGTTCGATAATCCAGGGCATGGCTAGCGACGATTGGCGGCTACGCGGTCAGGACAAATACCTTCAGGGCGCAACACTCGTCCGAAAGCGCTACTACGCACATAGCGCCCAATGGGAGCATGACCACTGCGAGTTCTGCTGGACCAAGTTCATGGATCCGTCATTCTCAGCTGAGCATGCGCAATTCATGCAGGACAACCCCGAAGTCCTCGTCGAGGGTTATGCGGTTCAAGGCGGAAAGACCATCCATGGAATAAAGGATGACTACTGGTGGATATGCCCTCCGTGCGTGAGCGACTTCGCGGCCCGTTTCGGCTGGAGGATTATCGAGGAACCCAAGGGCTCCTGATCTAAGCCCACCGTAGCCCGGGAGCGCACTGAGGTGCCCTAGACGCAATCAATACCCCGTGGGCGGACACTAATCGAACAGCCAGCCCTACTAGCTCGCGTTTGGGACCTTTCCATGATCAATTCCCGGGCCCACAAATGTCGCCTCTTGGCGCCTCGCGCTGAAGGTCAGCTAGGACTGGAGCGAGTGTTTTGGGAGGAGCGGATGCCGAGGGTCAGCACGACTAGGCTCCCCAACGAGAAAAGGAATGCGCCTAGGGCTGCCGGCAACTGAGCTGGTGAAGGCAACATTGATATCGCTCCCAGCATGAAGGTGATTCCGAACAGGAGTTGGCTCAAAAACTCCCAGGTGGAGCGAGTCCGCTTTTCCCAGGGCCAGGCAAGAACAGCTCGTCCCCGAGCCAGGGACAATCCGCCCTCTACGACCATGAGAGCACCGGAGATGAAGAACACAACCGGGAAAAAGCCGGGCATCCTATCCAGCGTACACGCAGAGAATGGCCCCGGCGAAATACGGCCGCGAATGGGTGACCTTATGGGCCGCGCTTCGATCGCCCGCATCGAGCCCGGAACCTTGGTCTCTGAATAAGGCTCGGTCTTCGGCCCAACGCTGATCCGACAGCGTGTTCCATCGGTGCAGACAAAGTCAGGCTGTCCCGCCGTCGTCACTGAGGCGCCCATATTGGTCCGGGATGGTGCCCCATCCCCAGAACGGGACGGGTTTGTCCGGAACCGTGCCAGAAGCCTCCTCGGGGTCGACGTCCGAGCCTTCGACCTCGCACTCGTGGCGCCATTCGTCGCCGAGATCGTAGATATAGGTGAAGCGAGCCCCAGCCTGAAGTTTTAGCGAGCGTATGGGCGTTGTGCCGCTGTCCCCAACGGCCTCGTCCTCCTCGTCGCCGCCGAGCATGAAGCGGCCCGCGTCGCCGAAATCTAATAGGTGTAAGTGGGAATGGTCCCACCTGGCGAAGGCGACATCGATGGCTTCGGCGAACTCAGCCAACGTGTGATCGGGCGAGACCAGCATCCGGCGTCCAGGTGGCTGGCCCGGGTGGAAGCCCAGGCCGGATGTTAGGACGACTTTGATCGCAAGCCAGCGTCCCCGAGTGTGCGGCGGCCGCCGGCGGGCCGAGCCCTCTGTTTTGACGGTGCGAGCCATTGGTTCATCCCTCCATCGTCCGGATGGTCGCCCACAGTCTATCCAGCAGCTTCCGCAGGCGGAGGCTGCACTTTAGGCCGGCCAGGGAGGGCAGGCCGAAGCGGCGGTTTGGTTGGCCAAGTTGAGCTCCTGGAAGCCATCGGCGGCAAGATCGCACGGTTCCCCACAAAGTCGCACGCTCGCGAGTGGCCGGCGAATTCGAACAGCAGCTGACCAACGCATGCTGCCGCACGGTCAGCGCACGGCCGACCCGTAGGGTGGCCCCCATGACAACTCAGCCACCCAACGACCGACCCCGATTTTCTGCCGGCCGGCCATGCGCCGAGCAGTTACTTCAGCAGCCCGTCGGGACCAGCAACGGAATCGCTCCTCCGAGCCGAAAAACCGCCTCTAGTATGGGGGGCCACGAACTTTGCGCAGTTCCAGCCACGAAATCTGACCAGCCCGAGGCAGGTCGTTTCAGCGAACTGTAGCACCACCTCCTTTGCCGTTTGGTGCGATGCCGTAGCCGATCAGCCGGTCGTCGGTCTGGTCGGCGTGATAACCACGCATGCGGTAACTGTGGCCGCGAATGTTGATGACCGTCGCCCGGTGCAGGAGGCGGTCGACAATGGCGGTGGCCACCACGGGGTCATTGAAGATCTGCGCCCAGTCGGCGAAGCCGCGGTTGCAGGTGAGGATGATGGCACCGCGCTCATAGCGTTTGGTCACCACATGGAAGATCCAGTTGGCCGCCGCCTGGTCCATGGGGAGGTAGCCCAGCTCGTCAATGATGAGCAGCGGCGGCCCGACGATATAGCCGCGTTCCCGGTGCGGCAGGCTGCCGCGATCGTGATTGCGCTGCAAGTTGGCGACCAGATCCATGGCGGTCGTGAAGTACGCGCGATAGCCAGCATCGACGGCGGCCACTCCGAGCGCGACGGCGAGATGACTCTTGCCCACGCCGGGCGGTCCGACGAGCAGCACATTTCGTTTCTCCTCAATGAAGCGCAGCGTCGACAGCTCGGCCACGACGTGGCGGTCGATGGAGGGCTGGAAATCGAAGTCGAAGTTGGCCAGCGTCTTGTTGCGTGGCAAGTGCGCATTGGCCATCCGGGTCTTGAGCCGGCGCGCCCTGGTGGTCGCCACTTCCTCAGCTAACAGATTGTCAAGGACCTGCAGAGGCGAAAGCTTCTCCGCCAAGCCGCGGTCCAACTCGGCGCCCAGATTCTCGGCCGCGGTGCGCAGCTCGAGGAAGAACAGATACTCGCGAAGCCGCTGGAAGGGCGTCGCCTGCCCGAGCAAGGTCGAAGGGCTCAACGGTCGACGCAATGGGCGGCTCTCAGAAGCCGCCGGCGCGGTCGCAACAGCACCCACCTCCAGCATCTGCGCGGTTTTGGTGGACGCATAGGCCGGCGCTGCCGCTGTGGGATCATCTGAGACCCGCTGGCTCGGTCGATTCTGGGCCCGAGCCGCCTGCTGGCGCTTCACAGCGCCACCTCGTACTCAGCCAGCGATCGGACCTCAACCTGCTCCCCCAGGCTTCGCTGGTGAAGATCAACCACCACCGGCACCGGGGTCACGAGCAGCTCGCCAGCGAGCCCCGCGAGGATCCGCGCCGGAATGGGCCGTAGCTGCTGACTCTCTTCCCGCCACGCCTCGCCGACGAAGCGCTGCGTGGTCCGGTGTTTGCGCGGCAAGACTCGTGCCTGGATCCATTCGCGAGCCAGGTCGTCGTAGTCGTGCACGGTTGGCCGAGGCGGAAGCACCTGACCGGTGAGCCAGGGCACAAAGCTCTCTTTGAGCTCGCGCACCATCCGCTCCACCTTCCCCTTGGTCTTGGCTCGATATGGCCGGCAGGCTTTCGGCACCACGTCGAGCAGCGCACAGAGATCGACCCATTCGGGAGCCAGGATGGCCTTGCCGTCGCTGGTCGAGCCGATGCAAAAGGCGGTATCGCGGTCGGTGAGGAGTTCTCGCGTGACGCCACCCAAGTCATCGAGGCAGCGCACCACACGCTGGAAGCTGGTGGTTCGCGTGCAGTCGACGGCGAAGCGAATGGCCGGTGCTCGGCTGAAGCCGAGGATGGTCACCATCGCATGCAGTTCCGCCATGGAATCGCCCAGTGGCCAAAGCCCGAGGTGGGCCCAGTCAGCTTGGGTCTGGATGCCGGCGCCGGTCTCGAACCGGATCTCCGGGTCCTTGGCCTCGGGCGGTCGAATCAACAGCAAGTGCCGGCTGAAGGCGCGATAGCTGCCGACGTAGTGGTAGTCCCGCTGGAGCTCGTAATGCAGGTCGGTTCCGCGAATCGTGGGGCAGACCGCGAGCCGGCGCTCGACGTGCGCGAGCTGCGACGGCGTTAATTCGGTCGGCCGGTCGCGCTCCAGATAGCGGCGCGGTGCATCACTCCGCACCTCCTTTCGCACCGTGTTGCGGCTCAGCCCGAACTCTCGAGCCAGAGCGCTGATGGTCCACCCGTGTTTGCGAAGTGCCTTTAGTTCCATCCAAATCTCTCCAGACCTCAAGCCGGTCCTCCCTGCTGCTGCTGCTGCTGTTGCTGCGACGTGGGCTGCGACTCCAGCAGCGTGGCAGGGATCCTTGCTCTTTTTTCATCGACGTCGAGCTCTTCCGACCTGCCTGGGTGGTCAAGATTCGTGGCAAGGAGTGGTCAACTTTCGTGGCCATCCTCACTCTAGGCCCGACTTAGGGGTGGATCCGACCCAAAAAGAGCCCAACGGACGGTCGACGGACGCTCGACGGACGGTGGGGTCCCGGACTTGTATTCAACCGCCACCTCCCAACGGACGGTCAGCGGACGGTCAGCGGACGGTCGGTGAGTAGTGTGGGCGCCATGAAAAACAAAAGCTCGCCGATGACACCCTCCGCCTCGCCGCGCGCGCTTGCATTTCCGTTCGTTTCCGCCATCCTCGTCGCGACGACCGACGATACCGACCCAACGGTTGAACGCCTTCAACGGTGGGTCACGGGCGTCAATAGCTTCCTGGGACACGTCCAGACCTTCCTCGTCCGTGCCTTCGTTCCTACGCTGAAGCTCGCCGTCCTGGCCGCCATCCTCTTCGTCGTCGCGAAGGTTGCCGCGCCAGCCTTGCGTCGTCGACTCCGGCCGGTCAAATGGGCCGCCCTCCGGATCGTTCCCGGTGCTGAGACCCGGTACGATCCGACAGCCTGGCTCCGCTTCTACCGGGCGCTGTATGGCATGGCCGCACCTGCCTGGAAGCGCCTGCTTCTCGGCCAGCCCTGGATTAACTTCGAGTACCGCAGCCAAGCCGGACGCTTGACGGCCCGTTGCTGGTATCCGCGCGAGCTCGAGTGGTTGATCCGGACGGCTCTCAAGACCGCTTTGCCGAACGCGGAGCTAATCCCCGAGCCAACCCCGACCGTTCCGCAGCTCCCTGCCGGCCGATCCAGGATGACGCTTTGGCGGGAATCCCTCTACCCGCTGGCTCAGGATGACCGCGGCGCGCTAGCTGCGATTGTGGCGGCGCTGGTCGAGGCGCCCGAGGGCCTGATCCAGATCGCCCTACAGCCCGATGTGGGTTGGGAGAGGTTAGCGGACCGACGACTCCGGCAACTCTCGGGAGAGCCACCGAATCGAGGCTTCCTCGCCGATGTCGCGGTTGGGGTGCTCGATTTCTTTGTGGAACTGGTCCTCCCAGATCGAACCAGCACGGCGCCGATTTCTGTTCCGAAAGGGCGAGCCGCCTTTCCTCTGCCGCCCAGGGGCAAGGCCACAAGTCCCGCCTGGCTGGTGGAGATCCGGCTCTGCGCCTGGGCGCGAACGGCCGGTGAAGCAAAGTACGCGGTCCATGCTGTCACCTCGGCCTATCGCGCATTGGACGGTGAAAATGGCTTCCGGCCCAAGCGTGTCCGGTGGGCTGCGGGGTTCGACCGCGCGGTTGCTGAACATAGTGCGCCGGGTGGCCGGCTGCACCTGGTTGCCGAAGAGCTGGCCCAACTCTTCCGCCTGCCGATTTATGCAGTCCCAATGGATGCGGCCCGGGTCCGGCTTGGTCCAGACCGGCCGCTGTCCGCGGATGGCAGCATCCTCTGTCGCTTGGAGGGCTCGACAGTGGAACCCGCTCGAATCGCCCAGGCGGACCGCCGACACCACATGCACGTCCTCGGACCGACCGGCAGCGGCAAGAGCACGCTGCTCCTCAATCTGGCGCTTCAGGACATCGAGGCCGGGGTCGGAGTCGGCGTCCTCGACCCGAAGGGTGACTTGATAACCGACATGTTGGAGCGGATCCCTGGGCGCCATCGCGACCGGGTTGTCCTCATCGATCCCTCGCAGCGCGAGCAACCCGTCGGCCTGAACGTTCTTACCTGTCCCGATCCGAATCAGAGCGAGGTCGTCTGCGACGGCATCGTGACCATCTTCAAGAAGACATACGAGCGGTTCTGGGGTCCGCGAACCGATGACGTGCTCCGAGCGGCGCTGCTGACGCTGATGCGGGACCCCAAGGCAACGCTGTGCGAGGTGCCGCTCCTATTACTGAACCGAACGGCACGCGCGCAACTTACCGCGGAGCTGGACGACCCGGCGGGCCTCAAGCTCTTTTGGGCGGAGTACGAGCAGATGGCTCCAGGGCAGCAGCTCCAGGTGGTCGGTCCGGTCCTGAACAAGCTCCGTAGCTTCCTGCTCCGCCCCACGCTGCGTAACATCCTCGGCCAGAGCACATCGACGATTGATTTCCAGCGGATCATCGATAACAACTGCATCCTTCTGGTGTCCCTGTCCAAGGGGTTGCTTGGTGAGGACACCAGCCAGCTCCTCGGCTCCTTCATCGTCAGCCGCTTGTGGCAGGCAGCCCTGACTCGTGCGAACCGGCTCAAGCTGGATCGGCCCGACTTCAATCTCTACCTCGACGAGTTCCACAACTATCTCCACCTGCCGCAGTCACTGGACGAGATCCTCGCTGAGTCTCGCGCCTATCGTCTTAACCTGACTCTGGCCAACCAGCATCTAGGGCAACTGCGCGACTCGACCCAGGAAGCACTCGACAGCAACGCCCGCACGCATGTGGTGTTCCAGTGCGGACAGGACGACGCCCGCCGCCTGGCGCGGCAATTCAATCCGCTGACCGACCACCAACTTCTCTCGCTGGAACGCTTCCAGGTCGCGGTGAGGCTCTGCGTCGATGGCCGGACTGAAGCGCCTTTCACCGGGATCACAGAAGCTCCGCCGCCGAGCCTCGGCGAGCTCAACGCCGCCGCACTCGCCAGAGGGAGCCTCGCCATCTATGGGCGGTCACGAGAGGCGGTCGAGTCCGAGATCGAGGCACGTCTGGTGTCAGTTGGAGTCCGCGGCGGCTTCAAGGAGATGGCATGAACGCCTCAACGTCGCCTTCGCGCAGCGCTTCGCAAGGGAAGTTCGCGGCCCCTTCGCGCAGCACTTCATTTGTCGAGGTGAACCCCTCGTCTGATTCGAACGAGCCGATTTCTCCGCCGGGACTGTCTTCTCAAACTTCCAACTCACGTCAAATCACGGGCCATCTCGAGCTCAGGCTGCTCGCGACTCGTGTGACGTCACGTGACCGCAGGCCGCTCACACCTCGAGACCTGGCGATCCTGCTCGCCCTGGACCAGTACCGCTACCTCGACCGTCACCAGCTCCAGGCCCTGTTCTTCGCGGGCCCACGCAGCTGCCAGTACCGACTCGAATGGCTCGTCCGCCAAGGCCTCGTCAGAACCTGGCGAGTCATCATGCGACCCGGGTTCGTTCGTCGCGCGTCGATCTACTTCCTTTCGCCACACGGGGCCAGGGCACTCGCGGAGTCCCGCGATGACGATCCCTTGCCCTACGTCCAGCGGGCCGATCATGCGCTCACCCGCCACTACCACCTCGTCCACGACCTGCAAGCGAGTCAATTCTTCGTCGACCTGGCTACGGCATCCGGAGAGCTGCCGGACCAGGGTCTCTACCACTGGGTTGGGGAGCAGGGCGTGCGTCGCGGCTACGCCGAAGAGGAGGAGCCCGGCCCGATCGCCGACGGCTGGGGTCGATTCCTCACGGAGGACCGAGAGGTGCTTATCCATCTGGAGTGGGACCGCGGCAGTGAACTGGCCAAACGCCTTCGTCTCAAGCTTGGAGCCTACTTCGCATACTTCGTCGACCGTCGGAATGCGTCCCAAAACCAGGTTCTCGTGGTGGCGCCGACCGACCAACGAGAGGAGCAGGTCGCCCGCGTCGCCTTCAGCGTTCTGCCGAGGGGTCGGGAGTGCTGCCGGGTGTGGACGACAACGACCGCCCGCCTCGGCACATCCGGACCCCTGGGCAACGTCTGGCGGGGGGTCGAGCGCTCGACGCCTCGCATCGCCCTCCCCTTCATGGCCGGCAGACCACGATCTTCGCGGCGCGTCGAGGACTGCATTGGGAAGCCCAGCTGGTGGGAGCGCCGTCCTGGCGGGGGACAGGGAGCATGAATCGCCTTCCTGCCGTGGCCGACGGGGGCCAAAGTCTGACCCCCGACCGGAGTGACCTCGTCGTGCTGATAGACCCGAATCGGCTGAAGGCGGCTTGTGTGGCTCGAGGATGGAGCCTGTCCGAGCTCGCACGTCAGGCAAAGGTGTCCCGTCCAACCGTTGCAGCACTGCTCCGTGGGCAGGCGGTGCGCCCACGGACGGCGTGGAAGATCGGACGGGCGTTGAGCCAAGCGACGGTGCCGCCGGAGTTGCCTGGCTTGTTGGAGGCGAGCTGAGCATGGACCCGCGGATCGAGGGAGCGCGGGATCTGATCCTGGCCATCTTCCGGCTAGCGGTGGCGGACTACCTCGGACTCGCCTTCAGCCACGATGGCCTGGGACCGGTGAGGCGAACGCGTCGAGCGCCATACGCAGGGCAAGCCGGCCTGTTTTTCGCAAGCGCTTGGGCGCGCTACCTGGCTGATCTGCTTGGACTCGAGGCCTCGGCGATTTGGAGGGAGGCCAGGAAGCTTGCGGCCGAAGGCGTTCCTGCGGGGGTGAGTCGCCATGTAATCGCGGCGTGAGCCCGAAGGTTGTTTGTTCGAGGGTTCTGGGGCTAGACGTGAACCAACCCGCCATCTTGACGCGAACCGGTCCCGCGGGAGGGCGAGGTTGACGCCGTAGCACGTAGTAACGAAGCCGCCTTGCTGGTCGCTAGGCTTGTGGCTGTGGCGGAGAAGGCAGACGGCGACCCTTATCTTTCCGCCGAGGATCGTGCTCGGGTCGAGATCGACCAGAAGCTTGCCGCCTCGGGGTGGCTCGTTCAGCCTTACAAGGCAATGAATCTCGGTGCTGGCCCCGGTCTGGCCGTACGTGAGTTTGTGCTGCGGTCGCCCCACGGTCGGGCTGACTATCTCCTCTTTCTCGACCGAAAGCCGGTCGGGGCCATCGAGGCCAAACCGGAAGGAACGACACTGACCGAGGTCGAACTGCAAACTGCCAAGTACGGCGATGGCCTGCCAAACGGGGTCGTGCCCCCGGTCATCCCATTGCCCTTTCGATACGAATCAACCGGCAAGGTCACACGGTTCACCAACATCAAGGACCCCGACTTCCGGAGCCGCCCGTTGTTCGACGGCTACTTCCATCGTCCGGAGACTCTGGGCCGGTGGATCGACGACATGATCGAGGACCCGGATCATCCAACTCCGCGAGCGCGCCTCCAGGTGATGTCGCCTGTGGACCGTACTCGGCTGTGGGGTGTTCAGCCCGAGGCGATCGAGAACACCGAAGAGTCGATGAAGCTTGGCAAACCGCGGGCCCTCATCCAGATGGCCACAGGATCTGGCAAGACCTACACGGCCGCGAACCTCTGCTACCGACTCATCAAAGAGGCCAAGGTCGGACGGATCCTGTTCCTGGTCGATCGCGGCAACCTCGGGAAGCAGACCAAAACCGAGTTCTACAAGTTCGACACACCGGGGGATGGGCGTAAGTTCACCGAGCTGTACAACATCCAACACTTGACCTCGAACCATATCGACGGGGTCTCGCGCGTGTGCATCTCCACGATCCAGCGGATGTACTCCATCTTGAGGGGAGAGGCAAAACTGGACGAGGAGGCTGATGAGCATTCGTCATTCGAAGACGCTCCGAGTCGTCCGGTCGAGGTGTCATACAACCCGGCCGTTCCCATCGACACCTTCGACATCATCATCGTCGACGAGTGTCATCGGTCCATCTTTGGCGTTTGGCGGCAGGTGCTGGAGTATTTCGACGCGTCGATCGTCGGTCTGACGGCAACCCCGAACAAGCAGGCATTTGGCTTCTTCAACCAGAACCTGGTCATGGAGTACTCCCACGACAAGGCAGTTGTGGACGGCGTCAATGTCGAATACATCGTGTACCGGATCCGCACGGAGGTGACGGAGAAGGGCAGCACGATTGAGGCAGGGCTTGCCGCCGGATTCCGAGATCGCCAGACGCGCAAGGTCCGTTGGGAAGACCTCGACGACGACGTCACCTACAAAGCGACGGATCTGGACCGCAAGGTGGTCGCGAAGGACCAGATCCGGACCATCGTCCGTGCTTTCCGGGATCGGCTCTTTACCGAGATCTTTCCTGGGCGGTCCACCGTCCCGAAAACGTTGATCTTTGCCAAGGACGACTCCCACGCCGATGACATCGTCGATATCGTGCGCGACGAGTTCGGCAAGGGTAACGAGTTCTGCCAGAAGATCACCTATCGGACCGCTAAGGACCCCGAGACGATCCTGCAGGCGTTTCGAACGGATGTGAACCCGCGCATCGTAGTGACCGTCGACATGATCGCCACCGGCACCGACGTCAAACCAATCGAGTGTTTGCTGTTCATGCGCGATGTCAAGAGTCGCACCTACTTCGAGCAGATGATCGGGCGAGGCGTGCGCGTCATCAACGCAGCAGACTTCCGCAGCGTAACTCCCGACGCCGCGCGCAAGGAGCGGTTCGTCGTGGTCGACGCCATCGGCGTCACGGAGACGCGTTTCCTCGAGACAACCCAGCCGCTCGATCGGGAGCCGACCGTGCCACTCGACAAGCTGATGCATCGAGTGAGCATCGGCGTGTGCGATGCGGATCTCGCCTCCACTCTGGCTGCGCGCCTGAGCCGGCTCGACCGTCAGCTGACCAAAGAGGATCGCGAGCGTCTCAGCGCGGTTGCGGGTGGGCTGGACATCTCCGCTATTGCGCACCAGCTTGTCACCGCTATCGATCCGGATGAGCAGCTTGCTGCAGCGCAAGGCTTCACCGGACGGACCGATCCGACCGACCAGGAGGTCAAGAAGGCGGCGCAGGCGATGATTGCGAGCGCCCTCGAGCCCCTGGCCACAAATCCCGAACTACGCAATGCCATTGTGGACGCCCGCAGGTCATATGAGCAAACAATCGACGAGACCACCAAGGACACCTTGATGGACGCCGGATACTCGACAGAGGCCAAGGAGAAGGCGCACGAACTGGTGCGGTCGTTCCGGGACTTCATCGACGAGCATCACGATGACATCCAGGCGCTCCAGGTCCTGTACAGCCGCCCCTACAAAGAGCGTCTGACGCATCTCCAGGTCAAGGAGTTGGCCACTGCCTTGTACAGCCCCCCGCGGCGGTGGACGCCCGAGCGCCTATGGCAGGCCTACGACGCTCTGGATCACTCTAAAGTCCGTGGCTCCGGTCAGCGGATGCTGACCGACGTAGTTTCCCTGGTCCGCTTTGCGCTGAAGCAGGATGACGAGCTGGTGCCGTTCCGGGATACGGTGAACGCTCGGTTCGAGGCGTGGTTGACGATGCATGAGCAGACGCGTGGCCCGTTTACGTTGGAGCAGCGACAGTGGCTGACCTGGATGAAGGACTTGATCGCGGCGGAGCTCGAGGTCAGCTCAGAAGCGTTTGACTACAACCCGTTCCTACAGGCCGGCGGCCTGGGGAAAGCGCACAAGGTGTTCGGCGACCAGCTTGAGCCGCTCATGGCCGAGTTGAGCCAAGCGCTGGCCGCATGAACGACCTGCCACGCGGCTGGGCGAGGACGACGTTGGGGCAGTTGGGTGACTACATCAACGGCCGCGCCTTTAAGCCGACCGACTGGTCGGCGAAGGGGCGACCGATTATTCGAATTCAGAACCTAACCGGCTCGTCTTCAGGGATCAACAGATACGACGGGCCGATTGAAGATAAGTACATTGTTAAGCCCGATGACTTACTTATCTCTTGGTCGGCTACGTTGGGGGCTTTCTTCTGGCGGGGTGAGGAGGCGGTTCTCAACCAACACATCTTCAAGGTACGTTCCGGAATCAACAAGCGGTTTCACAAGTATCTAGTTGACCATACGCTCAGCCGGCTTCAACAACAGACGCACGGATCCGGCATGGTCCACATTACTCGTAAGCCGTTCAATGACACTTCGGTGGCCCTGCCACCGATTGCCGAACAGGAGCGCATCGTAGCGGCCGTTGAGGAGGAGTTCTCGCGGATTGACGCTGGGGCTGCTGAACTCGCTACGGCGCGGGCCAGGCTAGATGCTTTGCTGCGCGCGGTGGAACGATCTGCAACTCTCGGTTTGCTGGTTCCACAGGATCATGACGATGAGCCAGCGAGCGAACTGATGAAACGGGCGAGGGTATTGCGAGAGAAGGCAATGCGTGAGGCTGGACGTGCATCCTTTTCGGCTCTGGCACCTGATACTTCCAACTTGCCCAAACTGCCGTCGGCCTGGGCATGGGCAAGTTTGGACGAGGTAGCTGACGTGGCCGGAGGCGTTACGAAGGATCAAAAGAAGCAGCGCGCCCCGGGAAATGTGGAGGTGCCCTACTTGCGCGTCGCCAATGTTCAGAGAGGAAGGCTCGATCTAACGCATGTGACGACGATCCGCGTGCCGCCTCAGCAAGCCGAGGCCCTGCGGCTTCTTCCGGGAGACGTTCTCTTCAACGAAGGCGGTGATCGCGACAAGTTGGGTCGTGGATGGGTATGGGAAGGGCAAATCGACAACTGCGTACACCAAAACCATGTGTTCCGCGCACGGCTCTATACAGATGAGCTTGATCCAAGATTTTTGTCAACCCACGGCAACGCGTTTGGCAGATCGTGGTTTGAGCGGATGGGCAAACAGACAACCAATCTCGCGTCCCTCAACCGCACAACGCTTAGATCGTTTCCCGTGCCGATTCCACCGGCTGCCGAGCAGCAAAGGATCATGGACGTCCTGGCCGCTTGGACTGCAGCCATTCGCGCTGCGGCGGAGAACGTCGAGGCTCAAACGCGCCGGAGTAACCTATTGCGGTCGACCGTTCTCACCGCCGCCTTCTCGGGCTCGCTGGTGCCGCAGGACCACAGCGATGAGCCAGCCGCCCGGCTCCTTGAACGTCTTGCAGGCAAGCGAGCTCCATCGAACGGCCATCAGACGACCCGATCACGCCGCCCTGGGACTAGGGTCACCGCATGAGCGACAGCAACGGTCTCGTTCAGCGGTTGTGGAACTACTGCAACGTCCTCCGTGACGACGGACTCTCGTACCAGGACTACATAGAGCAACTCACGTTCCTGTTATTCCTCAAGATGGCTGACGAGCAGGCCAAGCCACCCTTCAATCGTCCAGCGATCGTCCCGGCCGGCCTTGACTGGGCGTCAATTCTCAAGCGGGATGGCGATGACCTTGAGGTCCAGTATCGCCATGTGCTCGAAGGCTTGAGCAAGAGTACCGGCACCCTCGGCGTAATTTTTCGCAAGGCACAAAACAAGATCCAGGATCCGGCTAAACTACGCCGTCTCGTGGTCGAGCTGATCGACCGCGAACAGTGGATGACGCTCGACGCAGACGTTAAGGGCGATGCATATGAGGGGCTGCTCGCAAAGAACGCCGAGGACGTCAAAGGAGGGGCGGGCCAGTACTTCACGCCGCGCGTCCTGATAAAGGCCATCGTCGAGGTGATGCGGCCTGGTGTCGACGCGACGATTTGCGATCCCGCCTGTGGGACTGGCGGGTTCTTCCTCGCTGCCGCTGACTACATCACGCGCAACAACCCGACGATGGATTTAGAGGAGCGTAAACGCCTCAGGGATGGAGCGCTACGAGGCTACGAGATCGTCGACGCGACTGCGCGCATCTGCGCGATGAATCTGCTCCTTCACGGTATCGGCCATGCCGAGGGCGACAGCCTGATCAGGGTTGACGACTCGCTTCGCGCCGATCCGGGCGAGCGTTACTCGATGGTGCTGACGAACCCTCCTTTTGGCAAAAAGTCTTCCTTCACGGTAATCACATCAGACGGAGAGGCTGACCGCGAGGAGCAGACGTACCTTCGTGAGGACTTCTGGGCCACGACGTCGAACAAGCAACTCAACTTCCTCCAGCACGTCCACACATTGCTGGACATCAATGGCACAGCCGCCATCGTCATACCGGACAACGTCCTGTTCGAGGGCGGCGCCGGAGAGACAGTTCGGAGGCGGCTCCTCGCGAACTGTGACGTTCACACTCTCCTTCGACTTCCCACCGGAATCTTCTACGCAGGTGGTGTCAAAGCAAACGTGCTGTTTTTCGATAAGAAGCCAGCATCGGAGACGCCGTGGACGAAGACGCTGTGGGTGTACGACCTGCGGACCAATCAGCACTTCACCATGAAGCAGAACCCGATGCGAGCGGAGCACCTGGCCGGCTTTGTTAAGTGCTTCCATGCTCAGGATCGGTTCGCGCGAACGGAGACGGACCAGTTCAAGTCGTTCACGTACGACGAGCTAGCCGCGCGCGACAAGGCATCGCTGGACATCTTCTGGTTGCGCGACGAATCCTTGGAGGACACGGACAACTTGCCGGCGCCCGAGGTGATTGCGGCCGAGATCGTGGAGGATCTGCAGGCGGCGTTGGTGGAGTTCGCAGCTGTTGCGACGTCTCTCACGGCGAGGGCCGGTGGAGATCGCGAGCCTACGACCCCTTCCCCAAAGCGGCATTCCTAACGAGCTACACGCGCCTATCCATCGCCGAGATATGTCCAGTCGGCATGGTCGTCAACGATAGTCTCGAAGTCGACGATGACCGCGGCCTTCTCGGCGCCTGAGAACCGGAGCGCGCACCCGCGGTGCTGCCCATTCGTGTACTCCGTCCGGTCCTGGCTGAGAACAAGCGGGTCCCAGAATAGAGACAGGAGCCACATCTTGTCGCGGTTTGGTAGCCGCACCGCCTCGGCGGCACTGAAGTAAGCCCCTGGCTTTCTACCGTCGACCCTGGCCACGATGTCAGCGCTTGCGTTGGCGATCGCCGCCCAGTTGCCTTGATGGTATTTGCAGATGGCGCGATCTCGGTCCGTGAGGCTCGCGATGAAGCGTTGCCCCGCGAGCAGTGCGTCGTCGTGGCTGTGGTCATCGGCATCACGGAGCATCGACTTAAAGCGAGCGCTATGGGCGCATTGGTAAGGGGCGTGGAACGGTGGCAGGCTGCTCACTGGAACAGCTTCGAAGATCTCTCGGTCCCACTCGTGCTTGCGCCCGCCGCGAGCCAGAACCGCCGAAAAGAGGTCGCTGTGCTGCGGGAGCTGTGGCAGCAGGCCCACGAGCGCCTCGATCCTTCGCCTGCTGGTTTCCCGCCACTCGGTACGCGACGGTCCGGGCGTCTGAGAATAAGTGGCTGGCTCGATGGGCCCGTCCGCACGCCGCATGCGCGGCAAAATGACGAAAACATCCAGGTCCCCTTCGTGGATCGCAAAGGCCTGGGCCACCTCCCGATTGAGCAGCGATGAAGCGTTGATAACCGACATGCCCGGATTGCCGGGAACCTCGGTTAGCAACGCGATGTGGCGGCTTTCTGACAGCTGGTATAAGCGGAGCCAGTAGATGCTCCTGCGACTAGCGGGGCTAAAGAGGGCGTTGTAAAGCAGGGTGGCCTTGGCCATGCGATCGCCCTCGTTTCAGCCTCTTGCGGGACCGCCGCGGGACTCATTCAGCCGCGGCTCGCCTGGGACTCGGTCAAAACCGGAGCATGGTTCCAGGCATTGCGAGCGTTGCGCATTGTCAACGCCGTGGTCAACGGCTGGCCCAAGAGCTTCCTTAAGGGTCACACTGGTTAGATTGTGCGATACTCCGTGGCTGCCCGGCGCCGCTGTATCCGTCTACGATTGCCCGCACGATCAAGCGGCGGCTTGCGGCCGGGTAGTTGGGCGAAGCAGGGTCTTCAATGAAGCCGTCGGACTTCTACATCGGGATCGTCGACATCATCGGCATCATGCTGCCGGGTGGTCTGCTTGCGCTGCTCTTTTCGGACGCCGCACGAACCCATATCTTCAATGGATCGCTGATGCCCATGCTGACCGACGAGAAAGCCAATGTTGCAGCTCTTCTCGTCGCCGCCTTTCTCCTAGGTAAAGGGGCAGACGCCGTCGGCAGCGTTGCGTTCGATTGGCTGACCGATAAGACGTATCGGGCGTGGAAGGTTGGCAAACATGCCGGCCTGATTACCAAAGCAGGACAGGTTCGGGAGAAGCAGCTTGGAAAGGAGCACGCTGACATGGTTTCGGACTTCCGTTGGGCCCGGGTTTCGGCACGCGAAAGGAGTCCCCAGGGCATCCTTGCTGTCGAGCGACTCGAAGCCGATGCGAAGCTCTTCCGCGGGCTCACGATCGTTTTTCTAGTCGCCGCGCTGAAACTGTTTGTCTCTGGACAGGTTCTTCCCGGGTTCATCGCGACTGGGTTAGCACTGCTCGCCCTGGCGCGCTGCAGTGTGCAGCGCTGGCAGAGGGACAAGACAGCGCTCGAGCACTTCGTCGCGCGCGAGACGCTCGTCCCGGGCACATAGCATGGCAGCTGCGGCTCCCGGCCCCGACGCGGTAACGCTAGCCTGGATAGCCGCCGCTGCCGTAATCGCCGGAGGGCTTCTCAGTGGTGCTGCGGCTCTGCTCGGGGTCCGGCTGGGCGCAAAGGGCGAGCAGGAGCGGCTTCAGCTGACGCAAGAGAACGATCGTCAGCAGCGCCGTGAGCAGATCCGACGCGACTCGTACGCGGCCTTCCTAACAGCACTCGACGAATTTACGTGGGCTGCAGCCGCCGTTCACGATCAGGCAACTTCAGCCGGTACGGGCATTCGCCTTACCTACGTCGGACCCGGGGAGCAGCCCTTAGGTAACGCCCTGCAAGAGAACATGCGGCAGCTCGATAAAGCCGACAGCCAGGTGCAACTAGTGGGCGCGGCGACCGTGGCTGCCATAGCCAGGGATATCGTCTACCACTCGGCGAACGAAGTTCGACCTAAGGCGGGCAGCCAGAGTGGCGAATGGGACAAGAACCTGCAGCGCAGCGTTGAGCTTTACAAGCTCTTCGTCGCAGCGGCCCGAAAAGATTTGAACATCGACTAGCAAAGCCGGGGCGTCTCGGCAACCAGCCTCGCGAGGCTGGCACAGCCCGAAGTACGAAGCCGCCTAACTCGATTCGGAACGCAGAGCGCGCTGCAGTTGCGGGACATCATCGCGGGCGGTAGCCCAAATGATCTCTAAGTCGATCCCGCTGGGATATCCCTTCGCTAGGCGGTCACGAAGTTTGGCGAGCTCGGACCATTGGACATCGGGATACCGGTCGCGGCACGGGCCTTTGGCAAGTTCCTTTGCTGACTGTGCGATGACCTCAAGCCGTCGGACCGTGGCATCCTGGGCGTCTAGGTCGCTGGCGAAACGATCCCAACCGGCGGCGACTGTCGCTTGAATGCGGTCGATGGCCTTGAGGACATGAGTGATGTAAACCTGGTCGCGCAACTCGGCGTAGGCGGACTGCGGCAAGGTCGCTTCGAAACTTGACAGTCGGCGCTTTGCTTTGGCGACGACCTCGGTGACGAGCCGGCGGACTTCGGTTTTGTAGGCGTCGCTTGCCGCGACTAGCTGCTGGGGTGGCGGCAACCTGAATGCCGCTTGTCCCCATTCTCTCAGCGCCTCATCAAAGGCCTTGGCCGTGCGCTGAATCCGTTCCCGATGGGCCGTGAAGCTTGCGTCGTCAAGTCGGAGGATTTCCCACGGGTTTTGAAGAACGACTGCGCCGAGACGATAGTCGCCGCGCTCCCAGAGCAGCGCGACTGGATCAGGGTCTGGAATGAGCTGGGCGAACGCCCATCGAGTCTCTTCGCCAGGGCGGAACATCTCAACGTAACCGTAGAAAGCTGGCCAAGCCTGGCGAAATACAGGCTCTTCCATGTTGACTCGGGCTCGTGCCTCATCCCACGTCAGGCGCTCATCTCTCATCCGACGTGAACCAACGCGATCGAGCTCGGCGAGGATTGTTTCGCGCTCCTCTGCCCTCGCAGTCCACCCGGAATATGGTTTGTCGGTCGAGCTCATGCCTCTTGCTTGCGTGGGCCCGCGTGCGACTCGGCAGTTAAGTCGTGATGGCCTGGCCACACGCCCGTATGATCTCACTGGCGCATGGGAACTTGAGCGATGCGGCGGGCATGGCAGCCGTAAAGAAGCGCCTCGCGCAAGCTTGGGCGGCAACGAGGCAGCGCCTGGCGCGAGCGCCGGGTTTGTGGTTGCTGGCAGCGGTGCTGCTGGCGCTCGTGCTCGTCAACGCGAATGTGCCAGTGTCGAGCCTGGCGAGCGAAACGACGAAGACATTGCGCACGTCGCTGCAGACTGTGCTCATCTCGGCGCTGGTCGGCGTGTTCGTCTTCACCCTGCAGGCCTCGAGCACGCGGCGCCAGAACCGTCGCGACGTGCTGCGACCGGCGTATCTGATGCTCTTGCGAGCAGCCGAGCGGCTCGCGGATCTCGAAAGGGAAGAGGCTATGCCCCAAGTTGACTTCGGTGAAAGGGCTAACGCCTTTGCCGCCGAGGCGCGGCAGTTACACGAAGAGGCCGCGGCGACGCTCATGCTCGAAGTCGGACCGGGCGATCCCGCGCTCGAGGCTTGGGCAGCACTCGATCAAGCGTACTGGGATTGCGTCAAGGTGCGCACGCGCGAGAAGACGACGATCCAGGAGATTCAAGAGCAGCGGCGCCAGCTGCGTACGGCCATCGATCGGCTCGGCGCCATCTGCCACGACCGGCTGGCGAGCCTGCGATGACCGTGCTGTGAGGGCTCAATCATCACTGGTAGTGGGGTAGAACATGGTTGGCGGCAAAGCGGATCACGCCCAACTGCCGGGGCATACGAGCTATTGACAAAACTATACCGATAGCGGTATAGTTAACGCAAATGAAGCTGATGTCCGTAGACGAGGCCGCCCTGGCGCTAGGGGTAAGCCCGAGGAGAGTTCGCGCGCTGATTGGAAGCAACCGCGTGTCCGCCGTCAGACTCGGCCGCAGCTGGGCCCTTGACCGGAGCCTATTGCGGGCTCACGGGCGACGCAGATCGGGCCGCCCCATCAGTGCCGACAACGCTTGGGCTCTGCTGGCGCTCCTCGGTGGCTCAGAGGCGCCCTGGGCTGATGTGTTTTCACGATCGCGGCTCAAGCGGCGATTGCTCAATCGGGAGTGGCTTGGGAAAGCATTGGAATCGAGCGAGCCAAGGTCGGCGATCTACAGCTGGCGTATTCTGCCGAGTGATCTGCCCAAACTCAAGGACTACGGCCTGGTACGAAGTGGTCTAGCGGCACAAATTCCCGGGCTTGACATCGTACCGATGGACAACGCCGTGGATGGGTATGTGAGCTCGAAAGCTCTCGCACAAATCGAGAAGAAGCTTCAGCCCGCGAAATCGTCCGATAACCCCAATGTCGTCTTGAGAGTTCCATCGCAGCCATGGGTCCTGAGTCAGGGGCCCGTGGCGCCGCCAGCCGTAGTCGCCGCCGACTTGCTGGTGCACCCTGATAGCCGCGTAGCACGAGCTGGCCGCAAGCTACTCCAGACAATTGCCCGTCGTTGACATCCCCGACCGTGGGGACGCCTTTCACGAGATGTGGCTGGAACTCATCCGCCTCAGCAAGGAGCAACCGGCCCCATGGACGCTAATTGGAGCCCACATGGTCGCCCTGCACGGCTGGATGCGCGGACGCGTGCCGATTCGCCCAAGCAAGGACGCCGACATCCTTGTCAATGTGCGAATGGTTAGCCAAGGAACCGCAGCAGTTAGCCAGGCCTTGGTCCGTGACGGCTACGAGCTCAACGAGAGGTCGGTAGAAGGACACGGCCATTCGTTCGCAAGGGGAGAGGTCAGCTTCGATGTCCTAGCGCCGGACGGACTGGGGTCCCGGGCTCAGCTGGTGACGATTCATGACTTTCGAACGGTGCCGGTACCTGGCGGTACCCAGGCTTTGCATAGAACTGCACCCGTGGAGGTGCGAACACGGTCTGTCACTGGAATCGTTCCTCTTCCTGACCTTCTAGGAGCGATCTTGGTCAAGGTCAGGGCGATCGACGTTGATGACGTCCCGGACGCTCAGCGCTCTGACGTGGCCTTCCTACTTTCGCTCGTTGAGGATCCAGACGAACTGGCCAGGCAATGCTCAGCAACGGAGCGGGGATGGCTTCGGAAACACCCCTACTTCGGTGATCCTGACGACGCCTGCTGGACCGGGATCATTGGGGCTGAAGACGGGGCGATCGTCTACCGCCGGCTTACCGCAGCTCCCTTTTCTTCATCATCATCATCATGATGTTGGGGGCTCATTTGCGAACGGTTCGTAGCTGAAAAACCCAGGCGGTTTTCGTGCCACTCGACTTTCGCTTGCGCTCCTTTGGCGTGCGTGCTACCGTCCACATTGGTCGGCGCGAGAAACCCAGCGGTTTTCGAGGCAATCGAAAAACCGCCGCACCACTTGGGCAAGGAGGCGCAGACCCAGTGGTGAAATCCCCACTGCGGAAATGGCCCTACGGGCCGGGTTTCGTATTCAGCAAGAGTCGTCAAATGGCGGTCGGGGCTTGAAAACCACTAAGGTGCAAGCCTTCGGGGGTTCGAATCCCTCTCCCTCCGCTCCTTGGGCTCCGGGTACGCGGACGACGCAACGCCGGCACCAGCTTCACGTTATACGGCTGTGAAATGGGATCGGCCGCTTTACCGCAACTCGCTGGCATTAGCGGTCATAGTTGCCGTAGCTGCCGGCTTCTTGGTGCTTGGCGGCTTGCCGATTCCAGAAACGCCGTTGACCACCGGCAACTTGACTGATAGCTACATGCGGTCGCGACCGGCGGCCAGGTTATGGTTTCCTCTTTCGCGACCTGTTTGGGAGCAGGCAGGAGCTGAAGGTCCTTACGATCCTATGCTCGTGGGGCATCCCCCGGGTAACGCTCCGGCTTCACTGTCACTCATTCTCGAGGTGCCAATGCCTCCTAACGAATCAACGGCAGCGATTATCTGGGCTTGGTACCGGCAGGAGTTGACGTTACGCGGGTGGCATGTTCTTGCGCCCCGGAACGAAGCAGCCGGCAATTACAGCGAGCTTTATACGCGTGGCCTCCGCGAACGTATCCGGATAAGCTTCGATTACGACTCGGTGCCCGGGCCGGTCAAGTACGATGGCCTCGGCGCCATCTACACGATCGATTACGAAGTTGCATCCTGCACCGACCCGGCCTCACGGTGCTAGTCGACTTTCGCTAAGCCAGGCACAGTCTTGGCAACTGACGGTTGGAATCCCTCTCCCTCCGCCAGATTCTGAATATGGATAGCCCAGGGTCTGGATGACGGCAGAATCTCGCCGGCATGCGTCGCGATCTATGATGGAGCCCACTTCACGGAGGAGGGCAATGTGGAGCGGGCGCTCTGTCCCATCATGGTGGGGCGCGATGAGCCGCTGGGGCTGATCGAGGATGACCTTCTGGCCGCCCACCGGGGGGAGGGTCGGCTCGTCATCCTGACTGGTGAGGCCGGCGTGGGAAAGAGCCGGCTCGCTGCCGAACTCGAACGGCGCGCCCGGCTGGCCGGCACCGCGGTGATGCGCGGCGGCTGCGCTGAGGCGGAGCTCTCACTGCCCTACCTTTCTATCGTTGAAGCTGTCGGCACCTATCTCGACGCCGCCGGCGCGGCGACCATCCGCCGGCAACTGGGGCCCGCGGCCGTCGAGCTGGCACGAATCTTCCCTCAGCTGGCGCGTCAGGGCGCCTCAGCTGGGCCGGACGATCCGCAAACTAAACTGCGCCTCTTCGAGTCGATCCTCCTTCTTCTCCGGCTCCCGGCAGCGCAGTCTGGATTGCTTCTTGTGATAGAGGATCTGCACTGGGCGGATGCCGCGACGCTTGAGTTCCTCGACTACGCCAGGCGGCGGGTGCAGCGCGAGCGGATTCTCCTGCTGCTCACCTCCCGCAGCGAGGGGCTGCACCGGGTCCAGTCGCTCAACCGCGTCATCAGCGGCTGGCGCCGGACCGGCGCGGCGGAGGTCATCGAACTCGAGGCTCTGACACCGGACGGCGTGGCGCAGATGGTAAACGCGATCTTCGAAGGCCGGCGGGTCGGACACGCCTTTCGTGACTTCGTGCATGCGCGAAGCGATGGGAACCCGCTGGTCGTGGAGGAGCTGCTCAAGGCGGCGCTAGACCAAGGGGGCATTTTCCTTACCGATAGCGGCTGGAGGCGCAAGGCGCTCTCGAAGCTGGCTCTGCCCCGCACGATCAAGGATCTGGTCCTGGTGCGGCTCCAGCAGATGAGCGGGGAAGAAGTGGCGATCGCCCGCGCCGCGGCCGTGCTCGGTCCTTCATTTGGCTATCAGCCGTTGCTCTCCCTCTCCCACTGTGACGAGGCCACTTTGCTGGCCGCCCTGCGGGCTTTCGTCCACCAGCAGCTCATGGAGGAAACCAGTCCGCAGGGCACCTACCGGTTCCGGCACGTTCTGACCCGGGATGCGATCTACGACGACCTGATTGAACCAGAGCGCGTTCGCTTGCACGAGCAGGCAGCGCAGTCGCTCCGTGAGCTTGCCGGGACCGCCCCGGTGGACCTCGCGCGTCACCTTGTGGAGGCGGAGCAGTGGGACGAAGCCATCCCGATGTGCATCAAGGCCGCCGATGACGCCGAGCGACGCTTGGCCTACCTGGAAGCCGCCGCCCTCTACGAACGTGTGCTGCCCCACCTCGGCGACGACCTCCTTCGGGCAACGATCGCCTGTCGGCTCGGGAACGCCTTCTACCTGGGCGGCGAACGCAGGCAGGCGGGGACGTCGCTGGAAAACGGCATTGCCGCGCTGGAGGCGCAAGGACGATCGGCCGAGGCGGCGCATTACCGCCTGGTGCTCGGCCGTTGTTATTGGGAACGTTCGGAGCCCGACCGAGCACGGTCCGAATACGAGCGTGCGCGTGAGACCTTGGAGCCCGACGGGCCCAGCGAGGATCTCGCGCTCGCGTATCTACGGCTCTCCGGATTGTTCGACTTCCAGTTCCGGCCACAGGAGGCGCTGGCAATGGCGGAGAAGGCGGTCACCGTAGCCGACGCGTCCGGCGCGCATGCGGTGCGCATCTGGGCCTACAACTACCTGGGACTGGGGCTGGTGGGAAGCGGTCGGGTCGAGGACGGCCTTAGGTTCCTGGATCGGAGCTACCAGGAAGCAGTCGCCGGCGGCCTGGAATGGATCGCCGGAAGCGCGCTGTCGAACGGGATTTCCGTGCGGCTCGAGCACTTTCGAGGGCGAGAGGCGTTGCCAATGCTGGAGCGCCTGCGGGCGCTGCGCGGTCGAAACCGCGACATCCTCGGGTACTTCTATGAAGGCGGGATCTACCTCGCGCTGGGCGAACCCGAGAAGGCTTTGCGCAGCTCCGAAGAAGGCGTGCAGGAAGCCGAGGCCTGGGAGGCCACGACGTTTCTGGGGTGGATAGAGAGCAACCTGGCCATGATCTTTGGCGCGCTCGGTCGCTTCGACGACGGTTGGCGGGTGCTGGCCCGCCCCCACCCGAAACTGGAACGCCAGGACGCGATCTTGCGCGCCTTTGCCACCATGCGGCTTGCCCTGGATGCCGGCGACCCCGCTCGAGCCGCGGAGCTGATTCCGTCCGTGACTGAGGGCATTGAATGGTCACGCCCCCTTGTGGCCCAGGAGTTGCAGGCGTTGGACGTGGCAATCGACGCGCTCGTGGGGTACAGACAGATCAAGGAGGCACAGGACCTGTTGGCGAAAGTCACGAATTCCGGTGCCGATCCGGGCCATCCCTACGTCGCGCGTATGCAGGGACGAATGTTGCAGGCTGCCGGGGATATTCCGGCAGCCGCGGACCGACTCACCTATGCGGCAGATTTCTTTGCGGTCGCGGGCTACAAAGACGAGGAACGGCGCACCCGCCGAACGCTGGCAGCCGAGATGGGCACGGAAGTCCCGCCTCCCCTCGAACCCGAGGCGGCCCCCGTCCTGATGGATGATGTTCGGCTGGGCGAACGGCTTGTCACCATTCTGTTCGCCGACATTCGCGCCTACACAGCGATGACCCACGAGCGGCCGCCGGCCGAGATGGCCGAGCGCCTCGGCGCCTTCTACCGCTGGGGGCGCCAGGAGATCGAGCGGCACCACGGGCTGGTCGATCAGTTTGCCGGAGATGCCATGATGGCAACCTTCAATGTTGTCCAACTGCGACTGGACCACAGCCTCGACGCGGTTCAGGCGGCAATCGCCATCCGGGACAAGGCGGCCTTTGCCGGGCTGCCGGTCGGGATCGGGATCGCGACCGGGGCGGCAGTCGTCGGCGAACTAGCCGTCGGCAGCAAGGTCACAGCAGTGGGCGAGACCGCCAACCTGGCGGCCCGTTTACAGGCTGAAGCAGCGCGCAGCGAGATCGTGCTCAGCGAGGAGACCTGCCGACGAGCGCGCGGATGGTTGGAGGGCCGCGGCTTGCTGCCGGAGCCTGAGACGGTCACGCTCAAAGGGTTTGCGCAGCCGGCCACTGTGTACCGGCTGCGCGCACCGGCAACGACGATCGCGTCCCGCTCCTGACCCTGCTTCTCAGGAGTGGCAGTTGAGCGGGACGTACCAGCCCGGCCAGCTAAAGGACCCACCGTTGCTGGCCCAGATGGAGCCGACCCGCTCCGTATTTGGTACGCCATGCTTGGCACTCAAGTGCTGGTTGAGCTTGTTGACCAGGTCAGCCTGGCTGTTGCCTGAAACGGCAGCATCAGTTGGTCCGCACGCGGGGCACCGAACATACAGCGTCATTGTCTCCCTCCCTTGTGAGCCCATCGGGCTCGATGTTGACGACCCCTGAAGGCCCTGTGCGGGCTCTCGTGCCGACTATAACGCGCGCCTGTGAAGGTCATGTCCCTGGAGGAACGCAGCGCCCTCCGCATTAGGTCTTCCGTTTGCGCGGACCAGCCCCTGGGGGTCTAAGCGTGAGCCAGCAGCAGGTGATACTCGATCGTGACGATGGGCTCGGCGGTCGTGAACCCAATGACGGGCACCTCGATGCCGAAGTCGCGCATGTCGACGCTTGTCGAACCGACTGCCTCGATCTGGCTACCGTTCATTTGTATCTGCACTGGCGAGGTGACCTGCTTCGTCAAGCCATGCAACGTCAGCTTGCCGGTGACCGAGAGGGTGACGGGCCCCGACCCGATGTTGGCCGGAACCGTGACCGGGTCTCCCTTAAAGTCCGCGTTCGGCATTGTGTCGGAGTTCAGGTAGATCGTCTTGACGAAGAAGTCGCGCTGATAGGCCTGGTACATCGCGTACTTGTCCTGGCTCTGCAGGGTCGAGAGGTCCACGGTGAATTGGATGCCGGTGATCCGGAGCGAAGAGCCTGACCTGGTGATCACCAGCCCTCCCGTTACGTGGCTGGTTCG
>Ga0207646_10001663_pt1 | contig 27155 bp, 16 predicted proteins | sample KBSK5502metaG_FD_184343 | JGI IMG/M metagenome (GOLD analysis project Ga0207646, IMG submission 184343) | Corn, switchgrass and miscanthus rhizosphere microbial communities from Kellogg Biological Station, Michigan, USA - KBS K5-50-2 metaG... | ecosystem: Host-associated > Plants > Roots >...
GCTGTGGCCTGATTTCGTCTGCTCGCGATGCGAGTTCATCACGTGGATCAAACCACGTGCGAAATCGACATTCGCCCAACGCAAACTCAATAGTTCACCCCGACGCATTCCTGTGTGAATCGCCAACATCACGAGTGGACGGAGGCTCGCTCGCGGACCAGTAAGCACCGCTAAGAGACGAGCTTCCTCTTGATCCGAGAGGTAGCGATTACGCTCGTTGTCTTCCCGGAAGCGTTTGACCTTTTGGCAAGGATTATGGATTGCCAACCCCTGATCGATCGCTAACGAGAAAACCTTGGAAAGTAATTCCAGCTCTCGGTTGACTGTGGACGGAGCGCGGTCTGTCCCACGAACCGTCTTGGACACACGCCGATCCCGTTTGTATTTCTCAATCAGTATCGGCGAGATTTCGTCCATCGTCTTGTTGCCCATTGCCTTAATCAGCGGACGCGAGCGAAACTCATCATGCACCCACGTTCGCTTGTTAGTTTTTGCCCACGGCATAAACGTCTCCGCAATAAAGTCGCGCAACTTCGGTGCGTCCACGTTCTTGCCATAAGTGCCCTCGTAGACCGAATCGCGGATTGTGACCTCCGCGCGCTCTGCCTGGGCTTTCACTCGCGCTTCGGGGATAGAACCGCGATACCGCTTGCCGCCTACCCAGAAGTCGTATTGCCATTTGCTACCCCTCTTGAATACTGACACTTGGTCTATTCCCTTCTGCGGATCGCAGCCCGTTTCAAGGAATGGGCGTATCTTATGCGGCTTCGTCTGCCTTCGTCCACTCTAATATTTCTTCCAGGAGAAAGACTGTGCGGTCGCCTGCCTTACGAAATGGAACTCGTCGTTGACTCACCCAGTCGTAGATCGTCCTCGGCTTGACGCGGAGCATTTCTGCTAGCTCTTCGACAGTCAGAAACTTTGGTAATGACATGTTTGCCTGGGCGCCGCTAATTTTCATATAGAGATTTGAAAAATCGATCGTCTTTGATTAGCGTTCGGCGCTTAGTGCTACAACCGGCTCGGACATGTAAACACTCGGTTCCTGTCGAACCAACGGTACTCTACAGCGCCCGTGCGGGTGCTGGTTCACAAGAAGTGTGCCACGCGCTCGCCGGACGTATTGAGGTTGCTCGATTCGAAGAAATGGTTGGTTCAAGGGCTTTCCTCGCAGCTTGTTTGGCATTTCTGATGAGGAAGTAAGAAACGAATTTCGGCAAGTTTACTTTCCGTTAGAAAGTAAACTTGCCGCTTCTCGTGCTCGAATTCGCTTGATCTCCAAGACGGAAGCGCCGCGAGTATTAATGGCGTGCCCATTCGTGATCGATGAGATCAAGAGATCGCCCTACAAGGATGCGCCAGTCAGAGGAGATAGAAGGACCAAGGACCGGGAAGCAGAATTAGGGAAGGCTTGGGTCGCTGTTGTAGAGAGGGAGGTGTTGCCGTTTGACCACACCGACCTCTCAAAAGACGTGACTTCCTAAGGCGCTCAGAATCCGCTCAGTTATTTGCAAAGCAATACTTGCTGCCGCTGACTTGGTAATCAAAAAAAGTTCCGCGCTGAGCGCTCGTTACCTCGCAGTCGTAACGAAGACCACATCCCGCAATTAGGTTCGGATCATTGTTCCTCGAAAACTCGAAAGAGGTTCGTAAGGATCGGTGTAGCTGTCTAACCGCGATGATGTCAATTTAGACAAACTTGGCGCGCGCGGTACGACATTTGCGGTGGGCTGCCGCCAAGAGGTAGCAATGCAAAACTTCTTTTGGAAAAGTTGGTATTGGAAAGGGTGGGCGAGGCCAGCAGAAGTCCTCGTGGCACACTGCCTTCAGCTACTTAAGAGTTTTTGGCGAAAAGATTTCTTTCCCGCGAAAGGTTTTCTTTCGTTGCCGTCGAGGGTTCCATAAAGCGATGGTCCGACGATAATCACCTAGTGCAATTGACCGAAAGGAAGATCGATGTCTCATTTACATCCTGTCACAGTCGGCACTCCCCAACGATCACATCAGGAGATGCTGAAAGATCATAAGCAAATCCTACAAAATTACTATGACACCTTCATCACTCGCGGCCTAAGCCAGAAAACGACGGAGGTCCAACAGCGATTCCTCGAACACTGGTTTGAGAAGATTCGTGTTTTGGACGCGAAGGGTGAACGTCAGATATTCATTTGGGAAGTTATGAACCTCTTCGAAGGACGCAGGCGTATCAAGGAATTCCTGATGACGCTTAGCACAGTCGATGAGGATGGCCAGCCCTGTGTACGGGCCGGTACGGTGAGGGCTTATGCCTCTTATCTCGAACGCTTGTTCGTTAGCACGCTCAAATCGCCATACATAACCGGGATGGAAACAATCGCCTCGAAATACGGCTTGATTGAGAATCCGTTCATCGGCGTCGAATACCCTGTCCATAGCCGTGACCTTTTGCGTTCAGAGCGATTTTTTGTGACTCCGGAGCAGATTCTTGAACTGCTGGTTTTCTTACGGGAAGTATACCCCGGCCTTATAAACAGGAATTTAACGGCGGCACGGCTGTATGCGATTGTCATGCTAATCACTGAAACCGGTATGCGCTCGGTTGAAGTCATTAATCTCGACGCACTTGGAGATGACAGAGACATTTTCTATCACAAAAAAGTGATACAGACGCGCTTCGGAAAAGGGCATAACTCCTCTGGCTCGCAAACGCGCGTGATGCCCCTTGGCAATCGACCTGCAATCACCCTTATGGAATACGAACGAGTTGTGCGACCACAGTTCCACAACCACTTGATTGAGCCCTCTCTGTTCCTGACTTTGAAGGGGACTCGGCTCTCTTACGGAACTCTCCGCGACAGCTTTACCCGACTCATCGAGGTTGCTCGCAAGCATGGTGTTAACTTGCCGCCTAAGCTAACAATCCATGATCTGCGGGCAAGTTTCGCGACCAACTACCTCGAGGAAAATCCCGAAAAATTCTGGAGACTCATGGAGTTGCTCGGACACATCAGCCCATCCTCAACGTGCCTTTACATCAGGTCGAGAGGCGATAGCAGGGCATTCTCCTTGAAGCTGGCGCGCACGTCCCAAGCTGGCAGGTGTGGATTGACTGCGCGGGTCTACAACACATAGAGGCAGGAATACAGTTGTGTGGAAACTGAAGGATTACGTGGAGCAGATTCATAAGCTGAACACGGCGGTTCAGCTTCAGGCATTCATCGAGGAGAAGGTCGGAGTGAAAGTGACCGTACAGACTGTCAGGGCACTCTTGCGAGGACCGGCTGCACCTCGTGGAGAAATGATTCAACTGTTATGCGACGCGCTAAACTGCCGTTCGGACGCCTTCTATGTTTTCAATCCAAATTCAGCGAGAGCACGGCAATGGTCTAAGGAGCGAGCGGAAGGCAAGAAGCCGTCATGCCTGTACGAGCCGAAGGGTGCGAAGGCCGTGGACACCGTCCTGGAAAGACTACTCTCCACTATTAATGATAAGAACGCGGGGAAACGAAAGTCACTACGCGCGACATTCACCGACCCAAGAACGCTCTACAAAGACGAATCAAGATCCAGGGAGAAACTCATTTGAGCGGGTCAAACGTTAGAAATCACGCCGTTGGGGAGTGTAAGCGCTGCCTCATGCGCCGAAGAAGCAGGCTCAGTACTGAGTTGATTTGCCGCCCTTGTTATGAAAAGGAGCCAAAGGCCCCGTGCACCGTATGTGGCAAAGAAAAGCGGTTCGCTACAGATGGAGGCGGAGTTTGCCCTGAGTGCATTAGAAGAACCACCCCGCCCGCTGACATAGAATGTGCCAAGTGCGGGAAGAAGAAACCGCCGGCAAAGCGATACGGAGAGTACTGTAAGCCATGTCAGAAGAAGGTCAATTTTGGTAGCGGTATATGCTCAGGCTGCAGAAAGGACAAGCAATATAAACACAAGACGGACAGACTCTGTTATGGCTGCGCTTGGAATCGCTACGCGCCGAAACGTCTACGAAGGTATGTTGAAACGGTAAGCATATCGAGCGAGTACAACCTTAGTCTATTTCACCGGCTCACTGGGCTGATCACCTGGGAGAAAGTGAACCGGCACGTTTACAAGCGCTTCCGCAGATTTGGCAGATTTCTCCAGAGCCATAAGTTCGAAGGCCCGCTTACGTGGGAAGCCATCCTTAAATTGAAGGCCGACTTACCCGGCGTAAAGCTTCGGCCTGTCCGCTCTTGTCTCGAGCAACTCGGCGACCTGTTGATAGATCCAGCAGTCGATGAGACGATCGAGATGACAAAGAAAAGGATTAGGCCACTTGTTCCCATTTCACAAATCCAGGGCGACGACGTCGCCGTATTGCAGAAGTATGATTTATGGCTCCGCACCGAGCGAAAAGACACGTCTACTGTGAGGCGCAGCCACTTCCAGACGTTGGCGGGCTTCCGGCGGTGGGTCATCAGACGAGGATTGACATCGATCGCGAAAGTTGAAACCGCGCATGTAGAGGAATACCTGCATACGATGGGACTGAAATGGAGATGCAAATGCTGTGGTTCTACAAAAACCTTGAACACCAGAGGTGAGACCTCTCCGACCATCTGTGAGAATTTAGACTGCCGCGCGCGGCATTCGTACGAGAAAGTGATCCGTTGTGTGGAAAGCAGTGTGCGACACTACCGCGGTAGGTTGCGCATCTTTTTCGGCTGGCTAAAGGATGTGGAACAAGGAATCGAAATAAACCCTGCGCCGCCGTTGATGAAGAACAGGAGGAAGAAAAGCGCGAGACGAACAGGAAAAACCATCCTGACCATTCAATACTATGACTGGGAATTAATAGACGCGCTCTTGAACGCCATTGAAAGCCCGGACATGCCGGCCGAAGAGGCGATGGTTCTTTATCTCGTCCTCCACCACGCGTTCTCTGTGGTGGAACTCAAGACCGTAAGGATACCGCTGCAGTGTCGGCCCACAACACTCGGCGCCGAATCGCGCGAGCCGTTGGAGAATGTTCTCAGTCTTGAGTGGCAGCACCGGGAACTTTCGAGGGGCAGACAATCTCTGGGTCGCACCGGTGAAATTTTTGTGCTGGGGCCCTCAGATGAACCCTGGCTCCGGGATTTGGTCAGGCGATTCGTACGAGAGCGGAACCAGAAACTAAGAAATCCAAATAACCCGTATCTTTTTGTTGGCATCGATGGTAGCCCTCGCACCGGACACGTGGGTGACGAGTATTTTCGTCGCCTGGTCGAAAGAGCGACTGCCCACATCACGCGAAGAGTTTGTACGGTCAGAACATTGGTTAAGAGTTCCAGGCTTCTCTATTCGGAGTTCGGTGGGCTTGAAGGCTTTCAGCATTTGCAAGAGCTCGGTTTGGAAAAGAGCCAGGCGCGCCGTTACGCATGGGCTAAACGAGTGAGGGTGGTTCCGAAGCCAGCAGGTCGAACCGGAAGCAGGATGCTAAGTGGCGTCGATCGAGTCTAACGGTTCTGCCCAGGGATGTCTTCGCTATTCCAGCCGACTTCTGCCAAGAATTGCGTAAGGATTAGAAGCCGTGGCTCTGAGCTGCGTAAGCAGCTCTATATACCCGTGAGCCGCAGCGAGGAAGGCAGTCAAGGGCGAAGCGAACGCTTTCCTGTTCGCGGAGTTCATCGAAGCGAAGCGAAGACCCTTGACGGCCTCCGCAGCGAAGGCTACTTGCAGTGGTCGACCCCAGCACTGAAACTTTTTGGGAAGGCTATTCTTGTGTCGGAGGTTGCTTCTATTCCCCGTTGTCCAAGAAGTAATGATCATGAGTTCCACTACGCTTCGGCAGAGGGCGCCAGCCCCCAGCGGGGGGTTTAGCGAAGTGAGCACTGCGAGCCGCGCGAGCGGGCGAGCGAAGCGAGGCGCAAGGGGGAGAACCTGTAAGCGGGCGTAGGATAATCGTCATTACGTAAGTAGGCGCAACTTCACAGGACATCGTTTGCTTCATATCAAGCGCGCCGATTACGTAATGCCCGATTATCGGATGACCGTCCGCTGTCTGCATTGGGTTCTTTATGACTTTGCTCTTAAAGAAGCGGGAGAAGCAAAGTGGCCTTCATGGGCATACGCCTATGCGGATTCGATTGATCCCTTGAAGAACGGCAATCTTCAGAGAGTCAATTACGACGATTAAGCGAGAGCAAGCGGCATTTTCCTCTTGTCATGCTTCTTTGTTCACGTTGACCTAGAATATAATCTCGCTCGACCTCAGAACTCGTCTCGGGACCGTCCAAAGAACACGAGTTAACATCTGAGCCGTGCGCAAGATGTAACCAGGGTAAGAATGCTTAAAGAGGAATAGACTGAGTGGCTGACAACCTCCCAATTCGTGAAGGACAGATTCTCACTGGAGTGCTCTTCAATGAGCCCATGAGGGTGGAAACCGTTCGCGCTGACGGGCCGGATTCATTGATTGCTGGACTCGTGGGAACAAAGTCCGAGAGATTCCGAAGCGTAACGCTCACGTCTGCGGAGATCAAGCAACTCACGATTCTCGGTACAGCGTCGACCTACGACGGCGATGGAAAACTTCTGCGGCTTGGGATTCAAGCCTACTCGCTCGGCATCGCCTATGAGTTTGATCCATACTTTGGTCTGTCGATATCGCGGGTCGACCCGCTCCCTCATCAACTCTCTGCTGTTTACGACCATCTACTAAAGTCTGCGCGAATACGATTCTTGCTTGCTGATGACGCTGGAGCCGGCAAGACGATTATGTCTGGCTTGCTCATACGAGAACTCAAGCTTAGAGGGCTGGCAGAGCGCATCTTGATTGTTTGCCCAGCCAACTTAGCTTTTCAGTGGCAGCGCGAACTCAAGGAAAAGTTCGATGAAAAGTTCCTGGTTCTACAAGGCAGCACGATTCGTGATCAGTTCGGCGTCAATCAGTGGCTGGAACAGAAGCAAGTCATAACTTCACTAGATCTCGCAAAGCGCGTAGACATTCTTCCGGGCTTGGCTCAAGTTAATTGGGATCTAGTCATCGTTGACGAGGCTCACCACATGTCCTGGTCACCCCCGTCTCGCAAGACTGCTCGTTACGCGTTGGGCGAGCTTCTACGTGACACCTCTGACCACATGCTTATGCTCACGGCGACGCCGCACAAGGGCGATCCGGACAACTTCACGTTGTTCTTGCAGCTCCTTGATCAGGACACCTATGCGGATGTCCGTTCAATCCGCGAAGCAATGGAGCGACGTCATGCGCCGTTTTATTTGCGGCGCACAAAAGAAGCAATGGTCTATTTCCCTGAGCGCCAGCCGGATGGTGCCTGGGTTGCCAAGAAGATCTTCACCAAGCGAATTCCTCACACTGTTGACTTCCAAATGGATGGCGCTGAGTTTGAGCTCTACAGCGAAGTCACTCGGTTTGTGAAGCGCCAAAGTAAGAAGGCTGCTGAGCGAAGTGACGATCCTCGTGCTCGCGCCGTCGGTTTCTTGATGTCGCTCTATCAACGACGACTTGCTTCGAGCACCTATGCAATGCGACGCTCGCTTGAGAAGCGCGCGAGAAGGTTAGAAGATGGTCTTAAGCGTGCCCAGGACCTAGCCAGTGTCGCCCCGCCGGTGCTTCCCGATCCTGAAGAACTGGAGGAGATGGAGGATCTCGAACGCGAGCGAATCGAAGAGATGCTCGAAGCGATCACTCTTGCCGGAAATGCCGAACAGGTACGCGAAGAGATTGCGGAGTTAGAACAACTCGCCGAACAAGCAAAATTTGTAGAGGACAGCGGTACTGAGGCTAAACTCTCGCGGATGAAAGATCTGCTTCAGCGCGAAGGCTTCTTCGATCATCCGGAAAGACGCCTGCTAATCTTCACCGAATTCAAAGACACACTCGACTATCTCATGGGCTGTCTGACGAGCTGGGGATTCCGCGTGGGCTGCATTCACGGCGGAATGAAGGCGGGTTCTCGCGAAGAGGCGGGAACAAGAATCTACGCGGAGCAACAGTTCAAGGATGCTGAGATTCAGATCTTGGTGGCGACCGAAGCGGCCGGCGAAGGCATTAACTTACAATCGTGCAACATCCTCTTTAATTACGACATCCCTTGGAATCCGAACCGCCTCGAACAGCGCATGGGCCGAATTCATCGTTACGGCCAGCGAAAAGACTGTCTCATCTTCAACTTCGTCGCCAGCAATACAATTGAGGGGCATGTACTTCAGCGTCTGCTTGAAAAGCTTCAAGAGATTCGCGACGCGCTCGATGACGATGCAGTGTTCAATGTCGTGGGAGAAATTCTGCCCGCCGCTCATGTCGAACGAATTCTGAGAGACTACTACGCAGGCCGTCTCGGTGACGCGGATTTGGAAGACAGGTTAATGCGTGATGTTGACGAGGAACAGTTTCGCGCCATATGCCAGAATGCCCTGGAGGGTTTGGCGTCAAAGAAACTTAATCTCGATATGCTCATTGAGCGGCGCGCGCGTGCGCAGGAAAAGCGGGTTGTTCCCGAAACAATCGCTCGCTTCCTGCAAGAGTCCGCCGAACAAGTCTCGTACACGATCAAGCTGGTCTCGTCACTTGCGCATACTTTCGAGCCCGGTAGGACGCCTCAGATTCTTAGGCGCTATGAAAGCCAGCCGGACTGGAAACTGCCTGCCGTAGCGTCCAAATATCCTCGCATCTCAACTGATCGAGAGGTGGCGGAAGAAAATAATCTCGAATGGGTCACTCCGGGTCATCCTCTGTTCGAAGCTTTGCGACGCCACTCATGGACTCTATCGCAGGAAGACTTCGCGAAAGGTGCCTGCTTCTATTCGCTCGAACATGAAGCGCCCTCGCGGATAGATTTCTATCGTGCACGAGTAGTTGATGGTCTTGGAAATCTGATCCATGAACAGCTCTTCGCAGTAGAGATTTGCCCTACCAAAGCTACTTGCCTGCGCGAGCCTCACCAACTCGGTGATTTCACACCTACATCTGCGCCAACGGATCTTCCTACAGTTGCAACGCTGCCCGAGGATCGGGAGTGGCTTAGCGAGAAAGCACTGAAGCCGTTTCTGGACGAAGTGAGAACCGAACGTTTACCAGAACTCAATCGCATAGCCGAGCATGTAGAACTATCGCTTACTGAGCTTCTCCAAAAGGCGGATGAGGAGATCGGTCGGGCATCATCGGATGTCGAACAAAAACTTCCTGGCGCTGAAGGCCGCCTCGCGCAAGCGGAGACCCGACATGCCGAACTCCTTCACCGCCGCGACAAGCGACGTCAAGATTTGCAGCGTCAAAGCGCGCTCACCCTTCAGTCCGTCGAGCAAATCACAAGCGCTCTCGTGCTGCCGCATCCCGAAAGAAACTCGCCAGAGATTCAACGCCTCCGAGTAAATTACGAAACCGAAGCGACAGCGATGCGCGTGGCAATGGAATATGAAGAGTCCCAAGGTCGTCAGGTTTACGACGTGCACGAAAAGAATCTCGGATACGACTTAACCAGTCTCGATCTCGCTTCCGGTGAGTTGCGTCTTATCGAAGTCAAAGGCATTGGTGCGGAATCGGGGACAGTGTTGCTGTCACCGAATGAACGTCGAGTCGCTCAGGACCGCCGCGATTGCTTCTGGCTCTACGTCGTCACAAATTGCAACGCTGCGCCTAAGCTTGAAGAACCAATAAGAGATCCTGCCCGTTTCGATTGGCATGAGGTTTCGAAAGTCGAGTACTACACGTGCTCGGTCCAAACCCTGAGAAAATCTAGCTGATTACTTATGATGACGTTGCGGCAGCTTGCCGAAAGACTCGAGAGTGTGCCCCTGCCTACGGTCTGGCATCTTTCAGACTTGGCGGAAGCACGCGGCAAGCAAGAACTCTTCACGAAGCAGTCACCGCAGAAGCTTAAGGTGCTCCGCGAGCATGCTCTGATTGAAAGCGCCGTATCGTCGAATCGGATCGAAGGCGTCAACATTGAACGAGCCCGTATCAAGCCAGTGCTGGAAGGGCGCGGGCAATTGCGCGATCGCGATGAAGAAGAAGTGCGTGGTTATCGCGATGCGCTGACGCTCATACACGAACAGCATGCAAAGCTTTCCGTATCCGAGAAGACCATTAAGCGTTTACATTTCATGAGCCGTGCCAGGACCGGAGATGCCGGCAAATACAAGACAAAGGATAGCGACATCATTGAGAGGTACCCCGATGGTCGAGTGCGGATTCGATTCAAGACTGTTTCGGCAAAGCAGACGCCAGCTTTCATGCGCCAACTCGTTACCGCGTGGAGTGAAATTCTTGATGAGCACCGCATCCATCCCGTGCTGGGTATGGCAGCGCTGAATCTCGACTTTCTCTGCGTTCACCCTTTCCGCGATGGAAATGGCCGCGTGTCCAGATTGCTCCTGTTGCTGACCTGCTATCACCTCGGCTTTGAGGTTGGTCGCTACATCAGCTTGGAGCGTTTGATTGAAGAGAACAAAGAGCGCTACTACGAAACGCTTGAAGAGAGTTCCCAAGGTTGGCACGAAGGCAGGCACGACCCGTGGCCATTTACAAATTATCTCCTGTTCATCCTCAAACAGGCCTATCGCGAGTTCGAAGAACGTGTGGGACAGTTGTCGTCGCCCAGGGGCTCCAAGACTGAAATCGTTATCGGTGCAATCGATCGCACTGTAGCTCCATTCCGTGTCGCCGACATTCAGCGACAGTGCCCTGGGGTGAGCTTGGATATGATTCGCAAAGTTCTGAAAGATCTTCGCCCGCAGGTTGAATGCTTGGGTCGCGGCAAAGATGCGAAGTGGGAAAAGACAGCAAAGTGGCAATTAGGTAATAACCAGTTAATTGGGTAATGAATTGGGTAATGCCCGAAGCGAACCTTTGGCGAAGGAGCCTAATACCAATAACATCGCGCCGTTCGAAGCTTCAACCATCTACTAAGAAACTAAATGGATTCGTTAGGTCAGAAAACGCGCCTCGTCGCCCTCTTTTTGTATATCGCGTTATTGTTCTGCGCCTCAAAAGTTGCGCTTGGCTCGTGGCTTCCGGCGACGACCGAGAAAGGCCTTTGGTTTTATTCCGGTTTGGCTGCCCTATTGCTTGGGAACCTGATTATCACGCCGTATTACACAAAACCTGCGGACGCGATCTCCAATGCCGTGGCATCAATAGTTGGCCTCCTCGCCGTTAATATCTGGGCCTCCCCCGCTCGAACTGGTTTCGATAAGTTCGTTTGGTCTGTTACTACAGCCTATGTAGCGCTGGTTCTCGCAGCCAGCATTCTAGCCATAGTTCTCAAGGACGCGTCCAGAACCTTTTGGCAAAGAGCTTCGAGGTCGTTGTTTGTTCTAAGCAATACAATCGGGAGTCCCAGAGCAGTTTTCTCCGTTGTATTCCTATTTTCGTTGGCCACGTTTCATAGAGACCGTCCGAGGGAATATCTTGTTATCGGTCTGGCTTGGGCGTTGACCGTTGCACTGAGACCATTCGAAGCAGCGTTCATTCTTTTCTATCGAATGTGGGAGATTTGGAGACGACCCAAATTCGCGACGCTAATAGGAAGCGTAGTTGGTCACGAGGCTCCTGGAATCGTAATGATTAGAGAGCGTGCCGATTCGCAGGTGTTGTTTGGCGATGGGTTGGCGGTGGCGAGCGACGACGGCAAATGCGGTCTAGCGGTTGCGCTGGACCGGGTTGGTTTCGCCGAAGGTCGCTGGCTTCGCGCTTTACATCTGTCCTTGCCCAAGGAATCGATCTCAATTCTCGAAAAGCTAAATCCGACAAGGCTCTCACATGAATTCCTAGCCATGCAGGTGGATCCTGTCGCGTTTAGCATTCAACCGGATGTCGCGGGTGTCTGGTCGCGGCGAGATGACTTGGTTGGATTTGTCGCAGCTGAGACAAGCCTGTCGCGATTAGTGATAGAAGTGGTGCGGACAGATCTCGAGTTGGAGGAAGGGCGTTTACTTGAGGTGAAGATTGGCTCGATACCAGTTCTGTATCAGGTTATCAACGGCCTTACTCGAGAAGAGATTCTTCAACAGAAGAATACTCGTGGTTATGTCAAAGCCGAGGCCAAAAAGATAGGAAGCTGGAGTGCGGACTTAAGGCGCTTCGAAATAGTCAAATGGGTTCCGCAGCCAAACGCGCCGGTCTTTCTCGTAAAGCCCGTGGAAGTCGAGTCTACCAGAGAAATGATCGGACATTTCCCCGGCACGAACTATCCGGTAAACATCGATCCCGATCTCTTAGTAACGCATAATTGCGCAATCTTGGGAATACTAGGGGCCGGAAAATCCTTCCTTACCCTGGAGCTTGTCGAGAGAGTAATTGATAAAGGCATAAAGGTCATTTGTCTTGATCTGACAGATCAGTACGCACAAGAACTTGCTCCCTATTACGATCGTGAAGCGGAGAATGCCGCCGCGGAGAGGCTCAGAACAATTGGAGCCGAGGGAAGGAACAACGCTCAGCGGAATGTGGAAGAAGGAGGCAGTATTCAGCAGTTCGCTGCCGCCTTAAGGGATGACCTACAGGCTTTTCTCGATCCGAACGATGCTCGGCAACTGAAGATCTATAACCCGCTCGCCTTCGAAGTGTGGCGACAGGACAGCAAGCCTTTTGACAATCGCGCCTCGATGGCTTCTCTTACGCCAACCGAAATCACGCGCATAATCGCTGAAACAACTTTGGAGATTCTTCAGAGTCAGGGAATGAGCGACCGCGCAAGGTGCTGCCTCGTTTTTGAAGAGGCACACTCGCTCATACCTGAGTGGAATGCGGTCGCAAGTGAAGGTGACAAGACGGCCACCAACGGTACTGCCAAGGCAATTCTACAAGGCCGGAAGTACGGCTTGGGTTGTTCTGTAATCACTCAGAGAACTGCCAATGTTACCAAGAGCATTCTCAATCAATGCAACACCGTCTTTGCGTTGAGAGTTTTCGACGCAACAGGTATGGAGTTCTTAAAGAACTACATCGGCGAGGACTACTCAGCGGTTCTTTCCACACTTGAAGATCGCCATGCAGTAGTCTTCGGTCGAGCATCTTCATGCCGAAACCCAGTATTGATTCGCCTAAATGACAGAGAAGAATTCCTGCGCGTCTTTCGTGCGCCTGAAGCGGCGGCTGCCAATGCAGTCGCTGGTGTCCGAATTGAGGACGTCCTTTCTCGGGATGTCATAGCTGAGGACGACCGACAAAGACAACGATGATTCCACGAGAGTGCAAGCGGCTAGCCGAAGTGGATTTCCCGATTGCCATAGTGTCGAAGCATGCGGCGCGGGAGAAGTCTATTCGGCATGGACATCCCAGCACGCTGCATTTGTGGTGGGCAAGGAGACCTCTGGCTGCTTGTAGGTCAATGTTGCTTGCTCTGCTTTTGCCTGATCCTTGCGATGAAAACTGTCCACCTGGTTTCATTGATAAAGCACGAACGTTGCTCGCGCGAATTCCGGGCAAGACCAAACAACTGGCTGGTCGAGCCGGGAGCGATGCCAATGGAAAGAAAGAATTGCGCGAAGCGCTTCTTCAATTCATTGGTGATTTTGCAAATTGGGATCTGTCTTCGGATCGAGACTATCTGGAAGTCTCGCGCGGGTTGGTAAAAGCTGCACACGGCGACGAGCCGCCGCTCGTTGTCGATCCTTTTGCCGGTGGTGGATCGATCCCTCTTGAAGCGCTGCGTTTGGGCTGCGACGCCTTCGCCAGTGATTTGAATCCCGTCGCGTGCCTAATTCTCAAAACGATTCTCGAAAACATTCCACGTCACGGACCTGGACTTGTGGAAGAACTGCGACGTGTCGGCGCTGAAATCCAAATCGCAGCGGAGAAACAGCTCGCGGATTTTTATCCGCAGGATCCTGACGGCGCGAAACCTATGGTATATCTTTGGGCGCGGACAGTGCGTTGCGAGGCGCCGAACTGTGGTGCAGAGATCCCTTTGATGACGTCATTCTGGTTGTCTACTCGAGATGGGCGGAGGCGCGCGCTACGTTTTTCCGTATTGAGAACGCCAGGTTCCCTTCCACAACTGGAGTTTGAGGTCTTTAAGCCGAAAAGCGATCGAGAAATCCCGAATGGAACGGTTGTGAGAGCAAAAGCGACCTGTCCCTGCTGCGGCATGACACTTACGCCTGAACGTGTTCGGGCGCAGTTGAAAGAACAACGAGGCGGAGGAGAAGTGATTTTTCAAGAAAGTGGACGACGCGTGGGCGGAGCTAGGCTCATGTGTGTGGTCACTCGAAAGAGAGGCGAAGGAAGAGAATATCGACTGCCGACGAAGGAGGATTACTTGGCGGTTCACGCGGCCGTGAAAAGTGTACAGAACATGCCAGAAGGCCACCTTCCAAATGAACCGCTTCCGCCGATAGGAACCCTGGGTTTTCGGATCCAACGTTACGGTATGGACAATTGGGGGGATCTATTCACCTCACGCCAGAAGTTGTCTTTAGAAAGGATCGCTTCCGAAATCTCAACACTAGGAGGCGATTTTCGAGAGATTCTTTCGTCCGCCATGTCTCGTTCAGCGGACTATTTGAGTTCGGGCGTTGTTTGGGCCAAAGAAGGAGAGTTCGTGGCCCACACGTTCGGTCGGCAGGCTTTGCCGCTTGTCTGGGACTTTGCTGAAATTAATCCTTGGGCCGACACGTCAGGGAGTTTTGCGGGAGCTGTTGATTGGATAGCTCGCGTAGTGGAAGCAAACGAAGGCTTAGTTAAACCAGCTCAGGTTCAACAACGAGATGCTTGCGATTCGACGTTACCTGATGCCGTAGGGGATATTTGGTTCACGGACCCGCCTTATTACGATTCTGTGCCTTATTCTGATCTCTCTGACTTTTTCTTTGTATGGCTCAAGCGAACACTACCCAACCATCCTCTTCTGCGCGATGCGTTCGATCCTTCGAACAGATTGACGCCCAAAACACGGGAAGCTATTCAAGACGCAACAAAGTTCGTGGACGGTCGGCCTAAAGATAGAGGCTTCTTCGAGGATACAATGGCCCGGGCATTTGTCGAGGGCCGCAGAGTCACCAACGATAACGGAGTGGCTTGCGTTGTCTTCGCGCACAAGAGTACCGAAGGTTGGGAAGCGTTGCTCTCCGGTATGATTCGCGGTGGCTGGGTCATTACAGGTTCCTGGCCTGTGGCAACAGAAAGACCGGGGCGCTTGCGTTCGCAAGAATCTGCCGCGCTCGCCACGAGTGTGCATCTCGTGTGTCGCCCACGCGGTCAGGACTATGTGGGCGACTGGGCCGACGTTCTAAACGAGTTACCGCGAAGGGTCGCTCATTGGATGCGAAGGCTCGAATCGGAAGGCGTTCTGGGCGCTGATCTTGTTTTCGCCTGCATTGGGCCAGCCCTTGAGATCTTCAGCCGATATTCGCACGTTGAAACGGCGGATGGCCGCGGAGTGGGACTCCCAGAGTACCTTGAGAAGGTCTGGGAAATAGTCGGTCGCATGGCCCTACGAGAAGTCTTGGGATCCGACCGAGCTGCCGAATTCGGAGAAGACGCGCGTCTTACTGCTTTATTCCTTTGGACCGCACGTGGGTCGAACACTTCTGACGACTTTGCAAGCGAAGTTGAGAACGGTGTGGAAGCAACGCGAGGCAGCAATCAAAATGCAGAGAAAGGAGGATCTCAGGGTAGAAGCCGGGCCAAAGGGGCTTATGCTCTTCCCTACGACTTGGTGAGGCGCTTCTGTCAACCTCTGGGAATCCATTTGGAACGCTGGGAGGGCGAACTTGTCGAGATCGACAAGGGCGTTGTCCGTCTACTGTCAGTCACAGAACGCACAAGCCATCTGTTGGGTGACAATTTGAGTCGTGATTTGTCTTGGTTGTCGGACACTTACGCCAAAGACTTGAGGGCGCAGATGCAGTTATTCGATGATCAGTCAGTCGACGCGATCGGCAAAACTGGGAAAAATCGAGTCAAGGAAGCTCGAAAGAGTATCGAAGCCGAAACCTGGAAACACCTTCACAAGAACACCATAACACTGCTGGATCACGTTCATAAAGGTATGTTGTTTCAGAAACAGGGCATGACCACAGCATTAAGGGAATTACTTTTTTACGAGACAAGCCATCGCCCTGATTTTCTCCGCGTTGCCAATGCACTCTCCGCGCTCTATCCAAGGGGTAGCGAAGAAAAGCGACTTCTGGATGCAATGCTTCTTGCTGTACCAAGATGACAACAGGTTGCAAACAGCAGTATTGTCCATTCGCTGTATAACTTAAATCGAAGCATCGAAACCTGCAATGGAGCCTTGGTACAGAGTAGCCACGCCTCGAAAGGAAGTTCGCGAAGGACGTTCGTTTAGTCCCGACGAGTTTGCCATTGCGTTGGAACAAGTCGTTGCGCGCACCGCACCAGAAGACTATAGCCAGCCTGATAAATTCTTTTCGCGAACATACTTCACGCACGCTTTGCGTAAGCATTCGGCGATGGTTCTTCGCCGGCTCGCCGGAAAAACCGAGAACACCGCGCCGGTCTTAATGCTCATCACGCAATTCGGCGGTGGCAAGACTCACACTCTTACGACCCTCTACCATCTTGCTCGGAACGGTAAGGCAGCAAACAAATTCGCGGGAGTATCTGATCTGCTCGACGAAGCGGTGCTGAAGGAGATTCCTAAAGCTCCGGTGGCAGTCTTTGTCGGCAATGCCTGGGATCCACAGGAAGGCCGCGAGACGCCGTGGATTGATATCGCGGTGCAGCTCGCCGGCAAGGAAGGTGTTGAGATTCTGGGAACGGCGACGAAGACTTCTCCTCCTGGCACTGAAGCACTCGGTCGCCTCTTCGACAAGGCGGGTGGCTCTGTACTCATTCTGTTGGATGAGGTTCTCAACTTCATCAATCGTCATCGCAGCATGGCGGAAAGTTTTTATGCTTTTCTGCAAAACTTGACCGTCGCTATGACCGGCACAACACGCAGCGCTGCGGTAATCAGTCTCCCACGAAGCCAAGTCGAGATGACTGACGTCGATTTGCAGTGGCAAGATCGAATCACTAAAGTCGTTCGCCGCGTTGCCAAGGATTTGATTGCGAACGACGAGGCAGAAATTAGCGAAGTGATCCGTCGCCGCTTATTTGAAGATCTGGGAAATGAAAAGACTCGTAAGAACGTAGCAAAGGCTTTCGCTGACTGGTGCTTTGAGCGGCGCGCACAACTTCCTTCGGAATGGACGGCTGTTGATTCTGCCTTGACGGAGACGAAGGCCCGTGAATACCTGCGAGATCGGTTCGAAGCATGTTATCCGTTTCATCCCGCTACCCTTTCGGTGTTTCAGAGAAAGTGGCAAGCGCTGTCGCAATACCAACAGACTCGCGGGACGCTGACGATGCTGGCGCAATGGATCTCAGCCGCATACAAAGAGGGATACAGCCACGCGCGACGCGAGCCGTTGATAACCCTCGGTTCAGCCCCGCTTGAGGTTTCCGAATTCCGCGCGGTAATCCTCGGTCAGTTAGGCGAACCCAGGCTGATGCCGGCAATCGAATCTGACATCTCCGGTCAACAGTCACACGCGCGAGCGCTTGATGTGGACACGGCGGGACCGCTTAAGGACATACACAGGCGAGTTGGGGCCGCGATTCTCTTTGAATCCTCGGGTGGACAGGTAGAAAAGATCGCTCATCTGCCAGAGCTGCGCTTCGCCCTTGGTGAGCCGCAAATTGATACCACATCTGTTGATAGCGCGGCGAACGCGCTTGAAACCAAAGCATTCTTCATTCGTAAGATTGGGTCGGATGGATTCCAGATTCGTCACCAGCCAACTCTCAGAAAAGTTGTAAGTGACCGTCGCGCTTCGCTTGACGAAGAGACGGAAGTCAAACCGACAAAGCGCTCCTTGATTCGAAAGGAGTTCGATCGGGGCGCAACCATTCCGATTGTTCCTTTCCCAGAGGACAGTGCCTCGATACAAGATTCACCGCGACTAACATTGGTTTTGATTGAGCCTGACTCTGAATGGAATGGCAGTGGCAATCTTCGCCAGCAAATCGCGGAATGGACTAAGCAACGAGGCACGTCGCCAAGACTCTATCCAGGTTCGCTCGTTTGGTGTGTGAAAAAACCGGGACGGGATCTGCGTGACAAAATCGAGCTATGGCTCGCTTGGAAGCGCGTCGCGAGAGAGATAACGGAAGGGACTCTGGGCTCCGACTTCGATAGGACTGAGCGATCAGAAATCCAGTCCAGGGTTAGTGACGCTGAAGAGGCAGCGAAGGACGAAGTGTGGGCGGGCTATCGATTCGTTGTGCTTAGCGACAACACCGAGACGGACGGTTTGAAGGTAATCGATTTGGGAGCCGGACATGCTAGCTCTAATGAGCCGCTGTGCGGTCGAATAATTACAGCTTTGAAATCCCAGGCGCTGCTCAACGAATCCGTCGGTGCGGGATACATAGATCGCAATTGGCCTCCTGCATTGCAGGAATCAGGTGCGTGGCCACTCGCCAGCCTTCGCCAGAGCTTCTTGAACGGCGCGCTGACTCGGATCGTTGATCCGGATATGGTGCTGAGAAACAAGATCGTCGAGTTCGTTAGCAAGGGCGAATTCGGTCTTGGTTCGGGTCAGAAACCGAACGGACAGTTCGAGCGGGTTTGGTTTGATGAGTTGCTGCCTCCGGACGAGATCTCATTTGATCCCGGCGTTTTCCTATTGAAGAATGCGAAGGCGGAGTTGCTGAAGAAAGGTGTTGGTGACGCAACTGCGGCTACGCTCACTGGGACCGCTACTGAAGGTGAGCCAGTCTCGTCAATTGATTCGGGGATCTTGTCGCAACAGGGATTAGGCCTCGAGCCATCGGCGACTCAAACTCAAACGCTTCGCTTAATTGGAACAGTACCACCGGAAGTCTGGAACAGACTCGGAACCAAGCTCATTCCGAAACTGCGCTCCGGCAACGATCTGCGGGTCGGCGTTGAATTCTCGGTCACGTTTGATGCGTCCCAGGCCAAAGCGATGGAAGCGGAGTTGAGACAGATTCTTGATGATCTAGGGCTGTCAGGAAGAATCAAAGTTGAGAACGGCTAGCAGCTTGTGCCTGAGATCCGATGACTTTCTTCAATCGATCCATATGAAAGGTTCTAACGAGATACCGACGCCTCTATCTCCGTCATCGCGAGACTGAAATTCGGTCCTCGCTAATCATGTAGTGTATATGTAATTCCGGCGACCAAATCGGTTTCATACAATGTGGCTTTGCTTGAACGAAAGAAAGTATGCATTGACAGATAACCGGAAAGGTCTTAGGCTCTTGGGCGCAGGTTCAAGCATTCTCGTGCCGTCCTTGCGGACTTGCCTACTAACCAGCTAACCACGGTTCTGCTCGGGTTAGCCTCATGACCTGCCTCCTAAAAGCCCGCAACGCCACGGTTTCTTGTGTTAGTTCTCTCGAGAGGAGACTCCGCCATGTCCGTCACCGATTACCTGTTGCTACGCACACCGCCAACACAGCCAGCAAGGATGGGGGGAAAAAAGAGAGCCCCGGAAGGAGCAGTCTCTGGAGCGAGAATTGCCATTTCGTTTCTAGGGATTATTCTGGGGATTGTTGCGAGCTTTTATGTGACCGGTCTGCGGGCTGCTGGCAAGCCTTCCACACCAGCAGTCAGCCAAGCACAAGGAGCGAGTACGCCAAACCATCCGGGCACATCAGCGTCTTCTCCTGAGCCTTCAATCACCGGCGACTTTTCGCCAGGGCGTTTGCTCAAGGTTGGCCTCATCTCTCTGGTCATTTGTGGCATCAGTTATCAGGGACTCTACTTTGCTCTCAGGCTTTACCAGAATGAGCCCGCGTTCCTGATTGTTTTTGTCGCGTTCCAGTACGGTTACTTCTGGCAGTCTGTAGTTAAAGGTGTGGCAGCAGCCGTCAGCGGCTGAAAGTTGGACACCATACACCTTGATCGGGCCCCGGCATGTCCAGAATAGTGTTTCAGATTGGACGCGAATCTCCGTGGTACAGAAATATACCTGGGTGGTCTTATTTCTTCGGCGATTCGCTCAAGAAAGCGCTCGGTGACCCATGCGTCGTGTCTCTGCAAGTTGATGGCGAGACTATTGACGAGCGGCGTAGGACAGGCTGGGGCCAGGAGTTGACTCCGAACGACCTTTTGAGCTTTCTAGATCATTACCGGAATGAACCCGGAAAAACGAAGCCGGAACAGGATATTCGCGAAGGCTTTCATCACTTTTTGTTTGCTCAGCGTGTTTTCGACGGGCCAGTAGGCGGGTTGCTGGCGCAAGACATTAGTGCTCATGAGCGTTCTGAGATCCTTATCCGCGGTGATTCATCCACACTGCCTTTGATAATAAACATTCCCTGGGAATTAGCCCAGGCTGTGCAAACTTCAACTACACGTGCTCACCAGGAGCCTACTCTCGCTGGTACTCTAGCGGCGTTTCTAGTTGCCAGAGTCATCAATAACACCAGAGCCCAACTGAGTTCGGTAAGAGAACGCTTGCGCGTGCTGTACTGTATCTCACAGCCACCGATTTTGGACTCGATTCAGGCGTCAGACTTCCACAGCGCTCTTGAGGATGCGCTTAAAGCCCGATCCGGGATGCTCAGCTACCAAGCCGTAATTGATGGCAATTTTGCGCCAAGCTTTAATCAATTAAGGGCTGGGATCGAGCACACTCAGCCTCACGTCTTAATCATCGCCTGTCACGGTCAAACACTTGATGGGGTTCCGCAGCTCTGTTTCAAAGAATGGCACCCGGTGAGTTCCTTGGCCAATGCCTTAGCCCAAAACGCGAAGACATTTCTGGTTGTTCTCATTGCCTGCGACCAGACTCACCTGGACGAAACTCCGGCGGCTCACTCAGGGGCGGTGACTCTCCTAGAAAAAGGAATTCTTTCTGTGGTTGCAATGCAAAGCAGCGTTAGCGCACTGTTGGCCAAAGAATTTCTTGGAACAACTCTGGACTGGTTTTTCAAAAGCGGTGCAATTGCCTTGTCGGTAGCTGAAGGACGAAAGAGCATGGCGCCGACCGCTTCCGCCGCTGATAAGATTGTTGACTGGTCCTTCCCGGCGCTTTTCTTGTCGGAAGACGCGCCACAACACACTGACAAGCTAACGAGAATTATTGAAGCTTACTTTCCAACGCTCGACGAGATGCTGCGGCGAATTCCGCGACCCGAGCCCTACCTTCAAAGACCAGAATTTGATCAAGCTCTCTCTGAGTTCATGCGAGTTGGAGTGGCAGGATTAAGAGAAGTAACTGGTGCAGCTTATACGGGCAAGACGACGGTCGTGCTAAACGCCTGCCGGAAAGCTCTCGAACGCGCGATCGAAAAGAACGATACTTCTACAAGACCACTCCTATATGTGGATTTCGGACGTTACAGTGAAACGCCGAACAACGCGCGAGAGCTAATGGAAATTCTGCGCAAACAGACCGAAGAGATTCAATCAACTGCTGCTGGAACACCCCTCTTGAGCTGGACCTCGCCGAGGGGAGCTGACGGGGAACCTGGAACGCATGATTCAACCGGACAACTTGCCGCCTTCATAGATCTTAATCGGATGGTCCTTATTCTTGATAACCTCCAAGAAACAGACGACCCGTTCTGGTCAGAATTGTTTGAGAGAATACAAAGCTTGAACAATTCGTTGGTGATCAGGGTAAGTGAAACTGCCGCGGAGAGCATTGCTGGTGATCTCAAGATATTGCCGTTTACCCAGGCGCAAACGGAAGAATATGTCAGGCGTTTCGCTCCCGAGCAGATTGCTGCAGCTAGAGATTGGTTCGATTGGACTGGAGGCTTACCAGGACTGCTCGACCTGTTACGCAAATCAGACGGAGACGGTGAGGTCATTGATATGAGTGCGTCTTTGTTTACCAGGAATCTGCCACCGGCGGAACAGGATATTCTCTACACACTAGCTAACTTGCCGAATGGGGTTGACCCGGAATTGGCCAGCTCGTTTGTTGAGGCCGACTTACGTGATCTATTGAGGTTGACTCAAAAAGGATTGCTGTTAAGGGAATCACGCTTCGGTATCACTTCCTCTTGGTTTCGTCTGCCGCGATTGTTGATGCAGGCACTGCAAAGTGATTTGGAGCGAACAACTGATGCAGCTATTTCACTCGCTGACAGGTTTGGCGATCGAATTGGTTCCGATGCTGCCTTATCGGTGACAGAGGTTCTTGTGAATTTGGCGAGTAGACCAGGCGGCATAGACTTCGTTCAAGGCATTCATCAAGTTCTCATCAACGTCGAACGTTGGGAGGAGGCCCACGTCTTACCGCTGCTTCTGCATAAGTCTGTTTGGCAACGGGCGCTGGTACGAAGCATTCAGACTCTGGGAACGATTGCTTAACAACACGCCGTTCGCGGAAAGTGAAGCACATGAGTGGCTCAAACTGGCGAAGGTTGCCCACGTTCTGGGTCTTGGGGTCAAGGCAAGCGACAGCATCGAGAAAGCCAAAGAAAAAGGACTGACGCGCCTCGACGCGATCGATACTTTGATACTTAAGGCCGTGATCATCAAAGACACTGGAGATACCAGTCGCGCGGCAGAAGTAACGGAACTGTACGAAGAAACTCTAAAGTTGATCGATGCTGCGAGGGTTGGCCTTTCAGAGCCAGGAACAGCTGAAATCCAAGAATCCGATCTGGCAGAACGGTTTGCGTTGACAATTTACAATCGGGCCATCCATCGGCGTTATTGGCTTCGCGATCTTGCCGGCGCTTTGGCGGATCTGGATCAAGCAGCAGCATCCTTCGGCGAGCTCGGCGATGCTCGAATGAAGGCGCTTGCAGATTGCGAGTGGGTGGATATACAACTCGACTGGCCGGAGCAGGAAAAGGACTGGGAAGAGATGCTCAAACGGCTAATCAAAGCAAACGAAAGTTTTGACTCAGTTGGGGGTGCCGCCGGAGATAGTGCCTTCTGCTATTACCAAATGGCTCGCTACTTTCGTCGGAAGCCTCTTTCCTCACCAGATGAGTCCAAAACGAATGGCGTCAGGGCCCGCGACGCATACCGATTAGCTGCCGAGCAGGCCCAGCTTGCGGGCGATAGCCGGCAAAAAGAAATTGCCGAAGGCCATGTCATCGCAGTCTCCTGGCTGGACTTGGGCGAAATTGGGGCCGCCGAAACATCTGAGCGGCTCGAGAAGGTGATCAGTGTTTTGAGGACTTACCAGGGCGATGCCTGGTCATCGCGAGTAACGCGTGACCTGTTGCGACTCCGTGCCCAGGCACTACGAGAGTTGAATGAGGAAAATGTCCTGGAGGTATACAAGGCAGCGTGGGAGGCCGCCAATCAACCTCCGCTGCATCCTGCCTATGGTGCGGATGCCAGGAGGACGGCACGCATCCTTTCCGAATACCTCGAGGAACTGGAGAAGAACAATGGAACGCTGGAAGCGGACCGCGTTTCGGTTATCGCGAAAGACTACATTCAAGAGTGGCTCAAGCACGTCATCGATCCGCTAGAACGCGAAAGTTGGATTGAAGAAGTCCGGCAATATGGCACCGGACAAGGAGATAATTATGGGGAGTCAAAGAGGTAGTGCCAGTGTCACAGAAAGTCAAATAGAAAAAGGCGAGAAAGTTTTCAGGAAGCAAGCCCAACAGCGCGCGAAGTCGCCCACTTCGCGAATTGAAGGACGAGGAACAGGAGGAAGGTTGGGCGTCGGCGGCAGAGGAGGCGGTGGCGGAGGAGGCGGAGGAGGTAAAGGTCCGAGGCCAGGGCCGGCGCCTATTCCTGATCACCCGAAGCCAAAGCCGGGCCCTGGTGGGCCTCCTGGAGGAACTCCACTTCGCCAGTGCCGCCATCGCGGGTGCAAGTGCGGCGTCGCATTGCCCGCGCAATACTGCAAAAAGTACTGCGCCGATGCAGCCGAGAGTGGCAGCCGAGAACGATGTCGCTGCAATCACGACGAGTGCAAATAGCTCAAAACCAGGCGAGCTTCAGTGAGTATCTTTGTGGGCAATATAGTAGAGTTGTGAGCAACGTTTGTTAGGCGTCTGGACTCGCCAATTCATACTCCGTTGTTCAAAGCGCTCGAGCAAAATGCCTATGCTGGGAGAGTCAAGAAGGTGAATCCTGAAAGGCCGCCCAAACTGTCGGATGGAGCCCTTTATCTCTTAGAGATTGCTAGGGAGAACGACCGCTATCGCGTCTTAGAAAAGAATGCTGCGTTCGTGAAGGTGCTTGATTTCGGCGAAGAACTGATCCGAGTTTGTAAACGAGAAGGGCTTGAAGGGTTGTTTTTGCTGCTGCGCGCGACGCCGCCTCCACAAGACTTTCTCACGATCACCGCAGCGGCTCTCCATGAGATTCGAAACCGAACAGATGAGTACGTGCACGCGGGCACCCCCGGAGCTTCTCCGGTAAGAGATTTCGACCGGCATGCTCTCCAGGGGTTTGCCGAAGCCCTGGCCGACCTCGCCTGGCCCAACCGAAACGCCAGCGATTTCGATGGGCCGGCTTCAGAAGTATTTGTCTCGAGACTGGCGCAGAACGATCCGCACACAATGTGGATGCGCACGCTTCAGCACTACCTGGCAAATATTTTCCAGGATAACTTCGCGGCCTTGAGAATGCGCGAAAGAGTGCCCGAACTTGATCCGGCGACAGAGGTTGACTTGCGATTGGTTGATGCGCGTCTTCTGGCGGAGCATGCCATGAAACTCTATAAGGCGATGCAGAGCGACAAAGATGATCCGGAGGTTTTGGCATTCGCGCTCTACCAGGCCATCAACGAAACGCTTGGAGGGCGTTCAGGTTAATGATCGAGGTACACTGCGAAGGTCAAGGGTCACTACGAATCCGGCCCAAGAACCAAACGGGCGGAAACTATGAGTCTAATCTCTATTTCTCTTTCGGTAGTCAAAGCCTCACCCGCCCAGTCGCCCGCGATCTACTCCGAGTAGGTCAAGCAGCCTTCCTTGCTGACAGGGCTTTTCGCAGAGGAACTGTTCTTGGACGCAGAACGCGGCGCTTGACCGTAGTGCTCTCCGTTGAGGAACCGGAGCGATGGTCGAACGTTAGCAGTCTTGTCGGACGACTGGCTGAGTTTGCATCCCAGGATTACTGGCAATTTGAATTCAAGACGCTAAAGAGAGCTCGCAGGCCACAGCCAAGGCCGTCGCTGATCGGGTCTGAGAACGCCTCAATCAATCTCTTTTCCAATGGTCTTGATTCCTTGTGTGGCGCCGCTGCGGCTCTAAGGCGCAAAGAGATACCCATCTTCGTCTCCCACTCTCCTCCCGGCATTCAACACGTTCGCTGCAGTATCACGGCTCTTGCAGAGGCACTTGGCTATGTAAATCTAAAACCTCAATTCGTCAATATTCGGTTTCGTGCAAGTGACCGTGGTCGCTTAGGTAGGAGGAACATGTTCCCCGAACGATCGCGCCGAACACGGCCGATGCTGTTCCTTTCCATGGCTGGCGCGGTGGCTCTGGAACTCGGGGTATCGAGGATACACATCAACGAGAACGGAGTCCTGGCAATTAATTTGCCCTTCGAACCTCATCTGCAGGGCTCGAACGCGAGCCGTCATGCGCATCCTGAGACATTGAGAAGATTCGCATCGCTACTTAAAGCCCTCTGGCCGTTCAATTCGCAACCATTGGTGCAAAATCCTTTTTCGCAACTAACAAAAGCCGAGGAGATCAGACACCTGCGTCAGGCAAAGGATCTGGCTGAACGCACGATATCGTGCGAGTATGCAGGGCAGCAGATGGCCATGCTGAGAAATTGGCTCAAGCGAACTCGCGGGCGGTACAAAGTAGCCAGGGAGTGCGGCTTATGTATGCCCTGTCTGATTCGCCGCTGCTCCATGGAATCTGCGGGGCTGTTGGAATCAGCGGGCCACTACGTTTTCGACGCTCGGCGCACATTGAAGAAACGGAGGGCTTACAAAGACGCACCGCTTTTTCGGGTTGTTCGGGAGAACGTCACGACGCTGTACGAATTCAGTCGCAAAATCGATCAAATGAAAAGGAGTGAATTTGCACTCACCTATCTGTCCGACTTAAGCTTAGTTCCGGCCGCGCAGGAGGAAATTCGCGATTCGACTCGATCAACTTATCGCTTGTATCAACGCTTCGCGCGGGAAGTTATTGATTTTATAGCAGCTTAATTGTTTAACATGGAACCTCTCGTAGCGCTAAGCATAAGACAGCCATGGATTGACATGATCCTGCGTGGTGTAAAGACCCTTGAGATACGAACCTGGAAGGTACAGCGTCGAGGATTGATTGCCCTTCACGCGCCACGCCGGATCGATTTCAGCGCCGCTTATTTGTATGGGTATCGAAGTCCGTGGACGCTGGCGCGTAGCAAGATCGTCGCTGTAGCGGAGATTGCTGATGTCATTGAACTGAACGACGAGTCATGGCTGACCTTCGTCACGCGGCATCGCCAGCCATTACCGATGGTCGAAGGAGCTTACGGAGTCTTTCTGAAAAACGTGTGCCCTCTCGAACGTCCTGTCGCCTGCAAAGGGCAGCAAATGCTTTTTCCACTTTCGCACGACGTATCTGAACAGGTGCGCAGATTTGCCCGCTTCTAACGCGCATTAAGCCCCCTCGATATCCCACGCATTATGTGAGGCATCGATCCCCCGTGAGGTTACAAGACTTGTGGAGGAATAGCATTGAGTTCGTCAACAATCAGTTCGATTTTCTGCTCCTGCCTTCTTCTTTACATACCTCAAGACAGACCAGCCTCTTAGCCTTCAGTTCTGTTAGAACCCCCACAGCTTCCTCAGAATCTGCAAAGAGTCATTCAGGGGGACGATTAAGTCGCTGATACCCCAAACGAAAATCTTGTAACGGGTGCTCGCTTGTCGCTGGTAAATTGGGCCAATAGATCAATTTCACCAGGAGGAAACAAGAAAGTGAACTCGGAATCAAAACTCAGCAGTGTTGGAATTATCGGTGACTCTCCCGCGATGCAACTGCTTGCTCGCCAGATCGAAACCGCTGCCAGTTGCGATCTAACCGCGGTCGTAACAGGTGAATCGGGAACCGGCAAGGAATTAGTGGCTCGCGCGCTACATCGACAAAGCGCGCCCGCGCCGGCATGCCATTCATTTCCGTTAACTGCGGCGCCATTACCGAAACTTTGATGGAGGCCGAACTCTTTGGGTATGAACGCGGGGCCTTCACCGGCGCACACCAAAGACGTAAGGGGCTATTTGAGGCTGCGCACAACGGCACCATTTTTCTCGATGAGATCGCCGAGATGTCCACCGCTTCGCAAGTAAAA